>QFCH01002394.1_pt1 | contig 55713 bp, 48 predicted proteins | sample 5346071 | NCBI WGS metagenome assembly QFCH01 (sample SAMN09062255, study PRJNA434731) | Human gut metagenome, whole genome shotgun sequencing project. | isolation source: stool timepoint B chromium assembly | host: Homo sapiens | collected 2015
CTCAATCCTATTAAATTCTATTGACACTTTTTCAAACTCGGTAATATTTCTACTTTGAAAAACTTTGGCAATATTAAAAAGTGTTCCCTTTAACAAAATCATTCGTCTAAATGGATTTCGTCTTTTTTCCGAAATTTCGTAATCGACTTTTTTCCAATAATCATCCAAATTCAATCCATGCATTGCAAATGTTGATTTTAATTTTATTACGGTTTTTCCAAGACATTTTTCCAGAATTTCTCTTTGCCCTTCTACAGATACAGTCGGTCCTTTATCAATTCTATAATCCGAATTTTTACTAAAAAATGCTAAATAACGCTCTTGAAATAATTCTTCTATATTAATTTCATCAATCGCTTTCTGAGGCTTATCACCTTCAAAATCAATTTGATAAATAAACAATTTTTTGAACTCATCATAGGAAATATCTGGGCAATAAGTAATCCAATAATCCCTTATCCACATCAAGACCTCTTCTCTTTGAAAATTTGGATAGTAATGATTCCACAATTTTGCCAAAACAACCAGTCCCCATTCTTTATCTTGAATAATATCTCTATTTCCCATTAAATGCATCAACACCAATGCACTAGTACTTTCATCTGGAAATATTATAATTCCCTTCTTTATTAAATCTACCCAAAGCGAAAATCCTCTACTATCATCTGAAATTTGCTTTAACCAAATAAATTCTCTACGCTCTTTATTTTTTAAAAACTCGTAGAGAATCATTCCATCATTCTCATAATCGCCATCATAATAAGTAATTCTTTCCAATAAATTAGAATACTCTTCCATACCCTTTTTAAATTTTGTTATATTCGTGTTGGGTTCAAAATACTCGATAACCGGTTTATCTATAGCATTTAACTGACAAATGTATGTATGAATATTCATTTTATAATCTAAGTATTCCTTATCGCATCCTTCTACTACTTCACTTATTGCTCTATAATTTAGCAAATTTGTAGATTCATTTTTTTCAATAATTTTCTTTTTTAAAATTACTTTTGGCTTCACAACTGGAATCTCTTCAAAAAAAAATCCTTCTTTCTCAATATATGTATCTACAACTTTTTCTACAACGTTTTCTATCTCTCCTGAATTAGCCAACGCACTAAGCCTCGATGGAGCATGCACATTTTTAAAGCTAGGAAATAATTTACTTTTATACTTTGCTTTTTCACGACATATATTTTCAATAACTTTTACCAAATATGTACAAAATTCTCTATTACACGACCTAGCATAATAGTTTTTCAAAACAGCATCTTTATACCAATCTTTTTCCTCAGAATTATACTCATATACCTCACCTGCAAATTCAAAAGATTGCTCATATCGAATATTATTCGAATACAAATCCAAAGCATGTTCCCAAGGTGTTGACTCATAAACTCTCCATCTTACTTTTTCCTTTTGTCCTATGAGAAATTCTGACAAAATTAAATTATGCTGTTTCATACATTCATTTATTGCAACAAACGAGCTATCAAATACTTCTCTAATTATCCTTGCGTCTCTTCGTTCAAGATAAAATTTACTTTTTTTATCCAATTTATATGTCGATGCCCGCATTACTGCCTCAAAACAATCTGTATAATCCTCATTTACTATTTTCCAATCTTGTTTCCATGTATTAAATCTTTCCACATTTTTACTTACATAATCTTCTAACTCATCCTTTTTTTAAACATACATATTATTTATAATACAATATGATAATATCCACGATATTAAGTAGTTATCAACTTTTTTATTATATTCCCTAAATTTTTTATACATACTTACTAAAAGTTTATATCCTTCTTCTTTATTTCGTGCATGTAATCCAGCTAAAATTTCATAAATGAATACAAAAAAATAGGTTAAATCACAATTTTGTATATTCCCATCTAGCGCTTGAGTTCGCCAATAAAAATAATACTCAAACTGTCCTAGATTCATAACAGAATAATTTGGAAAATAATAAAAAAAATTAACCGAAGGAATATCTGAACCATTCCAACGTACATTTTCAAATTCTTTCATACTTATGTAAATAAATCCCGAGGAACGTTCAAAATTTATAAATCCATTAGATATACCACTTTCTTCATTTAACTGGTTTTCGTACACATACTTTAACTTTTCTATTTTTTTATAATATTTATCTACATTGTATTCATTCATATACTGCATATTATTCACCCTTCTGAATTTAACATGTTGTTTCAGACTAATTCAAATATATTTTCAAAAACCCCCTGCTATCTTCCCTATCTCGTCAGTGTGCATTAATTCCATCAAACTTCACCCTTATTTCGATATTTCCAATCGGTATATCCCCAAACCTTTATTAACACATGCTCTGATTCGCATGCTGTTTCTTTCCTGCTCATTTAAACTTTTCAAAATAAAATCTGTCACTTCTTTCACCAACCCCGGTCGATTCAATCGCTCCTCAACACGAAATTCAATTATTCTCTCATTCCGTTTAATCAACCGATGAATATACGCTAACAAACTATGTTTCGTCTGAAAAATACATTTATTTTTCACATAATAATTAGATGTACTCAAGCTGCATGCCGGAAGTACGCAATCTGCTTTATGGTCTTGCTCTATCCATTCATCTTTTAAATTAAAATAATCATATCTCTGATAATCCGTCCCTATATCCCATGTTACATCTAACTGATACGACTCTCCATCAATATTCACAATATTCCATGCATGCGATATGTACACGCCGTCTTTAACAGCATTCCCCGTAACAACGATGCATTTCACATCCACTGTATTTAGAAGGACTTTAACTGCCTTTGCAATACCTTCACATTGTGCCTTATGATATGCAAATACCCCCAGTATATTATGTGAAGCAATGACTCTGGATACTTTATGTTTATTTGTTCCTTCATAATCATATTGAATGTTTTGACAAATCCAATTATGTACCCTGATTTCTTTTTCATAGTCATCACACTGCATCAGGCGCAATCGTTTCACAAGATAATTCACCACCTGCTCAATTTTACGATTATAGGCTTTGATTTTTTCCTGCGAAAAAAAATATTGTGGACAAATAGCAATATGCCCCAACCCATCTTTTGCCAAACTGCATGCGGACTGATTTAAAAAGTAAATCAGTGGATTGTCTCTGGTCATCGCCAAAAATACACGTCTAAAATCATTTTCCGAAAAAGTGCCTTTAATGGGAATTGGAATAATCGCTTTGTATTTCATTACCCCCTGATAAAAGGCTTTGTAAATCGCCTGTTCCTGTTTATTCAATTGTTGATAGTAATAGCGATCTACAATCATAACGTCTTATCCCCTACTCTTTTGAAAAATATACCATCACCACTGTAATATCATCACCACAGCCAAGCTCACTGGTCTCTGTCAGCCATTTTTTCAAATTCTTCTGCACAACATCTATACCATATTTCCGGATCATCTGCAGATAATCTCTGCATGTTTTCTGATACTCCTTATCTGATGTGTAGCTGTTGGCAAATCCGTCTGTAGATAGAATATACATATAAGATTCTCGGCTTTCCGCTTCCAATCGGTGTACAGATGTAACTGCTTTTCTCCAGGCATCCGGTTTCGATAATGAATGAGTTTCTGTACCAAGGAATTTCTCCGGTTCTACCAATGGCTCTACAACATTCTTGGTCACTGCACTGATATCACCATCACCAATCTGAAAAGAGAAAACAAAGCTATCTGTAATCAACATTCCCAACAATGTTGTCCCATATAAAGAAAATACCGAAGGCCATTTGATACTGCCATCTTCATTCGTCATACCTTCGACTTTATTCTTATAAAATGACTGCTTAACTCTCGCCTGCCATTCTTCACACACATCCTGGGCAAAACGTACATCACCTTCTCTATTAAGAAAAGTCATCAAATGAGTAATGTCTTCTTCATCTTCCCCATAGATCTCCAGATATTTCTTCATGATATGATAAAAAGAATTCACTGCAATCATTGAGCCTCTGTCACTTCTCGGGCATTTCGAACTGCCATGTCCATCTGCCAATGCAATAATTGTTATTTCGTCAGATATTTTAATAATTTTCTTATTGTCCTGGCATGGCATCTGATTTCTTACATGAGTCGCACCTTTTACAATGCCTTCACATATGTATCGTTTCATCCGACTCCTCCCTTTCTTACCAAACAGCTCCTTCATCAAAGTCATCTGGATCCGGGATATTGCTCATATCCAGTACCAATGGTGCCCCATTATTGGCTGGTGCAAATGGATCGCTTGCCGATGGTACAGCTGCTGAAGATGTCGAAGTCTGCATAGATCCCGCCGGATCCGCAGCAGGCATCGAATTCATTGGCTTACTTGACGGTGCAGACACCATTGATGCTGTCGTTGACGCCCATTTAATCATTTTTGCAAGTGCTGCTGCATTATTTGCCTGCAAAACAAGCTCTTTATTGCCGGTAAACTCAATCAAGACTTCATCATCTGCATCCTGACCAATAGAAATAGCAATTTTGACAGCTTTTCTAAACCATGGAAGCTTTCTCAGCTTGTCCAAAGCAGTCTTGTAATCGTCCGTCGGCTGTCCATCCGAAAGCAATACAATCACAGGAGGCAGCGCTCTCTCCGGCATCGGCGGAATACTCAACTGCGCTGCAAGAAGATCAAAGGCTTTTCCAAGTGCAGTCAATCCATCTGCTTCCATATCCTGCCAACCATAGTCTTCTATTGGAACAGGATTTGTTGTAATCCAACTTGCCCCTGTCGAAAATTGCAGTGCTCTGACTAAAAGCTGCGCATTCGGATTATTGTCCGCTGCAGAACGCATCTCAGGTATACACTCTTGAATTGTATTATTAACAATGCCTATTTTTTCTCCATACATCGAGCCTGAGCAATCCACCGCCCAAAAGAAATGAATCGGTCTCGTCGCTAATTCTCCGCCTGGTCTTTGTAATTCCATAAACTTATCCCCCTCGTTCTCATCAATGCTATTTGAATTCACCTGTCGATTGTGAAAAGATAATCTTTACTCCCTTTGCAATTCCTGCTGTTCTTCCGGGTGCCACCGGTATCTGGGTACCATCTGCTTTCTGATAGGTCCAATTCACCTGTTCCTCATTTCGAATTCCCCAAAGTGCCGGATTCTTTGGATTCTGAACCAGTGAGCCAACAACTGCATCCATATCAAAATCATCATACACATGATGATGCAATAATTTCGTATTTGGCTGCAGCAATACCCTGTTCTTGCCGATTATGATTTTATGCGGCACAGGAACTGTTTTCCCGCAATTCCAACATGTATGGGCTATCCCTTTTTCTTCCAGCTCATCATCATAAAATAGCTGTGCGCCGCATGAGCACCGAAGCATACCACTCATCATATTAGAAAATAATGACATCCACTCCGGCTCTGTAATACGTTTACTCGGTTCATCAAGGCCCACGGTAAACGCCCTGGTAAACATCTGACGCAGTTTTTCAGGATATAATGGCCAATAGATCATCGCATTATCATGAATACCTTTTACCGGTCGATTCGTCTTATTATTCGGGTCAAATATAAAAATAGGATTTGTACCATACAGTTTCACTCTGGCTGCCATATCCATACATCGTATACTTGCTTCCTGTTTGCCTTCCAACGGATGATTCACCATAAACAAATAAAACAACAATACTGAAAGCGAGTACCTATCTGTATCTTTGGATGGCCGCTTCTCACCTCTCACAATCTCCGGTGCCATAAATCCAGGTGTTCCCAGAACACCTCCCGGCTTACTATTATCAAAAGAGACATTATCGTTATCACAAATAAGCACGTCCCCATTATCAGGGTTAAAAAACAAATTACCAAAAGAGATATCCTGATATTTTGCTCCCATTGCATGCAGCTTCTGGTAACCTCTGGTCAGATTAAATGCTGTTCTGCAAAGTGTATAAAAAGATGGATTCACCCTTTTCTTCATCAGGTCCACAATACTCTTATAATTCTTCGGACGAAGCGGCATAATATAGCCATATAAATCTCCCTGAGCTGGAACAATCAATTCCATAGGCCATAGAAAACTTACATCCGGTGACCCCTTTGCAATAATCGCTTCAAGAATATTTTTCTGGCGTTCTGTTGCACTTCCCTTAAAATACCACTTCAGTGCGTAATGCCTGCCATTACACTGTACATCATAAACTTCCCCCTGACCGCCAGCCCCAAGAAGACTGACAACCTCATATCGATTCCCGCTTTCTGAAGTAAGAAGCGTTCCATTTCTTAACTGACCTTCCATTTACCTTTATCTCCTTATACCCTTAAGCAAAATCATCCTACGAATTCAGAATCCAAAATCTTATTCCGGAATCTTACTCCAAACATAATTCCGATGCTTTCTCCAATCTTTCTGCAATTCATCAAGACGCTCAATATCTCTATGATCATATGCTTTCTGTATTTCTTTGCAGTAGAAAATCATAAATCTGTTTATCATAGATTCCTGATTCAGGCCATTTATCATCTCGCTAAGTTCTATAGTTAATTCATTTAATTTTTTATCACTGTACGTTTCATAATCGCTCAGACCTGCAATAATTCTGCTAATCTTGGAATATGTTTTTGCAGTTTCACTATTTCTTTTTCTGTTATCTTCCTCACAAATGTCTGTTGCCCCTTTGGAAAAATCATCTGATATCTTATCAAACACCTCATTAATTTCACATTTTCCATCAATATAATCTTTAAATGGGCCTTCTTTTTCTGCTGAATTTTTCCCATTAATATACTTAACCCACTTAAACCGTTCCTCTTCCGTGGAATTCTTAACGAGATACATTTCATAAACAGCACCATCTGGTGAAATAAATCTTTTACTCGCGATATGATACAATGTAAATAAGACCGTATTGGCTCGACATTTAACCAGCCATTCTTGTTCGCAGGTATTTTCATTCTTTAAGCCGCTATAGGCATCAAATAAACACCCCATCATATCTTGACATATTGGTCTAAATAATTCTTCTCTCTCCTGGTCGTTCAGCATCGTTTTTCCTCCTCTGTTCTGGTCCGCTATATTATGGTACCTGTCTCTTTTGTTTAATCAACTGCAATACATGATTCACAACGCTTCCATCCGCTACAATCAGACAATAAGATTTATTGCCAAACTGCATTTCACAGGCATTGCTGTAAGGTGTAATCGCAGTCAAATAACGATATGTCTTGTCAAATCCCCATTCCGATGCCTGAAACACAATGCGTTGATTCGTTATGTATAAAATACCTCTATGCTGAACCAATTCCGTGTGTTCAATCGCTCTTCCCTGGCCGGAACTCCACCTTGTTCCTTTGAACACCCCCGGGCTGCTGTGTCCATAATGCCGATATTGCTTAACCTTTTTCTCTTCCAAATTAATTGCTTTGTCGATGAAATGTATCTTTTCTCCCCGCTTCAAAAACAACTTATCTGTATTAAGAATCGGAAGTCTCCCAGCAAGAATTTCCTGCTTTGCCGCATCCGGTAAAATCGTTATGACTGTGGGAATCTGGTTCCTGTTCCCAAACAATGCATCCAAAAATCCCAAGCTTCTCACCTCTTTAATCAATATATCGCAATTTATTTTAACAGAGGTCGCATATCAGGCGACAATGCCAAATATATCTTCTATACCAACTGATATTTAATTTTATTCTTTCTGGCATATTCTTCTGCATAAGTGCCAAAAGAACATTGAATAATAAACTGCTTATCTGTATTGGTAAATGCATCCTGCCCAATTTGCTGCACACTATCCGGAATAACAGCAAAATCCAAAGAACTGCATCCAAAAAATGCACGGTCGCCGATTTCACTTAAACTATCCGGCAAATTGATTTTCTTTAAATTTGTACATCCTTCAAACATGCTTCCGGAAATCCTGTTTATATTGTCCGGTATCGTTATTCGTTCCAAATCTCGGCAGTCTGCCATCAATGCTTCTCCGATCCAGTAAACACTTTTCGGAAGATCTATCGTGCGTAATCCGGTTCCTTTAAACGCAGCATTACCGATTGTCTTGAGCATCGCTGGAAGAGAAATAGATTTCAGATGATAACAATTTTCAAAAGCATTATCTGCAATTTCTTCTACACTCATTGGTAAAACCACTTGATGTAATTTATTGCAATTCGCAAATGCTTTTTCACTGATTCGATTGATCCCTTCCGTCAGAATCGCCTCTTCTATTTGCGTACTCTCAAAACTTCCGGATGCAATCTCAATAACAGGCTTATTACCAAATCTGTTTTGAAAAATAATGGTCTGATTCTTCTCTCCTCGAAACCCTGTGACCGCAAGTCCATTGCCATACCCGCTTTTCGTATACTCAAAAAGGTCACCATAGGATTTGCCCGAAAGAGTCTGTTCTCCTTGAATGGCAGGTCCCTTTCCCTGCTTTTGCACAGAAATGTCACAGACTTTGCCAAGAACTTTATGCCCATAACAATCGCACCAAACTGACACAATCCAATCAGCATTAACACGGCTCATCCCAAAATCATCCATCAACTGCTTTACATATCGAAAAGCAAATGTATTATTGATGTAGGATACTTTCCTGATATCCTGCGCAATGCCCATATTGTATGCCATCAACAGCAAATTGACATTCTTCGCCTGGGCCGGAAATAAATCTTTCACTAAAGCCGTGAATTTCTTTTTGTCATCTAACGATGCCTGATGCTGTCTGAGCATCTCTTCGAAATCCTGTTCAAAAATAAGTCATCACCTTCTTTGTTTTTGTATAGCACCGATTTTTACTTTTATCCCTTCATCATTTTTATATTTTTCTACAAATTCTCTATCTCTATTCCATTTCATAATTGCCCATTTCATATTATCCATTTTCTGTTTCTGACTAATGAAAAAGTTTAAATAGCTTATTATTTCACTTTTTGAAAGTATATTATTATCAATGATAAATGCAAGAATACGCTGTCTGTGTTCATCTGTTAATCCATCATTTTGTGATACATTATAGCCATATTGCATTAATACAGACTGCAATGCCAATCTAGCACGCTGCAAACCATCACTTTTTAAGTATGTTTTTTCATCTATTATTTTACACAAAATATCACCATTTTTAATTAATTGATAATATGTTGTATTCAAAATGAAATAAACTTTACATTCTGAGCAATATCCCACTGGTACTTTCATTAAATGATTTTGCCCATTTTCATCACATATTTTGATTAATCCAATCATATCTTTAATTTCATGTGATTTATTCATGCATCTAAAAACATTACATCTGACAACAAAATCTTCTACACCTATTTCAACCGGATCCATCTTATTTAAACCATTCTTAACTTCATAAATACTTCCGCCCTCATAAAGAACCCTGGCAAAAAATTCTGTAAGTGCCTTATATTTTTTGTTTTTATTATCTCCTTTTCCACAAGAAGCTAACAATGATAACACATAGCCATCTAGCGATTTATTCCTTTTGAAATGTAAACCATAAAAATACTTTCCTTCCTGTCCGAACATTCTATGAAAAACAGGTCTTAAATTTGACTTAATTTTTCTCAAATTCACAGTCCCGTTCCAAAATTGTTCAATCCACGTGTCCAAATAAATTACGATATTTTCTTCTTCAAATAACATTTCATCTAATTGCACATATTTATAATATCTATGGGCTTGTAAAATAAGATGTACTCGATCTGTAAAATCCAGGCTATTTATCTCACTTAGTGAAGGCAGATTTTTACACTTCTCCCTCAGCAAAATAACATTTTTTCTGTCAGCAATATATTTTTCTGCTTTCGACTTAAGGACCTGACGTATAACACTTTCATCACATATCATAGCATCAATTTCAATATGCGCATTTTCCAACTCTTTCTTTGCATCTCTAAAGCTTTTATTTAATGTAATTCTTGACAACTCCTTATTTCGTATTAGCGAATAAATATATTGCACAACAATTGCATCACTTTCATTTTTTAACGCCCTATCTCTTATTATAATTTCGCCTAAATTCTTCATTTGTCTTCTACCTAATTGACTATTCCACACCCAGAGCTTTGAATACAGCATCCTCAGGGGATGAATAAAAATTCAATCCTAATGCACCAATTAAATCGGCCGGTACACCACCTATATCTGCTGCTGATACCATTGGCATTAAAACTTTTTTTGCTCCACTGTCTACACAAACCTGTAATGTACTTGCCAAATCCTCCACTTTGAGCAAAGTTCCGCCAATGCTAAATTCACCTAAAACAACCAAGCCAGAAACAACTGATTTACTTAATGCAGCAGAACATATTGCTACTAATGTTGACATTGCCAGATTTTTTGTCATACCAATACCCTGCATGTCCTGATAATTAATAATATAATCCTTTGTTGTCGTACTTATATGACCGGATATTTCATTGGAATGCGCTTTCAAGTAGTTAAAAGCTGTATTCGTTGCTTCTTTCTGTTCCTTACCCGAACCAATTCCCATACATGTCAATTTGCCATTGCCGGGCATCATCTGAGTTTCAAGTTTATAGCATCCAATCATTCCTGTTTTAGTTCTAGAAACTGTATAGACACATCCCGGATTGCTCATGCCTTCTGGAATCAATTTGCTGCCGCCCTGTTCCGGAACCGAAACATAGTGTTCTTCGAAACTATCATTATCTCTATAGGAAAAATTCACATCATAGAATTCCATGCCGCCGATTTTCTTCAACTGCTCTTTAACTCTGCGTCGAAGTTCCAAAGAAATCTCTACAATTTCACGCAATTCTTCTTTACTGACTTCTCCATCTGGATAAAGTAACTTGATAAAGCCAGAAACCATCTTTCGTACTGCAATCGTATCTCGTTGATTGAGATTGTTGCCCAGATGGAAATACTTATCCAGCAAATTACTATAGTTGTCCTTTCGAAGCTCGCGCATAAATTCTGATAAATAATCCGTGATAAAGCCATAATCTTCTGTAAAAGAATTCGGTCTGTATTTTGGAATTTCCCACCCTGGAATATAGCAATGCATACGGTCCAAGAAAGCTGTATCTGTTCCCATTTCAGGAGGGAACGGATCAAATAAACTAGAAGTTTTTAACAACACGTCTACTTCTTCATTAATATTTCCAACAAATACCATTGACGCCTTTGCCTGAATTTCTGCTTTACCACGAGAAAAGGCACCAGAAGCCATGTAGCCTTTCATAATCTGGATACCATCTTTATCTTTAAACTTAATTCCGGCAACCTCATCAAAAGCGACACAATCCCACATACCGACAAGACCTACTGTATGATTGGACATATTGTAAAAGAGATTGGCAACTGTTGTCTGTCCGCCTGCAACCAGAATACTGTTCGGAGAAATCTGCTCATATATGTAGGATTTACCTGTAGAACGAGGGCCTAACTCACACAAATTGAAATTATTCTCCACTAACGGAATCATACGGGCAATCAATAACCACTTTACTCGCTCACTAAAACGATCCGGCTCCAGACCAGTGGACCGAAGCAAAATATCCATCCATTCATCTTTTGTAAAGGCTTTTCTTCCGTTCTTAACTTCATCCATGTCCACATGCGGCATCTGAATCGGAGTCAACTTCCGAATATGAATTGGCTGTGTATTCTTCTTATCTTCTTCGATAAATTCGTACTCCATCTGAAGAATACACCAAATACCACCGCAAAGAAGTCTATCATAGTCCTTCACATAATCCGGATGAATCGGAATTCCTTTAACACCCAGATTAGAAAAAGTCGCTTCATAACGGTCTTCCTTCGTATTCAATATCACTGTGATACGGTCAATCACTGTATAGCTACCTCTTTCACGTAAAAGTGACAGAATTTTCTGTGCTTCGTCCGGGCGCACATAGTTATCCCTCAGAATACGCTTTACATTCTCTACCCCTTCTGCAATGATTTCTTCATCATCAGAATTACAGTATTGTCCCAAGAGATATTCCAGTACATAAACCGGAACATTGGCACCTTCTCGGATGGATTTTGTTAAATCCTTGCGGACGATACGACCGTCATAGTATTGACGGAGTTTTTGCTTTATTTCTTCTCGCTTGTCTTCTGTTTCATTTTGTATCCCTTTTTGCATATGAAAATCATCCATAAGTATCGTCTCCCTCTTTATGTCGCCTATTTTAACTTCTTGTGTAAATAATTATTTGTAATTTTAATTGCACAAACTGAAATTCTTGATTATTGAAGATCTTATCATCACGCTTGTGTAAATTCTTGTTTATAATTTTCACCAAATTCTATGAAACTATCAGAAAATAATTTTCAGCACCTTAATTAAAACCGCAAAGGTATATCTGATTTTTTAACCCTTACTTCTTCCATTCCTTTTTGTTTCATCATCCTTTTTAGTCCAGCTTCCGTCATTTCGTTATGCAAAGAAGGTGAAAAAGTAATCTCCTTTATACTCGCTATGGAAAAAATAACTTTTTGATATGGAACAAAACATCCTTCATGTACTCTATAGAATTCTTGATGAGGTATCCCCTGTATTGCACTCTTTTGATCGTTCAACAAATATGTGGAAAAAAGTACTCTATACTCTTTTTCAACTGCAAATTTTGGTGATTTAAAAAATTTTCCAACTTGTACAGCTTTTTGAACAACATAGCGCGCCACTAATTTTCCAAATTCATTTTCTGTATTTTGGGGATACAACTTATAAAATGCATCAAAAATTCTATATAATATCTGAATTTGTTCTTCCTCATTATAAATAACTTTTCCAGCAAGCATAGACAAATGCTTCTTCTCATCCCTTTCTATTATCTTACCATCATCATCTAATATTTCAATACTTGCAGTCTCTGATAACATTCTAGAATCAAAGCCAATATTATATCCTTGGATTGAATTTCCCTTCGTATAGTAATTCCACATTTCTAAAGAGTCTCCATCCAAACTAAAAGAAATTGTGTAGTTATGCAGCATTTCTTCCCACTTTTCTTCTTTCAGCATCTCTATCTCATGCTTTACTTGTGAGATGAAATTTAAATTATCGTGACATAATTTCTCAATGTTCTCTTCAATGATGCTAATAACATATCTTCCCTCACTTGCATCATTCAAATAATACATATCTGTTGCAAATAAAGCTTTCGAATCCAGAATTCCCTTTACTCCCTCAGGGCTCGAATAATGATATATTATTCCATTATAATCCTCTATTTCTTTTACATATTGAAAACTATTATAAACTTTAACTAATGTTTCTATGCTTCCCATACTTTTCCCTCTGTCTATTTCATTTTTATATCTCATCCAACTTATACTTATGCCTCTGGTAGCCACAACACTGTATATACAATCCATAGGGTCCCATCTTAGCCTCAAGTGAGCAATTACATCTAACACATTTCTGCCCAGTACCACCATTTCTATAAAAATAATCTTCCACTAAATCAACATCAACCAAATCTGTTTCATGACAATTAGGATATCCTGTACATGCCAAAAAGAATTTTCCTTTTTTACTTTTCTGTAATTTCATCTGTCTTCCGCATATTGGACACTTTTTATTTGCCAATACATAACTTGCAAATGTATCTGTTAATGGCTGTCCATCATCATCCATAGAAAATTTCGTACTCTGGTCAATTGTTCTGCTCATCCCCATAAAACCATAAAGAGATTTTGCCGTATGTGTGCCTTCAAATCGAATAATCGGACGATACAGTGTCTGAATCATACGCCCTTCCGTTTTAAATTGTGCATTAGATTTTGGCATTCCAAACCATATAATTTTCTTGTCAATAATTGCAAGAGGATTCGCAACAAATTTATTTTCTATTGTCAACACTTTTAAAGCTTTGGAAATTACATTTTTATTTTCTGCCCGTACATATACTTTTATCCCCTTACCTTTCGCATTTTGCAAAGCATCAACTAATTCTTTGACAGGATAATCATCTGCCGGTCTATCCGGTATATCTATTCTTATTTCACGTTTTGCAGCTGCAATATCTATCAAAAAATTTTTAAATCCTTTTTTAGCATAAAAATGCATACAACTTTCTGTATCCACATCAAATTTATTCAAAAGTTTTTCTCCGCTTACACAACTAAGATTACCTTTTTGAATTGTCATCATGCGCTGAAACATTAAATCCTTTGACAAATTTTTATTTTCCATATAAGAAATATTAGCTACCCCAACGAATTTGCCTTTTGCTCTCGTGAGTGCTACATTAAAAAGTCTGTTGGCATAATTATTTCCGGTTGACGTCAACAACATTCCAGGATAAGGCATACGATAGCAATCAACCGCATCATATATGATTACGTCTTTTTCAGAACCTTGGAACTGATGCACTGTTGCACAGGCAATTGAATGTAATTTAGGACAATTTTCTGCTATATCTCTTGCCATGGCATGCAACAATCTTGATTGTGCATGATAAGGTGTAATAATACCCACATCATATCTCTTAGCAGCTTCCAATGCCAAGGAAAAAGCAATAAATGCGCTTAAAACATTAACTCTAGAGTTATTTCCTATCTTAATACACACAGACATCATGCCTGATAGATCAGCAATCGCCATTGCATATCCTTTAACAGGCACATTTGCAGCAATATTACTCCTCTTTGCTTCCACATCTTCTGATGAATGCAGCAGATTTTTATACATCCATCGACTTACAAAATCAGAAATCTGAGGATGCATACGATATTGTACATTCAACATGCAGAGCCATTTATGATTCACACCCGCATCTACTGCCCTGGTTATACCGCAATATTGAAAAATATCCGCATTTAATATGGAAGATTGGCTGCTTTGGACAATCGGAGGAAGCTGCCTGAAATCACCCATACAAATGAAGTTCTTTTCAGCAAGACTCGCAGAAAATACAATTTGTGGAATATACGCCATACTGGCCTCATCAAATATAACCACATCAAATAAATCATTATATATGAGTTTGTCCACAACTGCCTTTGAAACCGTCGTTGCTACAAACTTTGCTTTTCTAACTATCTTTTTTTCCTCTTCCGACAATTCGCGTCTAATCGCCGCTAACCGATTATTGATTTGTAAATATCTATTCGTTGCTCTTGATGTTTTTTTCCGTTCTATAAGAAGTTCTTCACGCTCTTTCATTAATTCCGGATGATTTCGAATAGCGAGATTATAAGATGTCAGATAACTATGCTCCATTAATTCTTTATCTCTCGGATATCCATATCTTACTAAAATTCCAGGCTTTTTATTTGAGGAAATATCATGAACTCGTTTGACAGCACCATCCACAGATACATTGCTGTAAGAAAGCATCAGAACTCTATTTCCTTCCTTAATGTGCGTCAAAGCAATTTTAGCCAGCGTCTGCGTTTTTCCTGTTCCGGGCGGTCCCCATATAAACGTAATTGGTTGTGATTTTGACATCTTTACAGCAATTTCCTGTCCTGTTGTTATTTGATGATTTCTATAATCAATAGATTTTTCTCCATCACAAATCAAAGCACGCGTAATCTTTGTTTGGTTAATTTGCATACGATGTATACGTTCTCGTAAAGTATCAAGCAGTTTCCATGGTTCGGCAGAAAATTCAAGTTCTTCAACTTCCATTCCCAAGTTAGTACTTGTTTGAATAATAATTGTAAAATCCTCACATCCTAGTACCTGACCATATATACCACTTTCCGGTTTCCATATATTAATTTGTGTTCCATCAGGATAATTCAGCTCATCATCTGCCTCAAATGTGTAAATATATTTTTCTTTTTTGTGCTCAATACATTGTCCATCAAAAACTTGCTGATGCTTTCCTCCTGTTGCTTTTAGATAAATAACTTCTGCATCAATAGAACGATTATACGTTTCACAAAAATCTTCTACTGAATGAAATGAATCAAGTTCCACTTTTTTGTAATTTTTTGTTTTAGTTGTTCTTGCAGCTCGGTCATAGTAGTCCCTTCTTATCCGTTCTGCTTTTTGTTCCTTTCTTTCTGTCTGTTCTTGTTCATATTGTTTCAACACTTCTTCTGTTTGAATTGCTGCATTTGTATTTAATATTTTCAAAAAAGATTTAAAACAAACCGGATATTGAAATTTTTTCTCTTCACCATCCATGAACTCAACTGAAATATAAGATTTATCCTGAGATTTAATCACCCCTTCTCCATATTTAATATGTTTAACTCTTTCCTCCACCAAATTCACAATAAACATCCTTCCTAAAATCCAAAATCATCCACAAATGCAATATCAATCATAAATTCATATTGTTGCAGAATATTCTTCTCATCATTTGCATCTGCCAGCACCAGATAATATTTATCTCCATATTTATATTCTCTGGATTTCAGCGTAAATTTCTCATGGAATGTTCGCTTCTCCGGTGCTTCATCTCTACTGTTTGCAACTATCGGCACATCAAAAGATATCTTTTCTCCATCTTCCGTTGTAAAGTATGCCACCAGACTTCTTGCCTTCATCGTATCAGTCACTTTTTCTGTTTGGATAAAATCAAAGTAAGTAATCAGATTTGTCACTTTTCGGTTCACAGAAGTCAGAATCACATCTACATAATCGTAAGCAACGGCTCTGGTGTTTGTTGTCAACTCAATTACCGGAATCAGCATTTCCTGAAGTGAGGAACCACCATGTACATAATTCTGTCCACCGCCGGCTATTTTGAATATGTCTGCACCAATAGGTGTCGTCACATATAAGTTGTTCATATATGCCATCAATCTGGACTTCATTCCCGGTTCGTTTACCTTCTGTGTAGTAAGCAGGAACCGTTTGTTGGAATAAGCACAGATTTCCCGATCGTAGGATACTTTGTCAAATTCATGCAGCTTGTCTCTCTTATACAGGAAACCATGATCTGCTGTAATAAAGAACTTCGGTGCTGATATATAACTGGTCAGCTTCTTGATCAGCTTATGAATCTCTTCGATTGCTTCTGAACACGCCGTAAATACCTCATTTTCACTGGCAGGCTTATCACCACGAGCATCCACCTGATTGTGATAAATATATACGATATTCTTCTTCTGCAGTAATTCACGGATTTTCTCCTTATTGGCACTTGCCACTTCATCAAAAGCTAATGCCACATTATTTTCATTCTGGGCTTTTAAGATCTTGTCTCTGGATGCCAGATCACCGCAACTCTGTCCGTCTACTGTAACATTCAACTTATCATCTACCTGTAATTCCTTATGCGGTAAAAGACTTGCCATTCCCACTGATGTTACAGACGGAAGTCCACTGATCATACACTCCAGTTTTGGTGTACACTTCTCATCCAGTTCCAGTCGTTCCATCAATTCCTTTGCACACTCATACCGGAAAGCATCAGAAATAATAACGATGACACGATTCTTTCCTTCATAAGCCTTCAGGTAATTGCGATAAAAGTCTTCCTGACGTTTTAATCCGGTATCTGCCATGAGATTATCTGTCAGTTCCTGATTCCACTTTGGTGTTACTTTCTGCAGATAAGTAAAAGAATACATATTCTCAATCCGTTCTCTTACCTGTGAAAATCTCTCTGTTTCTTCTATACAGTCATAGGCACTGTAAAACCATCTATAATAAGAATCAACCAAATATGTCTGTTTCTGATAATCGGCTACCATAGTCTTAATATCACTGGTCACTTCCAGAACAGATACCGCCTTCATCATCTGGTAAGCATATTTGATTGCCTGATATTCATTTTTATATACATTTCCAAAATGGCAGGACTTTGCTGTCCGCTGCTCTGCAATCTGTGCAATGTTCATGCCATCAATCTGAGCATCCAGGATTTCATCATTCAGCTGATCCAGTGCCCAGTCAATTAAGATATTATCCAGTTCCCGGAAAGCATCGCAATTTGCAATATCCAAAAGTTGTGCAGACTGATCTTTTGATTTGTCAGCATCTTTTTTCAGTTCATCCCGGATTCTGCTCACCACTCGTAACGTCTTATCCACTTTTTCTGATAATACATCATACACATCCTGATAAAGTACATTGTCCATCAGATTCCGGACAAATACGACCACATCATTCTTCTTTTTTAATACATATGATTTCAAAACAGCTGGCAATGTATCTTTCAACGCTACGGATGCATAAGTCAAAAGCATACATGCTGCCAGATCATCTACGTTCGGATTTTCAGACTGATATCCAAAATATTTCTCACATAATTCCCAGAACTTTTCTAATAGTCCGTTATCCTCAAGTGCTTTCATGTATGCTTCGCTGTCGTTTAATAATAGCTGTCTTGTAATTTCTTCAAAATTTGGAGTCTTCACATCTGTAAGCACGGCAATAAGACCAATATCAATGGTTTCCACATTGAAATGGTCTATGCCAAGCTCTTTAAACTTTTCAATACGAGTCTTGTTTTTCCAGAAGTTGCTGTACTGCGCCAAATGTTCTTTAAACCGGTTATCAATCCCAATCTCCTGTGACATCTGAGATACCCGATCCGTATAGTACGGAACCGAGTAATAATACATATCTGCTAATGGATTCTCTGCATCACTTGGTTTTGGAAATGGTGCATATACAAGATACTTGCTCTCTGTATCTGATTCATTTAATAACCATTTGGAATAAAACCAGTTCGCTCCATCCAAAATATGTAATTTTGCATTATCCAACTGTAACTCAGATACTTCGTCTTCATATTCTCCTTTATCATCAAACCAGAATATAATACGAGTCTCTTCTTTAGCTAATTCTGTATTAAGTTGATCTTGTATATTTTGTAAATCCATTTTTTCTCCTAATCTTGCATCTACAATGTTTATGCATATACTATTTGCAGTTACAATTCAAAATATATATTTTATCAATTTTATTTTATAATCTGTTTGTTATTTTTTTAAGAAACAACGGAGTCTAATATATGCAAAATATCCCTTGCAGACTCATAATATGTAATTACAGTATCTATAGAAACTGTAATATTATCTCCATGTGCAAAATCATTTCTCAACTGTACTAATGAATTTATTTTATCTTTTTTTCCACTATTTTTCACTTCTTCATCAAACTTCTTTTTCCATTCTGAACTGATATTTTGTAACATATTACTCATGTTTCCAGTGTTTGGATTGCACGAACTATCAAGTATCATTTTTTCAATATATGTAGCAGTCTTTTCCTCGACACCTCTTGTCAAATAATCATATATGATTTGTTTGAAAACCACTTCTATACTGCCACTAGATTTAATCACACCATATGCGACTAAATATCTTGTTTTGGAATCAAATTTGTTTTTTCCCGCATTAATCCATTTTCTTATTTCCTTTAGTTCTCTGTCAGTATTATCCAACAAATCAATATAATCATCCTTCATATGTCACACCATACAGTTCTTCTGATACCATATTTATTCTTTTGAAAATATTTTGAGTATTTGTTGTTCTTCGACTTATAAGTTCTTTAAACTCCGTTTTATTCAACAGTTCTATATATTTTTTCATATAATCTTCTTTTTCATCATATACCCCTTTTTCAACTGCGTATAAGGTAGCAACTGAAACAGCATCAAATAAAGCTGGATTAATTTTATTAGCAAAGCTTTCTAAATCACTCTTCAGATTTCGAAAAGCAATACCGCCAAATATCTTTTTGCAGGTGCTTATCATTACATTAAATTTTGATTCCATCTCTGTAATTTCATCTTCACTACATTTTGTTTTATCTCCCATATAAGCATTTAAATATTTGGCCAAATTAATTTGTTTATTATCAGCTTCTTTTCTCTTTATAAGATCTTTCATTGCAAAAAATCTTAAAATCAATTCAAGATCTGCCATCCTTGCATCTTCATTTTCTGTTCCTAATATAGTTCTCCAATTTTTGTTTTTATTTAATCTAAACAATAAACTATTACATTTCCCTTGATATACACAATTTCGTATTTCTTGTGCTTTTAATGTTCTTCCTCCTGTATTTATTCGTTCAAAAATCTGAAACATTCCGGTATCATTTCTTGGGTATCTCTGCTCGAAAATAATCGCATGTATAGTAGTGCTTCTGATTCTGCGTTTTTCCTCTATTTCTAATTCTGCAAAAGCTTTTCCTCTCCACCTAGCATTAATATTATCTGTATTAGACAGTTTGAAGACTTTTCCATCCCCCGAAAAAACACCTTTAACATAATCATAAACTGTCATAATCCGTTGAAATCCATCTATGATAAGCATCGTTTCATTTGGTTCTTTCGCAAAAAAAACACTTGGAACAGGAAGCCCCAATAAAATTGAATCGATAAATCTACTAGCTTCAATTTTAGTCCAAACATATTTTCGTTGCAACTCAGGCTTAAGCAATTCATCTTCTTCATACATGCTTATTATTTCTCGAAATGACAAATCGGCTCCCCACGAATTAATATTATATAAATCATCATCTGAATACATTTGTTCTTCATCTGGCAGTACATCAACTTCTATTTCAGTTAATTGTTTTTCCTCCATAGTTTTTCCTCCAAGCGTATAACGATCAATCACATCATCTAATGATATAGTAATTGTTTCTTCATTCAAAATTAATTTGATACCACTGATAGACTTTTTTTTATTGTTAATTTGACCTTGATATTTATTAAGCCAACATAGTACCGTTTTCTTTTCTTTTATGCAAAATATAATATCATCCTGTTCATATCGATCAAAAGTATTGATTATTATTGTATTATCCGTAACGCATTCTATTATATCTTCTGTGGAACATACAATTCTGTAATACATTCCGCCTCCTATTGATATAACATATAATACTTTTTGTTAGAGTTTTTACACAGTTTATGATATCTTCAATTTGCTCTCAAGCCAGGAAATAATAATTCCACAATACGGTGTCAAATTTCTTTCCTGCACCAGACTTGTATAAGTGCGTTCCAGTTCACGCATAAACGCATCCTGTGATTTGCCTCTGCATTTTCTCATGATTCTGTTCTTCTCTGCCATCAAAACATTTTTCCGTGTCTGTGGTAAAGAAAGTGCCTGACAATTCAAGTTCAATGTTTCTGTCACGTCTTTATTGATTTCTGCATCCTCTGAATAAATGCTGCCATCCGCTTTATACTTAATCTTTCTGACAGACATTTCGTCAAAAGGATTCACCGTAAGCTCTGTATTGCCCCTGTGTGCATCACAGGTTTTATCTTTTGGCTTCACGCCTCGCACCAGACTGTTTCCATAGCACACGCCAAGCATCCATTTAAAATCCAGCGTTGCCTTTTTATCATGCTCCTGTTCATCCTGCGGATGTCTCGGCCTGCAATGTTCAATTCTCACAACACTTGGAGCCTCAATCTTCTTCATACAATATGCACACAGACATCTCTGCTCTTCCCACATTTGTTCCCGGATATCTTTTAATACCTCTGTAGGCATATCAGACTCATAATCCGCATCTGGATTTTCTTTACGGAATTTCAGAAGACTATTGGGTTCTTTTCCTCTTTTTATAACGATCATACACTATTCCCCCAATATTCTCTCCAAATCCAAAGATGTCCTTGCAGCTGCAATATCCGGATCTGTTGTTCCAACAATCGCCTCGATCTCCGTCAAAACCTTGTCTGCTTCTTTGTAATTATTTTCATCCATATAAGCATAGAATAAATCCATACGCTGCTTGATATCAGCCGGACGCTCTGATACATTCATAACCTCACGTAATATAGAATTAGCATCTCTTCCATAGGTCTGTGCTGCAGGCATATAGATTTCTCCGTGATCCAGAATCCGAATCTGTTCTCTTGGAACAGAATTGATAACTGCGGGTGCATGAGAGCTGACAATAAACTGAACCTCCGGAAAAATCGCATGGAGGTCATTTAAGATTGTCTGTTGCCACTGCGGATGCAAATGTAAATCAATTTCGTCAATCAGCACAACACCAGGCGTTTTTTCCAACACATGATCTCCCAGTGTAGGATTTAATACTGCCATACGATAGGCAATATCACCGATCATGCTAAGGGTGTTCTTATATCCATCACTCATCTCATCCATTGCAAACTTCTGTGCATTGCCATCTGCAGTTTCAAATTCCAGTACCAATCTATGGGTATCAAGATCAAAGGTAAGACTGGCATTTTGTGCCCCGCTGATTCTCTCAAAACTTCTGCAGATTGCTTTTTCAACCGTTTTCAGTAGTAATGGTCTGTCCAATATGCCTGTCTTCTGCTGCTCCTGAAGGCTTTTCAATGTCTGCATCTGGAACCAATTCAGCATCAGCTTTTCATTGGACTCTGCCGCCATACAATCCACGTAACCTACCTGTCGTTTAAACTCCGTTAAAGATTTCAAATTTCTTTTTTCTTTCTTCTGTGCATATAAACGTCCGGTTCCATAATAAGAGATCAGAGGAAGGACCAGTGACTTATCTCCTGTCATGATCTGATTCTGTGCTTTCTTTGCAAGACCTGTCAATTCACCCGCATCCTTGATAGTTGTCTTGCCACTTTCAGAATTCAAAGAACGAATCCATTTCACATTTTGCTGGTTCAGGCAATCACCAGTACTCTCGATACTTACAGGGAACTGATGTTGCGGATCAATCGTTCCGTTTAAATCATGGAACTCATATCTAGCATCATCTTTTAAAATGCTTCTGCTGACGCCACCATCTATCCCCAGTAGAAAGGTACTGACTGAGACAGCCACTGCATCCAATATTGCCGTCTTACCTGCTCCATTCTTACCAACTACTAATGTGATATGATTGTCAAAATCAATCTCTGCTTTTTTAAAGCATCTGTAATTGGAAATTTTGATATTTTTTAATTTCATTCGAAGTCACCTCAATTCATTTTTATTTTGTAGGGAAAAATATCATTACTCATTAATTTCTCCGCACGACTTTTTATAAAATTTTTGTTTTTCGTCATCTTCGAATGAAACAGCAAAACGATCTACATACTTTCCCATACTTGATATTACATAACTTTGATTTTCAACACTTTCATTAGCATCAAAAACTGCCTGTAAAACCAATCCAGATCTCTCTAACGCTAATAATTGCATATTTCCTCTGTGCACATCTTCTTTAGTTGCAATATGAGCTAAATATTCCAAATCTTCATTCAAAGTCTCCATTAGAGCTTTCATTATTCTAAAATAATCTGTATTATTAATTAATCCCAACAACAGACTTCTCGTTGCATTAATATAATAATTTATTTTTTGCTCAGAGTCTGCTTTATCAATATATCCTAACAATCTCATTCCATTTTCTCTTTTATTTTTGGGTGTACCAAAAAGTTTGTTACTCAGTTTAATTCCTTTTCCTAATTCTATTTCCGCATTTTTTATCCCTGTAACAAATAAATTGAACTTACTCCAATAATATGCATCCCTTATCAAAAAAGGCATTTGGGCTATCTGTTTCGCAAAATTTTTACGCGCAATTGGATCAATCATCAACATACCGATCATATTATCCAACATTTCTTCACTAATTGTCGAAACATCCACTTCTTCAATAAAACCTTGAATTTCTTCTTTCTGCATAATTTTTCTTTCCTTTTTTAACACTGTCATTATAAAATCAGATCTATCTGTTCTTTTATTTAATTTTAGCCAAAAGATCCACTTTTAAAGTTTTCTTTCCCTCCTGGGCAACTTCCACTCCCTGGAATTTCTCATAATTTACTTTCACACCATCATCCAAATCAATCTCAATTCTCTTATTCGCAATATGAGCAATGGCTTCATCATAAATCTTCATCTCAGCAAGCTGTTTTGTATATTTCGTCACTGCTTTTGTTGCTTTTGATTTTTCGGAAGCGGATGTTGCGTTGTCAATGGTATATTGAGCACTCTGCATAGCTGTTTCTACATACTTCTGTGCTCGATGTAAATAATCTGTCCTTACACGTCCAACAGTATCCGCATCATAACGGTGCATGTAAATCAGTGCTTTAAATCCATTTTGCTTTCCACTGTCAAACAACCAGTAAATCGGTCTCTTCTGATATACTTTCAGATGATCTGCATAAAAATCTTTCAGGAAATAGTTACGGATGACTTCTCTGGAAGTATCTCCTTTATTGCCTAGTGCATTGGCGATGAAATCAAGGTTTTCTTCTAATGTGTCTGCTCCATAAACTGTTTTAACAAATTCTACAAAGCGACCAACAATATCATCTGAGAAATATTCTTCATCGGTGATTGGAATACAGTTATCATCATCTGGAAGGAATGTTTGATATCTGCCATTCCCCCATTCCCCACCAGCATAGATCAAACCTTCTTTATCAAGAGAATAACGTCCAAACATACAGCCAACAGCATAAGAAACAAAACTACGAATATCTCTTTCTAAGTCTGCCTTTCGCATTGTAATATCTTTTTCCACAACTTCTGGTAATAACTCCTTTTGTAGACCGTACGTATTTATAAACATCTGGTTGAGTTTTGTCTCATTATCTTTTACCCTTCCAAAACGCTCTTCACATTCTTTTTCCCAGGTTTTAAAAGATAAGCTCATTTTTTCTTGTATGATGTTATTAGAAGCAAAAACAACATACTTCCTTTCTTTTTTTGTTTCGTGGTTTAATACATTCAGATACTGTGACTTTTGATTTTTTTCTGTAGCTTTGACTACTCAACAGGAGTGTATTGCCATCTCTTTTATCTGAATTGTTTATTAGCTGGATGTTGCCAGAGCGTTTGCTCAGAGTACTTATTTCAATCAAGTCTACGATGATAATTGTTGGTGGATACCACGGTATCAGACTTTATGAAAGGGAGGTACAACCTCATGATTTACGTCGGCATTGATATTGCCAAACTTAACCATTTCGCCGCTGCGATTTCTTCCGACGGCGAGATACTCATTGAGCCGTTCAAATTCACAAATGACTATGATGGCTTCTATCTGCTGCTTTCTAAACTGGCACCACTTGACCAGAACAGCATCATCATAGGTCTTGAGTCAACGGCACACTACGGTGACAACCTTGTTCGTTTTCTTATCAGCAAGGACTTTAAAGTGTGTGTTCTAAACCCGATTCAGACTTCTTCTATGCGTAAAAATAATGTACGCAAGACTAAGACTGATAAAGTCGACACGTTTGTTATTGCTAAAACCCTTATGATGCAGGACTCCTTACGATTCATGACCCTGGATGATCTGGATTATATTGAACTCAAAGAGCTTGGCAGATTCCGTCAGAAACTGGTGAAGCAGCGTACCCGTTTAAAAATACAGCTGACTTCTTATGTGGATCAGGTTTTCCCTGAACTACAGTATTTCTTCAAATCTGGCCTGCATCAGAATTCTGTCTATGCCCTCCTTAAAGAGGCTCCGACACCAACTGCCATTGCTTCTATGCATATGACCCATCTTGCTCACCTTCTCGAAGTTGCTTCCCACGGCCATTTCGGTAAGGAGAAAGCCAGAGAATTAAGAGTTCTCGCACAGAAGTCTGTCGGTGTCAATGACAGTTCTTTATCTATTCAGATAACTCACACCATTGAACAGATTGAGTTACTGGATAGCCAATTGTTTCACACAGAGCTTGAAATGGCAAATCTTGTCACCTGCCTGCACTCTGTGATTATGACCATTCCCGGAATTGGTTTCATCAATGGCGGGATGATCCTTGGTGAGATTGGTGATATACACCGTTTCTCAGAACCAAAGAAACTGCTTGCGTTCGCCGGACTGGATCCATCGGTTCATCAGTCTGGTAATTTCCAGGCACAGAGAACCAGAATGTCCAAGCGTGGTTCAAGGGTATTACGCTATGCCCTTATAAATGCAGCTCACAATGTTGTTAAAAACAACTCTACTTTCAAGGCTTATTATGATGCCAAGAGAGCTGAAGGCCGAACCCACTACAATGCCCTTGGACACTGTGCTGGCAAGCTTGTCAGAGTCATCTGGAAGATGCTCACTGACGAAGTAGAATTTAACCTCGAATAAGAGGTCTGCATACCATAATCGATAGATTTTGAAAAAGGGCTTTTAGGGAGCTTTATTAAAGTTACCCTTTTTACCCGAAACAAAAAAATTGAATTTCTGGCTAATTTATACTTGACTTTTCATAGCTGGTCTCCCTGAATCTCAAAATCATTTGTGTACTTATCATTTTTAGTAAATCTAACTAATGGGTGAATTCTGAAATCCCACGATGTTTCAAAAGAATCCCATTCTTGCTTTTCTTGTTCAATATTATCCAAAACTGCTTTTTCTATTTCATCTAGATATATCTCACTAAATATAAAAGGAATTGAAGCAATATCTCCTACTTTGAAATCAAGTGTAGGTGATAGAAATTGTAAGAACTGCATAGCAACCTTGCTATTTAATAATCCATGTATCCAATAAATACTCGTAAGTCCATTTACAAACCCTTTTGCACCTTTTGAATCAAACAAAAATCCTTTCTGACAATATCTAACAGCTAAATCATCGGAACTTATTGCTGACCAAGTTAATCCCTCTTTAAATCCATACTCACCATTATAATTATGCGATCTAATTCGTCCTGTCTTCGGATCTTTATTATTTTTAATTGCTATACCATCATTACTCCAGTTTACCACATATTCATTATTACCATACCATTTTCTTCTTGCTCCTCCTTTATTATATGGCACCCATTTTACATTTCTATTTTGAGCCTCTATTTGATTTTCACAATCAAAAGTAATTTTATTCTTGTCTACTTCAAACCATAATTTTAAAAATCTGTCATTGTCTGCAGTAGCCATGCCTTCTCTTGTAATCAAAACCTTTCCCAATGAATCTTCATTAAAGCAAGCTGTTGTTTTCTCACTTACCCAATATGCTACCAATTTCTGTGGAACACCTTTATATGAAGATATTCTATTTTTATACTGTCGATTTTTATCTATAAACAATTTCTTTTTTTCAAATTCTGACTTTCCATCTATTAATCGCTCATATATTCCGTAATATGTTCCTGCTAACTGTACTTTTTTTAGCACAAATGCAGTTGTTTGAACTACTTCTCCACTTATTTCATCAAATCCACGAGCACCTAAATGAACCATATTTACAATTTCATTATTAAAAATTTTCTCTCTTAACTTTTCAAAGCTTGCTAAAAACATCCATGACTGCATGGTAATCATTGAGATATACTCATTATTTTTTGCAAGATTCATACATTTTTCTATAAATACAGCGAACAAGTCTGTCTTTCCACCAATATAATATGAATTAACATATTCATTAAGCGATTTCTCTCCACTACTAATTACCATATACGGTGGATTAGTCACTACTGAGTCATATTTCTGCCCCAGATTTCGTGCTACTCTCACCAGTTTTCTCAACTGTTCCTGTGTTTCCTCACTCCCCACACTTTCAAATGAAATCTGTCCAGTTGTACCCAAATCATCCACAAATTTTTCCAGTACACCCCAATCACATGCATCTACGTTTAAGATAGATCCATATTCTCTGGCATCCTTAAATGTATCCAACAATCCTTCAATCTGCATCACAGCCAGGTTTCTTTCCTTCTCGCTCAAATGTGCTCCGAAAAATTGTAAATGCTTCCGATTGATTTCATTACTTTCAACAATCGCATAGACTTTCGGCTCCGGTTTTCCATCTCTTCCACGCAGGAACCGTCTGTTACAGCCACGACCTTTCATCATAACTGCAAAGTATGCCAACTGATATGCTCTCTGATCAATATCCAGTCCATGAATATTGTGTTCTACAATCTCAAATGCTGCTTCTCTCTTGTCATATCCGGCACTTTCATAGATATCCATCAGTACATCAAACATTGCACTCAGGATATGTCCACTTCCCATACATGGATCAATACAGGTAATATCTGTTGGTTTCAGATCTTTGTATGTGGTACGGATCTCTGCCAGTTTTACATTAACAGATTCTTCCTGCTCTGCTTCTGGAAGGTAGTATTTCCATCCGAATCTTTCTGCGGTTGCCTTTTCATCTGTACTTGGATCTACTGCACGTAAATGCTCAATCCAAATTCTTCCCACAGAATTTTCAACCATATAACGGACAATCCAGTCCGGTGTAAACAGCTGAGTTGCTGCCGGGATTCGTTCTTTTGTGATTTTCACGTTCTTTTTCAGCTTTGCAAAGGTGTCATCTTTCAATTCCGTATTGTAATACTGATACAGCCATCCAATGATTTCCACCTGTCCGGTTGGATTACCTTCTTCATCCAGTGTAGATACATTAAAGTCAGCTTCTGGAATACCTGTCTCCGGATTAACCAGCATATAGATGACATCATCTTTATTGGTATAGGAAATACCAAACAGCAATTCCATATAATCGGAATCTGCCTCAAACAATCCTGGGAGGATATCATGCAGCTGATGACACTGTTTCAAGAATAATTTACCGAACATTTTATCCGTATCTTCTGATGTACCGCTCATTTTCCAGTTGATAATCTCTTCTTTTTCCTGTGCAGTCAAGTCTAAATCTACATCCGGTGCCTCCGTCACAAGATCTGGCTCCATCTTTCCTTCTTTTTCGGAGGAAAGTACACGAACTCTGTTTGGAAGATAGTCGTTCACTTCCATAAAACGGATCGCACAGATTCTGTTGAACCAGGTATAAGCTACTTCTTCTACAACAGCCTCAAATCCGCGGGATTCAATCTGGGATACCAGTCGTCTTCGCTGCTCACACTGTCTTCTATTCAGTGTTACTTCTGTTCCTGCAACTGTCTGGTATACTTCAAAATCTGCTCCCTTAGTAATCGGTTCACTGCATGATTTTTCTGTAATGCCAAGCATACCTGCTTTATCTGTAACAGAAGCAATCAGTTTTTTTCTTGCTTCTATGGCAATTTTCTTTATCGCATTCTTGTTCATGTATCTATCTTTTCCTCTCTCTAATAGTTCCTAGATCTAGTTCCATATATGATATAATAGTTCCATTGGAGTTCTTATGGAACTATTAGTATCTATTCCGTAGTCTTTATGGAACTATTAGTATCTATTGTGATTATCTTCTTTCGTATTTGGTTGACGGTCCACTTCCAATTCTCTGGAGCATCCCATTCTTTGTCATTTTTTCAAGAAGTTTCCTTGCTCCTGCCTTTGTTTGATAACCACATATTTTTGTCACAATTTGTGTTGTAATACTACCATTTACATCTAGATAATCTATGATTATTTGTTTTTTTTCATTTCTTGTAAGAGACAAATCGCTTAAATTGTATTCATTTTCCATTTTCAGATCTGCCGCCCCTGGAATATACACTACCTGTCCCACTTCAAGCTGTAACGTTACCCGTTCTGCTCTCAAAGAAATATCATATATTGGTTTTTTCCAGTTCTGTTCTTCCCACGCAGTCATAATCTTATCCACACCACTGCCGGCACGTTCGCCCACATTAACAAATCCAAATATTTTCAGCAAATTCGGATTTCTGGGATCGCTATTTCCGCCTGCATAAAATTCTTCTTTTGTAATACGAATCGTTCCTGGATTGGAAATCGTAATCTTTTTCCCATGCTTTACGATAACGATTCCACGTTTTCCATAATAATTCGCATGAACCAGGGCATTTGCGACCGCTTCACCCAGTGCATCATGTACATCCACACGATCCACACGTACTCCATCTCTTCGATTGACAAATGGCACTGCGATATCATCATCAATTCGATTGGTTACTTTATAAAAGAAATCAAACAAATTTCCACTCCAGTCACCTTCATTTGAATGTGTCCGATACAGCCATCGTACATTTCTATCATCACACTCTTCTCTATAATCCAGAAAATAATCCGGAAACACATCCGTAATTCGATCGGCATCTCCAAACATAAGTAATCCGGCAACTGTAGGAGATACAGATCCTTCTTTATTCTTTGCCGCTGCTTTTAATTTCATCAGAAATTCATCCTTCATCAGTTTGTTCCATGGATGTCCCTCATGCAGTTGCTCAAAAATAATTCGATATCCTTTGATTGTATCCGCATTTAATGCATCCAATCCCATATTTTCCAAAATTTCTGAATCTACGGAAATATCTCTCTGATCTGCAAACATAGCTCTGACAGCTGCCTCCGTACACAAGAAATCACCTTCATAATCTCGTCTATAAGTTCCTCGCATAGGATCCATTCCAATGTACACAGGTTTATCATGTCGATCAGCGGCTGGCACATCTATTTCCATGAGTTTTTTTCCATCACACTCGACAATTTTCACATGGTGATTTAGAAGGATATTTTTTGATATTTTATTTCGGTCGTTCAAAACACTCCAAAAGTTTTTCTGGTATTTTGCAATTTGTCTGTCGGTTAATCCATTTACTGTAAAAGAATCTCTGTGTTCCCTTACACCAAGAAGAATAGTTCCACCATCTGTATTTGCAAATGCGGAATAGGTCTCCCATATACTCTCCGGAAGACCGCCTTCTGCCAGTTTACATTCACGCTCATGGTTTTCATCTAATTGTAATGTATCCAAAAAATCCTTCTTCACATGAATAACCTCCATCCTTTTATGCTAACTCAATGTGATAATGGTGTTTTCTTCCAATTCTTGCAATAATTTTCGCCTCATCTCCGCCAGGAACTTGTCAATATCCTGCTCATTTTCAATAGAATAAGTTCTTGCACCAGCTACGTTACTGATAGATACGTTTTTCCGCTTTTTCGGTTTTGGCTGCACTGGCGGTGTTACCGGCTTCGGTGGTTCTGTATGACCGCTACCTGTCGGTGGTGTTACCGGAATTACAGGCGGTACTGGTTTCGGACGATGTGCCTCTTCATATTCTGTAATCTCATCCATACAGCGAAGCTTTAATGTATCACTTTCCAGTCTGATATTCTTCACGGCCGCAATCTCATGGGACGTATCCAGTTTCTGTTTTAATTCTGCAAAGGCATTTACGAACTTATCCCTGAATACAGATGCAAATTCTTTCTCATCCAGCGTATGTAATACTTTTTCCAGATCATCATCCACAATCGGACGCATCTCTTCTGCTTCTTTTTCAAGCAAAGCACCATACTGCTGTACAAACTTCATAGACATATCTGGCAGTTTCTGAATCTGTCCAAATGGATTCTTTGCTGTCACAATCGCTTCCATCTGAGCAACATTATCAATGATCTCCTGTTCCCGGACATAGGTCTTACTGTTTTCGAACATCTGGATCTGTTCCAGTGCTTTTTCAAAGATCTTTTTCTGACCGCCTTTGAAGAAGTCAAATACCGGTGCAGTATCGTCTGCGTCATCTAACAGATCATCTCGTTTTTTATCCACTGTTTTGAAAAACTCCACTGGCTCTTTGATGGACAGAAGTTCTTCCAGATTCTTTTTCGCCTGTTCCATTAGGGATTTACAAGGCAACTTCGGATTTACACGATATTCGATCATGATTTCACCAAATGTTTCCAGCTTATCCTGTGCTTTATTCTTAAAGTTTCTCATAATAGTATCGTCATCATCACTGGATACGGAGAAACCAAAATAGTCTTTCAATACTTCTTTTACGGAACGGATCTGTCCGTCTGTTGCTCTTTCCCTGATATCAATCAGCAGTTTCTCTACAAATTCACGTTTTGTCAGGTAACGTACCAGTTCATCTTTTGTATTGGACAACATAGATAAACTCTGGCTGTTATAGGTCAGGGATACTCTTCCCATCTTAAAGAGCATAGCAACCAGCCACTGCACATCTTTTGGATCAAAGCCATACGGAGCTGCCCCAAATTTATCCTGCAGAGATTTCAGAGAAGTCTTCATATGTCTTGCATTATTAAGACCGATGACCTGAATCACTTCTTCCAGTGCCAGTTTATTCGGTGTGGTATCACTTGTTCCAAGGAAAGAAAGCTGTCCATCATTGCCATTGAATACTGCAGCAATATCAGAAAGCTCCGGTGCTGTCTCCATATAAGTCAGCTTGTTATACTGCATGGCTACTAACTTGCCAAGTGCTTCATTGATGCGACTTGCCGGCTCTTTTGCTGAAATATTTGCTTTATCACCATTCACATAGATATCTGCATGTTTCAATGCATCCTCAATAAAGATACGGATACGGTCTTTCTTTTCAATACGTTCATCTTCTTTTGCACGACGGATGCTGTCAAAACTTCCTCTTGCACCAGAAGCATTTTTATTCAAAAACTTATAAATTTTAATGGAGTCGGTAATCTCATCCAGGAAGGTACTATCGTTCGGTAATTTTACAATCACACTATGTTCCTGTGCAGAAAGCATACGCAGAGCAGAATCCGGATAATCTTCCCCATATGGTGTGATGATGGATACTCCGATATCGTTGGACTGATTTCCCTTGAAGTAACGATCATCTACCTTCTGATTAAATGGGAATAAATACCGGCTGCTGTACCGATATTTCTTATCTGTAAAGATTTCTTCGAAGATTACGGTAGATGCCTCTCCGATAATCTCACCCATTTCTACGGATTCATTATTGATCGCATTATTGATTTCCTGTTCTTCATTGGTCAGGAAGATATAGATTTCTCCATTCTTCTGTACCAGTGTCTCTCGGATCAGTTTCTTTAAGGATTCTTCGATCTTTCCACGGATTTCAATACGGTCATCGTCAATATTGGAAATCATCAGCGTGGTAAGGTTATCTACATTTGCTTTGATCTCTTTGACATATTTAATCATAAACAGGACTTTCAGCAGTTCCACATCAAACTCGTCCAGTCTGCTGTTATCCTCTGCATCCGTAATGACCTGACTGTGCTGATGATCAATGAATTTATGCAACGGATCATAAAAATAGCTGAACGGTACCAGTACACCTTCCTGGCTGTCCTTCAATCGGATCGCAGATTCCTGGAACAGTGCTAACATAGATCGGGACTGATCAGATAAATGCTTTCCACTGGCTCCATGAGTACGCACCGCTGTCAGTACCTGTCCAAGCAAGTTGAACTGGTATGGAATAAACGGATAACAGTCTGCAAAATCTGTTTTATCTGTATATAATTTCTTATCTGCTGTATCTGCTGTAAATGTGATCAGATTCTTGATAATGGATTCTTTCTGCTCATATAACAGCTTCAATGCAGACTCTGCAATCTCATTTTTCTCCAGGATACGTTTCCGGATGACTTCATCTACATTGGATGCAGACAAGGATAATCTGGTATCAAAACGTCCCTGAATCTTGGAGAAGTCATTTCCTTTTGTCTTTGTGATAGAATCAATATCTTCCTGGCTAGTAACGATCACCCATGCTTTTCCTCTGCAGGCTGTTCCCAAGTCTTCTACAATGGTCTGCAGATTCAGCATTAACTGAGTGTCATCGGCAATATACTGTCCAATTTCATCCACAAGGAAAATAACATGATGGTTCGGTCCCTTTTTCTCACAGTATTCCTTTACCAGGGATACAAATTTCTCGATACTGAGATCATAGCTGCCTTTTGCATTCTTGCACCAGTTACGGGCAGCTTCTTCACTCATGAAGTCCATCGCTACAATCGTTTTTACAATTTTATCCTGAATAACCGCAAAGGCTTGTCTCTTCTTCTCCCAAGGTGCACCTGTAATCTCCTGGAATTTTTCTTTAAACTCTTCAAATCTGCCTTCGTTGTCCAGCTGGCGTTCAAATTCTGCAAGATACGGAATGGAGCCGCAATATCCCTGCATTTCATTGAACACCTTCATGAAGACTTCCACGATAGCTTCTTTGCCTGATCCAACCTTTGCAGAGCCTTTGGAATCGATATTAAAAAGCATCACATCCGAAGAAATTGTTCCCGAATGTGTCATTTTGGCAATCAACATTGGGTCCTCAATTTTCTTGCCGTCTGTGAAGTATTCAATGGCGCGCTTTCCCTCTACCACACTGTTTTTCAGCAAATAAGAAAGTATCTTCAAAAAGTGAGATTTACCACTTCCAAAGAAACCGGATATCCAGACACCCATTTTGTCTGTGCTGCCATTAATGCCTTTCTCATAATTATCAAAGAAATCACGAAAATGCTTCAAAAGTTCTTTTGTCACAACATATTCGTCCAATTCCTGATAGACATTCTCCTCATCAGACTGACCAACCTTGATAACGCCCTTAATGTCACGGTCAATCTTCTTCTCAAACATATCTTTAATCTGCATACGCTTTATCCTCCGTACTTACACCAATCTAAAAGCTCTGTAGTAGTTGTGTGAATCCATAGTGCCGAATAATTTCAGATCCTGTCCGCTATATTCTCCAGGATAAAACATCACAACCGGCACACTGTCCAGTACCTGATGTAAATTGTTCAAAATATTATGGCTTGCAATGATCGGATGGCATTTTCCAACTCCTGTCAGAAAAATCACGCTGTCTGTGAAATCTTCCTGTAAAATCTTTGAAATAATCAGGTTCAGCTCGTTCGTTTCATCCAGTCCCAATGTCTCTACCAGACTGTCTGCCATATCAAAAAAGCCATTGTCTTTTTCCAGATCAAAGAAGGCTTCCAGATATCCTTCTTCCACCAACACCTGAATCATCGTATGAAACAGGTCAAATTCTATGATTTTAAAGTCTTTATTGCCATTATTGATTCTGTCTTTTAAGTATGCGATATGATTCCGTACTTCCAGTTCAGCTCTCGGATCGTAATCAAACACATAATATCCGACTTCATTTCCAAGTCCCTTATTTTCACGGAAAGACTTTTCAGAGATCTTATCCTCGATCCGGTTCAGTCTTTCCTCCAAACTTAATCTCGCCATCCTTAGACTCCCTTCACTGCCTTCAAGTATTCGCCTAGTCCATTTGCAGTCAGTAATTCTTCTGTACGGTAATCAATATGAATCGGCTTGATTGTTCTTGGTTTTGCACTGCTTTCCAGTAATCCTGCCTCAAACATCATTCTGGTAAAACACTGTTTTAACTTCCGTACTGCAGTATCCGTCCAGCCGGCAACCACATCACTCTGCATTGCCTTATCTGCAAAAAAGACATTCAGATCCCTGTCCGTGATCTCTTTTTCACCTAATCGAATCTTCTCGACGTATACTTCATGTAAAAATTCAAAAAATAATCTGCTGTCCATCAAAATTGCAATCAGATTCAGAATCTTTGCGGTTTCTACATCACAAGTGATAAATGCCTGTAATACTGCTTCCGATAAGGCAGATACCCTTCGGTATGTTCCATTTAACACCTCATAGGCTCGGTATTCTGCTTTCACCTGATAGATATTCTCTTCCCAGGCAATCTTTCGGATATCCGCTTTACTATATCCATCCAGAATATAACTTGCCGTCTTTCTGGATTCCTGCAGCCAGAATAGTTTTGATGTCAATCCTGCACTATATTCCACTATTGTTCACCATCTTTCCTGTCTTTTTCATAATGAACAATGTCGCCAAAGTCACAGCCCAGTTCCGCACAGATTTTCTCAAGAACTTTCATGGATACTAACTCCCCATTTGTCATCTTAGCCACTGTACTGCTGCTTATTTGTACTCGATTCATTAAATCCATCTTCTTCATATTTTTATCTATCAATAGCTTCCATAATCCATTGTATGATACTGCCATTTAATCTACCTCTCCACATTCATCAATCTGCATTTTCATTGGTGTTTTGTTTGAGAAAATTTTCTTTTCGTTCTTTTATTCCCAGTCTCTTTTATTGTATCATACAACATTTCATTCTTCAATGTACACTATAAATATTTCATTCGACTTTTCGAAGATAGACTTTAAAAAATCTAATCTATTTTAATTTTCTATTATATTCATCTGCATCTCCATTTCGACCTTTTCAAAAAGCTTTTCTAATCTGCTTTTCTTGGATATCTTCCTTACAATTCCAGAATCATGTGATTTTATATAGCTTATCACATCGTAAAAATTTTCTGACGGCAATTTCTGTTTATGATATCCCTCCGTGCACTTCAACTTCTGCTTTTTACTGTATACCGAATTGTTCATCCTATAATTCTCATGAAACAATTTTGTCACTCTGTCACCATCCAAATAAATAATCCATCCTGCAATGGATGTTCGAACAAACACAACATGGTCACTAATACTATAGACCACTCGAAAATGCCGACAGATTGCCTCAATATTTTCATCTGTCAATGGAAGGCTTTTTAGTCTATTCTTTCTTCGTCCGCATGATTTCTGTTTTCTTTTAAATTCAATATTCAAACGCTTCCAAGTCTGATTATCTCCGCATACCTTACATGGTACAAAACCTTGAAAAACAACTGTTTTGGGTTTTAACATCATTTTCCCCTGCTGCATTCTTCGTATATACTGACACCCCTCTGTGTGCAGCTTTCCAGTCTCTAAGTTGGCTATGCAATACTCCTCATCTGTCATCTCACCATATTGCCGATACATACTTCTGAATAACTGATGCAAATAAGCTGCATCATGTTTGGCATAATGCAAATAATTCGGCTCATATTCTACTCCGACACATTCCAAAGCTTTTTTAAAACCGATTTTTCCATTCATGCGTCCCGTGATAACACCAATGACATCCTGCAAAATAACAACCTGGTGGCTTTTGACTGTCATTTTATATTTCTTCATATCATGTCTCAATAAGTCATAAGTATCTCTGGTCCATACAACAATACAAGGGTAAATCGGAAAACTTTTGAAAAAATTCATTAAAACGATTTCTTCTAGTAGGCCCTGCATAACATTTAAAGTTGACATATGAGAAACTTTCATGGTCTTTTCATTTAGTAATGCCGGATTGCTTAATCTTATTGCCTTTGAAAATGTCTTTATAATCTGTAGTTCTCCATCAGCAGCGACCGCAGCTATCTGAACAGGCTCACGACCTCCTATCCCCACCGTTCCCGGTGCCTGATTCCATTCTATATCCAAAAATAAATATTCGCATCGTTCTTCTCTTCTGACATCCTCCACTACTTTCTCCCCTTCTTATATGTCTGAATTTCATCAGCCCAATCGTCTTCGATAAAATCAGTTACCGCTGCAGCTGCTGCAGCTTTTGAAACAGCTCGTCCTACTGCCTTGAAATTCAGCTCCACACCCCTGGAATCATTCTCATAGGTCACTGATCGATTTCTTGCAATGCCAATCTTCTCTGCTTCTTTGCCTGCATCAATATTAGCCCCAAGAAACAGAAACTCCCAGCCGCATTCCTTTCTGGCCTCAATCATCCTTCTGACTTGCTCCTGTGTGTAATGTTCACTGGAATTCTCCAAACCGTCTGTTGTAATAACAACAATCACCTTTCCTGCTCTATGCGTTTCCGGAAGATGCTTCTGTACATTATCAGTCTTCTCTATTGCCGTTCCGACTGCATCCAATAATGCGGTGCATCCTCGAACGTAATATTCTTTCTCCGTCAACGGTTCTATGATTTCTACCGGGAACCTGTCATGTATAATATCCACTTCATCATCAAACAAAATGGTGGTCACATTCACTTTTTTGCCTTGTTCTTTCTGTTGCGCAATCATGTGATTAAAACCTTTAATTGTGTCTGCTTCCAATCCTCCCATTGAACCACTTCTGTCCAAAATAAAAATCAACTCAGTTAATTCTGCATTCATATGATTACCTCCTTTATGGCTCGTTTTACAAGCCCTTCTTTCTAAATCATATTTTACATGCAGAACCAACTGAGTTGGTCACCTGTTAGGCGACATTCGCCTGAATTGTTTTATTTTTATTATCAACAGCTAAATACAGTAAATATACCTCTGCATTTATTCAAATATAGGTTGTCCATAAGCATACAAAACATCATTAATCTCGAACATATCATAAATCTTATGCTGCAGAAAATATGCAACGATAATATCCGTTTTGGAGCTTCTGGACAATGCAAATCCGGCACTTCCCAACAAATCCTTCGCTTCATCAAGAGACAGCTCCAAGGCTATGGTAAAGGCCAACACTGTTTTCTTATTCGGCGCATAATGTATATCTTTGCGGATTTTTGAAAAGTGTCGTCGGTCAACATGAGCCTTCGTGTAAGCTTCAGAATCCGTCATACCACGCTCATCAATCATACGCAGCAATCTCTGTGAAAAAGTCTCTTCCAGCTGATTCATCAAGTCATCAATATTCCGATTCGTCGGCACAGCTGAAGACATGCCGTGCGTTATCTTCGTCTTCTGCATCGTGGAAATATCAAACTGTTCTGTAGCTGATTCATCTATTTCGCAGCTTTCACGAACAATATTCCCCTGCTGATTTCTTTCTTCTGCCCGTTTCTCCCGCAGTCGGGTAATCTTCTCAAAAACAGACAACATTTCTTTATCTATCTTGATATCATCCTTTGCTGGCTCATAATATCTGTCTATGTATTTTCCGACTTTTTCTATCAATTTCCTGTCTGCCATGCCCCTACCGCCTTTACTTCAATGTCCGTGTCCCCGTAAATATAAAATATCACATGCCAAGCACAGCCTCCATCTCATTATCCACGTTCATTAGTCATCATAGTGATTCATACCGCCGAAAAAGCCCGGATTACTGTGTCCTTTCTTCTGGCCTTTATTATCATAATGATTCACACCGCCGAAAATTCCCGGCCGGCTTTCTCCGACCTTATGGCCTTTGCTATCATAGTGATTCACACTGCCAAAAATTCCCCGGCGACTCTCTCCCACTTTCCTGCCGCTGGCATCATAGTCATTCATACCGCCAAACAAACTTGGCCTGCTCTCTCCCACTTTTCTTCCATTCGCATCATAATGATTCACGCCGCCAAATAATCCCGGTCTGCTATATCCCTTTTTACTCATAATGTTCACCCTCCTGATAAAAAAAGTTTTCTTTTATACCAGCATATCACTTTTTTCACATTATAAAGTCGCATCACAGGCGACATTTTCCCTTATTACTATTATACCAGCTATCTCCTATACATCAATACGCAAAAAATGTCGAAAACCACCTGCCTTTCTGCGATTTTCGACATTTTTGACTTTGATCTTAATTATCTGCACAGCCTTACAGCCATCCGCAGACCAAACAGCTCGGCAATCTGCTATATAATAATAAAAATCACACTGCCATTGCCGTCGTTGACAATCTTCTGAATGGCCTCCTGCATCTTAACCTGACTATTCTCCGACATCCGGGTGACCTTCGTCTGGATGCCTTCCTCCACCAGCTGTCCCACAGTTTTGCCGAAAATCAATGTATCCCAGATGGCTTTCGGATCCTGTTCCTGACTATTGTTCATGGAGGTGATCAATTCTTCTGCCTGGGCCTGATCACCCACAATCGGCGCGATCTCCGTCTCAATTCCGGCTTTGATCATGTGGATCGAAGGTGCCTTTGCCTTGATCTTAAAACCATAACGGCTGCCGTGTTTTATAAGCACCGGAGGCTCCAAAAGCACCTCCTCTTTCTCTGGTGCCACCACGCCGTATCCTTTGGCTCTGGCAGATTCCACCGCCTGAGATACCGCTGAATATTCTGTCTGATTTTCCGACAATTGGCGAAGAATCCTGTAAAAGGCGTAGTCCCCATTCACTGGCATTCCCATCCACTCTGACAGCAGCTCATAATAATATTTCTGATCGACCTCCAGATGAAAGATGACTTTCCCGTCGCTCATACTCACCGTTTCAATAAAGCATTTCTTTATGTATGGGCAGGTCAGCTTCTCCTGCATCGGACGCACATCCTTCAGATGGCGAACATTCATCAGATATTCTCTGGCTGTATCTGCCACTGCCGTCTTGACTTCCCCCTCCTCCGGCAAAAGATCAAACCATTTCGGTGTATAAAAATCAATCTGGGATACCGGAAACTCCAAAAGCATCGTTGCCATAATCTTCTGGATATCTTCCTGCTTCAGCTGATCGCAGTTAAACGGCAGACATTTGATATCGTATTTTTCTTCCTTCCTGCGGCACAATTCCTGGGTTTCCATGGCATAAGGCCGGGTTGTATTCACCACCACAATAAATGGCTTGCCAATTTGTTTCAGCTCACCTACAGCCATCTCCTCTGCCGCCGCAAAACTTTCCCCGGCAATCTCACCGAAACTGCCGTCCGTTGTAATCACAAGCCCGATAGTAGAATGATCCCGGATCACTTTCTGCGTGCCGATATGCGCTGCCTTTGTAAAAGGAATCGGATCCTCATACCACGGCGTCTTAACCATCCGGTCCTTATCATCCTCCATATGTCCCGATGCCCCATCCACCATAAAGCCAACACAGTCGATCAGTCGTATCTTCACCTGGATATCATCGGAAATATGAACCGAAACCGCTTCTTTCGGAATAAACTTCGGTTCCGTCGTCATAATCGTCCGCCCTGCCGCACTCTGAGGCAGTTCATCCCTGGCCTGTTCCCGTTCATGAACATTATCAATTCCCGGAAGCACCATCAGATCCATAAAACGTTTGATAAAAGTGGATTTTCCTGTACGTACAGGCCCTACAACACCAATATAGATCTCGCCGCCCGTTCGCATCTGAATATCTCTATATACACGCAATTCATCCATAAAAATACCCCTTCCATAAGTATATTACAATCATTCCATATACTATATGAAAGAGGTATAACTCTTAGACGTATGAATTATCTCTATCGAAGAATACTTTCTCTCCTGAGCAGAAGACAATTTAAGGAACATATTCTTCTATAAATTCTAATGTTTAAAAGCTTCCGTCCCTATATCATCTGGTGTTGTCAAATTGACAGGCAGTCTATCGCCTTCATGCAGATACAGTTTATATTTTACACCACTTCGCTGAACAATTTATAACAAAAAATTGCGAAACTCACATCCTACAAAAAGAATCCGTGTTCAACGCATTCATAAGCAGGTGCTTCTAATGCGGCCAGTACTTAGGTCCTGTTCTTTAGGACCTTATGTACTGCTGCCAGCATTAGGCAGTGCAAACGTGCCTGCTTTGAATCGTTGAACACGGATTCTTTCGATAAACGTGAAGTTTCGCAATTCGTACTCTATTACCGTTTCTTTTTCTCAAATTTATTCTCTGTCCCATTCATCAGCCGCTTAATATTCGCCCGATGCCGCCACCAGGCCAGCGCCGTGAATACCAGACTGAGTCCAAACACCACCCACTGTCCCGGATAAAAGATCAGCATCAAAATCGGAAACAGTGCCGTAATGGCCAAAGAACCCACGGAGACATATCGGGTTGTAAAGAATACAACCGCAAATACAATTGCAGCGATCAGGGCAATACGCACATCCAGTGCGAACATAAAGCCGCCGGTTGCCGCAATGCCTTTGCCGCCCTTAAAATTCATATAAAAGGGATAATTGTGCCCAAGGACAACGCCAAGAGCTGTGACGGTCTCCAAAATCTTCGTCACATCACCAAGTCCCGGGAACAGCAGATATCTCACAATCCAAACGGCAAATACTGCCTTCAGGGCATCCCCGAGAAAGACAATATAGCCGGCGGGTTTGCCCAGAGTCCGAAGGGTATTGGTTGTTCCTGCATTGCCGCTGCCGTAATTGCGGACATCAATTCCCTTGAATACTTTGCCATAGAAATAGCCTGTCTGAAAACAACCGAAAATATAACCCAATGCCAGACAGATAATGACTTTAATTGCCATTTTTAACCCTTATCCTTTCTTTCACGATAGATAAAGTGAAGCGGCGTACCACGGAATCCGAAGGTTTCACGAATCTGATTCTCGATATAACGGGTATAAGAGAAATGTGTCAGTTCCTTATCATTGATAAAGATGACAAATGTCGGCGGCTTGACAGATACCTGTGTAATATAGTAAAGACGCAGACGTCTGCCCTTATCTGATGGCGGCTGTTTCATGGCAACAGCCTCACTGAGGATCTCATTGAGGACACCTGTACCGATACGCATTGCGTGATTCTCAATAACCGCATCGATGGTATCAAAAAGCTTCGGCAGTCTCTGACCTGTCTCTGCCGAGATAAACAGCATCTCTGCATATGGCATAAATGCCAGCTTCTCTCTGACATCCTTAGTGAACTTGTTCATGGTCTTGTCATCTTTCTCGATGGCATCCCACTTGTTCACTGCAATGATCATACCCTTGCCGCGCTCATGGGCAATACCTGCAATCTTGGCATCCTGCTCTGTGACACCTTCCTTGGCATCAATCATCAGAACAACCACGTTGGCACGCTCTACCGCTGAAACCGTACGAATAATACTGTAACGTTCAATATCCTCCTTGATCTTGCTCTTACGGCGCAGACCTGCTGTATCGATGAAAACATATTCCTTGCCGTTGTGCTTGATCACCGTATCGATGGCATCACGTGTTGTACCGGCAATATTGCTGACAATGACACGATTCTCACCTGTCAGTTTGTTGATCAGGGATGACTTGCCTACGTTCGGCTTACCCACAATGGCAACATGCGGACGTTCATCTTCCTCTTCTTCTGCTGTACCCGGTTTAAAATGCTTGATGACTTCGTCCAGCATATCACCCAGTCCAAGCTTGGAATTGCCGCTAATCGGCATCGGATCTCCCAGTCCTAAATTATAGAATTCATAGACATCCGCCATCATGGTCTTGAAATTATCCACCTTGTTGACAACGAGAACAACCGGCTTGCCTGAACGACGGATCATATTGGCAACCTGGAAATCCGCATCTACAACCCCCTGACGCACATCCGTCAGAAAGATGATCACATCCGCTGTCTCAATGGCGATCTCGGCCTGCTCACGCATGCTCTTCAAGATCAGATCATTGGTAGATGGTTCAATACCACCTGTATCAATCATTGTAAACTGTGTATTCAGCCAGTTTACATCTGCATAAATTCGGTCCCTTGTTACTCCCGGCGTATCCTTGACAATAGAAATCTGCTGTCCCGCCAGGGCATTAAATAAAGTTGATTTACCTACATTCGGCCTTCCTATAATGGCCACGATTGGTTTACTCATCTATCTCACCTCTTCCCAGAATTTTATCTACCAGGTCCTGTCCGTTTGATTGTACAATCGAAATCGGAATTTGTAAAGTATTTTCAAGTTCAGGAATCGTTATATCATCCAAAAGGATCTGCACATCCTCACCACTTCGAAGAATATTCACCGGAAGCAGCAACGCCTCACCGAGATCTTTGCCCTGAAGCTGTTCCTTCAGATCTGTTCCTGTCATCAGCCCTGAAACCGTTATCTGTTCTCCAAAAAAATGATTCACAATTTCATAGACATCTACGGTCACATTGGGGAACTTCTCACAAAGCTCTTCTGCCAGTTTTCGAATGGTTCCCACAGCAGAATGTCCTGTTGCAATCGTCACATGGCGCTTTTTGCCGTCTGTAACAGCTTCTTTCAGGCCCTCATGAAACTCCTCCGTCAGAAGCCGGATCATACCAACGCCATTTTCCAGCTGAAGATAACCGTCATAGCGTTCTTCCTCCGGCATCTCATATCCCGCCAGAAGATACCATTCATCCGAAGCATGGATAAAGTGTGTACCATACTCCTCATACAGCTTCTTCTGCCATTTCTCTATGCAGGCAATAACTTCTCTGGCGTCCTCCCTGTTAAAAGGTTCCAACGGATAAAGACCCTCCCTGTGGTCAGAAAGGCCTACCGGTACCACAGAAACGCTCTCAATGTTCGGGATAAAGCCGGACAGGTCACGAATACTTCTCTCCAGTTCTTCACCATCGTTGACGTTCTTGCAAAGAACGATCTGACCATTCATGATAATACCGCCCTCATAAAGTTTCTGAAGCTGCTCCATGATCTTGCCCGCAAAACGGTTGTGCAGCATCATACACCGCAGTTCCGGATTGGTTGTATGCACTGAAACATTGATGGGTTCCAGCTTGTATCGAATGATACGCTCCAACGCCTCGTCCTTCATGTTCGTCATAGTAATATAATTGCCCTGAAGGAAGGAAAGTCTGGAATCATCATCCTTGAAATACATCGTCTCACGCATGCCCTTCGGAAGCTGATCGATAAAGCAGAAAATACAGTTATTGCTGCAGGAGCGATAATCGTCCATCAGACTGGACTCGAATACGATACCGATATCTTCATCGTAATCCTTCTCAATCTCCAGCACTTCTTCCGTTCCATCAGCCGTGCGGATCAGCATTTCAATATATTCATCATTGACCAGATAATGATAGTCAAACACATCCTCGATATCCTGGCCATTGATAGCAAGGACTGTATCACCGGGCTGCAGCTCCATTTCCTCTGCAATACTACCGGGAACAATTGACTGGATCACATGTAAATGTTTCTTCATAATTCTTCTACTCCGTTTTCTAAACAGACGTATCGATCAGGGACAGAAACGCAGACAACCCGCCTCTTTGCCCATTTGTCTTTCGATGGGACCACAAAAGGTCCGGATGACAAGCTGTGCAGAGATCTGTCACAGACAAATGTTCAGGAAGAATGCCTGCATCTGTCAGTACATACCAATTGGCTTTCCACAAATCCAGCTGATACTTGCCATTGCCTTTATCAAACAAAATATCTGCTGCCTCATCGGCTGTAAAATTGGCTCTGAAAGCCTCCGCCACATCATCGCTGACCTCATAACAGCTCTGGCAGATAGAAGGGCCAATGGCTGCAACGATATCCTTCGGCTCGGAGCCATAGACCTCATGCATCTTCCAAACGGTCTTCTGTCCGATATGACCAACCGTTCCCTTCCAGCCTGAATGAGACAGACCGATGGCTTTTCTAACCGGATCAACGAAATAAAGGGGCACACAATCCGCATATGATGTCACAAGAACAATTCCCGGAACATTGGTGATCATGCCGTCCACATCACTGTAATCCTGCGGTTTCAAAATGCCTTTGCCCCTGTCCTCCTCTGTGATGACACGGACATTGGTTGTATGCGTCTGATCAGACAAAACCATATCCTCCACACGCATATTCAGAGCAGCAGCCATTCTGCGATAATTCTCCATCACGGCATCCGGATCATCTCCGCGCTTGAAATTCAGATTCATCGACGAAAAAATACCGGTACTCACACCGCCTTTTCTCGTTGAAAAGCCATGCTTCACAATGCCTGTGGCAGACAAATTCTTAAACTGTATATACGGCACGTGATTTTTCTCTTTTAATTCTGTTGTTCCGCTTCCTGTCACTGCTACCATCCTTTCGCTCCCTGATACTCAAATGCATTCTTATATAAAACCGGCCGTTCCTTCAAAAAAGCAACCACATCAAACCGGCATAACTGTTCTTCGCTCATTCCGCGGCTGACCATATATTGTCTGGCCGCTAAACTGATATGCTGCTGTTTCTTCCTGTTCACCGCTTCAGAAGGTGCCTGTACCCTGTCAGATCTTCTGTACTTGACTTCTACAAATACAAGGTAATCGCCATCCATGGCGATCAGGTCAATCTCTGCATGACGACATCTGTAATTTGCCTCCAGTATCTGATACCCGCATGATATTAGATAATCTGCCGCCTCCTGTTCATAGTAATGGCCTTTCTCAACATGATTCATTCATACCCCTCCGTTGCAGTCAGGAATCTATCGGCTTCCAAACAATTTTCGGCGCATTGTCCGGTTCGAAAGTTTCACGCACACACCGATTATGCACTAAACAAAGTTAGATATAAAACTCCGTCTGTGGATCGGCGTCGGGCCGAATTTTTTCAAAGCAGCCACATGCTCAGCAGTTCCATATCCTTTGTTCTTTGCAAAATCATATTTCGGGAACAGTTTATCATACTCCCGCATCATTCGGTCCCTTGTTACCTTTGCAATGATGCTTGCCGCCGCAATGGAAAGGCTCTTGGCATCCCCCTTGATGATCGGCACCTGTCTGCCCTCTATACCCGGAATGGTCACCGCATCATTTAGGAATACTTCCGGCTTCGGTGTCAGCTGACTCACTGCTTCCCGCATGGCCACATAATCAGCCTGAAGAATATTGATCTCATCAATCGTCTCAGATGACGCAATGCCTACACCCACGCTGACTGCCTTCTCCATGATCTCATCGTACAGTTCTTCCCTCTTTTTCTCTGAAAGCTTCTTAGAATCATTGACATAGAGAATCGGACAGTTTACATCCAAAATAACAGCCGCTGCTACAACCGGACCGGCTAAAGGCCCCCGACCGGCTTCATCAATGCCGCAGATAACGCCATATTCGCCATACTGTCTTTCATAGGAAAGCATCGACTGCACACGATCCAACTCCTTATTGTAGGTGTCCAGCTTCTTCTGTGCCCTTTCCAGGATCTTGCCGACACCCACTCGACCGTCTTCATGATAAATACCCATTAATTTCGGCAGTTCTTCTATTGACGCATTCTTGAATTTATTTCTGATTATCTCAATCTTTTCCTGACTCAATTTCTATCATTCCTCTTCTGACCGAGGCGGCTGTTCCAGTGTCACCTTTCCAAGTCTGAGACTTCTGAAATCATCAATCAACATGGAAGCTGCCTTGTCGATATTCGGCTCTCCGCCTTTCATCAGACAGCATTTGGCAATGGCAATATCTGCCAGTACCTTCACGCTGTCGTCACTCTCTTCAATACCATACCGTGAAGCCATGGTTCCCGGATAGTTCTTCTTCATATAATCTGCCAGCTTCATGGCAAGCTCTGTAATATTCAGGATGTCATCCTTGATCGATCCGGAAATAGCAAGCTTCTGTCCTACTGCCTGATCCTCGAACTTCGGCCACAAAATTCCCGGCGTATCCAAAAGCTCAACATTCTTGTTCAGCTTGATCCACTGTTTGCCCTTTGTCACACCCGGTTTGTTGCCGGTCTTTGTGCAGGCTTTGCCCGCATAGCTGTTGATAAACGTGGACTTTCCTACATTCGGAATACCCACGATCATGGCTCTGATCGGACGATTCTTAATGCCTCGTCTGCGGTCACGTTCAATCTTCTCTTTGCACGCTTCATTGACAACACCGGTAACAGCTTTCATACCGGCACCTGTACGCGCATTGATCTGAAGGACGAAAAATCCTTTTGCCTTGAAATAGCCCTCCCAAAGCTTTGTGTACTTCGGATCAGCCATATCTGATTTATTCAGAAGGATCAGTCTTGCCTTCCCCTTCGCCAGATCATCAATATCCGGATTCTTGCTGGCCAGCGGCAGTCTTGCATCTACCAGTTCGATCACAATATCAATGAGCTTAATGTCTTCCTGCATCATACGGCGTGCTTTCGTCATATGCCCCGGATACCATTGTATATTCATAATAAAACTCCTGTTCTTTCCCTTGCGCAGCATACGCAGGGGCCTTATTGAAGTGATTCGTTGTCTCTGCCCTTAATGTACCAAACCAAGTCGTGAGAATGGCGAAACGATCATCCACACTTTGCCGAGAATCTGTTCAGAATCTATGATTCCGATACTGTCTAAGCGGCTGTCATCCCGGTTATTGTTATAATCATCACATAAAACAAAATATTCATCGTCTCCAAGTGTTACACCCTTCTCGGCAACGCCGGCATTCTCAATAACTGCATCATTAAATGTCAGTTCCAACTCTGTGTCATCCACATAAACCTTACCATTCTTAATCTGTACAGTTTCCCCGGGCAAGCCAATAATCCTCCGAACGTAAGTCGGACTGTTTTCTGATGTGCCGATCCTGACAGCAACAACATTCATCCGTTTCGGCGAACCGATTTTGTAACAAAGCTTATTCAGCAATACAACATCTTCGTTCTGCAATGTCGGATTCATAGACTGGTCAATGATCACCGTCCTGATCCCAAAACCGCGAACTGCAAATATACCAAGCGCAATGACAATGATCAGACCAGCCAGCCAGATACCTGCATGAATCAGCATCTTCTTGATCTTCTCTGCGCGTTTTTGCTTCTTTGATAATGGAACTTTTCTCATCTATTGCCCCCACTAAAGAAAATGGGACAAGTACGTATGTATTTGTCCCAATTATCTTACTTCTGTGTTTACTGATTATTTAACCAATTCTTTAACTTTAGCTTTCTTACCAACTCTGTCTCTTAAGTAGTACAGTTTAGCACGTCTTACTTTACCACGTCTTGTAACTTCAATCTTCTCAACGATTGGGGAATGAAGTGGCCATGTCTTCTCAACACCGATACCGTTAGAGCTCTTTCTAACTGTAAATGTTTCACGGTTGCTGCCGTTCTGTCTCTTAATAACAGTTCCCTCGAAAACCTGTGTTCTTTCTCTGTTGCCTTCTTTTACCTTAGCATATACTTTGATTGTATCGCCAACAGAAAATGGTGTAATATCAGATTTTAACTGAGCTTCTTCAATGCTTTTAATAATATCGTTCATAATGAACCTCCTTATAATATCCAGATGTTCTTAATGCATTCTCCTGCAGCAGAGGACCATCCATTTCTTACAATTACCGCCGGTGCCAAATATCACTCGTACATCAGCTAAACAGTAACTGCAGTGATACGCTTACGCACCAGCGCATTACATTTTATCATATGATTCATCCAAATGCAAGGCATTTTGACGATTTTCTTTGATTCCATCAAAAAGTTTTATCATTCTTCCTCGGGATTCTCCAGCGCATCCAGATACTCTCTGTCTTTCTTCGTCAGATTCGCCTGCACTTCTTCCTGTTCCAACAGTTCCGGTCTTCTCTCAAAGGTCCGCTTCAGAGACTGCTGTCTGCGCCACTTTTCAATATTGCCGTGATGTCCGGACAAAAGGACTTCCGGTACCTGCTTATCATGCCAGATCTCCGGCCTTGTATACTGGGGATATTCCAGAAGACCGTCCTGGAAAGAGTCATACTCAGCAGATTCACTGTTGTTAAGCACCCCCGGTACCAGACGGGCAATGGTATCGATCATCACCATAGCAGGCAGTTCTCCGCCGGTCAGCACATAATCTCCTATAGAAAGATGATCTGTCACGATCTCATCCAGCACACGATCATCAATGCCCTCATAATGGCCGCAAAGAAAAATCAGGGATTCTTCCTTCGACAGTTCTTCAGCAATTTCCTGATTAAAAACCCTGCCCTGGGGCGTCATATAGATCACACGGGGCTTCTTGTCCATCCTGGCGACAATATCCTGATAACATTTGAAAATAGGCTCAGGCTGCATCACCATACCGGCCCCGCCGCCATATGGATAATCGTCCACATGTTTATGCTTATCATGGGAATAATCACGGATATTCACCGCATGCAGACCAATAGTTTCTTTTCTGACGGCACGGCCGATCACACTGTCAGAAAGTCCCTGCATAATCATATCCGGAAATAATGTCATTACATGAAAATCCATAGCTCTCTCCTATCAGTCAACTAACCCCGGCATAATATGCGCTGTTACCTGCTGCTTCTCAAGATCTACATCCAAAATACACTCATCAATAACCGGCAGAAGCACTTCTTTGCCATCCGGGCGCTTGACTTCGTACACGTCATTGGCTCCGGTCTGGATCACATCTGTCAGAACACCAAAGTCCTCGCCCTCATCTGTCACAACCCTCAGACCGATCAAATCACAGATAAAATATTCATTCTCCTCCAATTTCACTGCCTGATCTCTTGTGACAAGAAGATCTTTGCCTTTATAAGGCATCAATTCATCAATAGATGTAATTTCTTTGAACTTCAGAATAACCATCTGTTTAAAGAATTTGACACTTTCTATATGAAGCTCTTTGTATTCTCTGCCCGTATCGAGGATACAGGTCTTCAGCTTCTTAAAACGCTGTACATCATCTGTTGTAGGAAATATCTTAGCTTCTCCTCTCACACCGTGAGAAGATGAAATAACACCTACGCGCAAATATTTTTCCATCGTTTTCCTTCCTTATATAAAAACCGGGAAATCCCCATGAAAATGTTCCATATGATTTCAAATAAGCATCCAAGACACAAAAAGCCGCCGCATATTCCAAAAGGCTAAAGCCTCTCCAGAACAACCGCGACAGCTCCCAGTTTCTACTGCAATATTTCTACAATGACTTTCTTATCGTCCTTAGATGCTGCAGATTTGACAACAGTACGGATTGCTTTCGCAATACGCCCCTGTTTGCCAATAACTTTTCCCATATCCTCAGGAGCCACTTTGAGCTCCAGAACGATAGACTTGTCAGTTACAGTTTCTGTAACGACAACTTCTTCCGGGTGATCTACAAGTGAAGTAGCAATAACTTCTACTAATTCTTTCATTACAGATTCCCCCACTGTAAATCAATTATTTAATGATGCCAGCGTTCTTGAAAAGTCTGCTAACGATTTCTGTTGGCTGAGCGCCTGTAGATAACCATTTCTGAGCGAGCTCTTCGTTAACCTTTACATCACATGGTTCAACGTTTGGATTGTAGTAACCGATCTCTTCGATGAATCTACCATCTCTTGGGGATCTGGAATCTGCTACGATGATTCTATAAAAAGGAGCCTTCTTCTGACCCATTCTTCTTAATCTGATTTTAACTGCCATTATCTTTCACCTCCTGAAAAAATTAATTATATACTAAAAGGAAATTTGAATTTTCCTCTTTTGCCTGCCTTAGGTAAACTTCCGCCAAACTGCTTCATCATCTTCTTCATCTGTTCAAGCATCTTGGCTAACTTGTTCACTTCACTGATATCCACACCTGCACCCTGAGCAATTCGCTTCTTACGGCTCGGATTGATCAAATCCGGATTTGCGCGTTCCTCCGGTGTCATGGAAAGAATAATTGCTTCGATCCGGCTGAACTGACTGTCGTCAACCTCCACATTCTTCAGCTGACTCCCTACACCCGGAAGCATGGAAAGCATATCTGCAATGCCGCCCATATTCTTTACCTGATTCAGCGACTCCAACAGATCATCATAACCAAAGGTTGCCTTCTTGATCTTCTGATTCAGTTCTCGCGCCTTGTCTTCATCAATCTGGCTCTGAGCTTTGTCGATCAATGTCAGGATATCACCCATACCAAGAATTCTTGATGCCATACGATCCGGATAAAACTGTTCAAGATCTGAAAGTTTCTCACCCATACCAACATAAAGAATCGGTTTACCTGTCACCGCTCTGATGGATAATGCCGCACCGCCTCGGGTATCGCCGTCCATCTTTGTCAGGATCACACCATCCAGTTCAATCTGTTCATTGAAGGACTTCGCAACATTGACTGCATCCTGACCTGTCATGGCATCCACAACAAATATTGTCTGGTCTACCTTGATAGCCTTCTGAATATTCGCCAGCTCTTCCATCATAGTCTCATCCACATGAAGTCGGCCAGCTGTATCGAGAATCACTACATTCAGGTCATTGCTCTTCGCATGTTCAATGGCTGCCTTGGCAATATCAACGGGATTCTGATGATCTCCCATAGAGAATACAGGTACTCCCTGCTTCTCACCATTCACCTGCAGCTGTTTGATGGCCGCCGGTCTGTATACATCACAGGCCACCAGCAGAGGCTTACGTCCCTTTGCTTTCAGCTTGCCTGCAATCTTCGCAGAAGTGGTCGTCTTACCTGCACCCTGAAGACCAGCCATCATAATGACTGTCAGTTCATTGCTGTTGTTCAGCCTGATCTCTGTGGTCTCACTGCCCATGAGAGCAACCATCTCTTCATTGACAATCTTAATGACCATCTGTCCGGGTGTCAGACTGTTCATTACATCCTGACCAACTGCCCGCTCTGTCACGGAGTTAATAAATTGCTTCACAACCTTAAAGTTAACATCCGCTTCAAGAAGTGCCATTTTAACCTCCTTCAGTGACGCTTTCACATCTGCTTCTGTTAAACGGCCTTTGCTTCTTAAATTTTTAAATACATTCTGCAATTTGTCCGATAAACTTTCAAATGCCATAGCTTCGCCTCCGGTTCTACAATTCTTCTACGATTGTATTGGACAGCACCTCAATCCTGTTAATACACTCTATCATCCTCTGATGATCTTCCTGATGCTCAAGGATCTCATTCGCATAATGATTGATCTCTTCGACGCGTTCCTTCGTATGGATAAATTTCGCAACAAGATGAAGCTTCGCTTCATATCCCTGCAGCTGTTTCCTGCAGCGTCTGACAATGTCATACACGCCCTGCCTGCTGATCTCACGATCCTCCGCGATCTCACTCAGGGACAAATCATTCAGAACAAAATCTTCATAGATCAGTTTCTGATGCTCTGTCAACAGCTCTCCATAAAAATCATAAAGCAACGCTTCTTCAATAAATCTCTCCATAAAACAGCACCACCTGTAAAGTACTTTTACTTTACAGGTGGTATTGTATCGCAGATACCCTCTATTTGTCAACAGTTTTTTTGAAAATTAATGCAATTCTTCTATTATCAATCATCACTGTCCATTTTATACCCCAAACCACGGACGGTTTTGATATACTTCGGGTTAGCCGGATCATCTTCAATCTTTGCCCGAATATTGGATATATGCACCATCATGGTTCGGTCATCATTCTCATAATATCTGCCGTTAATGCATTCACAGAGCTGCTCTTTTGTAAATACCCGCTTCGGCGACCGCATCAGTTTGGCCAGAATTTTTAATTCAGCTGAAGTCATAGAAAGAAGCCTGCCGTTTTTGTGCAGCGCAAAAGCTTCTGTATCTAATGTAAGTTCTCCTACCTTCAGGATCAATGCATTTTCCTGCTTGCCGGGACTGCCTCCGTATTCATAATATCTTCTGAGCATTGCCCTGACATAGGCAATCACTTCAAGAGGATTAAAAGGTTTGGTAATATACGCATCGGCCCCCAGATTCAGACCGAGAATTTTATCCGAGTCCTCATTTTTGGCGGAAATAATGATAATCGGAAGATTATTTTCCTGTCGAATCGCTTTGATCAGTTCATATCCATTCATCTTTGACATCATAATATCTACCAAAACAATATCTGTTTTCCGATGCCGCAGCAGCTCCATAGCAGCCTCGCCGTCATTTGCTGAAATGACATTAAACCCATTGCTGTTTAAATACAACGTCAGTAATTCAACGATACTCTCATCATCTTCTGCTATCAGAACATTATATTCCATCTTTTGTCCTCTCCCGTCTGTTGTCTATTTGCCGGAAACTTTTTTCTCGTAACGTTTTAAATCTTTATTCCAAGACTGATACGCAGCATCCTGTCTGTGATCTGTAAACTCACCACACTGCTTAAAGTAAGTTCCCAGCCAGTCGGTCACTTTAACCGCACCGCTGTAATTCAAGTGATCGCCTTTATCACGGGTATCTGTCTCCCAGTCAATCTCCAGCTGATCCTGCATCAAATTCATGTCAATGTAGGTCAAGCCGTTTTGATCTGCCAATTTCTGAATACCGTTATGTCTCGCGTAAGTCCAGTTGCTGATACTTGGTGTACTGACCAATATTAACTCAATATGATTCTTCTTACAGAGATTGATAATATTGTTCACATAATGACGATTTATTTTTGTAATATGCTTTGTCCTTTCCGTTGGCTTCATATATTCTTTGTTTTCTACACCATCAATTCGGTCTTCAAAGCGATAACCTTTGCTGTAGTTCGTATAGGTATATTGAACACTGCCTCCGAGATCACTGAACTTTAGATTTTTCCATCTGTCGTGATACCGGAACAGAGGAAAATAGTTTTCTGCCTTGGCCATAATTGCATTCTCAATGGAAGAATATCTGTAGATTGCATTTGTCTCCAGTATAACATACTTTGGTGACTGATGTTTCAGTGCCTGTCTCAGAAATTTTTCCGATTCATAAAGATGCTGTGCATTTGTTCCGCAGACATACCCTGTATAACCATAGTCTTTCCATATCTGCATCGGCGTAAAAGAGCTGTGTGTCTCGCTGTCGCCAAGAATAATATAATCAATTGTATTTTCTTTTTCGCCAAGAATACCATTGGCCTGTACAGCCTCCATACCGGCTGCTCTGCTGTTATCCTTCGGTACAAAGATCACCGAGAGCACCGCAAAAAGGATGAGCAGACCAACCATAAAAGAGATACAGCCAATGATATCTTTTGTCTTCTTATTCATTGTGTACCTCCTAAAATCCTGCATAGATCGGATCTACCGGCGTATAATTCATACCGTAAGCCCCGAAAATAATGCAGCATAAAATCAATCCATAGCATACCGCCCAACGGATAATTCTTCTTTTTGTTGACAGTAGCCTTCTCACATTGGTGCCTTTTTCACTGACAACACTGACAGCAAATACAAAGAGCACTGCCAATGCAACAACAATGAAATCCAGCTTATCCATACCCAGAGAAAAGATGGTGCCATCCGTAAAAGAACACAGTGTAAACTGTGTCACCATTTTGTTGAACATACAAAGTCCTGCCCTCAGACCTTCTGCTCTGAAAAACAGCTCACCAATGCATACAAGCAATGCAGTCCTGATCATTCTGAAAATTCTGTAAGGCCCCTCCTCACGTCTGATATGTATTTTCTCAAGAAATTCCCTGGTAAAAGGTTCCACAAAATTAGCTGCAACAATCAGCACAAGATGATACATACCAAAGAAAATATAATGCCATCCCGCACCATGCCACAGACCATTAAACAGCCAGACAACAAATAATGCCATCGTTCCTGCGATCAGCGGTCCGAAATGATTGCCGATCTTCTTTCTCGCCTTTGATGTCAGTTTCTTCAGAGGCTTTGACATGGACAATGGATAGAAGATATAATCTCTGAACCATGTACCAAGGGTAATATGCCAACGGGTCCAGAATTCCGAAATGCTCTTTGAGAAAAATGGATGTCTGAAATTCTCCGGCAGTACAACGCCAAACAATTCAGCACTGCCGATGACAACGTCCATCGTTCCCGAAAACTCCATATAAAGCTGACAAGTATAGGCAATGGCTGCCACAGCCATCATGCCGCCATCATAATCCGCATATCCCGTATACAATGTCTTGATCATAATATTGAGCCTATCCGCAATAACGATCTTTTTAAAAACACCATATAAGATTCTTTCTGTGCCGAATGTCAGGTTCTCAAGGGTGCTTCTTCTTCCTTCCCACAGCTGCTCAGCATCATCAGCATAACGGCAGATCGGACCTTCCATAATCGTTGGGAAAAACGCCATATAAAGGGCCAGACGTCCGAGATTTTTGTCCGCCTTTGTTGTCTCACGATAAACATCAAACACATAAGACATAGCCTGCATGGTATAAAAAGAAATGCCTATAGGCATCATAAGCTTCAATATCGGCACAGACAGGCCAACCCCTGCTGTCTGCAGAAGTGCATTAATATTTCTTCCAAAGAAACCGGAATACTTCAGCACAAGCAGTGTTCCCACATGCACACAGGCAGCAAAAAACACAATCCATCTCTGACGTCTGATGTAAAGTGCCTTTACTGCCTTTTTGCCCGATCGCTCTGTCTTGGCCAGCACGTCATTTCTTTCACTCTGGACGGCTGTTAACCACAATCCGATATGATGAATAGACACTGTGGATACAAGCAGAAATACCAGAAGCTTGCGGCTGATACTCCAAAAGAAAGCATAGCTGGCCAATAATAAAATGATCGGCCGGTACTTCTTCGGCAGCACATTATACACCAGCAGTACTGCAGGAAGAAATATCAGCAAATATAAAATTGATACATAGGAAGTCATTCCTAGCCCTCTTCCTGAAGTCTTTCAACCATTGCTGCAATTGCATCCACTGAATTGAAATTGGATGGAATAACCTCAACAGTAGGAATTGTCACGTCAAATTCATCTTCAAGTTCAGCCACTAATGAAAGGACATCCAGTGATGATAAAATATGGTCATCAATCAACGTCCTGCATGTTTCATAATCTGCCTCCGGCTGGAT
>QFCH01001655.1_pt1 | contig 55378 bp, 56 predicted proteins | sample 5346071 | NCBI WGS metagenome assembly QFCH01 (sample SAMN09062255, study PRJNA434731) | Human gut metagenome, whole genome shotgun sequencing project. | isolation source: stool timepoint B chromium assembly | host: Homo sapiens | collected 2015
CATTACTAAAATGTCTGACAGGAATGCTTAGACCTACAAAAGGGGAGATATTGTTTGACGGACATCCGTGGACAAGGGAAGATTTAAATCATATCGGAGCGTTGGTTGAGACACCGCCTATTTATGAAAATTTAAGTGCGTGGGAGAACCTTAAAGTACGTACGCTTCTTCTTGGACTTCCTGACAGTAGGATTGAGGAAGTGTTGGAGATTGTTCAGCTTACGAACACAGGGAAGAAACGGGCAGGAGCTTTTTCGCTGGGAATGAAGCAGCGTCTTGGAATTGCCATTGCCCTTTTGAATCACCCGAAGCTTCTTGTGCTGGACGAACCGGTCAATGGGCTTGACCCGGTTGGGATACAGGAGCTTCGGGAACTGATCCGCAGATTTCCGGAAGAAGGAATCACGGTACTTGTATCCAGTCATATATTAAGTGAGATTGAACAGACAGCAGATAGGATTGCGATTATTGTAGATGGAAGCGTCCACTATGAAGGAGCTATTTCTGAACGCGACAATCTGGAAGAGCTGTTTATGGATATTGTAAAAAAAGGAAAAGAGGTGATGCGTAATGAGTAATAGGCAGTATTTGAAGGCAGAAGTTCTGAAGCATCACCATACCGCGATAAATAAGATCTTAATCTTCATGCCGGTGATCTGTGCTGTGATGTCAGCGTTCCTTACACATGTATTTTTTGCAGTGGATGGTTATAACTGGTGGTATATGGGGATGTATCCCGGTTTTATTTCGCTGATCTGCGGGCTGATTGTGGAAAAAGAAAAGAAGATGAAAAACCGGGCGATTTTAGCACTACCCTGTGATATGGGAAGAATCTGGGATGCAAAAGTACTATATGGAACGCTGCTGTCAGGAGCAGCAATGCTTCTGCTGATGGTTCTCGTGATCCTTATTTCGTTTTTTCTGAAGCATGTCCTGAATGTCACTTTTATGATCGAACCATCCCTTTCATCTCAACTGGCAGCAGGAGCGCTTCTGTGGCTGTCTTTTTGCTGGCAGATTCCGTGGTGTCTTTTGCTGGCACAGACACTTGGGCGGACGGTAATGCTTATACTGCATTTGGTTTTGTATAATGTGATGGCGATTTTAGTGTCCTTATTACCTGTTTATATGTTTTTCCCGGGAGCGCTTGCGGCGAGGATGATGTGTCCGGTACTTGGAATACTTCCCAATGGACTTCCGGCACAGTCAGGGGCAATGACATTTACGCAGAAGCTGATGGACAGTTCCAGTATTCCGGTAGGGATTGCTGCTTCTATCCTCTGGTTTCTGCTTCTGTGGGGCGCTGGAAGAATATATTATGAAAGAAGGATGAAGAGGGCATGAGACGATTTATAAGACTATGTATGGGAGAGTGTTATAAGACGAAACACACGATCATTCCGGCACTTCATATAGGAATTCCGCTGGCGGGAAGCATGGTACTTCTTCTTTATTATCGTGCTTCCGGGGCAGAGACAATTGTATCGCTATCGACGTTTACTCAGCTGATAGGACTTGCCTTTCCTTTTATTGTCAGTCTTGTCTGTGCATGTCAGACAGGATTGGAAGAAGGAAATCATTTCCAGACTTTTTTAGGAGGGAGTGCAGGCTGGTTTTGCTCCTTTTGGGCAAAGTGCCTGGTGCTTCAGATAGCAGGAGGAATGGCAGTTCTGATCGGCATCGGTTCCTTTGCGTTGGGAGCAACGTATCTTTTGGAAAATGCAGCCCTTCCCGGTAGATTCTATATGGAGATGGCAGCAGGGCTATGGCTTGGAAGTCTGATACAATACCCGATCCATCTGTTTTTGAATCTGCGGTTTTCTCAGTCGGTGTCTATGGGAATCGGTGTGATCCAGTCTGTATTAGCGGCGCTTCTTATTACAGGGCTCGGAGAAGGGATCTGGCATTTTATTCCCTGTTCATGGAGCATCCGGCTTTCAGCAGAGATTCTAAAAAGCTTTCTCGGTCTGGGCGCAGACTTCGGATGGGGAATCTGTGGATTGATAAGTATCGGCGTTTGTGCCATAATTTCTCTATGGTTTCAATATCGAGGAGAACTGGCAGCGGCTTCTTTGCAGGCAGAATAGGAGAGAATGTGTGAAATGGCAGAGAATACAAGGATTCATATATTAGTTGTGGATGACGACAGAGGCATCTTGGAATTAGTGAGAAGAAGTCTGGAATATGAAGAATATCAGGTGGACACAATCGAAAATTCAAAGGCAGTACTTGAGCAGAAACTAGAATGGTATCAGATGATTATTTTAGATGTGATGATGCCCGGGATGGATGGTTTTTCACTTTGCAGAGAACTTCGGGACAGAGTGGATTGTCCGATTTTATTTTTGACTGCTAAAAGTGAAGAAAGCGACCTTATGAAGGGACTGGGAGCAGGAGGGGACGATTATATTACGAAACCGTTCGGAATCGGTGAACTTCGGGCGAGAGTTGCGGCGCATCTTCGGAGAGAAAAAAGAGAACGAAAACATTTCTTAGAAGCAGGTGAAGTCCGGTTTCAGATTCAGGCTAAGAAAATGTTTTATCAGGAAACGGAGATTCCCATGACAAAGAGTGAATATGCAATCTGCGAATATCTGGCAGTAAATTCAGGGCAGGTCTTTTCCAAGGAGCGGATCTATGAGGCTGTATACGGGTATGATGGAGAGAGTGATGTCTCCACCATTACCGAACATGTAAAAAATATCCGTGCAAAATGCAAGAAATACGGTTTGGAACCGATTGAAACGGTATGGGGGATTGGGTATCGATGGAAGGCAGAGTAAGAGAGAAAACATTGACCGGTATGTTTTTAAAATACATCGTTATATTTTGCGTCAATATCGGATTGATATTTATCGGCGCATATATCGTACTTGTACTTCTGTCAATGACAGGTCAGGTACTTCCGGCAAACTATGCGGAACAATGGCTTAACGATCATACGGAAGATATTCGCATGGCAGAGAATGTAAGTGAGATTGAATTTCCGGGAGGATGTGAGTATGGTGTATACACAGAGGACGGAAACTGGCTGTATGGGACGATAGAACAAAAGAAGCAGTCACAGGTGTGGCAAGGATATCAGAAGAAGGATATGTCTTCGCAGGAAGGATATTACCGATTTATTTTGCGCCCCAATCAGGAAGTCTGTATTGTGAAATATCATTTGCGGATGCGTTATGTGTTGGAGCCGCTGAATCATATTTTACCTAATCTGGAGCTTTTGCTCCCGCTTGTTATGCTTTTTGCTTTCCTTTTACAAGCAGTGCTTCTGGCAAGGAGATTTGCGAGAGGATTGCAGGCGCGTCTGGAACAGGTAAATGAAGTGACCCGGAAGATTTCAGAAAATGATCTGGAGTTTGAAGTGGGAACGTCGGATGTAAAAGAAATGAACGGTGTACTCTGTTCCCTTGGGCGTATGAAAGAAGCGCTTCAGGAGTCTTTGAAGAAGCAGTGGGATATGGAAAGCGAACAAAGAAGAAAGATGCAGGCTCTGGTACACGATATTAAAACACCGCTGACAATCATTAAGGGGAATGCTGAGCTGTCCGAAGAGGACTTAGAACGATTAAGAGAAGATATATGTCACATTGAAAAGGAACAAGTCGTGCAAAGCATCGAGAAGAGCCAAAGACAGATTGTGGAATACACAAAAGAGGTGGAAAGATATCTAAATAAGATGAGGCTTCTGCTGTGCGATCAGGAAGTCGCGGAGCAGGATATCTGTATCAGCAGTGAGAAGCTTCAAGAGCAGTTAAAAATGCTGGCAGAGCAAATGGCTTCATCTAAAAATATGCCTTTCATGATCCGGTGTTGCAAATCCGATCTTGTCATGCAGGTGAACATAGAGCAGATGAGGCGAGCATGGAGCAATGTGCTTGCGAATGCATTAGAATACACGGAGCTTGAGCAGGGGATTGATATTAAGATGTCGGAAGGTGTAAGAGAAGGGCGTTCGTATCTATGTGCAAAAGTATCGGATTATGGACAAGGATTTTTTAAAGAAGATATGGAATTTGCTACAGAAGAATTTTATCGTGGAGACAAGAGCCGGCATGACAGAAGCCATCAGGGACTGGGGCTTGCGATTGTAAAACGTTTTTTGGAGTCACAGGGAGGATTTCTGGAACTTGGAAATTCCGAAGAAACCGGAGGGGGAGAAGTGACTTTGTGGGTGAAAGGAGAAGAAAAATAAAAATCGTTGCTTTGAGGGCATTTCATACTGGAATTTATGAATGCAACATGATAAAATGATTAAACATGCTTTGGTGAAGCAGGATAAAAATGAAAGGTATAAGTTGGGGAAATGAAAAAGAATTTAACATTCAAAGAAACGATTTTTGTGGCAAGTATGTTGTTCGGTATGTTTTTTGGCGCAGGGAATCTGATCTTTCCGGCATCGATGGGGCAGATGGCAGGGAATCAGATGTGGCAGGCAGTCGCCGGATTTTTGATTACAGGAGTAGGACTTCCGCTTCTTGGTGTTGTAGCTCTCGGTGTGAGCAGAAAAAATGGATTATTAGAAGTGAGCAGTCAGGTGGGCAGATATTACGGTATTTTCTTTACATCGATGCTGTATTTGACCATCGGACCATCTTTTGCAATTCCAAGATGTGCAACGGTTGCCTTCTCTGTAGGTCTTGAGCAGATGATACCGAAGGAAAATTATACAATGGCATTGGCGGTGTTTTCACTTTTGTTTTTTGCGGCAGTGTTATTTTTCTCGCTGCGTCCGGGAGAGATCCTTGTCTGGATCGGTAAGGTATTAAATCCATTATTCTTGTGTTTTCTGGCAATTCTTGTTGTGCGGGCGCTGATCTCGCCGATGGGAGAAGTCCGGATGATGGAAGCAGAAGGAGCTTATGCATCCGGTGCGTTTTTTACCGGTGTTTTAGAGGGGTATAATACGATGGACGCACTTGCAAGCCTTGCTTTTGGAATCATTGTAGTAAATGTTATCCGCGGGCTTGGCGTGGAAGAACCGGAGCATACAGCGAAAAATACAGTAAAAGCGGGAATCTTCAGTTCTCTTTTGATGGCGGCAATTTATCTTCTTGTAACATTAGTCGGAGCGCAGAGCCGTGCGGTGATCGGAGTATCGGAAAATGGAGGCGTGGCGCTTGCAGGAATTGCAGAGCATTATTTTGGAACGGCAGGCGCATTGATCCTTGCGGCAACCGTTACGCTTGCATGTTTAAAAACTGCCGTAGGTCTGATCACAAGCTGCGGAGAGACCTTTGAGGAAATGGTTCCGAAGGGACCTTCTTATAAAGTATGGGCAGTGGGCTTTTGCGTCATTTCATTTGTGATTGCGAATCTGGGACTGAATTCTATTATTGCATATTCCGTTCCGGTGTTAATGTTCCTTTATCCACTTGCGATTACGTTGATTTTATTGACCATTTTTGGAAAATGCTTCGGAAATGATGTCGTAATGTATCGCTGGGTGACAGGGTTTACAGCGGTTGCTTCAGTAGTGGATTTTGCAAATGCGCTTCCGGAGGCGGCGCAGAAGTTCCTTCACTTAAGAACATTTGTGGAAACAGCAAAGTCAATTCTTCCGTTTGCGGATCTTGGATTTGGCTGGGTATGTCCGGCGCTTCTCGGACTGGTGATTGGAACAGTCCATGTAATGATAAGGAAAAAAGAAGTCAGAGGGTAGTGACGGGAATCCGCAGAGGAATAAGTAGCTTTAAGAGTATATATAGAGAAAGCTTTCAGAAGACAGAAAAATCTTCCGGAAGCTTTTTTTCTGGACATTTGAAGAGGGAAATGAGATAATAAAAAAGTTTTTATAAGGGAGGTATACAATGGAAAGAGACATGACAGCGGGAATTCCCGGCAAAATTATTTTGAATTTTACAATTCCGATCTTTATCGGAAATATGTTTCAGCAGATATATAATATGGCAGATACGATTATCGTCGGTAAATTCGTCGGAAATGCGGCGTTGGCTGCAGTCGGATCCTGTGGAACATTAATGTTTCTGATTCTGGGGTTTCTAATGGGATTGACTGCAGGGTTTACGGTTGTGACAGCCCAGCATTATGGTGCGGGAAATATGAAAGCTATGAGACAGTCGGTTGCTTCAGCGGCAATTTTATCTGCAGCAGTTTCTCTTTTGATGACGGTGGGCAGTATGGCAATGATGAGACATATCCTGCACTGGATGAATACACCGGCAGATATGTATGATCAGGCATATAGCTATATTATGGTAATCTGCGGAGGAATTGCGGCACAGGTGTTATATAACCTGCTTGCCAGTGTGCTGAGAGCGCTTGGTGACAGTAAAAGACCTCTATACTTTTTGATTCTTGCCGCACTTTTAAATATTGCTCTGGATCTGGTGTTTATTATTGTATTTCACATGGGAGCAGCAGGCGCTGCTTATGCAACTGTGATTTCTCAGGGAATCTCCGGTCTTTTATGCCTCTGGTATATTGCAAAAAAAGTTCCGGAACTGCATCTTCGCAGAGAAGATTGGAGTATGAACTGGAATCTTGCAAAATGGCAGATGAAAATAGGAGTTCCGATGGCGTTTCAATATTCAATTACTGCAATCGGAACCATTGTCGTGCAGTCGGCGCTCAATGTGCTTGGGTCAGTTGCGGTGGCAGGTTTTTCCGCTGCAAATAAGATCGAACAGATCTTTAACCAGGCGTATGTGGCGCTGGGAACAACGATGGCTACTTATTGTGCGCAGAATATGGGAGCAGGGAAAGCGGACAGGATTCGTACCGGATTCCGAAGCGGAACATGGATTGGTGTGATCTATGCAGTGGTGACCGGAGCAATTGTGTTCTTTGCCGGAAAATATATGACCGTTTTGTTTGTATCTGAAAATGTTGCCGCTATTACGAATTATGTAGATATATATCTGAAATGTGTGGGAGTCTCTTTTATTCCGCTTGTATTTGTCAATGTATATCGAAATGGAATTCAGGGAATGGGATATGGTCTCCTTCCTATGACAGCGGGAATTGCAGAGCTGATCGGAAGAAGTTCAGCTGCTTTGATTGCCTCTTATGCTGGAAGCTATGCAGGGATCTGCATGGCAAGTCCCGTAGCGTGGGTGCTTGCAGGAGGATTGCTTCTTTTGATGTATCGTTGGATTATGAAGAGCAGGAATTTATTATAATCTGCACAGAAAGAATTTGTGATAATAGATAGAGATGCTTTTTTTTCGACGACAGTTATGCTATAATCATTATAAATATGTGAAAACATAAAGAGAAGAGAAAACAAGGAGCAAAGAGAACACATGAAAAGAGTATTATTAAAACTCAGCGGGGAGGCTCTCGCAGGAGATAAAAAAACAGGATTTGACGAAGCTACCTGTATAGGAGTGGCACAGCAGGTGAAAAAACTGGTGGATGACGGTATTCAGGTTGCCATTGTAACAGGCGGCGGTAATTTCTGGAGAGGACGCACCAGCGAGACCATTGACCGGACAAAGGCAGATCAGATCGGAATGCTTGCTACCGTTATGAATTGTATTTATGTGTCTGATATTTTCCGCTATGCAGGAATGAAGACAGAAGTATTTACACCATTCGTATGCGGTGCATTTACTACTTTGTTTTCCAAAGATGCGGCAGTAGAAGCATTAAATGAAGGAAAGGTTGTATTTTTTGCCGGCGGTACAGGACATCCGTATTTTTCTACCGATACAGGAGCGGTTCTTCGCGCTATCGAGATTGAAGCAGATGCAATGCTGCTTGCTAAGGCAATCGATGGTATCTATGACAGCGATCCGAAGGTAAATAAAGAGGCGAAGAAATACGAAGAGATTTCCATTCAGGAGATCATTGATAAGAAATTAATGGCAGTCGATCTTACAGCATCTATCATGTGTCTGGAGAATAAGATGCCGATGCTGGTATTTGGATTGAATGAAGAGAACAGCATTGTAGAGACAATGACAGGAACATTTACAGGAACGAAAGTGACTGTGTAAATAAGGGAGGAAAACACAATGAACGAGAAATTAAACCATTACGAAGAAAAGATGAAAAAGACAATGGCGAATCTTGAGAGCGAGCTTGCTGCGATTCGTGCAGGTCGTGCAAACCCGAACGTTTTAAATAAGATCATGGTAGATTATTACGGAACTCCGACACCGATTCAGCAGGTAGGTAATGTATCGGTTCCGGAACCTCGTATGATTCAGATCCAGCCTTGGGAAAAATCCATGGTAAAACAGATTGAAAAAGCAATTCAGACTTCTGATCTTGGAATTAATCCTACAAATGACGGTTCTGTAATCCGCTTAGTATTCCCGGAGCTTACAGAAGAGCGAAGAAAAGAGCTTGTTAAGGACGTAAAGAAAAAGGGCGAGGCTGCTAAGGTTGCAGTTCGTAATATCCGCCGTGACGGAAATGACGCGTTCAAGAAATTAAAAGGAAGCGATGTGTCAGAGGATGAGATCAAGGATATGGAAGATGATCTTCAGAAACTGACAGATAAATTCATCAAAGAAATTGATAAAGCAGTAGAAGTGAAATCAAAAGAGGTTATGACAGTTTAGGAAAAAGCAGGGGACAGAAGCCAAAGGAATTTTGGATGCTGTCCTCAGTTCATGGAAGGAGTAAATTTTATGAAAATTCCTGCACATATTGCGATTATACTGGACGGAAACGGAAGATGGGCAAAGGCAAAAGGAATGCCGAGAAATTACGGTCATGCTCAGGGGAGTAAGAATGTGGAGAGAATCTGTGAGGAAGCGTATCGTATGGGTGTAAAATATCTGACCGTGTATGCCTTTTCTACAGAGAACTGGAACCGTCCGAAAGATGAAGTTGACGCACTCATGAAGCTGTTGCGTAATTATATGAAAACCTGTCTTAAGACCGCGGCAAAAAATGATATGAAAGTCCGTGTGATCGGTGATAAGACCGGTCTGGATGAAGATATTAGAAATAGAATCGCAGAACTTGAAGAAGCGACAAAGGACAACGGCGGTTTGAATTTTCAGATTGCTTTAAATTACGGAAGCAGAGACGAGATTGTGCGTGCAGTAAGAAGGGTTTCGGAAGATGTAAAAGAAGGAAAGGTTAAGCCGGAAGACATTGATGAGAAGATGTTTGAGACATATTTGGACACGCACGGTATTCCGGACCCGGATCTGATGATCCGAACAAGCGGCGAGTTGCGTCTGTCTAATTATCTGCTGTGGCAGTTAGCCTATACAGAGTTCTATTTTACAGATATTCCGTGGCCGGATTTCACAAAAGAAGAATTAAGTAAGGCTATTGAGCAGTATAATAGAAGAGACAGAAGATACGGAGGCGTAAAGGAGGCACAGGAAGATGTTTAAAGAGAGATTGATCAGTGGTATCGTGATGGTGATCATACTGATTGCGACCGTGGGATACGGAGGAAATGTTCTGTTTGCGGTTGTCGGAATCGTCAGTCTGATCGGGATGTCTGAATTATACAAAGTATTTAAAGTAGAAAATAAGGCGCTTGGTGTGACGGGATATCTTGCTGCAATTTCCTATTATGCGATGCTTCTTTTGGAGAAGACAGAGTGGATGATTCCGCTGACACTGTTATTCTTGATTCTTGTAATGGCTGTGTATGTGTTTACTTACCCGACCTTTACAGCAGAGCAGGTGATGGCAGTCTTTTTCGGATTTTTCTATGTGTCCGTGATGTTATCTTATGTTTACCAGACAAGAATGCTTGCGGAAGGGGCAGTTCTTGTATGGCTGATCTTTATAAGTTCATGGGGATGTGACACCTGTGCTTATTGTGTGGGAGTCTTATTTGGAAAACATAAAATGGCGCCGAAATTAAGTCCGAAGAAATCAATCGAAGGAGGTGTGGGTGGCATTTTAGGCGCGGCGCTTCTTGGAGCAATCTTTGCATTTGTTGTAAATCAGTGGGCAGGAGTTACCGTGAATCCTCTCCAGTATGCGCTGATCTGCGGTGTGGGCGGTATGATTTCCCAGATTGGTGATCTTGCGGCTTCCGGAATTAAGAGAAACCATGGCATCAAAGATTATGGAAAACTGATTCCCGGTCACGGCGGCATTCTGGATCGATTTGACAGCGTGATTATTACTGCGCCGATTATCTATTATCTCAGCATGATATTGGGAGGTACACTATGAAACAGATAGCAATCTTAGGTTCGACCGGTTCTATCGGAACCCAGACACTGGAAGTTGTCAGAGAAAATGGGGATATTCAAGTACTTGCTATGGCTGCCGGAAATAACATTGCTCTTCTGGAACAACAGATTCGGGAGTTTCATCCAAAGCTTGTGGCAGTGTGGTCAGAAGAAAAGGCAAAAGAATTAAGAGACCGGATCAAAGACACGAAGACAGAAGTGATGTGTGGCATGGATGGACTGATCGCTGTATCAGTTTATAAAGATGTGGAAATACTAGTGACAGCTATTGTGGGAATGATCGGAATACGTCCGACGATTGAAGCAATTAAGGCTGGAAAACACATAGCGCTGGCAAATAAAGAAACGTTGGTGACAGCCGGACATATTATTATGCCGCTTGCAAAGGAATATGGCGTATCTATCCTTCCGGTAGACAGTGAACACAGTGCGATCTTCCAATCTTTGCAGGGAAATGAACGTAAGAGCATTCATAAGATTCTTCTTACTGCATCCGGCGGACCGTTCCGCGGAAAGAAGGAAGAAGATCTGTTGAACATTAAGGTGGAAGATGCCTTAAAGCATCCGAACTGGACAATGGGGCAGAAAATTACGATTGATTCCTCCACCATGATCAACAAAGGGCTGGAAGTGATCGAGGCAAAATGGCTGTTTGATGTAGATGTGGATCAAGTGCAGGTTGTGGTACAGCCACAGAGCATCATTCATTCTATGGTGGAATATGTGGATGGCGCAATTATGGCGGAACTTGGAACGCCGGATATGAAGCTGCCAATCCAGTATGCGCTCTACTATCCGGAGAGAAGATATCTTCCGGGAGATCGTCTTGATTTCTGGAGCCTTGGAAAAATTAATTTTGAGAAACCGGATATGAAGACGTTCTATGGTCTGGAGCTTGCCTATGAAGCGGGAAGAAAAGGAGGAAGTCTGCCAACCGTGTTCAATGCAGCCAATGAGCTTGCGGTGAGTAAATTCTTGAACCGTGAGATCAGATATTTGGAGATCATGGAGATTGTGGAAGATTGTATGAGAGCCCACCGTAATATTGAACATCCAACGCTTCAGCAGATATTGGATACAGAAAAAGCAACGTATGAACGAATCGAAAGCAGGAGGTAATCTATAGTTTGGGTATTATATTAGCGATTTTGATGTTCAGCTTCATCGTATTTTTTCATGAACTGGGGCATTTCACACTGGCAAAAAAGAATGGGATCGATGTGGAAGAATTTGCCATCGGTATGGGACCGAATCTTTTTGCCAAAGAATATAAAGGAACAAAATACTGTATTAAATTGCTACCGATCGGTGGCTTGTGTATGATGGGAGAGGATGAAGAGGCGACCGACGCACCGGGGAATTTTAATAATAAATCGGTGTGGGCAAGGATCAGTGTGATCGTGGCAGGTCCTGTCTTTAACTTCATTCTGGCTTTTGTGGCTTCTGTGATCTTAATTTTGATGATCGGTGTGGATAAGCCGGTGATCGGAGCGGTGGAACAGGGATTTCCGGCTGCTGAGGCAGGGATGAAAGAAGGCGATACGATTACCAGCATCAATGGTAAAAAGGTGCATATTTTCCGTGAAGTTTCTTCCTATAATCAGTTTCATCAAGGAGAGACAACGGAGATTACCTTTATACAGGACGGCGTAGAAAAAGGTGCGGTTCTGGAGCCGAAGTACGATGAAGAGCTTGGCTATTATAAATTTGGTATCGGTGCAACTCCAAATGAGAAAGCGACAATTTTCGAAAGTCTTAAATACGGGCTCTATGAGGTGAAGTATTGGATTGAGGTGACGATTGACAGCCTAAAGATGCTCTTGACAGGTCAGATTGGATTCGACCAGTTATCCGGTCCGGTAGGAATCGTAGATGTGGTAGACGATTCTTATCAGCAGAGCAAAGCCTACGGAGCGAAGATTGTATTTGCACAGCTTCTCTATATCGGCATTTTAATATCAGCCAACTTAGGCGTTATGAACTTGCTTCCGCTTCCGGCATTAGACGGAGGAAGATTGGTATTTCTTCTCATTGAGGCAGTGAGAAGGAAAAGAATTCCGCCGGAGAAAGAGGCTTATGTACACATGGTGGGCATTGCGCTTCTTATGCTTTTGATGGTAGTTGTCATGTTCAATGATATCCGCAGGGTATTCTTTTAAATGAACGATAAAAACCGACAGTCGAAAGGATTCCTTTCGGCTGTCGGTTTTTTGTCAGTTGAGTTCGGCGATTCTTGAAACTCCGACGTAAATCTCGGAAATTTTGTACCATGTGGAGTAATCTACAACACCTGTAGAGGGAAGACCGAAGACGGACTGGAATTTCTTGACGGAAGCCGCTGTGGCAGGCCCATAAATACCATCGACAGTAATTTTAGGAATGGCTGGATAGGCGCCGGCAATGACGTTTAACTCTTCCTGCATTTGGCGAACTTTATTTCCGGTGGAGCCGGAAGAGAGATTCTGACCGGGCCATGAAGACGGTATGCCGGAAATTGCTTCCGCAGTGTTGATATACATATCATCTCCGTAAAAGTAATGTAAGATTTCAATGGCGCTATAGCCCTGTTCCGCAAGGGACTGGCTTCCCCATTGAGTCATCCAGTTTGGACACTGTACTCTCTGCCCGTCACAATATTGAGTGAGGATTGGCTGACGCACATTTGGTCTTGATAAGTAGTCGGCGAATAATTCATCCACAATGACAGAAATGGTATCATAAATGTTGCGTTCCGGAATCCATTTGTGATCGAACGCGGTAGACGAAGTAATGGTAAAATCGTAACCTTGATTTCGGTACCATTCTGTATAGACACGGTTCAGTGTAAAAGACATGATTGCCAGTACATTGGCACGTATGGCATTGGAATTCCATGTGGCATAGATTTCACTGGAAGCAACATTTTTAATATAGTCTTTGTATTTGACATAATAATTTTTGGCAGTACTGTCTCTGGGGCTTCCGTCATGAACAATAATGTACTCAGGAACGACCACTCGACTGAGAACGATTTCACCGGTTTCGGTGGTAGATTTGATCTCTGCCTCCGGAATCTTCGGCGGATATTCGCCGTAGAGTGTATGGGCAGGAATGACAAAAACATTTTCCGAAGGAGAGCTTTCGGCAAGTGGACGAAGGCGGATATTCTGGATAGCAGTTACACCGGATAAAATCTCAGCGCCTGCAATACTGACTGGCTGAAAGCCTTCGGCAGTTACCTGTAAAGTATATTCCGAATAAGGTTGATTTTCGCTGTCGGGATTGAAACTATAATCCAAAGGCGGAGCTTCAAGATCAATAGTATCTGTCTGACCGGAACTGTCTGTAATGAGCTGTTCCAGAGGATTCTCAGGAACTCCGGTGTAAGAAATAGAGATGGAAGCGTCTGCCACAGGGGCGGAGGTAATCTCTGAGGTGATATTAATTTTAAGCTGCCCTTTATCTTTCGTATCCTGCTGTTGTTGTGAGTGAATGATATTCATGAAAGGGAGTACCTCGTTCGATATTTTTGTTATTTGTATCATATGATAAAAGTGACAAAAAGTTGCCTGTAACTTTATTGACAAATAGGGCATGCTTGTATAGGATGGAGAAAGAAGGCTTGAAAAGGAGATGACCAGAAGATGTATCGGATTTTAATTGTAGAGGATGATCTTACGATCGCGGGGGCGCTTGCTTCCCATCTTAGAAAATGGGATTATGAGGCAGACTATGTGGAGGATTTTAAAAATGTAATGGAACGGTTTGGAACATTTGATCCTCAACTCGTAATCTTGGATATTGGACTTCCTTTTTTTAATGGATTTTACTGGTGTCAGCAGATTCGTCAAGTCTCGCAGGTGCCGATTATTTTTCTATCTTCCTTAGACGACAATATGAATATTGTGATGGCGATGAATATGGGCGGGGATGAGTTCATTGAAAAACCATTTGACCTAAATGTGGTAACTGCGAAAGTTCAAGCACTTTTGCGAAGATCTTATTCCTTCGGAACCGCATCAAATATTATGGAATATCACGGTGCAGTTTTGAATGTGAATGATGCAGTTTTAACGTTTCAAAATCAAAAGGTAAATCTTACGAAAAATGAGTTTCAGATTTTAAAGGTACTTTTAGAAAATGTGGGAAAAATCGTAAGCAGAGACCGGATCATAGAGAATCTGTGGGACAGTGATGCGTTTATTGATGATAATACGCTTACTGTGAATGTGACAAGGCTTCGAAGGAAGCTGGAAGAATTGGGGATGACAGACGTGATCCGCACGAAAAAAGGGATTGGATATATGGTGGAGCTATGAAACTTATAAAAGCATATTTAAAGGAGCATATCCGCGCCATCTGTATGTATGCAGGATTCCTTGGAATCTTTCAGGTGGTGTTAAGTCTTTATAATATTCGAAATGATGCAGTCAATTATGCGATGCTTTTGTCGACCTTGTGGCTTTTGGTATATGCGGTTACCGGTTTTATCCGGTTTCGGAGACAGCATGAGCTTCTTGATCAAGTGGATCAGAATTTGTCAGCAGGCTCTTGCATACTTCCGGAAGCGATAGGAGCTATAGAGATAGATTATCAGCGCATTATAGAGCATCTTCACGGGCAGTGTATGGAGCTTGAGACGAAGATAAGGCTGGATCATCAAGACATGGTGGATTATTATAGTATGTGGGTACATCAGATCAAGACGCCGATCGCTGCCATGAATGTCCTCTTGCAGACATATGAAGAACAAGAGGCGGAGCACAATCCGTATATTCAAGATATGAAGCTTGAATTATTTAAGATCGAGCAGTATGTAGAAATGGTGTTGACCTATCTTCGTATGGAGGATATGTCCGGTGATTTATCCTTTGGAGAGTATGAATTAGATGATCTGATCCGGCAGGCAGTCCGTAAATATTCGAAAATGTTTATTGCAAGGAAGATTAAGCTTTCATATGAACCGGTACATACTCGTATTTTAACGGATGAGAAGTGGCTGGTCTTTGTATTGGAGCAGATTTTGTCCAATGCACTGAAATACACCCGTACAGGAAGTATTTCCATCTATATGGAAGGGGAGAGACTCGTGATCGAAGATACAGGTATCGGAATTTACGGAGAAGACCTTCCACGTGTCTTTGAAAAAGGATTTACGGGCTATAATGGACGGACAGATAAAAAGTCTACGGGTATTGGTCTTTATCTGTGTAAAACGATTATGGATAAGCTACGTCATGGCATTTCGATCCAGTCAGAAGCAGGAAAAGGAACGAAGGTGTATCTGTCACTTAAAAGAAAAACTTTACGCACCGGAGACTGATTCCTTACAAAAATGTAAGAAACGGGAGGGAAAATGTAACCTGAATCTATGGCAGGGCATTTTCCCTTTTTCTATAATGAGAGTGTAAATGAAAGACAGACAAAGAAAGGATGAGACAATTATGACACTATTGGAAGTAAAAAATGTAAGGAAAATATATACAACCAGATTCGGAGGTAATCAGGTGGAGGCTTTACACAACGTGAATTTCTCTGTGGAACAGGGGGAGTACGTTGCTATTATGGGAGAGTCCGGTTCCGGTAAGACAACGCTTCTTAATATTCTGGCAGCCCTTGATACACCGACCGGAGGAAAAGTCTATTTGAAAGGAAGAGATCTAAGTGGAGTCAAAGAAAGAGAGATTGCAGCTTTCCGCCGTCAGAACCTTGGGTTTGTGTTTCAGGACTTTCATCTTCTGGATACGTTTTCTCTCAAAGATAATATCTTCCTTCCGTTGGTACTATCCGATAAGACGTATGAGGAGATGGAGCGAAGATTAAAACCGGTGGCAGAGAGACTGGGGATCACGGAGATTTTAAATAAGTTTCCGTATGAGGTGTCCGGTGGACAAAAGCAGCGGGCAGCAGTAGCAAGAGCGCTTGTGACGAAACCTCAGCTTATCCTTGCTGATGAGCCGACCGGAGCGTTAGATTCCAGAGCTTCGGATGAGCTTCTGAACCTGTTTGGCGCGATCAATCAGGACGGGCAGACGATTCTCATGGTTACTCATAGTGTGAAAGCCGCAAGCACTGCCAAGAGGGTATTGTTTATCAAGGACGGAGAAGTGTTCCACCAGCTCTATCGGGGAAATCTTACCAATGAACAGATGTATCAGAAAATCTCCGATACGCTGACAGCGCTTACTACAGGGGGTGAAAAGATTGGCTAGAGGGATTTTTGCAAAGCTTGCGCTTACCAATTTGAAAAATAACCGGAAGACATACTTCCCTTATGTGCTGACTTCCATGCTTACCGTGATGATGTACTATATTATGGACGCCTTATATGAAAGTCCGGACATTTTAGGAGGAAGAGTGCAGGAAATCTTACAGTTTGCAACACCGGTCATCACAGTGTTTGCCATTATCTTTCTCTTTTATACGAATAGCTTTCTTATCAAGCGGAGAAAGAAGGAAATCGGTGTCTATCATGTGTTGGGCATGGGAAAGCGGCACATTGCGAAGATGTTTTTGATGGAGACATTGATCACAACAGCAGTATCCATTGTGGGAGGACTATTAGCAGGCATTATATTTAGTAAGCTTTCCTATCTCGGTCTTTTGAAAATTCTGCATTTTGAAGTAGGACTTACTTTTTCAATTTCTGTAAGCTCAATTGGAAAGACCGTGATTTTATTTATGGTGATCTTTTCCATGACGCTGATCTATAATTTATTACAGATCCGACTTTCCAATACGATGGAGCTTCTTCTTGGAGGAAAGAAAGGGGAGAAAGAGCCTAAGACGAAATGGCTGATGACAATTTTTGGTGTGGCGGCGCTTGCAGTTGCCTATTATATTGCACTGACAACAGAATCACCAATGGATGCGCTGATGAAATTCTTTGTAGCTGTTATTCTGGTGATCCTTGGAACGTACGCGCTCTTTGTAGCAGGCAGTGTGGCGTTTTTGAAAATTTTAAGAAAAAACAAGAAATTTTATTATAATTCCAAGCATTTTACAGCGGTGTCAGGCATGATCTACCGGATGAAGCAAAATGCAGTGGGACTTGCGAATATTTGTATTTTGAGCACTATGGTGCTTGTGATGATCTCTACAACGGTGTGTCTCTATATGGGAATGGAGGATATTTTGGATACCCGTTTTCCAATGGATTATGCCATTGAGAGTGTCGGAGGTACGGATGAGTGGGATGACAAGCTTGATGCGATTGTAAATGAGGAGTGTGAAAAAGCGCAGGTTACAAGAAGCAAAGATTTCCGTTACCACTATGGTTCAATTGTGGGCAAAAAGACAGGAAATAAGTTTGATTTAAGAGAATCCGGCAATTATTCACCGGATGAAATTAATTCTGTCTATAGCCTTACAATCGCATCTGTAGGGGAATACAATCGTGTGGAGCAAACAAATGAAACCCTTTCCGACGGGGAGGTACTTGTATTTGGTGGTAAAGAGGTGTATGACGCGGACGCTATTACGTTGGGAGAACATACCTATCGGGTGAAAAAAGCGGGAAAAGAATGTACGCTGGGAGAAGAGACGTTTCAAGGCTCCATGCCATCCTATTGCGTTATTTTGCCGAAGTTGTCCGACGTGTCAGAAATTCTTACTTATGTACAGGAGGAAAGCTTAAAGACAAGCAAGATGAGCCCAGAGTGGATTCGCCGCATTACGAGTCTCAGATATCGGATTGGACTTGATATGGAGGGAGATGAAGAAGACTGTAAGGAAGTAAGAAAAGTCATCAAAGAAAGAATCGGCAGTGAGTTTGGAACATTTGATACGGAACATGATATTATTACAGAGTCGAGGGAAGACAGCAAGGCAAGCTTCTTTGAATTATATGGCGTATTGTTCTTTATCGGTATCTATCTGGGGGCACTGTTCCTTATGGCAACCGTATTGATCATATATTACAAACAGATTTCAGAAGGGTATGATGACAGAGAGCGTTATCAGATTATGCAAAATGTGGGAATGAGCAAACGGGAAGTGAAGCGTTCCATAAGAAGTCAGGTATTGATGGTGTTCTTTTTACCACTGCTTGTGGCAGGTCTTCACATTGCAATGGCATTTCCGATCATTACAAAACTTATGAAAGCATTTAATATGACAAATACACATCTTTTTGCCGGATGCACATTGGCAACGGTAGGAGTCTTCGCAGTTTTCTATGGAATCGTGTATGCGGTCACTGCGAGAGAATATTACCGGATCGTGAATTAAGGTTCCCCTTTGTATTTGATGAAGGTTATGCTATACTTTTAACAAGAACGTATCATCGATAGGATAAAGGAGGAGCAAAGAGATGACCAAAGCAGGTGAAAGAGAAGTTGTTAAGGCAGAACATGTAAATGGCGGAGCCGGCTACATTTTGAAAGAGGCGCTGATCGCGGGAGATCAGCTTGGAGAACACTGTAAGATGTTCAGTCAGGTGACCATTCCGGCAGGATGTGAACTGGGACACCATGAGCATCACGGTGAGACGGAGACTTATTATGTGTTGTCCGGAAAAGGAATCTATGAGGACAATGGCACGGAGATTCCGGCAGAGGCAGGAGATGTATTCTTCTGTGAGGACGGAAGCGGTCACGGCATGAAAGCAATCGAGGATGTGACATTTGTGGCATTGATTTTAAAGAAATAATCTCCAAATAAAAGAAAGGCGTCGGAATTCGAAAGGGTTCCGGCGCTTTTTCTTTAGAAAATCTTTTGATTTTCCGGCGGTGTCTCTTTAGAAATTAAGGGTATATTATTAGTAACGAAAGGAGGAAAGCATATGAGTATTCAAGAACTCACTTTATATTTCACACAATACGGCGCTTTCTTTGTATTTCTGATTGTGCTGTTAGAATACTTGAATCTTCCGGGATTTCCGGCGGGAGTGATCATGCCGCTGGCAGGAATCTGGGCAGCGAGAGGGCAGATTCATTTTCTTGTAGTATTGCTTCTGTCCGTGGCAGCAGGACTTCTTGGCAGCTGGATCTTATATTTTCTTGGAAGACTCGGAGGCGAACCTTTCTTTCGATTTTATGTAAAGAAATTTCCGAAGCAGAAGGAACTGATTGAGAAAAATCTGGAGTTCGTCCGAAGCAAAGGCGGGTATGGAGTTTTTATCAGCAAATTGATTCCGATGGTGCGGACATTGATCTCGATTCCGGCAGGCATGGTGTCTTTGAATTTTGGAACCTATACCGTAAGCTCGTTATTGGGTGTGTTCGCATGGAATCTGGTGTTTGTAGGAGCCGGTTATTTCTTTGGAGATGCAGTTTGGAATTTACTTGCATAGACAGACAAGAAGGAGTGAGACAGCATGAAGATCGCAATGATGACAAATAACTATAAACCGTTTATCGGAGGCGTACCAATCTCAGTGGAGCGCTTGGCGAAGGGGCTTCGGGCATTAGGACATGAAGTATGTATTTTTGCTCCGGAGTATGAAGGAGAAGAAGAGCCGGAAGAAGATGTGGTACGTTACCGGTCGCATAAGAGAAAATTATCCAATGGAATGGTATTTCCCAGTATGTTTGATCCATGTATCCGGCAGGAATTTGAAATGCGTGAATTTGATTTGATCCATGTTCATCAGCCTATGGTTATGGGAAATGTGGCGAAACTATATAGCAAACGTTACGGGATTCCTTTAGTTTTTACATGGCATACAAGATACGAAGAATATCTTCATTATCTCCGGCCCTTTGCGAACCTTAACGTGGAGACAAAAGGAAAGAGAGAGATCTATCATATGTGTCAGAAAGCTGTGACATGGTATATGAAGGCGTATGCAAGAGACTGTGATTTTGTGTTTGCTCCGTCGCGTGATATGGAGTGGTACATGGAAAGAGAAGATGTGGATGTTCCGGTTATGACGCTTCCAACAGGGCTTTCCCATAGTTCGTTTGAAAAGGAGAAGGAAGTATCAGAGAAGGTTCGGACGAAGTTTAAAGGGGAGAAGAAATATCTTTTTTGTACCGTGTCCAGAATCGAAAAAGAAAAGAATCTTTATTTTCTTATGGACGCAGTTCGAAGATTTCAAGATAAATGTGGAAATGTATTTCGGCTGCTGGTAGTGGGAGAAGGAGGAGAGAGAAAGAATCTGATGGATTATTGTAAACGGATTGGATTAGAAGATACGGTAGTATTTGTGGGAGGAGTGCCCAATGAGGAAGTAAAAAACTACCTTTTTGCCAGCGATCTGTTTCTATTTTCTTCCCGTTCAGAGACACAGGGAATCGTACTTGCAGAAGCGATGGCGGCAGGACTTCCGGTAGTGGCTTTAGAGTCATATGGAGTGAATGACATTGTAAGAAATGGATATAACGGATTATTATGTGAAGAGTCTGTGGAAGCTTTTACAGAAAATGTAGAAACGATGTTAAAAGACAGAAGTTTGTATGAAAAGCTGAAAGAAGGCGCGGCAGAAACCGCAAATTCTTATCGGGAGGAGGCAATAGCCAAAGAAGCGGAAAAAGGGTATCTATTAGCACAAAAGTATGCCATGGAAAGGGGGAATATTTATGGACACGAAACCTGTGAATCGAAAGATCTTAAGCCGTCTTTTCTACGCGTATCTAAAATGTCTTGAGAAAACGGTGCATGTGAAGTGGGAAGGAATGGAATCTTTCAATGGGAATCAAGTAGTTGGATTCTGGCACGAAGATAGTTTCGCTATGAATCTTCTTCTAAGAGAAGTAACGGAAACGGATAATAAAATGTCGGTACTTGTCACCGGTGATCCAAGAGGGGACTATATTCAATATATGATTGAAAAATGCAGGGGAGATGCGGTGCGTATCGGCTACGGTTTTTGTGATACCGGAACACTTCGAGAACTTCTTACGAGTTTAAAGGAAGAAAAACGAAGCATTGCCATTGCCATGGACGGACCGCTGGGACCAAGGCATATTCCTAAGAAGATGACGTATTTCCTATCAGAGAAAGGAGAAGTGCCATTGGCGTCTGTCTCTGTAAAATATTCAAAAAAGCTTGCGTTAAAGGGGAGGTGGGATCATTATCGTATTCCTCTGCCGTTTACAGAAGTGACATTTCAGTTTCACAATTATGGTATGGTATCTTGTAAATGTCCGCCACAGATCAGGGGATATGAAGAATGTCCGAAATGTAGTATAATAGAAAACAGTGTGGTTAGTTGAAGGGCACTTAGACAGAAGGAAAGACGGGAGAGAAAGCGATGGAAATGAATCATGTACTGATCGTGGAGGATGACAAAGAGATTCGCGAGGGAGTGAAAATATATTTAAAAAGCAAAGGATATGAGGTGAGCGAAGCTGCCGACGGGGTGGAAGGTTTGGAGATCATTGAAAAAGAAGAGATCCATCTGGCTATCGTAGATGTAATGATGCCGAGGATGGATGGAATCACAATGACCATGAAACTTAGGGAAAAATATGATTTCCCAGTCATTTTCTTATCGGCAAAGTCGGAAGAAGTGGATAAGATTCTTGGACTTGATATGGGGGCGGATGATTACGTGACGAAACCATTTACTCCGATGGAATTGTTGGCGAGAGTCAATTCTCAGCTTCGCAGATATCGAAAATTCATGGAGAAATTGGAGAAAAAAGAAGTTATGAAGAATATCTATGTGATCGGCGGGCTGGAGCTAAACGAGGATACGAAGGAAGTGTCGGTGGACGGAGAACCGGTGAAAGTAACGCCGACAGAGTATAAGATTTTGTTGTTACTTATGAAACATGCAGGAAGAGTTTTTTCGGCAGAGGAGATCTATGAGTGGGTATGGCAGGAACGTGCAGTAAATACCGATACGATTATGGTGCATGTGCGCAATATCCGTGAAAAGATTGAAATCAATCCGAAAGAACCAAAATATTTAAAGGTGGTGTGGGGAGTTGGATACAAAATTGAAAAACAGGCATAAACTTGCCATTGTATTAATTTTATTGATCATAGCCATCCCGACGATGGCAGTGCTTTCCGGATATCATGCATATTCACAGGAAAGTGAAAATCTTCAGAATGAATTGGATGAAGCAGCGCTTTGTTCTTCCGATTTTTTGGAAGAATTTGTATGGGCAAGTTATATTCTCTATTCTACAGAATCAGATGTGGGAATGTCCAGAGTAGAGAAAGAGCAGGAGCTAGAGTATGATTTTCAGGACGAGATGCTTGAGTTTGACACGCTATATCCGTATCTTGAGTATTCCGTAGAAGACGAGACGGGAGAACTGGTGACAGAAAGTGTTGTGGATTCCGGAAAGAAATCCATTGCTTCTTACGGACTTGCAATGACAATCCGCTATGATGAAAATGGAATCCCGGAGGCGAAGATTCAGGCAGGTGAATATCGATCCGGACAGATTCGTGAGCTTCGCTCTGTACTGAATGGATTTTCCAGAAGGGTTCAGGAACGGTATGAGTATTCCGACAGGGAAAGCCAGGATGCCTACATGAAAACGCCGAAAAACCGTACATTTACATTTGCAATGACGAAAAGCAACTTAAAAGCATATATGGATAATTGGCATTATACCGGTTATGCGGTGTCTGAAAGAACAAGCGGAGTGATTCTCATACTCTTATGCGTTGTAGCGGCAGCAGCTCTGTTGCTTCCAATATTTTCAACCTTGCATACAGGAGATGAAAGAATTTTCCGGTGTCCTGTAGAAATCGTTGTAGCGGCAGCATTCTTTGGCTATATCGTACTCTTTGATAATCTTTGGTATCTGTTTTCCAGAAATCAGGGAAGAGTGGAAGCGCTGGATGTACTTGTATGGACAGGTGTATTTGCAGGCACCTACTGGGCGGCAGCCAATGTGAGACATCTCTTTACAATGGGACTGAAAGGATATCTGAAAGAATCCTCCTTGATCGTGCGTTCCTCCGGTAAGATCCGTAAAGGAGTACGGTGGATCATAGAAAAGTGTAAAGAGGGAGTTGATAAGATTTACCGTTCCTTTGATCACATTGATATGGACGATAAGAACAATAAGTTTATTTTAAAGCTTGTGCTGGTGAACTTTGTAATCCTCGTTTGCATTTGTTCCATCTGGGTTTTCGGAATCATTGCACTGGTTATTTATTCCATAATTCTGTATTTGATCCTGCGGAAATATTTTAATGATCTAAAAGCCAAATATGCGATTTTATTAAAAACGACAAATCAGATGGCGGAAGGAAATCTGGATGTAGAAATCACGGAGGATCTGGGAATCTTTACTCCGTTTAAGAAAGAGATGGAAAAGATACGCCAAGGCTTTAAATTGGCGGTAGATAAAGAAGTAAAGAGCCAGCGCATGAAGACAGAGCTTATTACCAATGTGTCTCACGATTTAAAGACACCGCTTACCGCAATCATTACTTATGTTAATTTGTTAAAAGAAGAAAAAGATGAAGAGAAACAGAAAGAATACATTGACGTCTTAGAGCGAAAGTCACTGCGGTTAAAAGTGCTGATTGAGGATCTCTTCGAAATCAGTAAGGCAAACAGCCAGAATGTTACATTGAACGTGGTAGATGTAGATATCATCAATCTCTTTAAACAGGTAAAGTTGGAGATGGAAGATAAGATTGCTGCGGCAGGACTTGAGTTCCGATGCGACTATCCGGAAGAAAAGATCGTAATACCGTTAGACAGCCAGAAGACATACCGTATTTTCGAAAATCTTCTCGTAAACATAACAAAATATGCAATGCCGCATACACGAGTATACGTGCAGATCTTTAGAAAAGAAGGAAAAACAATCATCCGATTAAAAAACATATCGGCGGCAGAATTAAACTTCAAGCCAGAAGAATTGACTGAGAGATTCGTAAGAGGTGACGTATCAAGAAATACCGAAGGATCGGGACTGGGGCTTGCAATCGTCAAAAGCTTCGTAGAACTCCAGAAAGGCGAATTAAAGATAGAGACAGAAGCAGATTTGTTTAAAGTAGAAATTCAATTTTAATGTTGTTGCATAGCAGTACAGAGTGTAAATAATTAGATTAGATATCTCCCACAGAAGGCAGTGATTTTGACATCTGATATTCTATGGGAGATTCTTGATTTCTTCTTTTGAATCCACATTTAAACAGAAAAAACTGAAAAATCATTTAATATATAAATTTATGAATATTTATCTATAAATATTGACATTTTTGTATAAAAGATTTACACTATCATTAACTTAACTGGTGGATTCAAAAAGTTCACTATCATTTAGATATCTGAAAGGAGGCGGAGGATATGTGGGGACATATTTTCAACCTGAACGATCCGTTGATTGGCGCGGATAACACTTGGGTACTGTGGGCGATTTGTGCGTTAGGTGCTGCAACAGCTATTTATTTGGAACAAAAATACAACTGGGCTGCAAAGCTAACCGGAGCGATCATTGCCTTGGTGCTTGCGATTATTTTGTCGAACTTTGGTATTATTCCAATGTCGGCTCCTGTATGGGACGCTGTGTGGGGATATGTCGTGCCGCTTGCAATTCCGTTACTTTTGTTACAGTGCGATATGCGAAAGATTGGAAGAGAAGCGGGGCGTATTTTAATTATCTTCCTTATTGGTTCTGTAGGTACAGCGTGTGGAGCGCTCCTTGGATATGCAGCACTTCATAACTTTATTCCTGAACTGGATGGACTGGCAGGAGTATTTACCGGAACCTATATCGGAGGAACTGTAAACTTCGCTGCACTTGGCGCAGCATTTGAAGTGTCCGGTGATATGATCTCTGCTGCAACAGTTGCAGATAACCTGTTGATGGCACTGTATTTCTTTGTATTGATCGCAATGCCTTCCATTGGTTTCTTCCGCAAACACTTCAAACATCCATATGTTGATGAGATAGAGGCTGCTTCGGCTTCCGGAACTAAAAAAGAAGGCGAAACGAATGCGGCAGCATTCTGGGGAAGAAAAGAGATTTCCTTAAAAGATATAGCACTTGCTGTTGCTACAGCATTTACTATTGTAGCGATTTCTAATATTATTGCCGGTGTATTTACAGCAATTATCCCGACAAGTAATCCGATACTGCAGATGCTGAATACTTTATTTGGTAATATGTATCTGTGGATTACTACCATTTCCATGGCATGTGCAACATTTGCACCGGGATTCTTCGGAGAGATCAAAGGAACGAACGAGCTTGGAACATTCCTGATTTACCTGTTCTTCTTTGTAATCGGTGTGCCGGCATCTGTGCCGATGATCATTAAGAATTCTCCGTTATTGCTTGTATTCGCAGCAATCGTAGTTTTAGTAAATATGATCTTCAGCCTTGTGGCTGGTAAATTATTAAAATTCAATCTGGAAGATATTATTCTTGCTTCCAATGCGAATATCGGAGGACCGACAACTGCTGCGGCTATGGCTGTATCAAAAGGATGGACAAAGTTGGTTGGACCAATCGTTCTGGTAGGTACGTTGGGTTACGTCCTCGGTACATATTTTGGCTTGATTGTGGGAAGTATCCTTGGATTATAAGGAGATAATAGTCAGGGACAATCTAATTACATAAGGAATTATCGAGTGGTAGAATACAGGGACGGATTCCTATTCCGTTCCTGCATTTTATTCATTATTTTACAAAATATAGAAAGGGGTCTGCTTATGAACTTTGATGCACATTGTGATATATGGACCGATATTACACACCACTATCTGAATCACGAACACGACATCTTTCGGGAATACCATTATGAACGGCTGAAAGAAGGTCAGATCGAGGGAGGTATCTTTGTAATCTGGAATGACCCTCCATTTGACGCCGATCCGTTAAAGAGGACACATCAAATGATGGCTGCAATTACCCAGGAAGAACCGGAATGCGCCGATATTCTGAAAATTTCCCACTCTTATGAAGATATGGTTAAGGCGAGGGAAGCAGGAAAAATGTATGCATTTATTGGTTTGGAGGGACTGAAAAGTATCGGTGAAGATATCGATATGATTGATGAATTTTATAAATTTGGTGCGAGACATGCAAGCCTTGCGTGGAACGAAGAAAATCTGTTGGCAACAGGAACTCGCGGAACTCCGGAAAGAGGACTGACAGAGCTTGGAAAAAGAGCGGTCCATAAAATCGAAAATCTCGGAATGATCTTGGATGTCTCGCATCTTAATGATACGTCTTTCTGGGATCTTCTATCAACGGCTCATGGTCCGGTTGTTGCTACACATTCCAATAGCCGTGCTCTGTGCAATCAACCGCGGAATCTGACAGATGAGCAGCTGAAAGAATTGTCGCGAACCGGTGGTATGGCAGGACTGAACTCTTTTAATGAGTTTGTTCATGCAGAAGAGGACAAGCAAACAGTGGAAAATCTCGTGAAACATCTGATTCACATGGTGGATGTGATGGGAATTGACCATGTGGGATTTGGATTTGACTTTTCAGAATTTCTATGTGGAGATACGCTAAGTTCCTTTAGCAGTCAGGAAAATCCTTATACCATTGGTCTTGAAGATGCATCTCGCGTACCAAATGTTATTGAAGAGATGAGGCGTGTTGGTTTTCATGAAGAAGAGATTGAGAAGATTGCTTATAAAAACTGGCACAGAATTGTTAAAGAGATCATAAAATAGAAAAGAATTCAGAAAAGATTAGTCTTTAATTGACAAATCAGAAAATATCTCATATTATATAACCTATACAGGAAAAGACGTTGAACGAAAAGAGTAACGGATACTGGATCTAACAGAGAGAGACTGTCACCGGCTGAAAGCAGTTTTGAGGGAAGGGTTCGTGAAGTGCATTCGGGAGTTGATCTGGTGAAAGAGATTGGATTTTCCAGTAGTCAGATACGGATTACACACGTTACGTGTATCGAGTGGAAGATGTTCGATATCTTCTATAAGAGTGGAACCGCGGAGTTAACTTCGTCTCTTGATATTGCAGGAGACGAAGTTTTTTTATTTTTCAGAAATGTCTCCAATGCACAAAATAAAATCCATTCGTGAACAGGAAAAAAGATTCTGTTAAGCAGGAGGAGAGAAATTTATGGGAATGTTGTCTTACATCAAAGAAGAAATTAAAGTCATCAGAGAACGGGACCCGGCAATCAAATCAAATATGGAAGTATTACTGTATCCGAGCTTTAAGGCAATTCTCTGTTACCGGGTAGCGCACAGATTCTATGTAAAGGGACATTATTTTCTTGCCCGTTGGGTATCTCAAAGAGCAGTGAGAAAGACAGGAATCGAGATCCATCCGGGCGCAAAAATCGGGAAAGGGCTGTTTATTGACCACGGAAGCGGAGTGATCATAGGAGAAACCGCAGAGCTTGGCGATAATGTAACACTGTATCAAGGAGTAACCCTTGGTGGTACCGGGAAGGAACAAGGAAAACGTCATCCAACATTGAAAGACAATGTTATGGTCAGTGCAGGAGCGAAAGTGCTTGGTTCCTTTACAATCGGTGAAAATTCCAAGATCGGAGCAGGATCTGTCGTACTGAAAGAAGTGCCGCCGAACTGTACGGTTGTCGGTGTACCGGGACGGATCGTGAAAAGAGACAATGAGCGCATACCGCGCATGGATATGGATCAAGTACATCTTCCGGATCCGATCACAACGGATATTCAGGAGCTGCAGGCAGATAATATCCGTCTTCATCGTCAGGTAAAAGAACTGAAAAAATCCATTAAGGAATTGAAAAATGAAGAAAAAGTTACAGAAGTCTAAGAAATACAAGATGTCATAGAGGAGGAACAAACAATGAAACTGTATAATACGATGTCAAAACAAAAAGAAGAATTTGTACCTTTGGAAGAAGGAAAAGTAAGGATGTATGTGTGCGGTCCGACGGTTTATAACTTTATCCATATTGGAAATGCAAGACCGATGATCGTGTTCGATACCGTGCGCCGCTACTTTGAATACAAAGGATACGATGTGAATTATGTGTCCAATTTTACAGACGTGGATGATAAAATCATCAGCAAAGCCATTGAGGAAGGAACATCAGCAGACGAGGTTTCCAAACGTTTTATCGCAGAATGTAAAAAAGATATGGCTGGAATGAATGTAAAACCGGCAACCAAGCATCCGTTGGCAACAGAAGAAATCTGCGGTATGGTAGATATGATCCAGATATTGATCGATAAAGGTTATGCTTACGAGAAAAACGGAACGGTATATTACCGAACTAGACAATTTAAGGATTATGGTAAATTATCTCACAAGAACTTAGACGATCTTCGTTCCGGTGAGCGTTCTCTTCTGGTAACCGGAGAAGATGAAAAAGAAGATCCATTGGATTTCGTACTTTGGAAACCGAAGAAAGAAGGCGAGCCATCATGGGAGTCTCCTTGGTCTGACGGTCGTCCGGGTTGGCATATTGAGTGTTCAGAGATGTCCAAGAAATATCTTGGCGAGCAGATTGATATTCACGCCGGTGGTGAAGACCTTGTATTTCCACATCATGAAAATGAGATCGCTCAGAGTGAGGCGGCAAATGGCAAAGAATTTGCAAAATACTGGATGCACAACGCATTTTTAAATATTGATAATAAGAAAATGAGTAAATCGCTTGGCAACTTCCGTACAGTTCGTGAGATCAGCGAGCAGTATGACCTTCAAGTACTTCGTTTCTTCATGTTAAGCGCACATTACAGAAGCCCTCTGAATTTCAGCGCAGATTTAATGGAGGCTTCTAAGAATGGATTGGAGCGTATTGTAAATGCAGCAGATAATTTGAAATTCTTGATGAAAAACGCGAAAGCTGAGAATATGACAGAAGCCGAAAAAGAATTGGCTGCTAAGACAGATGCATTTGTTGCTGACTTTGAGCGTGCAATGGATGATGACTTTAATACAGCAGACGCGGTAGCAGCAATCTTTGATCTTGTAAAATTCATCAACAGCAATACAGATGCCGAGAGCTCTACAGAATATCTGAATGAATTATTTACACTTCTTGTAAAATTGACAGATGTACTGGGCTTGATCGTGGATAAGAAAGAAGAAATTCTTGCAGAAGATATTGAAAAATTGATTGAAGAACGCCAGGCTGCAAGAAAGGCGAAAGATTTCGCAAGAGCGGATGCGATTCGTGATGAGCTTTTAGCAAAGGGAATCATTTTAAAAGATACCAGAGAGGGAGTACAATGGAAGAAAGCGTAAATTGGCAGTTTGATGTCTATATGCAGGAAATGTTTCATATGAAAGAGGTGGATATTCGAGAATATTCACCTCTGACATTGGCTTATATCGGTGACTGTATATATGATGTGATTATAAAATCACTGGTCGTAAATGAAGGAAATCAGTCGGTCAATGTACTTCACAAAAAAACGAGCGCATATGTACAGGCGTCAACTCAGTCGAAAATGATGCGCACGATGCAGGAACATTTGACAGAAGAAGAGCATGCAGTGTATAAGCGGGGGCGTAATGCGAAAAGCGTGTCTCCGGCTAAGAACCAGTCGATTACGGATTACCGGAGGGCTACGGGCTTTGAAGCACTTCTTGGATATCTGTATCTCAAGAAAGAATACAAAAGACTTTTAGATTTAGTGAAATTAGGGCTTGAAAGTCTGGAAGAGAAATAAAGAATGAACCGGAAGGGGCTGTCGGTTAATACCGATTTTTAGCTTCTAAATCTTAAAATAAGAATCTCCTGTAGAAATCAGTGTTTTTATACCTGATTTTCTACAGGAGATTCTTATTTTTTTCTTTTATGTATGTATTTTAGGGCGCAAAATCCCCTCAACTGCATTTTTGAAAACACTCTTTTCTAAGCAGCCTTTTCTTCGCGTTTTCCCTCAAATTTCTTGATCTTATCATGAAGAAAACGATGGTATTTATTTATATTTCTTCCAATCGCATACAACATAAATTCTTTATATACTTTTTCTGCTGTCCGGTAATTGAAACGGCGAAAGCCGTCATTTTCTTTGATATCCCCAAAATGTCCTTCTGTCTGAATGGAACGGATCTGGCGGTTCAAAATCCCCTTCTCACTCTGGATGTTTGCATGGGATTCTTCTTTTAAAGCTTCCCATTGTTCATTGATCTTCATGACCTTATTTTTCTCTGCATCTTTTTCAGCATCATATTTATAGAGACATTTTGCTTTATGTTCGCAGCCGCTGCAATCGGAACATCCATACACCTCAAACGTTTGAGTGTAACCAGCCTGTTCTTTTGTCTCCGTTCTAAGATGATGAAGTTCCCTTCCATCATGACAGACATAATAAAGTTCATCCTCAAACACCTGTGTTTTCATGTTGTAATACTTCCCAATATCTTCCAGATAAGCACGCGTTTTTCGCTTTTCATGATCCTGCAGTTTGATGTAACTGGAAATGTTCTGCTCTTTTAAATACAGAAGATTCTTTTCACTACAATAGCCGCTGTCTGCCGTAACTTCTCTCAAGACAGCTCCAAATGCTTTTTTATGTTTCTCCAAGACCGGAATTAACGTATTATAATCTGTCCGGTCATTGCTTACATATGCCTGAACAATAAAATAATTCTCTACTGCTATCTGAATGTTATATGCTGCTTTTAATTGCCCATTTAGCATATGGTCTTCTTTCATTCTCATAAATGTAGCTTCCAAATCTGTTTTGGAATAACTGTTCCGATCTTTCCCCATGATTTCGAAGCATTCTTTATAGCCCATGAGACGTTCACCACAGGTTTCCAGCTCCTCATATAGTTGTTGGATTTCTGGTTTTCTTTTCCCTTTTCCATAAACAAATGTGATATGTTCCTGCTCTGCGATCTGAAGCAGATTTTTCTGGAGTTTCAGAATCTCCAACGGAGAACAATTGTCAATTTCGATGATTGTATTATTGGACAACTTTTTATGCTTTGTCAGTTTTCGTTTCCGGTTCTTTTCAATGACATCCCTTACTTTCTCCATTCCTTCGATCACAAACATATGAGCATGGGGAATGTCATATTTGATGCCATACTCATTTTCATCAATCAGAACATTATATTTCTGATACAGCGAATCAATGGTATCTAACAATCCCGCTAGATGGTAATTGAGCGTTCCTCTCCATACAAACGTATAACGGTTTGCATTGGCTTCTATTTTTGTGCCATCAATAAAAAGAGATTTTAAAGTAATGAGTCCTTCTTTTTGCAGACGGCGAAGAAACTGATAGTTCAGTTCATCCAATACATCAGCTGTTAGTTTTTTATTTTTAAACTCATAGAACGCATCTCTTTTTGGTTTCTGTCCTTTGGTAAGCCAGATAAACGCAAGGTCTCTTTCACATAACTCCACAATACGGTCAACAGCTCGAACCCCTCGCATGTTTGCGTAAGTAACGACAGCATACATCATAATTGGGTTAAACCCGGTTCTTCCCTTATCTGAACAATTGGCTAACAAGCCAGAAAAATCTAAATCCTCCATTACTTTTTTCAGGGTATAGACTGGATCGTCGTCAGGTAAACACAATTCGAAGAAACTGAAGTTAATTTTTTGTTGCCCGATTTCAAAAAAATCGTTATAATAATCTTTGGTTATCATAGTTCCATTATAACATGGAACGGAGTGAAAGATGGTTGTCGTTAGCCATCTTTTTCTTTTTTTACTTTATAGGAAAGTTCGATATTTGCTGGATTCACGAATGAAAAAAGCTCGCATAAAAGTGAGCATGGTAAAGAGATGGCGCTGGTTAAAAGATATAAAAACCGTCTACACCAGCCTCATCGGAAAATAAATCATCTTCATTTAAGAAATAATCCATATCCAAAAGATCATCATCGCTCATGTCGCGGACTTCGTCAGAAGTCATGCCTTCTGGAGGATTTTTAATATACTGTTCCCGAAGTTCCTTTGCAAGTTCTGCCTCAGTGATTCGTTTCATAGTGATAGCCTCCATTTCCATATTAGATACGTTGATTGTACCATGTAACAGGAGACTGTGGAAGAGAAGAAGGAGAGGCAGGAGAACGGCATCGGTGCTTACGCATCACTCTTTCATATAATTCATGCAAAGGAACAGGTTCATGGTTGAAATATAACTCAAGGAAAAGCATAGTTGTACTACAAGAAGGGCATTTTAGAGGATCATAACCAAAAGTATGAAGGATAGAATCTCGCCACCGATTAAAGGAAAGGAATATTTTGTGCTTTTCCCTGGAGATTGCTCTGTGAAGAGACTGGTCAGATTTACGATGTCTGGCATATATACCATAATAACGAATCATCTTGAAATGTTTTTCAGGGATATGCTGAGTAAGTCGTGCCATGAAATCAAGAACAGGGAGAGTTTCAGTGACCAGTTTTTCGTCTTCATGACGATTATAGTGAAAAGTAACAAATTCACCGTCGTAAGAATCAATACGAGAAGTTGCAATGACTGGTCTGCCAAGATAACGGCCAATGTACTTAATCACATGAGAGGGATTGCATTTATTGGGCATAGCTCGAACATAAAAACCATTTTTATGTTCGGTGTAGATAGAAGCCTTAAGTTTTTTAAAGGGGTCACCGAGCTTAGAATGTAACTCGTTCAAAAGAGCCGTTTGGAATGAATCGCGCAAAAGCCTATAATTGAAGTGTTTTTTGTGACGCCAGTGAAGGGAATTACCAATGCCACCTTCAGAAATTAGACAATGGATATGAGGGTTCCACTTTAAATCTCTGCCAAAGGTATGAAGGACACAGATAAAACCAGGAGTAAAGAGTTCTGATTTGTTATCTTTATGGAACATGCGTGTGACAACACTGTTAACAGCAGAGAAAAGGCAGTTCAAAAGAGAGCGGTCATTTAAAAACAGAGGACGGAGTTCTCTGGCAATGGTAAAGACACAGTGGCGATGCTGGACATTGATGATCTTAAAGGACATAGAGGTAGTTCTGTCAATGGAATACATGTTACCGCAGGTAGGACAAAAGCGGGAATGACAACGGAAAGGAACAAATTTGAAATTTCCGCAGGAAGGGCAGGTATACATGGCACCACCAAAAGAAGGATCACCACAATTAATCATTTTTTCTACATTTTCGATGACAGAGTCGCGAGGGTGTTGAATATAAATCATTTCCTCAAAATGGTCTTTAAAAATCTTTTGTAAAATATTCATAAGTCTATTATGAGGGAAAATAAGGAAAAAAGAAACCCCCAACCCCTCAAGATTGAGGGGCAGGGGAGTTGAAGTGTCGAAGACACTTTTTTATAGAAAAGTTTCAGGGGCAGATTTGACTCATGTGAGTCAAATCTGCCCCTATTTGGAACCATCTATTTCCCGATAGCCCCTTTGTGTATTTAAGCAAAAATCAACTTTGCCTATAAAACTTGGCAAGATATGTTGACAAGAAAACTTGGCGGATATATACTAACAGTAAGAAGACAAGAAAACTTGGCAATATAAAAATACGAGGAGTATCGCGCGGGATGGAGGTGTCCGGTATGAAGAAAGACGAGATTTTGGAATTGAGTAAGAAAGAAAATGCGGAAGGCGATGAACGTGAGAAGAAAGTAAAAAGCAGAGGTCAGTTTATTGCTATGAATGTAATGTATATTCTTGCGATCATTATTCTTCTTTTGAATCATCATTTTGGAAGGACATATACATTTGTATCAGTGCTTGATGATATTTTACTTATTTCGTTCAGTGTGAGTCTTGTGTATGATCTGTATTGGTATATGAAAGAACGTGACAAAGTGTATTTGTATTATATGGTTGGTAACTTACTTTTTGGTATTTGGGAAGCTTATGATTTTATCAAAGATTTGATTCATTAGGAAGAAATGGATGTTGTGATGGAAGATAAATTAATATTAAAAAATCATTTAAAAGAAGTGCGTGTACAATGTGGATTATCTCAACAGGCACTGGCGGATATGGTGGGGGTATCGAGAAACACAATCAGTTCCATTGAGACGGGACAGTTCAGTCCAACTGCAAAGTTGGCATTGATACTTTGTATCGCATTGGATAAAAAATTTGAAGAGTTATTTTATTTCTAACGTTATTTACAGACCGAATTCTTTAAACAACTGTTGTTTTTCTTTCATGATCTCGTCCCCATAATGTTCCCATATAAATTCTTTCATAGCCTCACACATATTATTCGCCTCCTCGAATTATTTTTCGTGGATGCAATGCCAACAAGCCTATGGTAGAATATAGGGGAAATGAAAGGAGTGATATCTATGCGAAAAGTTACGCTGTTTATTGCTATGAGTCTCGACGGTTATATCGCAGATTCCAAAGGCAAGGTCGATTGGCTGGAGGGGCAGGATGAAAACGTTGAGAGTCCGGATATTTATGGGGAATTTATTAAAGATATCGATACAGTTATTATGGGAAGAAACACATACGATCAGATTGTGACAGAGCTTTCGCCGGATGATTGGGTTTATCATGGAATGACAACGTATGTTGTTACACATCACAGAGAGGAATCATCTGAGAAAGTATATTTTACCGATCAAAAGCCAACCAATCTGGTGAGAAAATTAAAAGAAGAGGACGGAAAAGGTATTTGGATCTGCGGAGGCGCCGAGGTTGTAAGACAGCTTGTTGAGGAAAATCTTATTGACTGTTATTATCTTACGGTGATTCCTGTACTTTTAGGTTCCAGCATTCGTCTCTTTGGAAATAATTCAAATGAAATGAAGCTTCGTCTGGTGAAAAGCCAGTCTTATAATGGGATGACAGATCTGGTTTATGTGAAGAGATAGTATAGTGTGTTTGAAAAGAGTTTTCTGTCATATTCTGCTTTTGAGGGGTGTCGAAATTCTTTGACATCCGCTATTATGAAGAAAATATGAGGAGGTGGCAGTATGGATTTTATCAAAATAGGAAAATATATCGCGGGCAAAAGGAAAGAACTGGGTTTGACACAAAGGCAGATTGCTGAGCAATTAGGCATGAGCGATAAGTCTGTTTCTAAATGGGAAAGAGGAGTTTCCGGTTGTGACGTCATCCTTCTATGCTGGTGATAAGCGCGCTGGGAATGACTTCTATAGTAATGAGAAAGAAAAAGAAAAGATAAGATAATTCATGCAGTGATGTGAAAAAATAGAGAAAATCTTTCAGTACCGGAAGGTCGGTGCTGAAAGATTTTTTTTACTTTATAGGAAAGTTCGATCTTTATCGAACTTTTAAATGAAAAAAAGCCTGCACAAAGGCAGGCATGAGAAGAAGATGACGCTGCTTAGAAGATATAAAAGCCTTCTACACCAGCCTCATCGGCAAATAAATCGTCTTCATTTAAGAAATAATCCATATCCAGGAGTTCATCCTCGCTCATGTTGCGAATGTCCTTGGATGTCATTCCTTCTGGTGGATTATCCATATATTTTTTGCGTAATTCCTCAATATTAGGTTTCATGGCGTCATTCCTCCTTTTTAGAGGATTATATCACAGAAAGATGTTATGCAGAAGAACGCTTTCCGAGAGATTTGGACATTGCTCTCTCATAAAGTTCTTCGAGGGATACGCGGTGGTGATTGTAATAAAGTTCTAGAAACAGCATAGTATGTCCGCAATCAGGACATTTTATAGGATCATAACCGAAGGAAGACAGGATGGCAGTTCTCCACTGGTTAAAACTACGATAGATATGATGTTTGGATCGATGTATTGCCCGGTAAAGTTTTGAATCGAGTTGCCGGTGCCTTGCATACAACCCTCCATATCGGATCATTTTAAAGTGCTTTTCAGGAATGTGGCGGATGAGCCGTTTGATGAAATCCATGGCAGGGATTGTTTCTTGCACATATTTTCCATCTTCATGGCGGTTGTAATGAAAAGTAACCATTTCGCCATCATATTGATCAATACGGGAAGTGGCTATGACAGGACGTCCGAGATAGCGTCCAATATATTTGACTACGTTTTTAGGGTCACATTTGTTTGGTTTTGCATAAACATAGAAACCATATTTATGTTCGGAGTAACATTTCGCTTTTACTTTTTTAAAAGAGGTTCCCAACTTAGATTCTAGTTCATTAAGAAGTGCAGTGCGAAAAGAATGACGCAGATAAGTATAGTTGAAGTGTTTTACATGACGCCAAAAGCCATCGTTACTGTAACCGCCTTCAGAAATCAGACAATGAATGTGAGGGTTCCATTTGAGGTCACGTCCAAATGTATGTAGAACCATAATAAAACCAGGAGTGAAATTTTTAGATTTATTTATGGTAAAAAACATACGTGAAATAACACTTGTGACAGAATGAAAGAGACAGTTAAGAAGGGAACGATCTTTGAGAAAGTAATCTCTGAGGTGTTCATCAATGGTAAAGACACAGTGACGGTGCTGGACATTGATGAGCTTAAAGGACATACTGGTAGTGCGCTCCATGGAATACTTGTTTCCACAGGTAGGACAAAAACGACTGTGACAGCGGAAAGGAACAAATTTTAGTTTCCCGCAATGAGGACAGCCGTACATGGCACCGCCAAAAGAAGGATCACCACAATGGATCATCTTTTCGATATTTTCCATCTCAGTATTTCTGGGATGAAGAGTATATTTAATTTCTTCATAATAGTCAGTAAAGATTTTTTGTAAAATATTCATAAGTCTATTATGGATGAAAAAAGAACAAAAAGAAACCCCTATCCCCTCAAGAATGAGGGGAAGGGGAGTTGAATAGGCGAAGCCTATTTTTTAGCTCTTTTCGGGTATCTGATTGACTTCTTCTCTGATTAGTTATAAGATAAACTCACCTTTATTCAAGGAGACGTTCGTCTCCTGATAAGTTCTGAATTTTAATCCCGGGTGTAAGCCCTCAGAAAAGACTGAATCTACAGTCTGATTCATACTTAAAATTCACCGGAAACAGTTGCATAGGGAAAAATGAGTTGTATTATACTGAAAGGAGAAGTATATGACAGATGGAAGGTTACAATGGCACCCGGGCTTTAGTGCGGCTCTTCGAGTGGAGCTGGAAGAAGAACTGGATGAGCTGTGTATCGAAGATGAGCACATGCTCAGCAAAAAGCCAATGCAGATTGATGTATTGATTGTGAAAAAGAAGGGAAAACAGCCGATAAGAAAGAATATCGGACGAATTTTCCGCAAACATAACATTATAGAATATAAATCACCGGAAGATTATCTGAGTATTAATGATTTTTACAAAGTATATGGTTATACTTGTTTTTATCAATCAGAGACGAAGCGAGTAAGGGAGATTCCACCGGAGGAAATAACGATTACATTTATTTGTAATCATTATCCACAGAAGCTATTGGAGCATTTGAAGAAGTTTAAAGGAATCGAAGTAAAAAAGCAGGAGGCGGGAATTTATTATTTATCAGGGGACAGTTTTCCAATACAATTGGTGATTGTAAAGGAATTATCGAAAGAAGAAAATTATTGGTTGCAGAATCTAAGATGTAATCTGAAGATCGGAGAAGAAATACAGGAAGTTGTAAGACGTTACGAACAGGTGAAGCATAAGGCGTATTACTCGGATGTAATGAATCTGATCGTGCGGGCGAATCAAAAGCAGATGGAGGAGGAAAAGAATATGTGCGAAGCATTGAATGAATTATTTGCAGAAGAATTAAGGGAAGCAGACCTTCGAGGGCGTAAAGAGGGTATTGAACTTGTGAAAAAAATTTTTAAGATGACAGCTAAGGGCTGGCCGGTTGAGAATATTGCGCAGGAATGTGGAATATCTGTGGAAAAGGTAAAAGATATTCTGGAATAAATGTAAGAGAAAGAGATGAAATGCTGACACTTGACTTTTCAAATCTCACTTGCTAAGATGGAAAAGAAAAGAAGGCAAGTCCTTCGCCGTAAGGCGGAGGACTTTTTACCATATGTATAAAGGAGTATTCTCATGGATAACAAAAAAGTAAATGAAAATATCATCGAAGGAAGAAATGCAGTTTTAGAAGCATTTCGTTCCGGGAAACCGGTAGATAAACTTTATGTGTTGGATGGCTGTCAAGACGGTCCGGTCCGCACGATCGTAAGAGAGGCAAGAAAACACGACACAATCATCCAGTTTGTAGAAAAAGAGAGATTGTCTCAGCTTTCCGAGACCGGAAGACATCAAGGGGTGATCGCATATACCGCTGCGTATGAATACTCGGAAGTTTCGGATATGTTGGAACTGGCAAGAGAAAGAGAGGAAGATCCGTTCATTATCCTATTAGATAATATTGAAGATCCTCATAATCTGGGAGCAATTATCCGTACTGCAAATCTGGCGGGAGCCCACGGAGTGATCATTCCGAAACGACGGGCAGTAGGACTTACTGCTACCGTTGCTAAGACTTCTGCGGGAGCGTTGAATTACACGCCGGTAGCGAAGGTGACGAATCTTAAGAAGACAATGGAAGAGTTGAAAAAAGAAGGACTGTGGTTCGTGTGTGCGGATATGGGTGGGGAAGCTATGTACGATCTGAATCTGACAGGTCCTATCGGTCTTGTGATTGGAAATGAAGGGGAAGGAGTCAGCCGCCTGGTTAAAGAAACTTGTGATTTTGTGGCAAGTATTCCCATGAAAGGTGACATTGATTCTCTGAATGCCTCTGTGGCGACAGGGGTTCTCGCTTATGAGATTGTAAGACAGCGTTTGAAAAAATAAAAGGCATAAAAAAATAAAAGGCATGAGAAAAGAAGAGAAATATAAGGCTTGAAGGTAATGTCTGGAAAGTGAGTATAAAGGAATGTCCAAGTATGAACATATGACGGACGAGCAGTTGATCTGTAAATTCCGTCAAGGTGACAAAACAATCATGGATTATCTCATGGAAAAGTATAAGAATCTGGTACGAAAAGAAGCAAATGCCATGTTTCTTCTCGGGGGAGAGAATGACGATCTTATCCAGGAGGGGATGATCGGGCTTTTCAAAGCGGTGCGGGATTATCAGACGGATCAAGATACGTCTTTTTACAGTTTTGCAAAGCTTTGTATCACAAGACAGATGTATTCGGCGATTGAGGCATCAAAGAGGAAGAAACACAGTCCGTTAAACAGTTATATTTCGTTTTACGAGCAGGGAGAGGATCAAAGTACGCTGCTTGATAAGATGGAGGCGGGAGATCAGAGCAATCCGGAAGAATTGCTTGTGGGCAGAGAACGGGCGCAGATATTGGAGGCAAAGCTGGAGGAAAATCTCAGCGACCTTGAGAATCGTGTATTGTATCTTCATTTGCTTGGAACAGATTATAAAACAATCGCAAGACTCCTTGATAAAAGCCCGAAAACCATTGATAATGCTCTTCAGAGAATTAAGAGCAAGACAGAGAAGATTTTACAATCTGGTTGTTGACAAAGTGATTGAAAATAGTGTATAGTATCAATGTTGCATATCATTTGAAATGCAGAAGATGAATTGCACGTGCTGCCTTGGCTCAGTCGGCAGAGCGTCGCCTTGGTAAGGCGGAGGTCGGCGGTTCGATTCCGCTAGGCAGCTTAAAGAGAGAAGTAAGGCCCCTTGAAAATGTCGATTTTTAGGGGGCTTTTCTTTGGTGTATTAGATTGTTTTGCAGATTGAAAACGTAGGAAAAAGAGGAAGATTAGGGGAAAAGATTATGAAGAACTCAACAATAATGACAGAAGGTTCTATATGGAAGAAAATATTATTTTTTTCCATTCCTTTGATTTTGGGAAATCTATTTCAACAACTTTATAATACCGTAGACTCCATTATTGTAGGAAATTATATCGGAAGTGAAGCCTTGGCAGCCGTAGGTTCCAGCGGCTCCCTTATTAACCTTTTGATCGGATTTTGTATTGGAGCTTCTGCGGGAGCCGGAGTTGTTATCGCGCAGTTTTACGGAGCGCAGGATAAAGAAGGCGTTCGTAAGGCAGTACATACGACGATCGCGATTGCGATTGCCGCGGGAGCAATCCTTACGATAGTCGGGATTGTGACAACTCCGCTCTTGTTAAAAGCTATGGGAACGCCAAAAGAAGTGTTTGATCAGGCATCTATTTATTTAAAAGTATATTTTGGAGGAATTTTATTTTCTGTTGTTTATAATATGTCCGCGGGAATCTTGAACGCGGTTGGCAATTCAAAGCGTTCGCTTGTCTATTTGATGATTGCGGCTACATCCAATATTTTTCTTGATCTTTTGTTTGTTGTCGTATTTAAAATGGGAATCGTAGGTGCAGCTATTGCGACAGATATCAGTCAGTTGTTGTCCTGTATTTTTATTATATTGTTTCTTGTAAGGAGTGAGGATGTGTACCGAGTAAAATTAAAAGATATTCGGTGTTACGATAACCTTCTTGGAAAGATTCTGAAAATCGGCTTGCCAACCGGCGTGCAAAATATTGTAATTTCACTGTCTAATGTGATTGTCCAGTCCAGTGTAAATAGTTTTGGCGCAGTGGCTATGGCGGGATTTGCAGCGTATATTAAAGTAGACGGATTTAATATCCTTCCGGTATTAAGCTTCAGCATGGCTGCCACTACCTTTGTAGGCCAAAATGTGGGAGCCGGACGCCTTGACCGTGTGAAAAAAGGAATGTATGTATCGGTGGCAATGGGAATTATATATACCGTGTGTACAGGAATTCTGCTTCTTGCATTTGCTCCGCAGGTCATCGGAGTATTTACACAAAATGGAAAAGTGGTAGAATACGGAGTATATATTATGAGGTTTTTCTGCCCATTTTATTGGATGCTTGGAATTCTTCATATTTTGGCGGGAACAATTCGGGGAACCGGAAAGACGATGCAGGCTATGGTCGTGTTCTTGTTTTCACTTTGCATTTTCCGGGTTTTGTGGATCTGGGGAGCGATGTCCGTATCACATAAGATCGGCGGTGTTATGCTCGGTTATCCATTATCATGGCTGGTCGGTCTGGTGATGATCCTGATCTATGTTTGGAAGGGAAACTGGATGCCGTACGGAATGAAAAAAGACAGTACAAAGTAAGGCGCGTGCCTTGTTTCAAGGCGCTTTTTATGATAAGATAAGGAACAGAATGTATGCTAGGAGGAAGATGATGGGAGAAGAAGCAGTAGTTTCCAAGAATTTTATTGAACAGGAGATAGAGAAAGATTTACGTGAAGGGGTTTATCAGGAAGTTTGTACCAGATTTCCGCCGGAACCGAACGGATATCTTCATATTGGACATGCCAAGTCTATTTTGTTGAATTATGGACTGGCGCAGAAATATAATGGAACATTTCATTTGAGATTTGACGATACAAATCCGATGAAAGAAGACACAGAATTTGTAGAGTCTATTAAAAAAGATGTGGAATGGCTGGGGGCAGATTTTAAAGAGCACCTTTATTTTGCATCTGATTATTTTGATACCATGTATGAGTGTGCGGTAAAATTGATCAAGAAAGGCAAGGCTTACGTGTGTGACTTGAGTGCGGAAGAGATTCGTGAATACAGAGGTACACTGAAAGAGCCGGGGAAAAACAGCCCATACCGCGACCGCTCCGTAGAGGAAAACCTTCAGCTGTTCGAAGAGATGCGTGAAGGAAAATATAAAGACGGAGAAAAGGTTCTGCGTGCAAAGATTGATATGGCATCTCCGAATATCAATATGCGTGATCCGGTTATTTACCGTGTGGCACATATGTCTCACCATAATACAGGAGATAAATGGTGCATTTATCCAATGTACGATTTCGCTCATCCAATTGAGGATGCGGTCGAGAAGATCACTCACTCTATCTGTACGTTGGAATTTGAGGATCACAGACCGTTGTATGACTGGGTTGTTCGTGAATGTGAGTTTGACCCTGCGCCGAGACAGATTGAATTTGCAAAGATGTATTTGACAAATGTGGTAACAGGTAAGAGATATATTAAAAAGTTGGTTCAGGACGGTGTAGTGGACGGATGGGATGATCCGCGTCTCGTATCTATTGCGGCTCTCAGAAGAAGAGGATTCACACCGGAATCTCTGAAGATGTTTGTAGAGCTGTGTGGTGTCTCTAAAGCGCAGGGTTCTGTAGATTATGCAATGCTTGAGTACTGTATCCGTGAAGATCTGAAATTGAAAAAGCCGCGTATGATGGCAATCCTAGATCCGATCAAATTAGTGATCGACAATTATCCGGAAGGCGAGATGGAATGGCTGGATGCAGAGAATAATCTGGAAAATGAGTCTCTCGGCAAGAGAAAGATTCCATTCTGCAGAGAACTTTATATTGAAAGAGACGATTTTATGATTGAGCCTCCGAAGAAATATTTCCGCTTATTCCCGGACAATGAAGTGCGTCTTATGCAGGCATATTTTGTTAAATGTACAGGTTACGAGACAGATGAAAACGGAAATGTGACCGTTGTTCATGCCACATATGATCCGGAGACGAAGAGTGGAAGCGGTTTCACTGGACGTAAAGTAAAAGGAACCATTCACTGGGTGGCAGCTCCGTATGCAAAGCAGGCAGAGGTTCGTCTCTATGAGAATCTGATCGATGAAGAGAAAGGTGTATATAATGAGGAAGATGGTTCTATGAACTTGAATCCAAATTCTCTTGAGATCCGCAAGAATTGTTTTGTAGAGCCAAATTTTGAGGATGCGAAAGCATACGATAGTTTCCAGTTTGTGAGAAATGGATATTTCTGTATTGATGCAAAAGATTCTACACCGGAGAATCTGGTGTTTAACCGGATCGTGTCACTGAAGAGTTCTTTTAAGCTTCCGAAGAAATAAACCATACGAATAAAAGTGAAACAGGGGCGGGGTAGGAATACCCCGCTCTTTATTAAAAAGGAAAAGATAATGAATGAATTGACCATACCTTTAAAAAACAATTCCAAAACGCCGCTTTATGAGCAGATTTACCAATATATTAAGTTGAATATTCAAAGCGGACATCTCTCTTACGGAGAAAAACTTCCTTCTACAAGAGCATTGTCTAAGCATTTGACTGTGAGTAGAAGTACTGTAGAGCTTGCCTATGAACAGCTTTTATCTGAAGGATATATCGAATCGGAACCGTGCAGGGGATTTTTTGTGGCGCAGATTGAAGAGTTGTATCATTTAAATAAAGAAAAAGAGGTTCCGCAAGCACCTTTAAAAGAAAAAGAAACATATGATTTTGATTTTACGCCCAACGGGGTAGATCTTAATAGTTTCCCGTACGAGGTGTGGAGAAAGCTGTCAAGAGAAGTGTTATTAGATGACCGGACAGAGTTGTTTAAAAGCGGAGATCCGAAAGGAGAATATGCTTTTCGCAGTGCGATTTGTCATTATCTGTATCAGGCAAGAGGGGTTCTGTGCAGTCCGGAGCAGATTGTTGTGGGGGCAGGAAGTGATTATATTCTTATGCTTCTTGGCATGCTGCTTGGAAAGGAACATCAGATTGCGTTTGAAGATCCGGCGTACAAGCAGGCTTATCACATGATGGAAAGTCTTGGATATGAAACAGTTCCGGTTTCTTTGGATCATTACGGCATGAAAGTAGATCAGCTTTTGGAAAGCGGAGCGGATATTGCTTACGTGACGCCCTCACATCAGTATCCGACAGGAATCGTTATGCCATTGAAGAGACGGGGGGAGTTGCTTAAATGGGCGGCACTTGGAGAGGAACGATATATTATAGAAGACGATTATGACAGTGAGTTCCGATATAAGGGGAAGCCGATTCCGTCACTGCAAGGCTATGATAAGAATGAAAAAGTGATTTATCTTGGCACCTTTTCAAAATCCATTGCACCGGCGATCCGAATGAGTTACATGGTACTTCCGAACCCACTGCTTAAGCGTTATGAAGAAAGACTTGGACATATTCATTCGACAGTGTCGAAGGTAGATCAACTGATCGTACAGAAATTTATTGAAGAAGGTTATTTTGAAAGGCATCTCAACAAAACAAGAGCCATGTATAAAAGCCGCCATGACGTATTGATTGATGCATTAAGACCGCTCCTTAAAATCTGTCAAATCTCCGGGGAACATGCAGGAGTACACATTTTACTCACTTTTTCGAAAGAATATTCCGAAGAACATTTGCTAAACAGTGCAAAGGCGGAAGGAATCAAAGTGTATGGGTTGTCGGAATACCGGATTCAGACGACAAAAGAAGAAAGAGCTACAGTCTTACTTGGCTATGCAAATCTATCTGAAACGAAGATAAAAAAGGCGGCAGACAGGCTCATCAATTGTTGGATATAACCGATGACGGTCGCAATCTATGATATTGTTGAGGATTTTTCTTTATGGTATAAGATTAAATAAGAAAAATAAGAATCTCCGAAAGAAAATCTAATGTTTAAAACACAGACCTCCATTCGGAGATTCTTATTTTTTTGAAAATAGAAAGTTTAAAAATCATATTAACGGATAGCCATGTTTCGTCGGCTACCAGATCTTATACTTCGCTTTTTTCTTCAGAAGTTTCATCCTTTTCTTCAGAAACTTCTTCTTTTCCTTCTTTCTCTGTAGTTTCTTCTACAGGTTCTGTTGCCTCTTCTTCTGCCTTTGGAGTCAGAGAAACATAACCACGATCTCCGGCAGGTTTTAAGTCTTCATCAAGGTCGAAATCTTCATCCTCAAAATCATCCTCGAAGATGTCCTCGTCTGATGAACGATTGTTCTTAAAGAAATAAATAACGCCTGCAACAGCGGCAACAACTGCTGTAACCTCTAATAATCTTTTAAAATATTTTTTCATAGTGAACAATTCTCCTTTCATACAGCGTTCCCTAATAGTGACATTGTAATACTTTTCGTGGGAAAAGAAAAGGGTAAGAGAGGAAATAGTATAAAACTTTCACAAAGTTTTTAGAAAAATTTAAAAGAATCTGTCGAAGAACCACTGTTGAGAAGGGAAAGAAATTATGTTAAACTGTATCAGTAATGTTTTTTTTGCATTAGAGGTGAGTGAACATGAAGAAAACACAAGTAACACAAGTACCGGAAAAAGCGAAAAAAGGCTTGTTCCGTATTATATTCAGCCGTACAGGTATCATCCTTCTGCTGATCCTGATGCAGATTGGGCTTGTAGTTGGCACAATATATTATCTGGAAGCGTATAAAGATTTTATCTACGGAATCTTTGTTTTGATGCGTGTTGTTGTTTTGATCTATATTATCAATGATTCGGGAATGCCGGAATTTAAGATGACGTGGCTTCTGTTTGTTATTCTGACACCGTTGATCGGAACGATTTTCTTTATTTATGTCAAAATGCAGCCGGGAACGAAGTTCCTTCGTTCCAGACAGGCAGCTCTTAAGATTGAGACAGACGAATATATGGTTCAGGACCCGGATGTGGTCGATGCTATCTGGGCAAGCAAATCAGCAAATGCAAATTTGTCGTATTATTTATCCCATCAGTTAGGTTTCCCGACTTATCGGAATACAGAGGTGAAATATTTTCCATTGGGCGAATATAAGTTCCGCTATTTAGTGGCAGAATTAAAAAAGGCGAAGCGATTTATCTTTATGGAATATTTTATCGTGGAAGAAAGCTACATGTGGGATACAATTCGGGAAATACTGATCGAGAAAGTATCGGAAGGGGTAGAGGTAAGATTTATGTATGACGGCATGTGCGCTATTTCCATGCTTCCTTATAACTATCCGTCTCAACTTCGAAAGTACGGAATCCAGTGTAAGATGTCAAACCCAATGAAACCATTCCTGTCTACAACTCAGAATAACCGTGACCACAGAAAGATCTGTGTGATTGACGGTAAGGTGGGCTTTACCGGTGGAATCAATCTCGGTGACGAGTATATCAACAGGAAGGTACGCTTTGGACATTGGAAAGATACCGCTGTTATGCTAAGAGGCGATGCTGTGCAGAGTCTTACAATGATGTTCTTGCAGATGTGGAATGTCAGTGAAAGAAAACCGGAGAATTATGAGCGCTATCTGACCCCGAAGAGAAAAGGACTGAAAAGAGAGTTGGGTTATGTAATTCCGTATGCGGACAGCCCTTTTGACAATGAAAATGTGGGTGAGGAAGTTTATTTCCATATATTAAATCATGCGAAAAAATATGTGCATATTATGACCCCGTATCTGATTCTTGACAATGAAATGATCACAACGCTGACGCGAGTGGCAAAAAGTGGAATTGAAGTGATTATTATTATGCCTCATATTCCGGACAAGTGGTATGCCTTTGTAGTTGCGAAGACATATTATAAAGAATTGATTGAGGGAGGAGTACAGATCTACGAGTATACTCCGGGATTTGTACATGCGAAAGTATTCGTGTCGGATGATGATACGGCAACAGTAGGAACCATCAATCTGGATTATCGAAGTCTGTATCTGCATTTTGAATGTGGTGCATTTATTTATAACAATTCGGAGATTGACCGGATTGAACGGGATTTCCAACAGACACTGGCGAAGTGTCATAAAGTTACGTTGATCGAGGTGAAGAACCGGTCTCTTCTGACAAAAATTTCCGGTCAGATATTGAGACTGATTGCGCCTTTGATGTAAAATATAAAAAGAACTATGAAAGACCAACAACACAAAAGCAGGAGGAATTAAGATGGTAAAAGCAGTAGTAGGAGCCAACTGGGGTGACGAAGGAAAAGGAAAGATCACGGATATGATGGCAGAGAAAGCGGACATTATCGTTCGATTTCAGGGTGGTGCCAATGCCGGACATACCATCATCAATAACTACGGAAAATTTGCACTTCACACACTTCCGTCAGGGGTGTTCTATGATCACACAACAAGCATTATAGGAAATGGTGTCGCTTTAGATGTGGAGATACTTTTTAAAGAAGTGCAGTCGATTGTAGATCGAGGTGTGCCAATGCCGAAGATTCTTGTGTCTGACCGTGCGCAGATGGTGATGTCTTATCATAAGAATTTTGATGCATATGAAGAAGAACGCCTTGGCGGTAAGTCTTTTGGTTCCACCAAATCCGGAATTGCACCATTTTATTCTGACAAATATGCCAAGATAGGTTTTCAGGTGAGTGAGCTCTTTGATGAAGAACTGTTGAAAGAGAAAGTTGTGCGCGTGGCAGAACAGAAGAATATTTTGCTTGAGCATTTATATCATAAGCCGTTGATTCAGCCGGAGGAGTTGTTGGAAGAACTTCACACATACAAAGAAATGGTTGAGCCGTTCGTATGCGATACATCTTTGTTCCTTCACAACGCGCTTAAAGAGGGAAAGACAGTGCTGCTGGAAGGGCAGCTTGGCTCCTTGAAAGATCCGGATCATGGCATTTATCCAATGGTAACATCTTCTTCTACATTGGCAGGATTTGGAGCTATCGGAGCGGGAATCCCTCCATATGAGATTAAGGAGATTGTTACAGTATGTAAAGCATATTCCAGTGCGGTAGGCGCGGGTGCTTTTGTAAGTGAGATCTTTGGTGAAGAAGCGGATGAACTCAGAAAACGAGGCGGCGACGGCGGAGAATTTGGTGCCACAACCGGAAGACCGCGCCGTATGGGATGGTTTGACTGTGTGGCTTCCAAGTATGGATGCCGGATGCAGGGAACGACAGACGTAGCATTTACAGTGTTGGATGTACTTGGCTATCTGGATGAGATCCCGGTATGTGTGGGCTATGAGATTGACGGAGAGGTGACAACAGAATTTCCACCGACACATTTACTTGAGAAGGCAAAACCGGTACTGAAAGTTCTTCCGGGATGGAAGAGTGATATTCGTGGAATTAAAACATATGAAGAGCTTCCTGAAAATTGCAGAAACTATATTGAATTCATAGAAAAGGAAATCGGATACCCGATCACAATGATTTCTAACGGACCGGGAAGAGAAGATATCATTCATAGAAATGTTTAAATTATCTTAAGAAAAACGTTCGTTTATTTTTAGAAAACTGCCACAGGCTGGACACAATCGTCCTCTATAGTAGATCATGTACAGAAAGTTGTCATAAAGACAATGCCTTGTGCATATATTGATAAGGCGGGAGTAAAATAAAAGAACGGAGGTATTTTAAGATGAAACAGAAGATTGAATACAGCAGCCCGGAAGTTATTTCTATGGAAGAATACCTTGCCAAAAGAAAAAGAATCAGAGAAGATGTTCGGGAAAAGCAGAAAAGAAATGCGCTTACAGGAAGACAGGCGCTTGCACTTGCTGAGATGTATATATAAGAGAAGATTTAAAATGAAAAAGACAGGTCATTTTATTAGGACCTGTCTTTTGTGTTGTCTTCGTCTTCATTTTTTGTCACTCGGAAAGCAAGCTGAATGCCATAGAGTAGTACCGGAAGGACAATCGTGGAGGCGATGGAAGCCCAGAGAAGCTTGAGCGCATTTGGACTTCCGATCAGCGCAAAGATCAGTGTACTTATATACATCAGGATCAAAAGGACAGCGCCGGCTCCTGCAAGAATACGTTTGATTTTTTCTTGATTTGTATTTTTCATAGTAATCATCCTTTACATCTAAGTGAGACTTTAGTATATTATATAAAGAGCAGAGAAAAAATGCAAATGAATACAAAGGAGTATGACAAAAATGAGTAATACATTATTAGAACAGTGGAGAAATATCGCTTATGATGAGAGCGCTGACAGAGGGCAGCTTCAGAGATTTTGGGGAACTTATTTCCAGATTGAAAAAGAAATCTACGAGCAGCTCCTCACAAATCCAGACGAGGAAGTAAAAGGTACTGTAAAAGAACTGGCTGAGAAATATGGTCAGGAAGTGCTTACAATGGTAGGCTTTTTAGATGGTATCGACGAGAGTTTGAAAGAACCAAACCCGATTGAGACAATGGATGAAAATACAGAAGTAAGCCTTGCATTTGATAAAGAAAAATTGTATAAAAACATGGTTGCTGCAAAGGCTGACTGGTTATATGAGCTTCCACAGTGGAAAGAGATTTATTCTGAAGAAGAGTTAAAGAAGCTTTACAAGGAGCAGAAAGAATCTACAACGATCCGCAAGGAGAAGAAAATCGGACGTAATGATCCGTGCCCATGTGGTTCCGGTAAGAAATATAAAAAATGCTGCGGCAGATAATTATATTGCTGGCAGGAATTCTGTGCCTTGGATATTATACATGTTTGTGCATTTATTTAAAAAAATGGAACGCGACTTTTTCACGGTTCTGGCTGGCGTCAGGGATAGGATTTTTGATGTTAAGCTTCTTAGATGGAAAAAAGATTGTGCCGGCAGTTGTTTGGTGGCTGATCCTCGCAGGGCTTGGAGCAGTGGCTGTGACATTTTTAATTATAGTAAGTGCAATGATTCCAAGGCAGGAGGTAACCTGTGATTATCTGATCGTACTTGGCGCCCAGGTAAAAGGGCGGAAGATTACAGATTCCTTGAGACGCAGACTTGAAAAGGCACAGTTCTATCTGGTGAAACACAAAGATATGAAAGCAATCGTGTCCGGTGGTCAAGGGAAAGGTGAGGAGATTACAGAGGCAGAAGCAATGGCAGAATATTTACGCTTTCATGGAATCGTCTCAGAGCGTATTTTTTTAGAGGATCAATCCAAAACGACGATGCAGAATCTGAAATTTTCAGCGCAATTTCTTGATAAAGAGATAGATTCTGTAGGGATTTTATCTAATAATTTCCATCTGTACAGAGCATGCCGAATGGCGAAAAAGCTTGGATATCAGAAAGTGCTGCCTGTAGCTGCCTCGTGTCATCCATTGCTATTTATCAATTATATGATGCGGGAAGTGGTGGCAGTGTGGAAACTGTGGATTTGTGGTTGACAAAGAAGCAGACAGTGATATAATAAATGACATATACGACAACACGTAGACGAGACGAGTAGGTTGGGAAAGAAATGAAAGAGAGAGAAACCGGCGGCTGAAAGCTTCTTATTTTGGAACCTTCTGAAAACTACCTCTGAGTGGCTGCAAAACAGTCCGGTGATTCCGTTACCATCTTAATGAAGTGGCTCTGGTTAGAAATATGCAACCGGTGCAAGCGGGGTGGAACCGCGAGATTTTAAATGAACTCGTCCCTTACAGCAAAAATGTTGTAAGGGTTTTTTTTATGCTATAGGAAACTTTGTTTTCATTGTGTAAAAATCCTTCGGCGAGATGCGCGTTTACGCGTATAAGAATGACATCCGGACAGAGCAGAAAAAGGGAGTAAGTAAAAGTGAAAAAAAGAGAAAGCTATAAGCGGAAAGTACATTACTATGAGACAGATCAGATGGGAATTGTTCATCATTCTAATTATATTCGTTGGTTTGAAGAGGCAAGACTTGATCTGATGGAGAAAATGGGGCTTGGATATGAGAGAATGGAAGAAGCCGGTATTATAAGTCCGGTGCTCTCTGTACAGGCAGATTATCTTCGAATGATGCACTTCGGGGATACTTTTCTGATTAGCTGTTTTGTCAAAGAATACAATGGAATCAAATTGACAGTAGGATATGAGGTTATCAACGAAGCGACAAAAATGGTACACAGCAGAGGAACAACCAAACACTGTTTTATCAGTCGTGACGGACGCCCATTATCCTTGAAACAGGCAAATCCGGTATTTCATGAAATATTTATGAGAGGCTTGCAAGAGCATAAGGAAGCAGTAAATAAGGAAGCCGGAAAGAAAAAGTAAAAAATAATAAAAAATATAATAAACAAAGGAAGGAAATAAAAGCTATGAAAATCACATTGAAAGACGGTTCCGTAATGGAATTGGCAAATGGCATGGCGGTGATCGACATCGCAAAAGAAATCAGTGAAGGACTTGCAAGAGTAGCAACATCTGCAAAGGTAAATGGAGAACTTGTAGATTTGCGCACCGTTGTAGATTCTGATGCAGAACTTGAGATCCTGACATTTGACAGCGAAGATGGAAAAGGAGCATTTAATCACACAGCTTCTCATATTATGGCACAGGCAGTAAAACGTCTCTATCCAGAGACTAAGCTTGCAATCGGTCCGTCTATTGCAAACGGATTCTATTATGACCTTGACAGAGAGACTCCTTTTGTGGCAGAAGATCTGGAGAAGATCGAAGCTGAAATGAAGAAGATTGTAAAAGAAGGTTTGGCTCTTGAAAGATCTACAAAGTCAAGAGAAGATGCGATTGCATATTTCAAAGAAAAAGACGAACCATATAAAGTAGAGCTGGTAGAAGATCTTCCGGAAGGAGAAGAGATCAGCTTCTATTCACAAGGAGAATTTACAGACCTCTGTGCAGGACCTCATTTGATGTCTACCAAGGCAGTGAAGGCATTTAAACTTACAAGTCTCGCAGGTGCATACTGGAGAGGCGACGAGAAGAACAAAATGCTTACAAGAATTTACGGTGTTGCTTATCCAAAGAAAGCACAGCTTGAAGAATATCTTCATATGATGGAAGAAGCGAAAAAGCGTGATCACAGAAAACTTGGAAAAGAGCTTGGCTTATTTATGATGACGGAAGAAGGACCAGGTTTCCCATTCTTCCTGCCAAAAGGAATGGTTCTTAAGAATACACTTCTTGATTACTGGAGAGAGCTTCACAAGAAGAATGGTTATGTAGAGATTTCTACACCGATCATTTTAAATAGACATCTTTGGGAAAATTCCGGACACTGGGATCACTACAAAGACAACATGTATGCAACGGTGATCGATGGAGAGGATTATGCTGTAAAACCAATGAACTGTCCGGGCGGAATGCTTGTATACAAAGCAGAGCCACATTCTTACAAAGATCTTCCGCTTCGTGCAGCAGAGATCGGTCTGGTTCATCGTCATGAAAAATCAGGGCAGCTCCATGGACTGATGCGTGTAAGATGTTTCAATCAGGATGACGCGCATATTTTCATGACACCGGAACAGATCCGCAGTGAGATCAAAGGCGTTGCAAAATTAATTGATGAAGTATACAGCCTTTTTGGATTCAAATATCATGTAGAATTGTCTACACGTCCGGAAGATAGTATGGGTAGTGATGAAGATTGGGAGCTTGCAACAGATGGTTTAAGAGGCGCCTTGGATGATCTTGGACTTGACTATATTGTAAATGAAGGCGACGGTGCATTCTATGGACCGAAGATTGACTTTCATTTAGAGGATTCCATCGGAAGAACATGGCAGTGCGGAACGATCCAGCTCGATATGCAGATGCCGCAGAGATTTGAATTAGAATATGTAGGCGCTGACGGAGAGAAACACCGTCCAATCATGATCCACCGTGTAGCATTCGGTTCTATTGAACGTTTTATCGGAATTTTGATCGAGCATTTTGCAGGAGCATTCCCAACATGGCTCGCACCGGTACAGGTGAAAGTACTTCCGATTTCTGACAAATATATGGAATACGGAGAGAAAGTGCTGGCAGAGTTAGAAGCAGCAGGAATCCGTGCAGAGATTGATAAACGTGCAGAAAAGATTGGCTATAAGATTCGTGAAGCTCAGATGCAGAAAATACCATATATGCTTGTTGTGGGCGCAAAGGAAGAAGAAATCGGCGTAGTATCTGTGAGAAGTCGTTTTGCAGGAGATGAAGGACAGAAGAGCCTTGCAGATTTCATTGCAGTAGTAAAAGAAGAAATTGAGAAAAAAGAGATCCGCGAAGTAGAAAAAGCAGAGGAAGAATAGAAAAAACAGTTTGAGTGGTTAATCACTCAGTGTTTTGGGCATACTAACTCCGATAGATCGATAGGGATATAAAGGAGGGAAAAATATGCCAGAATTAAAATGTACCGTACAGACATGTACACACAATAAGAATTTTTATTGTGACTTGGATCAGATCGTGGTGGGAGGAAATCATGCTAAACGTGCAGGAGAGACTTGCTGCGACAGTTTCGAGGAGCGAAAAGGAGATTCTTACAGTAATGTAACAGGGACAGCTTCACCAAAAAGTGAGATTGACTGTAAAGCAGTGGATTGTATGTATAACGAGAATTGTAACTGCCATGCAGGAAAGATCAGTGTAGAAGGAAGCAACGCCTGCCATTGCGAGCAGACGGAATGTGCAACATTTAAGTGTGGATGTAAATAACAACGCGTGATAAGAGAGCATTCTTTTGGAAGAAATTTATTTTCTGAAAAAGGAATGCTCTTTTATTGACGGGAAAAAAGGAAAAGGGTATACTTATTCTAAATGTGAAAAGAAAAGAGAAGGTAAAAAATGATAGAAGAAAAGAAGAGACAAGAAGAGATAGAACGCGAAAAAATGCAATCACATTACAATGTAAGACCGGAATTTGGAGGAAATGGTCCATCAAAGCTGCGTCGGCAATTTAGTAAAGGTATGACATTTTTTCTCGTAATCGCAGCATGTATTGCGTTCTATTTTGCGCTGTTGCGGATGACGCATATTTCAGATACATTTCAAGTAGTGTTTGATGTGTTGAAGCCGGTAATATATGGAGCGGTCATTGCATATTTGCTCAATCCGATTGTGAATAAGATTGATAAATATCTCGTTCCGGTGTTAAAAAAGAAACTTTCCAGAGAAGGACAGGCAGAAAAATTATCACGCTCCGTTGGGATTTTTATGTCATTAGTTTTTTTGATTACTTTAATTGTGGCGTTATTTAATTTATTAATTCCGGAATTATACATAAGTATTAAAAACATGATTTCTACATTACCGGGGCAGCTCAATGACCTCGTTCGCAAGTTAAATGAGGTGCAGCTGAATGATACAACTACGAGCCAGTTGATTCAAGCTGCTGTTTCTGAAGGGACAACTGTGATACAGAATTGGCTGCGCCAAGACCTTCTGGGGCAGGTGAACGAGTGGATGTCCAATCTTACCGTTGGAATTATCAGTTTCTTCAGCGAGATTTTTAATGCGCTGATCGGAATTATTGTGTCCATTTACATTTTGTTCAGTAAAGATTTGTTTGTTCGTCAGTCTAAAAAGATTGTTTATGCGGTTATGAAGCCAAATCATGCTAATATGCTTCTGCATTTGACGGTGAAGAGTAATGAAATCTTTGGCGGTTTTATTATAGGCAAGATTATTGATTCCGCGATTATCGGAGTTCTCTGCTTTATCGGGGTGAGTCTTATGAATATGCCGTATGTGATGCTGGTTAGTGTAATTGTGGGAGTGACGAATGTAATTCCGTTTTTTGGACCATATATTGGAGCAATTCCATGTACAATCTTAATTCTACTTAGTGATCCGATCAAAGGTATTTATTTTGTTTTATTCATTCTTGTATTACAGCAATTTGACGGAAATATTCTCGGACCGAAGATTTTAGGAGACACAACGGGATTGTCTGCATTCTGGGTAATTGTAGCGATTTTGCTTGGCGGAGGTCTGTTTGGATTTGTCGGAATGGTGATGGGAGTGCCGACCTTTGCTGTTTTGTATTACATTGTACAGATGTTGATTAATAACCGGCTGGAACACAAACATCTTCCAAGCGATTCAGATTATTATGATCCGCTTAGTTATGTGGATGATAGAGGAAATTATGTGGGCTCACATATGCAGGAGAAAGAGACAGAAGAATAAATGGAGTCTTATAGGCAGAAATTAGAAAAGGGGAATGATAGATATGCCAATTCGTGTACAAAATGATCTTCCGGTGAAGGAAATATTAGAAAAAGAAAATATATTTGTAATGGACGAACATCGGGCAACGCATCAAGATATCCGTCCGATCAAGATCGGACTTTTAAATCTGATGCCTCTAAAAGAAGATACAGAGCTTCAGATTTTGAGGTCACTTTCAAATACTCCGCTTCAAGTAGATGTAAGCTTTGTGACGGTATCGAGCCACCAGTCCAAGAATACACCAACCAGTCATTTGAATAAATTTTATCAGAAGTTTAACGAGATTAAAAACCAGAAGTTTGATGGCTTCATTATTACAGGAGCACCGGTAGAGCAGATGCCTTTTGAAGAGGTAGATTATTGGGAAGAATTGACAGAGATCATGGAGTGGACGAAAAGCCACGTAACCTCTACGCTCCATCTCTGCTGGGGAGCGCAGGCAGGAATCTATTATCATTATGGAATTGATAAAGTGCAGTTGGATCACAAGATGTTCGGGATTTTTGCACATCGGGTAATGAATAGAAGAATTCCGCTTGTCCGAGGTTTTGATGATATATTTATGGCTCCGCATTCCAGACATACAGAAGTCCCAATGGATAAGATCCGCGCAGAAGAACGTCTGACGGTACTGGCAGAATCGGAAGAAGCAGGACTTTTCCTTGCTATGGCAGAAGAGGGGCGTAAAATCTTCGTGATGGGACATCCGGAATATGACCGTGTGACCTTGGATGCAGAATATCGAAGAGATATAGATAAAGGACTGGAGATAGAGATTCCGAAGCATTACTATGAAAATGATGATCCGAATAAGAAACCGCTTCTTACCTGGCGCGCGACTGCGAATAATCTTTACACGAACTGGCTGAATTATTACGTTTATCAGGTAACACCGTATGATATGTTTGGAACGCCATTTTAATGTAGGTATTTAAAAGATTTGTTGATTGTGATGAGGGTATATTGTGTTTACAATATGCC
>QFCH01000078.1_pt1 | contig 55281 bp, 47 predicted proteins | sample 5346071 | NCBI WGS metagenome assembly QFCH01 (sample SAMN09062255, study PRJNA434731) | Human gut metagenome, whole genome shotgun sequencing project. | isolation source: stool timepoint B chromium assembly | host: Homo sapiens | collected 2015
CCAACCCCAATGACCGCCAGCAAAGGGTTCGGGGCTGTGGTTGTTCCGGCATATTCACTCATGTCAAAGCCCACTAAAATCAGCGCAGCAGAAAACGGATAGATGCTGGCCAGAATACCTCCTTTGAAGAACATCATGCTGTATCCCAGGAAGAACGCCAGAATGGAACCTCCCAGATATGCCCCCCGGATCTGTCCAAAAATCAGGATCAAGGGCATACAGACCAGATAGGTCGTCAGACTCGCTAACACAATCTGTGTACCGCCATGAAAAATCACTTCCGTTGTCAGCCCCGATAAGCCAACCGTCAGTCCAGTGACCAGCGTAACGCCAACACTGTATATTCCCAACAGAGCCGTAAGAATACCAACCCAAAAGAGCTTGGCTCCTAATACTTTTGGCATAGAAACAGGAATTGTCATAATGTTTTTCAGCGTATCATGGGTGGATTCTCTGTCAATCAGCCAGCTGCCGATCATTACCAGTGAAATCGGGAAAAACATCTGGGTATTGCCCCACACAACATTTTCAAAAAGCATGGGAAAATCATAGTTTGGATTTCGATACTCCGGCTCGACAATCAACTGGCTTCCATATTGCACCAACGGACAGAGTGCAAGCGCCACCAGCCCTACCAAAAGGATCTGGCACCGGCGTAGTTTCAGTAATTCCGATTTTAATAAATTCCACATAATCACACCCCCTAAATCTCACGACGCCTGTAAACAAACGCAATCAGCGCAAGAAATATAATGGCTTCCACAACAATCACGCCAAACACTTGAATATTATTCAAATAATACGGGCTGATCCGTTCCAACAGTTCTGCCAGTTCTTCACTGATGCTGCTATAATCATAAAATTGGAATGTCCAGCGGAAAGCCAGCGGCCCCGGAAGCAATGTTCCGGCATTCAGACCAAAAGGCTGTGTCAGAAAAGCCTCATTGTTGGTAAGAATATAATTTGCAATGGTATAGAAAAAGGTAATCACAACGGATACAATATAGTTTTTATTGAGAAGAACGACAATCAAAATACAGGGAAGCGCACCGGCCCACATGATCACTCCCTCTCCAATTCCTACCTGAAACAATGTCCAGAACCCCACCGGATTCCATCCCTGAATCAGCAAAACCGCAAGATTTACCAACGCTCCCACCGCCATAAAGCCAATGGCAAATATCAGTAAAACCAGCATCTTGGAAAGCACCAGCTTCGTTCTATTTACCGGTATGGTAACAAGGTTTTTCAAAGTATCATTGTCCAGCTCCTCAAATAACAGATTGGAAGCCAGTATCACAAGAAGCGGCATCAAAAGAAGATAGGCGCTGAGCTGAAACAGACCGGACATCATATTGTTCGTAGCATCCACATCCGTGTTCGCATCTGCCAGAAAAATAGCATAAGCCAGTGGAAGCAAGGTGGAAAGGAACACGGAAATAAATACCAATGGCTTGCGTTTTAATTTCCAAAATTCGCATTTTATCAATTTAAGCAATTCCCTCGCCTCCCGTCACACGCTTGAAATAATCTTCAAGGCTTTCTTCTGAGGTTGCGGCTTCCGATACCTCCAATCCGTTTTCCACAAAGGCAGTTACAATTTTCCCCACGGGCAGATCGAGGTTGTGCAGGCGCAGATTATGGTCGTCCTGTATGGAGAAATGATTTTCATGGAAATTGCGTTCCAAAATTCTTGCCGCCTGTGCAGTATCAGAGAGCGTAAAACGGATATGCTTACTGCTTTTTTGCTCCAGCTCAGCAAGGCTTTCTTCTTCCAGCAACGCGCCGTGGTCGATAATTCCAATATCGTCAGCCAGCAAAGAAATCTCCGAAAGAATGTGACTGGAAATCAAAATAGTTTTTCCTCTTGCGTCGCAAAGCTCCCGAATAAAGGAGCGTACTTCTGCAATACCGATGGGATCGAGGCCGTTGATCGGCTCATCCAAAATCAAAAGCTCCGGATCGTGCATGACTGCAAGGGCAATCGCCAACCGCTGCTTCATGCCAAGAGAGTATTGCGAAAACAGCTTTTTATCCTTGTAAGGTAGCCCGACCAAATCCAGAGCGTCTTTGATGGCATGATTGTTTGGTACTCCACGCAGGGTAGCAAAGATACGCAGGTTCTCCGTACCGGTCAGATTGGGATAAAAACCAGGGGACTCAATCAAACTGCCAATGCGGGGCAGCAACTTCTTTTCATTTCCTTGCAAAGACTTTCCCCAGATTTTGACCTCACCGGAAGTAGGCTTCGTTAAACCCAACAGCATTTTCATAGTTGTGGTTTTTCCGGCTCCGTTTCTACCCAACAGACCATAAATTCTCCCACGCTTCACATGAATATTTAAGTCAGCCACACTCTTTTGTGAGCCATATTGCTTCGTCAGATTTTTTGTTTCAATGATATAATTTGTATCCATATTCAAAACCTCCTGTTCTGTAAGGTATTCTATCATGCCAACCTTGCATTAACCTTGCCGCAACCTTGCATTAACCTTGCAATTTGGAATCCGGCAAAAATGACAAAGAGCAATACTAAAACTTTTTTTCGCAGGATCATTACCAGCCCTTTTTTCTGACTATTTTTTTCTTCTTAGCAACAGTCGATATACTGGGTTCTTTCTTTTTATTTGCAAGAATAACCATAGAAATCAAAAAAGTCAAAGCTATTGTAATATAAGCCGGGATAATTTGATAAATAACACCATACTTCGCATCACAGGCAACGTCTACTAAGATCATACTCGCTTTAATCGGATAATAATTTAACACTTTTCCTATAAAAGATCCAAAATATCCATACAAAAAAGCCAATGCCACCCCACCCAAAAAATTATTTGCCGAACAGCAGAATAGCAGAATGATCGGCAAGACTGAAATGTAAATTCCCATATTCGCCCCAATCACACGAATGAACAGATTAAATATACTGCCAAAATGCACTCCCGGAAATCCAGCAATAATGTTGATTGCCAATGCTATCACACAGCCTATAAAACTGAAGCAGATTGTCAACAGTAATAGGACAAATAGTTTTCCAGAAAGTAACTGTTTATATGAAATAGGAATTGTTGATATATTTTTCATTGTGTCATCTGTATATTCTCTTGTTATGATATAACCTGCAATCAATGTAATGATAATCGGGAAAAACAAGGTACAGTTACTAATCATAACTTGCTGCATAAAATAGTCAAATGTCCATGTCTGTCCATCATTTGCTGTGGAATAAAACAATGTTAGCAACGGAGAAAGTATTGTCATAATAATTCCGGCTTTTACTACATAATATCGTTTTAATTTTAAAAACTCAGTTTTTATAATATTCCCCATATCTTCTACCTCGTCCATTTTTTATAGAAGCGAATGATCAGCCACAAAGAAAGTGTAACAGTAATTACCATGATAAAAATTGTATGGAAAGTAGTTGGCACAATCGCATAGGCTTCCGGCAAAAGATTATCCTTTTGCAAATGATTCATCATTGAGCCGCTTGTCCAGTTCATAACACATATAACCGGAAAAGAATTTAAGAAAGCAATTTTAGCAGCACTTATAGAAGTCCCAATCGTTCCCAGTATGCCCCAGTTAAAAATGGAATAAAAAAATGCCAGCAGGATAGAAAGCAAAAAACTTTGGTTAAAGTAAATGATTAAAAATACAATCGGCAAAGAAGCTGCTACGATAAGAACTCCAAAAATAAGGCTCATAGCTATCTTATAAGCCATGCCGTAAACCATCCCCACATGAAACAGTTTACAAAACAATGCAACAGATAATGTGCTTATCAGACAAAATGCAACACTGAAAATAAACAGCATGGAAATTTTTGCCATAATAAGTTGTGTATTTGTAACGGGAATTGTTCTGATATTTTTGGAAGTATCGCAATCTCTTTCTATAAAAAACAAAATAGCGGCAATGATACCAATTAGACATGGAAGCAAAAAAACCAAGCCATATCCCAACATCATTGTATAAACATAATCAAATCGGGTTTGAAGATAGTGTTCCGTTGTATCTGCACCTGTTCCCGCCTTTGCCATATATGCCAAAATCAATGGAAAAAATAACGATAATGACATCAGTGCGTATAATAACCTTTTCCGTTTTAATTTCCAAAATTCGCATTTTATCAGTTTAAGCAATTCCCTCACCTCCCGTCACACGTTTGAAATAATCTTCAAGGCTTTCTTCTGAGGTTGCAGCTTCCGATACCTCCAATCCGTTTTCCACAAAGGCAGTTACAATTTTCCCCACGGGCAGATCGAGGTTGTGCAGGCGCAGATTATGGTCGTCCTGTATGGAGAAATGATTTTCATGGAAATTGCGTTCCAAAATTCTTGCCGCCTGTGCAGTATCAGAGAGCGTAAAACGGATATGCTTACTGCTTTTTTGCTCCAGCTCAGCAAGGCTTTCTTCTTCCAGCAACGCGCCGTGGTCGATAATTCCAATATCGTCAGCCAGCAAAGAAATCTCCGAAAGAATGTGACTGGAAATCAAAATAGTTTTTCCTCTTGCGTCGCAAAGCTCCCGAATAAAGGAGCGTACTTCTGCAATACCGATGGGATCGAGGCCGTTGATCGGCTCATCCAAAATCAAAAGCTCCGGATCGTGCATGACTGCAAGGGCAATCGCCAACCGCTGCTTCATGCCAAGAGAGTATTGCGAAAACAGCTTTTTATCCTTGTAAGGTAGCCCGACCAAATCCAGAGCGTCTTTGATGGCATGATTGTTTGGTACTCCACGCAGGGTAGCAAAGATACGCAGGTTCTCCGTACCGGTCAGATTGGGATAAAAACCAGGGGACTCAATCAAACTGCCAATGCGGGGCAGCAACTTCTTTTCATTTCCTTGCAAAGACTTTCCCCAGATTTTGACCTCACCGGAAGTAGGCTTCGTTAAACCCAACAGCATTTTCATAGTTGTGGTTTTTCCGGCTCCGTTTCTACCCAACAGACCATAAATTCTCCCACGCTTCACATGAATATTTAAGTCAGCCACACTCTTTTGTGAGCCATATTGCTTCGTCAGATTTTTTGTTTCAATGATATAATTTGTATCCATATTCAAAACCTCCTGTTCTGTAAGGTATTCTATCATGCCAACCTTGCATTAACCTTGCCGCAACCTTGCATTAACCTTGCAATTTGAAATCCGGCAAAATGACAAGGGTTCCCGCCATAAGGACGGGAACCCGCTTAAATCTCCAAAGAAAAAAGCAACATAAATTCAGTCCCTTTTCCCGGTACACTTTCAACTGTTATTTTTCCTCCAAGCTTTTCTACTAACTGGTGGACGATAGAAAGGCCAAGGCCGCTGCCTTTCTCGGACCGACCCTTATCACACTTATAAAGCCGTTCAAAAATGTGTTTCAAATCTTCTTTTTCAATTCCAACCCCATTATCCGCCAGCAGCAGCTCCATGCTATTTTCCTTCTTTGACAGGGCAATTTTTATTTTGTCCGCATGGCTGTGGGCGATTACATTTTGAATGAGATTATTGATAATCCTCATATAGCTATCTATATCCAGCCTTGCCCGGACAGGCTGCTCAGGAATATCAATGTCATAATCGACCTGTTTATCCTCAAAAATCGGTATCCAATCAATCAGGATATTTCTTGTCAGCTCTGCGGCCTCAACGCTCTGGATCTCCAAAGCAAACTCGTTGGAATTTAACTTGAACCAGTCAAAGAGCACATCAATATATTCTTTCAGATTGTGGGCTTTCCGGCGGGCGGTTTCGATATAATCCTCCCGGTCTTTTCCTGTGACAAGCCCCTTGTGTGCAGCATCAAGATACCCGATCAGAGTGGTAAGTGGCGTCCGAACATCGTGAGAAAGGCTCGTCATAAGCTGGCGGTTAGTTTCTTCTGTTTGACGGACAATCGAAAGTCTGCTTTCATAGGCCACAACGATCTCATTGATTTCATAGGCAAGAGGGGCTACCAGTTCATTTGTTGCAGACAAGATACGCCGATTGCCATTTCCATTTTTCACATCAACCAGAGCGTCGGTCATTTCTGCTATTTGCTTTTTTACGCGCCGAACGAGAAAGATGGAGGTCAGCACAGCCAAAACAGCAATCACAATGGACAAGAAAACGATGATTTCCATACCAGCTACACCTCCTTATTAAAGCGGTAACCAATCCCTTTGACCGTTTGGATATACTTTGGACTGGAAGGATTGACTTCTAATTTTTTCCGAAGCCGGCTGATAATCGCCATAATGTTACTGTCATCATAAAAATATTCTTCGCCCCAAACTTCTTCATAAATCTGCTGTTTGGTTAAAATTTTCCCTTGATGTTTTGCACAGTACAGGAGCAGCTCAAATTCCTTTGGCGGAAGTTCAAAAGTGCCGTTTTCCGTAGTAACAGAACGATTTTCAAGGTCAATCTGCAATCCGTCAAAATCCAGTTTTTGCATGGTTCCGGCTTGCTGATTAAAACGAGTGTAGCGGCGAATGAGGGACACAATACGGGCAATCAGTTCGTCCATATCAAACGGTTTTGTCAGATAATCGTCCGCCCCGGCCCGTAAGCCCCGCACTTTAGAAACGCTGTCATTTTTGGATGTGAACATCAAAATCGGCAAGCTATTTTCTTTGCGGATTTCTTCCAGCGTTTCAAAGCCATCCATACCAGGCATCATCACATCCAGCACCACAAGCTGGTATTCCTGCTCTTTTAATTTCTGCAAGCCCTCTTTTCCGGTATTACAAAAATCGGCTTCTATATGTTCCGATTGTACGCTGCGTTTAATCAAAGCGCACAGTTCTCTGTCATCATCTATAATCAAAATTTTATTCATGGCGCAGCTCCTTCCCTTGTTTTGTCCGGCCATCAATCGGCTTCTCCGCAGTTTTGGGGATTAGCCAAACACCAGCCATCTTTACAGCGCCGGGAATACGCCCACCGGCACAATAATAATTTACCCTACGAGGTGTCACGCCCCATTTCTCGGCGGCCTCTTTCAATGTCATATAATCCATCTTGCACCTCCACAAAACACATTATAGTTCTTTTACTCGAACAATGCAAGTGCGCAGATAGGGCGCAAGGCCCTGTGCCAAAAGCACTTTGAGACCTTACGCCCTTTGTGGTTCTATCCTAAAAATACTTTGCCAGTTGCTTCAGACCGCGCCGGATGCTGTCACGGACACGGCTTGGGTCTACACCCTCCGCTGCTGCTATCTCGCTCACGCACATACCCAGGTAATACCGGGCATAGATCCGCTTGGCCTGCTTCTCCGGCAGAGACATCACTGCGGCATAAAGCTGTTCCCGCAGCTGCTTTTCCTCCAAAAGCATTTCCGGCGTCTGGGGCTTCAGAAGGACTGCATTTTCAATACCGTTGTCGCAGTCCAGAGAGTAATGTGCCTTATAGCGATACATCCTCCGGTCATAGGCATCTTCCGCACGCTCAGCGGCACGGATTGTCTCCTGCACATCTTCTGTTACTTCTACAAAGTGATCGGTTTTATAAACATCGGGATATAAGTCCCTAAGATTGACTTTCTTCATTATGTACCTCCATTTCGATTCACGGGCGATTGATGAGCGAATCGAAAGGAGGAGGGGATCGACAGCGACATACTTCGGGAGCTTTCCCAAAAAATCGACAGCAAAAAGCGCCAGCTCCCCGCAATGGGAAACTGGCGCAACAAAAATGACTATGATTCTTCTGTTTTAGTTGGAATGATAATGCCGATAGATAGTCATATTTCCCCGGAGGAGGGGCAAGGCTTTTTTTAGCTGGTGCAGATCATGGGTGCTATGAATGACGAAAATTGCCATGGCGGTATCCTCCTATATACCGCCCTCCTGATCGCATGAGCATCGTTGAAAGAGCAAAAAGAAACGGCGGCTCTGATTTTTCTCAAAGTCGCCGCTTCATAGGTGCGTGGAAATGTATCTGCTGTACGACAGCTTTTTTTCTTTTGCCGTCGTCCGGCAGATTTAACTATCGTTAAATTTATAGGTAATTTTCTAAAGGTTGAATTTTACCATTTCTAAGACCAAATACTACATCCGCTTGCCTTGCAAGTTCGTTTGAATGAGTAACAACCACTACACACTTTCCTTGCTCATGGGCGCTTACCTTAAGGATTTGCGTAATCTCTTGTGCAGTATCCTCATCCAGATTTCCTGTAGGCTCATCTGCAAGAATAATGGGGGCTTCACTTGCTAAGGCGCGGGCGATAGCTACCCGCTGCTGCTGACCACCGGATAGCTTCAGCACATTCCGCTTTGATTCCTCTTTTGTCAGGCCCAAGCGTTCCAGAATAGGTAGCGGCGGTAGCTTGGAAGTCAAAGCCACATTTTCCACTGGAGTAAGATAGTCTATTAGATTGTAGCTCTGAAAAATAAACGAAACATTCTTCTTGCGGTGTCTTGCCAGTCCAATCTGTGCAATGTCCTTCCCTTCAAATAAGACACTTCCACTTGCGGGGCTGTCCAGACCTCCAAGCAGAGAAAGAAGGGTTGTCTTACCGCATCCTGATGGACCAAGAATGGCATACATCTTTCCAGTTTCCATCTGTGCATTGATACTTTTGAGAATCTTTTTATTTTTATCATAAGAGTAAGTCAAGCTATGCAACTCAAAAATTTTCATAGAAACACCTCCTTGTCATCCAGTACAAATTCATGGTAGTATTTTTCACCGCTCTATTCATATCTCCACCACCTCAACTCATTTTTGATAGAATTTCCCGTGGCTTCAGTCGCATAACGGAAATTGAGGAAATTCCAGCGGATACCGTTACAATCACAATTCCAATCAGGAACAAAAGTCCCATTTCCTCAAGCTGTACGCGAATATGTAATTCGGGAGCTTCTATTTCCTGATCCCCAATATTGGTTCCGGCTTCCCCACGGGTTCCAGTGGATAGTCCATCTTCCTGCTGCACCTCGGACACAACCTGACCGGATTGCAAGATGTTTCCCATCTGTCCTGCAATGGCGCTGGCAGAGAAATAGGAAAGAGAAAATGCCAGCACCGCGATCAGCAAAACCTCAGCAATATATTGTCCTAAAATCGACAGCTTGCTTATCCCAACAGAAAGCAGCACACCGGTTTCATGGATTCTGGTTCTGGCCCACATGGTAAGAATGAGTGAGAGGATGGCGATACTTACAATCAGCGCAACAATCAAAATGATGGATACCAGTTCGGACAATTGTTCTAGGGAGGATGCGGCATTTTCATAATCCTCATTATCAATCAGAAATGAAAAACCTTTCCAGTCAACACCGGTGATTTCCTTTACTGTAGAAATGATTTCCTCCATGTTCTGCGGATCGTCTACCGATACCGTCAGCTCGTTAAATCCCTGAATTGCGGGACCATTTTCATAGGCCACCAAAGTGGCGAGATCGGTGATAATGAGATTTTGTATTTTATCGTAGGTTGTTACCTGATCGTTGATGCCCTCTATTTCCTTTGGGGAAAATAAACCTACAATTTCAATCTCCACACCTCTGTCCGTTTGGATTTTGTCACCAATTTTCAGGCCGTTTTTTTCTGCCAGGTCTTTGCTGATAATCCCTTTATTTTCGTCGTCTGGCATAATATGCCGCCCCTCTAGCAGCGTAAGTTGCCCGGAAGTAAAACGGGTAAGCTCCTCGCTTTTCCATGTGCTTAAAATTTTTGAGGATTTACGAAATTCTTCTTCAACGGGAATATTGCCGGTAAACAGTTGCAGAGAGGGGAAAGCCGCCAGTCCTTCTACTGTGGCGCTACACTCCCTGATTCCCTCAATTCCCCGGATTTGTTTTACCAGCTCCGGGCTAATCTGCTGGGTGGAATACATCAGCGTTCCGCCCTCCACATCTTCAATCTTCAAATAGGGATTGTTTTCTGTGTAGTCAAATCTGATAAGAAAACTTCCGCCAAGGCTTTGCCTCAAATCCTGCTGGGCAGATTTAGAAGCGTTCCCCAGTGCCAGGGCGGTCAGTACAAAAGTTGCCATCACCAGCAAAATGACAAAGAGAAGAATACTCTTACCTTTTTTTCGGATGATATAAAGCCACGCTCGACTCATAAAGCTCATATTAAAACCTCCGTTTCATAGCTGTTAATTGTTGCAACACAGACAGAGTATCACTTCCGTGTGGAACCAGTATGAAATGGAGAAAAATAATTAAAAATATAAGGTAAACCGCATACCTTTAGGAGAAGTCGTTGAAATAAAGGCATATTTCAAATCTAGTGCTTTGCATAAGGTGTCTACGATATACAGTCCCAAACCATTCCCACCATCTTTTCGGTCTCTGGCAAAATCTGGTCGGTAAAAGGGTTCAAACAGACGGGACAATTTTTCCTGTGCTATTGGTTCGCATTCATTTTCAATGATTAACTTATCCGACTGTAATGTTACCCATATGTTATGTCCAGAAGTAGTATAGGAAACTGCGTTAGAAAGCAGATTGGAAAGAATTTTCTCAATGCTTTTTGGGGGCAAAAACACAGAGCAAGTCTGTTCAATGTTCAGCGAAAAGGCAACTTGTTTTGTCTTGGCAATCAGGCCGTATGGTTCGCAGAATTTCGGAAGTTCTTCTGACAGATCAAAGATTTCTGCATTTTGCCGTTCTGTTGCGAAATCAATTTTAGAAGTGTCCAGCACTTCTTTAATCATTGCGGAAAGCTGTGTTGTAATATCTTTGCACTGTAATAGGTAGGTATCTCGATCCTTATATTTTCCCACCCCTAAAATCATATTTTCCAAAATGGCGTTTAAGGCTGTAACAGGGGTTTTCAATTCATGTGAAGCCGCCCGTAGGAAATCCAATTTTGACCGTTCTGCTTCGCTGACCTTTTGCGTTTCTTCTTTTAGGCTTTCTATGGTCGCAAGCAGATTGGTATAAAGCGTATTGACATTCATAGCCAACGATCCAATTTCGTCCTGAGAATAAATTTGGCACTTTGCCTCCTTATTAAGTTTTGCCATTTGTTCCGTAGCTGTTGAAATCTGCTGAATTGGTTTTGTAATTGCTTTTGAAAACAGCAAAGAGCATCCAAGGGAAATGCCAATGCAACTAATTAAGGAAATCGGAAGCGCCTTCAAAATAGCTAGTTTTATCAATGCTTCTGTATTCATACTACTTTCTATGATTGCCCCACTCTCTAAGAAGTTGTTTGTGCTTAATGTCATTTGTGGCGCAAAAATATACAGAGGCACATGAGCAAGCACTGTAACGAACATCATAACAAGAAAGGTATAAAGAAAAATTTTAGGGAATAATTTTACTCTTTTCATAGCAATTCCTCATACTTATAACCAACGCCCTTGACCGTAATAATTCGATTCAGATTCAGTTTCTTTCGTAAATTTTTGATATAGGTATCAACTGTGCGATCTATTATCGGTGCATCATATCCCCACAATTCATCCAGAATTTGCGACCTTGTTAATACAAGTCCCTTATGCTCTAACAATAACTTTAGTAGTTCAATTTCCTTTGGCGTGAGGTCGATTCGTCCAGCTTGATTCCATGCTGCGTAACCTCCAAAATCTACGGTAATATCTCCAAACTGTACTCTTAGTATCTCTGGATTTTTTCCGCTACGACGGAGCAAAGCTGTGATTCGCTTTCCTAACAAAACCATAGAAAATGGCTTCGTAATATAGTCATCAGCCTCTGCATCAAAACTGGTGGCCTGTGTATGTTCATCCTCAATAGCAGTGAGCATGAGAATCGGAACTGTGCTACATTTTCGGAGTTCTCTCAAAACAGTCATGCCGTCGATCTTTGGAAGCATTATGTCCAATACCACTAAATCAATAGAAGGCTCCTTTGCTAATAAAAGACCTTCTTCTCCATCAAGGGCAGAAAGTATGGTATGGCCTGCGGATTTCATATATTCACAAATCGCTTCATTAGTATTTATGTCATCTTCAATAACTAAAAGTGTTGCCATGTTTATCACCTCATCTTTTTTATATCAAACACTTATGAAACCAATATGAAATTGCTTGTTTTTCTGAAAATTTGTTTTGTGCTTAGAGAGCCGTTACAATGTTTACATAGGAGTATTTATCTCGTTTTAGAGAAAACTCCTTTCCGTCTAAAACTCTCCACATTACATAAATCTTATAGTCTTGTTTTATCTTAAATTATATTTCTTTTCTATTGCGAACACAAGGCTGGAAGCGCCTGTATCAGAAGTACTATGAGACCTTGCACCCTTTGTGGTTCTATCCTAAAAACACTTTGATAGCTGCTTCAGACCGTGTCGGATGCTGTCACGGACACTAGTAAGTTTGCATCCTCCATTACGCTTTAATGATAGATGCACCCTCAATCCTCTAATCAGTATAATCATTCCTATCTACCGGTATAATAAGGTTATTCCTTTGTGCAAATCGGAACGATACAATATACTTGAGGTGAATGATTATGCCGATTGATGATTTGACCGCTTTGGGGCAAAAAATACGGGAAGCCCGAAAGAAAAAAGACCTGACACAACAAGAACTTGCAGATCTGAGTCATGTATCTGTAAAGCAGATCGCCAAAATCGAAAAAGGGGAAATAAACCCATCCTATTTGATTTTGAAGGCATTGGCAAAGGTGCTGCCGCTATCTCTGGACACTCTGATCAATCCAGATGTTTCTCCAGAAGATGAGGGAGCCAGTCAGATGAAGATGCTTTATTGCAGCTGTCCGTCAGAAATGCGTGAAACTCTCTTGCATCATACGCAGGAGACCACGAAAGAACTAACAGAACTATCCGAGAAATTTGAAACGAAATGAGCCAGTGAGTGAAATTTGACTGTTTCCTCACTGGCTCATTTCATTTCCGGGTAAAAAGGGGCAAGCAATGCCGGTGTTAATACACACCGACCCGCAGAGCGCAAAATCCCTCCGTGATTTTCCTCTCCGCTTGCTTGTTGAGGGCAGCGCCCCCAATCCCCTTTGAACACAGAATTTCATTCTGTGGCTGCGCGGTCTCCGTTCCACTCCGGTCGGCACTAAGCGGACATCCCCCGGATGTCCAGTGCCTGCGAACGCTTTTGACCAGGACCAGCTTACCGCTGGCCGTGGTCTTTTTCTTTTTCAGCATCCTGTTCCACCTCCATTTTCATCACTCGATCTACATTAGCCTTTGCCGTTAAAAGCTCCCGCATTTCCTCACGGGAACGCCGGTACTTGGCATAGGTCTTTTTCTTTTCTTCCAGCAATTTCGCGTACTCTGTCTGCAACTCTTTGACCTTGGGCAGCTTCTTGACTCCCATCTCATCAAAGGCATTCTTAGCAGCCTGGTGGAGCAGAATTTCTTCCTCATGTTCCTCCCGGAATTTCTTAGAGTAGCCTGCCTTGCGGTATGCCACATAGACCTCACGGGTCTTGGCATAATTTACGATGTGAGTACGCAAAACAGCAATCTCTGACATGCGTTTTTCAGCCGCTTTGATCTGCGCCGAAAGTTCATTGTGATGTGCCGTGGCAGCCGCAGCCTTTTCTTCCAAAACCGCATACTCCAGCAGGTTATGCTCTGACAGGTAATTCATAGTCTGCGCCATTTGCTTCAGATTGAAAACTTTGGCCCAACGCGCATACCCGGCACCTTTTCCTGCCTGCAATTTTGCCTGAATGTCCACCAGCAGATTGACCTTCGGCGGCTCTGCCTGTGCAACCATTTTCTTTTGTGGGGTATGCGTTTTCTTACCGGAAAGAACCGCCTGCAAATCTTCCAATCCATATCCTTCGCCCAGGCTGTCCATGCGGGCGGCTTTCTCCCAACCGGGGAGCTTCAGGCGATACGATTTTCCACGCTTTGATACTTCACAGCCGGACTCTTTCAGCAGCTTCAGTAGCTCCTCAAAATTAGCAGGACTTTGTGATAATGCATTGTCAATCGCCACACGAAGCAGCTCTCGATGAGAGGGCTTTGCCTGATCGCCCAGCCATTTGTTATAGCTCTTTCCGTGAGGTTTTGGATTCTCTACAATAGACAGTCCATTCTCAATACAGATGGTGTCACTTAGCCAACGAACCGCCTTGGTGCTGCCCCAAAAGTTTCGGAACTTCCGGTCATATTCTAAGCTGACCGATGACCAGATAATGTGATTATGAATGTGCGACTTGTCTATGTGGGTGCAGACCACAAAGGCATGATTGCCCTTGGTAAAACGCTTGGCAAATTCTACGCCCAGCCGGTTGGCTTCTTCCGGGGTAATCTCGCCGGGGCGGAAGGACTGGCGCACATGATAGGCGATCACATCATCCACACCGCGCACTCGTCCGGTAGCGGCAATGTACTGCCGCTTTGCCGGAAGAAACTCTGCATCCGCAGTCCGGCTGTCACACGCATAGCCGGTAATGAGCCTGCCGTTATCTGTTTTCTTTGGATTGGCCACATAGTCGATGATGTCACTGATCGCCCGACTTTCTGTGCGGCCCTTGCCGACATGAAGCGGCATGATTCTTGTGGTTGCCATTATTATCCCTCCTCGCAAGAAAATAGCGGTCTGCAAAATCAGACCGCTGTAGGCATATTTCAGTTTTGTCATTTACTTTCGATTTCAGATTATATCCGCAATTAAGGATAGCTCATCTGTTGAAGAATATTCCGAACCACTCTTTGTAGTTCGCCCACATTCACTAAATAAATACAAGTTCTTTTTTGCCCTAGAGCAAAGAACATAAAGAAGTTTACATGTCTCATTTCTTCTACATAATTTTTTTGTTGGATTCATAATATAGTCCCAATGGGGCAGATAACCGTTTAACAACCCAGCAGCAATAACCGTAGTATATTCTTCACCTTTAACTCCATGTAGAGTCGATATTACCACACCATTTTTATCTCCAAAATACTTACTGATTGATTCAAACTCTGTGTCGAGTGAATATTTCTTAACTCTTGAGTGAATTTCATCAAAAAAAGAAGCTCTTAACTCTGACAATGCTACTTCCTTACTTATGCGTATATTTAATAACGCAAAAACTTTTTCTATTGCAACACCTAAACAAGTTATTCCATCCACATCTATGTGACGGCAACAATTAACAGCAGAAAGGACATCATAACTTTGGACATCGTCTGGCACCATAATTCTGAAATCATCCCTAATAATTGAAATAAATTCAATGGCAATCCGCTTTCTTAGTTTGACATTTTTACCAGCAGGCATAAATAGCAGTTTTGCTATCAAAAATAAAGGATTCATTGGATTATACTTTATCGGAGAAATATCTGGTGCGTCAAACGGAATATCAGGGAGTAGTAAGCGTAGTTTCCCCGAAAGATCAAACAGCATAAACCATTGAGGTGCAATAACACAAATTTCCTCTGCCTTTGTTCCTTTTTCAAGTTCTTCTTTTATTAGTTCTGCAATTTTAGATGCTAAATCTGTATAATAAACAGAATCAAAAAAATGTATTTCGCCAAGTTCATCTTTATATTTTGCAACTGAGTATGCGTCAGTTTTTGAGACTTCAAATCTGCTATACAAATCCACCAATCTCTGAGTAGAACGATAACATCCTTTAAGTGACAGAGAATCAAAATTTATTTCGTAAAGAATTTCCAATTCTTTCTTGCCTTTTGCTACACCTCCTAAAGAACTATAAATAGCTTGATTGACATCCCCTACAAACATTAAAGTTATTGACTTATTTGCTTTATAAATATTTGATAATATCAAGTATTGAAGTTCATTTGTATCTTGAAATTCATCCACCAAAATGCTGCTTATAACCGACGCTATATTTGAGCTAATAAACACACACGAAGATAATAATTCTTCAGAAATCAAGAGAATCGCATCAAAATCGATTTCTTTCCTTTCCTCCAATACATGTTTATACTCTGTCCTAACATTCTCATATTGAAAAGGATCATCATAATAGCTGAGATGCATTCCCAATCTCTCAGCTATCTCCCGCCCATACGCTTTTTTAGAATAATCATCTATAATTCGGTACCCCTTACACAGTTTCTTTGAATACATGGCATAAGGACGAATAATAAAATGCATGCAAAATTGATGAATGGTACCTGCCCAAATGCTTGACTGATCAATGTTCATACCTTCTAAGCGATTAATAATTTCTTCAGCCGCACGATTAGTGTATGTAATCGCTATTTTTATCTTCTTTGAATCTGGGTCTCGGAGCACTTGGTATGCTAATCGATGTGTGAGAGTACGCGTTTTTCCACTTCCAGGACAAGCAGTCAACAAAATATTATTGGGGGCCGTACATGCAATCTGCTGTTCTGGTGAAAGCGCCTCAAGTATACTCCCCATACTATCAAACATTTAAACCACCTGCCTTAGTTATAAATAGTGAAACCATATCATCTGGAAATTCATCACAGAATTTTTTAATGGTCTCTTGAATTCCTTTTAATCTCTTTGCTTCTTTAAATGCTACTTTTAAATCATCAAAGTCACTATCTAGGTTATATTGTTCAAAAGAGTATTGTACCATTTTCCATAATAATTTCTCAGACAAAATGTCCTTTGCTGCAAATACAATTGCATCAAGAATATACATCGGTATTACAGCACGAGCATCAATTGCCTCAGCAAGCAATGTTGCATACCAACCCTTTTTGATATTGTTTACAACAGTCATTACGGAATCATATCGTTCCGCTTCTGTTCCTGACTTAATAGTTGAAATATGTCTCTCTATCACAGCAGCATCTTTATACATGCTCCTTATGACTGAGTACACAAAATCTTTATTGCTTTCTTCGCTTGCAAAATCAACTTCAAGTGTATGCGGCGCATAAAATATGCTAACATAAGGATTTGCATCAAAAAGCTGGGATAACTTTTCTCTTCGTGATTCACCTCGATTCATTGCAGTCTGGTTTGACTTTTTGGCTCCATCAACAACTACATCCAAATCTGTCACAATGGAGCACTTTCGCTGTAATCGTGATTCGTCAAAAACACATGCAACATTTTCAAATCCAACACTTCCAATGTTAATCAGACCAATTCCCATCTCATCAAGGGACACTCCAAGAACTTTTTTGGCCAACGCTGGAATCAGTATTTCTTCACCATCCCCCTCAACCAATATGACTCCTTTAGAAAACAATAAAACACTTCGTTTTGCATCTAAATATCTTGATAGAATTTTCGAGAAAGAAATTCCCTTACATTCTAAAACATCGGTTCCAAATCGATCCAACCCATTGGTAGGCTTCATTACAAGCGATGTCTGTTCATCAACTTTCTTCATTACATTTATTTTTTCAATATATGAAACTTCAGAAAGATGGGTTGAATGTGTGGACATCACAACTTGCGTATAGGTATGTGCAACTTGGAGATTATTAAACAATGTTTTCTGGATATGTGTATGAATATGAGCCTCAGGTTCTTCGATAATCATAATATTGAGAAGTTCTCGATTACGATTAACTTCAAACTCAACTAGTTTCATAGCAATATACAGAATATTAAGATGCCCTAACCCCAACAAATCTATATCCGTTTGATTAGACGGAGAAATCGTCAAATATCTAGCAAGTGTCGCAAAATCTTCTTTCAGTCGTGACTCTAATTTGATTTCAGGAGAATAAATCGCGCCAATCATTTCGAGTAGTTTGCGGTTCACCTGCTTTCCAATATCAGAAACTTGCGGAATATTGGCTATTTTTGTATTTAAATCGGAAATTTTTTTCTTTATATCATCAATATCTTTTTCTTTAATATCTCCCTCGATAGTGTCAATGATTTGGCGTATAGGATTTTTCGGCTTTCTAAGCTCTGACTCGACATCACGGAGGGCATCAATAAATACTGTTGATATATGTTGCCACACATTCATGATATCTATTTTACAACCAAGGACGGATTGATCATCATCTTCAGGATTTACATACTGCCCGGCACAAATATCTCCAACTATAGACTTATATACATTTTCATCTGTGAAATCCGCTTGTGAACGTGCCGCATAATAGAATTCATAATCACTTAATTTTATTTGAGATCGAACTGATTCAAATGTACCGTTTTGGGTAGCTCCAGCCAATTCCATTCTTTTGGTTTTACAAGGACGAATAAAAAGCGAAACAGTTCCAAAGTCTTTATCTGTACAGCGAATATACGATTTCAAGAAATCAATATTTTCTCGCTCAGGAGTTAACTCGGAACAAAATTCATTGTGTTTATCTTCATTCGAGATTTCGTCAAAAAATGCAGATATTATTATCCAATGTCCTTTCCAATCACCAAGAGCATATGAAAAGTCTGTTTCCTTAAGGCGTTTTGTATTGTAATAATAATTATCATCAAGAAGAATCCTGATAGCAGTTAAAGCATTGGATTTACCAGAATCATTTTCTCCAATTATGGTATTAGCTCCCTTTGCAAACTCAAAACGTACGTTTTTGAGATTTTTGAAATTTACAATTTGAACGTATTTTAGATACATAATTCTCTCCTTATGCGTGTATGTAATTTGTTCTATATCTCACAAATGCCTCTGTAAGGCATCTCTTTTGCTATATTATATATAGTATACCTCATCCAACATAGTCTTTCAATTTTTTTGCATGACACCTACACTTCATGTTCTATCACGCATCCGAAAGAATCAAAATAACCTCTTTTTTATATCTCGTTTTAGCGGAAATAAAAGAACTTCCTTTTATATATTTTTGTTTTAGCTGAATTCTTTGCTTCTATCGTTGCAATAACTTTCTCCGCTGGGTATAATAAAAAAGAACTTTCTACAACCTCAAAGGAGGGATTTCTATGATAGAACAGCTCATTGCTGAAGCAACAGAATGTGATTTCAAAGTTGCTCTCGAAATAAAAAAGCCAAAAAGCTGGTTAAAAAGTGTCAGTGCCTTTTCCAATGGAATCGGCGGCACTCTGTTTTTCGGAGTCTCTGATGACCGGGAGCCTATCGGCTTGTCCGATGTTCAAAAGGATGCTGAAGCGATCAGCCGCTTAATAAAGAACGTATCACACCATTACCTCAGTTTATCTTAAAACCATTACAGGAAGATGGTAAAAATCTATTAGCTCTGGAGGTTTCTCCTGGCCGTAGCACCCCATATTATTACAAGGCAGACGGCGTGATGGAGGCATATATCCGTGTTGGAAATGAAAGCGTAATTGCCCCTGATTACATTGTGAATGAATTGATCTTAAAGGGAACCAATCAGTCCTTTGATACCCTAACAACAGACGCGGTAAAAAAGGATTACAGCTTTACACTTCTGGAAGCAACCTATCTGGAACGGACCGGTCTCCGCTTTGAGCCATCCGATTATGTTTCCTTTGGTTTGACTGATAAAAATGGACTCCTGACCAATGCTGGAAAACTCATGACCGATCAGCACACGGTTTATAACTCCCGTATGTTCTGTACCCGGTGGAATGGCTTGGAAAAAGGCTCTATCTTTGATGATGCGCTGGACGATAAAGAATACGAGGGAAATTTAATTTATTTACTGAACAGCGGCAGTGAATTTATTCGCAATAATTCCAAAGTCCGTTTTGTCAAAAAGGCACAGTATCGTGTAGACAAACCGGATTATGCTGAACGAGCTGTGACAGAGGCTCTTGTCAATGCGCTTATCCATCGTGATTATATTGTGCTTGGCAGCGAAATCCATATTGATATGTTTGATGATCGGGTGGAAATCACATCTCCGGGCGGTATGTTTGGCGGCGGCTCAATTCAGGAATACGATATTTACAGTATTCGTTCAATGCGGCGAAACCCTGTGATTGCTGACCTGTTCCACCGCATGAAGTACATGGAACGCCGTGGAAGTGGCCTACGCAAAATCGTCAGTGAAACCGAAAAGCTGCCTGGATATACAGCGGCATATAAGCCTGAATTTTCCTCAACAGCAACAGATTTCAGGGTCATCTTGAAAAATGTAAACTACAACTTAGAGGATGACACCCACCAAGTTATCCACCAAGTTACCCACCAAGATATTGAACTATCAACGGTGTCCAAACAGATTTTGGCTTTTTGCACAACACCAAAATCCAAGAAAGAGCTTGCAGTATTTTGCGGCTTCAAAGATTTAAGAAACTTCACTTTGAAACATATCAATCCGCTTTTAGAATCCGGGCAATTAGAAATGACTATTCCCGATAAACCTAAAAGTCGCAATCAAAAATATATTACAGTTCGTTCCGAATAAACAGAGAAGCAGGGCATTGGGTCTCATCTCCCATTGTCCTGCTTCTTTTTCATTCCAAATTATATTCACATCATTTACCCATACACCCAATCCTGTATCGCAAATTTCAAACTCTGCACCTTTCCCAGTAGCCAGATTGCAGCCAGCGGCAGCCCCATCGGGGCTAATCAAAAATGCCATAACCAGCAAAATCACACCATTCTGCGGGGAATAGGTAATCAGCACAGCCACGCCAAGCAGAGCAATTACAGTGCTGAGCAGACCAAGCACCAGACCGGATATGTAGATCAGCCCCGTGCAGAGCCAGACAAAAAGCGTCAACACCAAAACGACCGGTGCAGTTACGATCATCAGCAGACATTTCAAAATCTTCATTCCTGTTCCTCCTTCCAACGCTCCAGATGCCGTTTGCACAGGGCATCCGCTTCTCTCTCATCCTCTTCCGTCACTTCCCGTTTTCCTTTGGTCAGTTCAATCTCCAGATAAGTCCGGTAATCATCGGCTAAGAGGTCGAACAGTTCCTTGGGAGTATGGCACACCTCGCCAGAGCAATAGTGAAAATCTTGGTCAAATTCAACTCTTACACATCCATGGCGGCTGATATAAACTTCTATGGTCTCGTCTGCGGTCAGGTAATCCGCAAAAATCTCCAGCACCCTTTCAAAGGTCAGCATCTGTTTTCACTCCTTTGCTACGCTTCTTATTCTACTCATATTATCCGGTACGGACAGGCAAAAGACAAGGATACAGACAAAAAGAAAAAGCGGAGGGAAGGTGCGGCGAAGAAACGCCGTTCCTCCCTCCGCAAATGGAGTATCTATCCCTGTTATGAAAGTTTGGAGAGTTGGGTAAGGATTTCCTTCACACCCTCCCACAGTTGTTCCTGCCGCTGGGATATATCCTCCAAGTCAGCATTATAAACCCGCCCGGTCTCATGCACTTTGCGGGTCAGCTGATTCAAGTTGTTGCTGCTTCGACGCATCAGAGAGACCAACTCCTTCAGCTCCGGCAGTTCCAGCTTGACCACATAACCATCCAGCGCCATTTTCCGCAGATAAGCACTCAAATTCTCTGTCCCGTATTGCTGCATCTTTTGATGGATCAGCTCCAGTTCTTCTGCGGACACCCAAAACAAAACCGGAACATCCCGCTTGCGCTTTGCCATGGTTATCGCTCCGGCTCCCGTTTTTTCGGGGCGGCAGACTTATGGGCGGGCAACTCCTGTTTGAGCTTTTGCAGGACAGAACTTTTCTGCTGTTCTTGAGCGACTTTTCGGAACTGTCTGGTGAACAGGTCGGTCAAACCGGGATTGACCTGATCTACCACCAGATAGGCACAGTGGCGGGAAGCGCCGCTGTCCTCCAGCGTAGGAATGTTTTTTGCCCATGCTTTATTGTCCTGAGAGATACGCCCGTCATAGTTCTTGCGCTGGATGGTGTTGGCAAGAATAAACTGTACCCGTTCCGTCCCGAACTTTTCCAGCACATCTTTGACCGCCGCCTCCGTATCCAGCCGATTCTCTGCATAGTGGGCGCTGATGGTCTGCTCAATGGCTTCTTTGCAGGCGCTGTTCGCCTGATATGAGAGGTTGTACTGTGCCATTTCCCCATGCTCGGACGCATAGGCAGCAGAATGTGGATAGACCGGTGTTGTTCGCAGTTCCTCTTTGGCTCTGCATACATCGTCGGCACGGCTTTCAATGCTGTCCCGGATCACATCCATGTAGCCGGTCTCCAGCTTTTCAAAGTAGCGGTACACATCCGCCAGCGGCGAAGAAGATTCCAAAAGTGCCTGGGCCTGGGCGTCGGTCAGATCCGGCTCCTCCATTGCCATCACGATGTCCTCGCGGATGGTGTACTCATAGGCATGGTTTAAGACTTCTTCCGGGGGCTGGCTTTTCAGCCAGTCCCGGAACTTGTCCTGTTCGGCAGCCATCTTTTCATAAAGAGCTGTATTCAGATCGTTAGTATTCATGTTATCGCACCTCCTCATGCTGTTTTGGTTTCTTGTCTGTACTGCGGGGTTGCACCGGGCGTTTTAGGTTATCCAGCACCGAAGGCCGTGTGCTTTTGGCAACAACAGACTCGGTGTGTGCCTGCCCCTTTCCGTCGATGTTGAGCAGGGTATCCAGCTCCACCAGACGGGCGTTTTTGCTTTTCAGTTCTTCTTCATAAAGGAATGGCTTTCCGACTTCCTCCTTTGCGGCAGCCTGCTGCTGATAGAGGTTATCCAGCTGGGCCTTTGCCGCCTCCAGACGCTGGGGCATCTGGGCGAGGGCATTGTCGATACGGGTAAGATTTCCGCGAGGGTCTGTACCAAGGGTTGCCCTGTGGGTCATCTGTCCTTTCAGCAGGAGCGTATATTCCTGTTTCCAAGCGGAAAATTCCACAGACATGGCATAGCCCCGGTAGCTGCCGATCTGCACCGGATCGGAGGTTTTGACCTCCTTGCAGGCATCCAAAAGGGCTGCACCGGCGTTCTCCTTATCGGTCAGCAGGTCTCCACGAATCTCCATACCGGCAAAGCCGTCCTCCGGGTGCGGGTGAGCTGCCAAAACCTCCAGGTCAGATTCAAAGCCCTTGATAAAGCCCTTGTGCTTTTCAATCTCCTCCGGGAAGTATTTGAGCAGCTGGTCCTCCAGACGATATTGCTTGCTCTGGTGGTCGGCTTTCATCAGCTTCAGGCGGGATACCTCCACATCCAAATCCATACGCTCTTTGATACGGGGGTCTCCGGCGCACAGAGCCTTGATCTCGGCAAAGGAAAGCGCCGTTTCATCCACATCATCGCAGGAGCGCACCGGCGATTTAGAAGTCATGATCTGGCTGATGAATTTTTGCTTATTCTCCACCGTCTGCCAGAGGTATGCGTCAAAGGTTCCTTCGGTCACATAGCGGTACACATGGACAAGAGGATTCTGGTTGCCCTGGCGCTCGATACGGCCCTTGCGCTGGGCAAGGTCTCCCGGTCTCCACGGACAGTCCAGGTCATGAAGTGCCACCAGACGGTCCTGCACATTGGTGCCTGCGCCCATCTTGGCGGTGCTGCCCAAAAGGACACGCACCTGACCGGTACGGACTTTAGAGAACAGCTCCTTTTTCCGCACTTCGGTGTTGGCTTCATGGATAAAAGCGATCTGGTCGGCAGGCATTCCCTGAGCAATGAGTTTCTGACGAATATCGTCATATACCGTAAAGACCGGTTCCTGCTCCGGCAGAGGCACAGCGCCTTCCAATGCGTGAAGCAGTGGATTATCCAGCGTTTTCGCCGCCTTGCTTGCAGGAGCTTTTGCCTGCGGTGTAGAAATGTCGCAGAACACCAGCTGGGTCAGCTTGTCAGCTTTGCCGTCCCGCCAGATCTGCATGATGTTGTCCACACACTGATTGACCTTTGTGCCAGGTTCGTCCGGCAGCATCTGGTTGACGATCCTCTGGTCAAGCCCCAACTTACGGCCATCCGAGGTAATCTTGAGCATGTTATCCTGGGACGGGTCAACAGTTCCGCTGTGTACCAGCGATGCACGCTCCGAAAGAGCTTTGACCATTTCCTGCTGATGTTCGGTGGGCTGCGCCACGATGTTGTGGTACTCCACTTCCGGGGTAGGGAGATTTAACTGGTCGGCAGTCTTAATGTCCGCCACTTCTTTGAACAGGTTCATCAGCTCCGGCAGATTAAAGAACTTGCTGAATCTCGTTCTTGCCCGGTAGCCGGTGCCTTCCGGTGCCAGCTCCAATGCTGTGACGGTCTCCCCAAATCGGGAAGCCCAGCAGTCGAAGTGGGTCATGTTCAGCTCTTGCAAGCGTTCATACTGAAGGTAACGCTGCATGGTGTAAAGCTCGGTCATGGAGTTGCTGACCGGGGTGCCGGTGGCGAAAATCACGCCACGGTTTCCGGTGATCTCATCCATATAGCGGCACTTGGCAAACATATCGGAGGATTTCTGCGCGTCCGATGTGGAAAGACCAGCCACATTCCGCATTTTTGTGTATAGAAACAGGTTTTTATAGTTGTGGGCCTCGTCCACAAACAAACGGTCCACACCCAGCTGCTCGAAGGTTACCACATCGTCTTTTCGCCCCTCGGCTTGCAGCTTTTCCAGTCTGGCTTCCAGAGACTTTCTGGTACGCTCCAGCTGCTTGACGGTAAAACGCTCGCCGCCGCTGGCCTGCACCTCTGCGATGCCCTCGGTGATCTCGTCGATCTGTTCATAGAGAAGCCGTTCCTGACGCTCCCGGCTGATGGGGATACGCTCAAACTGGCTGTGTCCCATGATGATGGCGTCGTAGTTACCGGTGGCAATACGGGCGCAGAACTTTTTGCGGTTATGGGTCTCAAAGTCCTTTTTGGTTGTGACTAAGATGTTGGCAGAAGGATAGAGGCGCAGAAACTCCGACGCCCACTGCTCGGTCAGGTGGTTTGGAACCACAAAGAGAGATTTCTGGCATAAGCCCAGGCGTTTAGCCTCCATCGCAGAGGCCACCATCTCAAATGTTTTGCCTGCGCCCACTTCGTGTGCCAGCAGAGTATTACCGCCATACAGCACATGGGCAATGGCATTCAGCTGATGTTCCCGCAGGGTAATGGCCGGGTTCATGCCCCCAAAAGTGATGTGGCTGCCATCATACTCGCGGGGACGGGTGGAGTTCATTTCCTCGTTGTACTGGCGCACCAGAGTCTGTCGGCGCTCCGGGTCTCTCCAGATCCAGTCCTTGAAGGCTTCCCGGATAGCCTGCTGCTTTTGGGCAGCCAGGGTGGTCTCCTTGGCGTTCAGCACGCGGCGCTCTTTTCCATCTGCGTCCTCTATGGTGTCATAGATACGGACATCCCGCAGGTTTAAGCTGTCCTCCAAAATCTTGTAGGCATTGGCACGGCTGGTTCCGTAGGTGGTGTTGGCAGCTACATCACTATAAGGAACAGAAGTTTTTCCTGTGATCTGCCATTCAGCGGTAAAAGACGAGTACTTGACCTCGATATTTCTCTGGAGATAATACGGTGTACGAAAGGTTTCGTACATAAACTGCTGGATGTACTCCTTGTCGATCCAAGTAGCGCCCAGACGCACCTCGATCTCCGACGCATCCAGGTCCTTGGGCTGGGCGGCGGTAAGAGCTTCCACATTGACTGCATAAACCGGGTCCTGCTGTGCCGCCCGCTGTGCCTGACGCAGTTTGCGGCGTACATTGCCGGAAAGGTATTCATCGGCGGTCACATAATGGGGCGATCCGTCCTGCTCCAGCTGTCCCGGTACACGGAAGATCACACCTTGCAGTTCTCCGGCCAGTTCTTCTTTTGTTTTTCCGGTAAGCTGGCTCATATAGCCCATATCCACGCAGGCTTTTTCCGAGATGGACACCGCCAGCGCTTCACTTGCCGTATCCACCACAGCCACTGCCTGATGGGGCTTGATGGTCCGTTTGGTGAACATATCCGCCTTGCGCTCCAGCTTTCCGTCCTCGTCGATGACTTCCAGCGCACAGAGCAGGTAATAGGAAGAATCGTCTGCATAGGCCAGACGGTTTGCACGGTCATTGATGAGACCGTATTTGGCAGAAAAGCTGTCATAGAGCCGGTTCAGCTCTGCCTGTTTCTCCTGAATAGCGCTGTCCGGAACCGCTGCATCCATCTGAAGGTCGATCAGTTCCTGCACACAATCACGCAGTCCCACAAGACCTTTCACACGGGCTTCGGCGGTAGCGTTGAGGTCAGGGCGCACCATGCGGCTGTTTTCCCGGTAGTACACCTGCCCGTCTACAATGGCATAGGAATAGTTCTTCACATTAGGGTCGGCAGGAATGGAGGTGTCAATAGCTTCGCCTTCGCCCAGCTCCGGCAGCTCTGCCTCCTGATAAGTGCCATGAATATACTTCACCGCATCATGCAGCTGGTCGGAAAGCTCCAGTCCCTCGATAGGGTTCACGGTGTAGTCCATACCATGAGCGGTGCTTACCGGCTCCTGTCTGCCCAGCACCATTTCCGGGTGGTCGATAAAATACCGGTTGATGGCAAACCCGTCCTCCGTCTGTCCGGTCTGGGTCCATTCCGGCACGATGTCCAGCGGGCGATCCCGCTTTTGGAGGAAGATGATGTCCGATACCACCTCGGCACCGGCATTCTTTTTGAACGCGTCATTAGGCAGACGGATCGCTCCCAGCAGCTCGGCACGCTGGGCAAGATAGCGGCGCACGGTGGAATCCTTGGCGTCCATGGTATAGCGGGAGGTTACAAAAGCTACCACACCGCCGGGACGCACCTGGTCCAGTGCTTTGGCGAAAAAGTAGTTGTGAATACTGAAATTCAGCTTGTTGTAGGCTTTGTCATTGACCTGATACTGACCGAAAGGTACATTGCCGATGGCAAGGTCAAAGAAGTCACGCCTATCGGTGGTCTCAAAGCCGCCTACTGTGATGTCCGCCTTGGGATAGAGCTGCTTTGCGATGCGCCCGGAAACAGGGTCCAGCTCCACGCCGTACAGACGGCTGTTTCGCATTTTCTCCGGCAGCATACCAAAGAAATTGCCCACACCCATAGACGGCTCCAGAATATTTCCGGTCTCAAATCCCATACGGTCCACCGCTTCATAGATGGCCTGAATGACCGTAGGGCTGGTGTAATGGGCGTTGAGGGTAGAGCTTCTGGCGGCGGCATATTCCTCCGGGGTCAGCAGTTCTTTTAGCTGGGCATACTCTAAAGCCCATGCCGGTTTCTCCGGGTCAAACGCATCAGAGAGACCGCCCCAGCCCACATATCGAGAAAGAACCTCCTGCTGTTCGGGGCTTGCCTGCTGTCCGGCAGCTTCCAGCTCTTTCAGCAAACGAATGGCATTGATATTTGCCTGGAACTTGGCTTTCGGACCGCCTTCACCCAAATGCTCATCGGTAATACGGAAGTTCTGTGCATTGCGGCGCAGGTTGGCCTTGTATTCCTCATAGGAGGCTTCCTCGGCAGCTTTGGCATTGGGCGAAGGTCTGCCACTGGCCATTGACCTGAATGGAAACCGGGTGTTCGTCCAGCACTTCCTCAAAGGTTTTCTCCGGCTCTGTCACAGGGGCTGGCGGCTCCGGCTCCTCGATATGCAGCCGTTCCACCACCACATCATAAGGCAGATGGTTCTTGTCGCCCGGATAGACGGCCACGGTCTCGGAATGGAAGGCCGGGGATTCGGCAGCCGGTTCGGGCTGTTCCTGTCCAAAGCCATCCAGCTGACGGGCATACATCCCGCGCAGCAAAGGCGCAACCTCATCCCAGCGGAAATACAGCACAGCCAGACGCTTTTCCTCTGCGTCCAGGACTTCCAGCTCCATGCCCTGTGCCGTGGTACGGTAATCGGCAATATCGCCGGTCTCCAGATTCAGTGTCTCGATCTCACCGGAATAGGCTCTGCTCAGCCAGTAGGCGATCTCGCTGTTGCTCCTGCCGGATTGCAGCAGCGTGGAAATCTGCTGTTTATCCGCTTCATCCATCAATCCATGGGCCAATACATCCCGCAGGTCCTGATCTGCCTTGTCCGGGTCAATGGGAAGAAACTCGGTATAGTAAGCATTGCGGCGGTCTGCCCGAAGCAGCTGCTCGAACTGTTCTTTGCGCTCTGCCCGGTAGATGGGATATACCATGCCGGTGGGCAGAAGCTGCACGGTGTCATCCCGCAGCTCGGTGATCTGATAGGCGTCATCCTCGATATACACGGTATCGCCCACGGCATAGACCGGGGCGGCTGGGTCATAGGAGGTTCTTTGCGGAATTGGGCGGCGAACTGCGTCATATTCCTCATCGGAAATGGAAACTTCGGAAGTCTGCTCTGTCTCGGCAGCTGCGATCTGCTCTGCATCCGACATCACCTGTTGGATAAACGGGGTCATTGTCCAGTTTTTCCGGGTCTGCCACCTGGCCGTTGACGATCCCTCTTTCCTCCAGAGCTTCCCGGATGGCGATTGGGTCGATGTCGTCAAAACGGTCCTGTTCTTCTTCGGTATAGAACCGGTCCTCCTGAATGAGCTGGGCAAGCCTGCGCTGTACCTTCGGCCAGGGCAGCTGCGTTTCCTCCGGGCTGCCGGCACGGATAACAAACAGGCTGTTGCTGTTACTGCCGCCGTATTCCAGAGCCAGCCATGCGGCGGTATCTTTTTCTCTTGCATGGTCTTTCATATAGCGGACAACAGCGTGTTTACTCTCGATATTGCCGTTCCATGCACAAAGGGCAGTATCAATATCTTCCTGAGAAAGAGGGCGCAGAAGCTCATGGAGCTTTGGATAGGTCTCGTCGATCACTTCCCGGTGCAGACGCTGACGGAACTCCGGCACATCGGAATAGAGCCGAATCAGCTCCATATCCTTAGAGCCAAGAACCGCACGGCGCACAGCGGCATTGCCCTCGATGACAGCATTTTCACGGTCGGAATGACCGCAGGCATTTCGATATGCCACATTCTCAGATATGGCGGCAGTCACCACAGGCTTATACTGCTCAAACTGCTCCCGAAGGGTAGGCTTTGGCGTTTCTTCCTCTATCTCCGGCTGCTGGGCATGAATGGCATCTTCTTCTGCCAGATCCTTTTCAGCCTGGATCTTGTCATACTGCGCTTGTTCCTGTTCGGTAAGATAGCGGCCTTTCTGGACAAGTGAAGTAATGCGCTTGGCAACCTTTTCCCAGTTCAAGTGAACATCCGGGCAGTCCTGCTTTTTATAGTGCAGTCCTTTCCCATCGTGATCTTCGCCGCTGTGTGTTGCGCCGGACAGGGCATGAGAGCGTCCGCCAATGCCATACTCGTCTTTAAGGAATCTCACTTTTTCCTTATCCGTATGGTTTTCCATGAAGAACGCATAGATACGGCCCTTTCCTCCGGCAAAACTGCTGCCGCCGGTCATGGCGGCGTCGATCTCATCCTCGGTAATGAAATGCTGGACGGTTGGCACTTGGGAAAGGTCCGAAGAAAAAGTTCTGCGTGGCAGGTCAAGATCCTTCAGGTTCTCCCAAATTTCCCTTGGCCTATGGTAATGAAAGCGCAACAGGTCACGGTCCTGCTGATAGGCAGTCCAGAAGGCGGCGTATTCTTCCTTGAGGGTCTGGCGGAAAGCCGGGTCACTCAGCTGCTCCGTCAGGCGGCGGGTCTCCTCCGGGAAACCATTGCCTTTGATCTCTGACAGGCAGGACAAATATCCGGCTTCTCTGGCGTCCTCACTGAGATCGTGATATAGGTTCCAGAACTTTGTGGCAAGGAGGGAGCGTTCATAGCCTGCCGCTTCTGCAAGTTCCACATTGGAGGCAAACTGGCCGCTTTCCAAAAGCTCCCCGATACGCTCTGCGGCGCTCTCCCAGGAAATGACCTGGGCAGACCTGTCATAACGGACAGACTTCCCATGGGAAAGATGGATACCATCCTCGGCATACCATGCGCTCACACTGCCAAGGCCATTGCCGCCGTGGTACAGCGTTTTCAGTATCTCGGCAATCTCAGCGGTGGTTTTCTGCTTTTCAAATGCTGCAACCACACGCTCCCTCTGACGATCTGTATTGCCTCCCAAACGCAGCACATGGTCAATATCATTTTGGGCAAAAGAAAAAGCAGAGGATGTATGCGCTACATTCTCTGCTTCATCTATGGATTGGATCTGCTCCGCTTCGGAGAGGAACAGGTTTAGGGTCAGCTGTTGATAAGCTCCGCCATCAGGATCTCCTCTGCCTGGGCTTTGCAGGTGTTCATCAGGCCCACCCACTTCATGGGATCGCTGGCTTTCAGTTCCTCGGTGGCTCCCGCTTCCTTCGCCAGCTGGAGCATCATCTGTTCCAGTCTGCTCTGGGCGGTCTCGTCGATCTCGATGAGGTGCGGGTACAGCTTCTCGCTCAGCAACATCTGGTTGTAGAGGATGGGACGGTGTTCTTTCAGGTAGGTTTTCCTCATCCTGCCGTACTTGCCCAGGGGTTTCTCCGGCTGTTCGCTCAGCTTCAGGTCGGGAATCTGATAGTCTCCGTTCTGGATGTAGGTCATGGGATTGTTCATCTTGCTTGCTCCTTTCTTGGTTGGCTTCGCGCTCTGCATTTCGGACGGTAACGCCGATCTGCCGCAGCACCTGCTGGTTGATCTGGCTGACCGCTGTTCCCAGCGCCCCGATGGTGGACGGGGTGTTGAAATCAAAGATCGCCATGAAATCTTCGTGGTCGAAGTAGCGTTCCGGCTCCAGTCCACAGCGGGACATCAAAGCGTAAGTGATGCTGACGGTGGCGGCTGCCTTGAACTGCACTCCGATGTTATACTCATCATATTCCTCCAAAAAGGAACCGTCAACGATATAGAAGAAGTCCTGCTGATGCTCCGTCCAGTATTCCTCGGCCAGTTTTCCGGCTACCTCCGTGAGCTGTCCGGCAAGGTCATCACCGGAAACATCATAGGTGCGCTCCAGCATGGCCTGCACGGAATCCAGATGGCGCTCCTCCAGCTGCCACAGCCAGGGAGTGCGGGAATGTTCACGGGTTCCGGTGTCGGAAATGTCAAAGACATAACGCAGGCGAGGTCTGTCCCCGGAATCATCCACCAGAGCGATTCCCTTGGAACCGCGCCTTACATATCGGCCCATCTTTTCATTCCACAAATCGTACTCTGCACAGGCGGTGGCGTCCGGTCGCTGGGCATAGATCATCAGCTGCTCATGGAACGGGTACTTGTAAAGGCGGGAAGCAGTAGTGAGAAACCCTGCCCATTCCTGCCAGCTCCCCGTGAGCTGTGTTGCCACTTTGTCCGCCATCTGTGCATATAGTTCAGCTTTGGTTGGCATAGTGTTCTGTCCTCCTTTCAGTTTTGGGGTAAAAAGGTGGGGTGGCAGATTGCCACCCCATCCCTGCGGTTATGTTGTTTACTGGTCAAAATCCGGGTACAGCTCCAGTTCGGCAAACTTCTCATCGGTCATCGCACAGAGCTTCGTAAGGGCGCTGTCGGTCAACTCTCTCAGCTCTGTTTCCTCCGGCGAAAGCTCGCCGCGCATCTCACGCAGACTGTCAATCAGCCCGGTGCGGCTGCCGGTATTGTAAATGCACATCAGGTTCATTTCCTCAAAAGTAAAGTTTCCCATATCAAATCTCCCTTTCCGCACTCTTTTTGGGTGCTGTCTTTTTGTGTTCTGTCTTGGGCTGGCCTTTCAGCTGCTCCATGACGGACTTTTTCTTTTCCCGTTCCTCCCGATGAATGGCGTCAGTCAAGTCCATCAGGGAAATGGGCTGACCGCTTCGGGCCTGCTGTTCCAGCTCTGCCACCGTAGGCTCTTTTGCGCCATTGTTGATGATACCGTCGATCATGCCGTAATCGTCCTCCACGGCCATCTCCGCATTTTTCAGTGGATTTTGCGAAAAGAATCCAGGGATCTGGGTAAAACCAACGCTGTCACAGTAATGACAGGATACCTTACCGTCCTGCTTGATCGCAACGATGTCACTGACGCTCATGGAGGGGCTGTGAAAGTCCACGGGTTTTTCCAGATTGAATTGCTGATAGAGTTTTTCCAGCTGCTCCGGCACAGTGCCAGACTCCCTCAGAGGAGCTGTGTAAATGAGGTCATAATTGCTGCGGTCTATGGAAATGTTATGGGACTTTAACCAGTCCAGATTCATAAAGCGCACATTCTGCGGATCGTCACGGCTCACCTGATAGATGGCAAAGCAATCTCTATTCTGGGAGAGAAATGCCTGTTCTCGTTCCTGCTGATGTTCCTGACGCTCCATGACCTTTTCGTGGAACTGAGGGCTTTTCTCCCATTCCTCATGGTCCACACCGAAAAGACCGCCATGATCCATGATTTCCTGCGGGTCAAACACCATGCTCTCCGTATTGTCCTCATACAGCACATAGACGGTCAAACCGGCGGCATCCAGTTCCAGCGCCCGTTCTCTGGTAACAGGGAGCATCCCATCATAGGAGTAGCCGTATTCCTGCATATCCGGTGTGGATACCTGCTCATCCGGCATGGGGTATTCATCCAGTGCCTGCTCCTGCGCTTCCGGCAGCTGGGAAGAAGCGGTCATCTGACTTGCCTCTGCCTGCATCTGCTCATAAGCAGCTTCCTGCAAGGTCTCAACCATAGACAAGGGAGCGCGTCTGAGCGAAGTGCTGTCCAGATCGTTATCATCACAAATCTGGAGAACTACCTTCATGCAGGAAAGCTCCGGCATATCCAGCTGACCACCATCCAGCTCTTTCATGGACGCAGCATCGTAAAGAGTGTAGTCCCATCCGCTGTCACAAGGTTGGATATGAAGATAGGTAGTATCGTTGATCAGAAACAAAGCCTCTTGCTGGTTGGCGTCCGCTCCCAGCACCTCCATTTCCGGCATGGCCGCAGCCAGTTCCTTTACCGCTTTTTGCACCAACGGATTATCACGGTAATAGTCGATTGCCTGAATGGTGTCCAGGTCAATGGTATGGCCGGTCAAAATCGGAAAAGGTCCTTCATAGTCGCTTCCATCTTTCAGCTCAAAGCCAATGCCCTTGATCCCATTCATTCGCTCTGCCGGAATCTCCTGATAAATGCGTACAGCTTCCTCCAAAGACAGGTTATCGTGGTATTCTCCGAGGTTTGGAAACTCCATGCACTCTGCTACATAGTAGGTTAGATTGCCGGTCGGCTGCTCTATCGGGGCGGTTTCCGGCTCTGCCTTTGCATGGGGATCAATCCCACGCTCTTTGCATATTTCCTTATAGTGGCGCTCAATGTCAGAGATCAAAGTGCCGGAGGTCTTATTGATGGTCTCCAAACTGGCTCTCAGCTCTTTCAGTTCCTTGCCCTGACTCCAGCTTGCAATATAGCCGAAGCTGTTTTCTCCGGTCTCGATGCCAAAATATTTGCAGACTGCGTAGGAAATGCTTTCAGCCTCCACTTCCTCCGTGTGGCGGTCTTTCCTATGTTCTTGCAAAAACTGGGTGAGGGTAGAAAAGCCGCCAACAAAATTCAGCCCTTCTTCCTCGGTCAGCATCAGGCGTCCATCTTCCGCCAACTCCAGCGGCTCTGTCAGCAGAACGGAACCTGCATGGTTTACAACTACTTGTTCTTCTACACAGACCGGCTCTCCGGGGTCGTAGTCAGAACCGCGCAGGTCATAGCAATAAACGCCCTCCGGCAGATTATCACGGGCAATCCGCCCATTGGAGAACAGACCGGGTTTATCAAACAGCTCGATCTCCTGATATTGCTCGTCATTGGCAATCTGAATCTTTTTCTGATTGTGGAGCTTGCTGTGGGCAATCTCGTGTACTGTGGCCGAAACCGTCTGCACCTCACTCATGCCCTGGCGAATGGCAATTTTCTGATGATCGGCAGAAAAATAGCCGTCCGTATCGGCGGCCATTGCTTCAAAAGTAATCGGCACCGGTGCGCTGCGGCGCAGGGCCTCCATGAATGCCTCATAATTTGGCACATTGCCGGAAAGGGAGGAAGCAAGCTCAGGCAAGGGTTTCCCGTCGGTCTGGCTCACATCAAAGACCTTGACCGGGCGAAACATGGGGATCTCGATTTCTTTTTCCTCTGTAACGATCTTTCCGTCTTTATCCAGAATCGGAGCCTTGGTATCTGGGTCCAGCTTCTGCTCCTCGATTTTCTTCTTATACGGTGTGGGAGCGATGATGGTAATGCCATGCTCGCCCTTTTTTACATGACGCTCAAACTGGTCTTTCCACTTATTGTATCCGGCTACCAAAGTGGCGTCCGGCTTCTGCATATAGATGAGCATGGTGTTGTTTACCGAATAGCGGTGGAAGCGGGACATAACGGACAGATAGCGCATATACTTTTCACTCTCAAACAGTTCTTTGATGCCCTGCTCGATGCCATCTGTGATTTCCCTTAGCCGCTCTCGGTTGGTGGGTTTGTTCTCAGCCATGATTTTCAATCTCCTTTCCAAGTGTGTGATTTCTGCTGTGTGTTCTGCAATCCATGCCTTTTGTTCTTCTTCACTTTCATAAAGAAAAAGGTCCAGCAGGTACTCTACATAGGTTTTCTTCTGGATCGCTTCCACAAAACGGGGGTGCGGTTCTTCCTCCGGTGTCCGGGGAGAATTGTCGGCCTCCCATTTTTTCAGCAGATAGTAGTAATCGGACAGTACGCGATAACACCGCTGCCGATCCTCACGAAACTGCTGTGCCTCGGTTTTCTGCCGGACATACCTCCTGCGGGGAGGGGCCTGACTGTCATAGATCAGGCCAAAGTCCTGTGCCAATTTCTCTGCCGCTTCTTTTGGGGAGAGGTCAAAGAGCTTTGCGGTAAAGTCGATCACATCGCCAGTAGCTCCGCAGCCGAAACAGTAGAAATATTCCTCGTTCAGCTTCATGCTGGGGTTCTTATCATCGTGAAAGGGACAACAGGCCATGCCATTTCGTTTGACCTCGATCCCATAAAACGCTGCCGCATCTCTGGTGCTGACCGACTGCTTGACTGCTTCAAATACATTCTCTGCCATGTGCCTTTAACTGCTGGACTTTCTCACAGGGGGCTGGTATCCGGCAGCTTTCGCACGCTCACTGGCAGCTTTGCGGCGCTCGGCGCTGTATGGCTCCCTGACTGATACACACCGCTTGGGGACGGTAAAGTTATGGGCGTCCTTTCGGGTGATCTGGTCGGGGTGCTTTTTTGCCAGCAGATCCAGCTTCTCCATCAGACGGGGATCATGAGTATAGATCTCAGCCATTGGTTCTGCCTGGTTATAGAGGAGAATGGTTTCCCGTTCCACTAAAGAGAGCTTCATCGGCTGCCTCCTTTCCGCTGGTCAAATTCCAGCTTGAAGTTGGCGTACTGTCCATCGTCCTCCAAAACCACAGTGGCATCGTAGGTCTTGCCGGTTTTCTCCGAATATAGGCCCGTTACACGGACACGGCCATCTTTCAGCAGTGCAGACACCACAGCCTTGGTCGGCTGTTTTTTCTTGGCAGCCCACCATTTGTTATTTTTCCAGATTGCAAATTTGCAAGAATCATTCTGACAGAAGAAGCCTTTTTGCAGTTCTGCAACTTCACCGCCGCAGCGAGGGCATTTGCCCACCACCTCACGGGGCGGAGTGAACAGGTACTCAGTTCCCTTGATGACCTGATAAGTTCCCACCAGGTCTTTCAGCATGATGCTGATCCCGTCCAAAAACTCCTCCGGGGCAAGCTGCCCGCGCTCGATCTCGCCCAGTCGGTACTCCCACTCGGCAGTCAGAAGCGGCGATTGCAGTTGTTCCGGCAGAACGGTGATCAGGGAAACTGCATCGTGGGAAGGGAGAAGCTGCACCGTTTTCCTGCTCTTTTTTCGTTCCAGAAAACCGGCAGATACCAGCTTTTCCAAAATACCGGCACGGGTGGCCGGTGTCCCCAGACCTTTTCGCTCGGCATCCTCCGGCATATCCTCTTTTCCGGCAGTCTCCATCGCGGACAACAGGGTGTCCTCCGTAAAGTGCTGGGGCGGACTGCTTTTGCCTTCTTTGACGATTGCAGCAGCAACCGAAAGGGTCTGTCCTTCGGTCAGCTCCGGCAGGGCTTTCTCTGCGCCCTCTTTTTTCGGCTCTGCATCCTTCATTTTGGCACGGTAAGCGTCCTCCAGAGCCTTCCATCCGGGATGCTTCACCGTTTTTCCTTTGGCGGTAAACTCCCCACCGGCACACGCTGCAATCACAACGGTTTCCGAATAGATATGGGGCTGGGCTACGGCGCACAGCAGACGCAGGGCCACCAGCTCCAGCACCGCCTTTTCTCCCGCAGGAAGGACAGAAAGGTCTGCATCCTTGAGATTTCTGGTAGGGATTACTGCGTGGTGGTCGGTTACTTTCTTATCGTTGATGACCGTCTGGGAGTCACAGGAAATGGAGATTCCTTTGCGAAACGGCATAGCATTGGCAACCAGATTCACCAGCACCGGCAGGCTGTCTGCCATATCACCGGTCAGATAGCGGCTGTCAGTACGGGGATAGGTGCAGAGCTTCTTTTCATACAGGCTTTGCAGATAGTCCAGGGTCTGCTGGGCTGTAAATCCAAGCAGGCGGTTGGCATCTCTTTGCAGAGTAGTCAGGTCATAGAGGGCAGGCGGCTTTTCGGACTTTTCCTTGCGCTCCACCTTTTTGATTGTGACAGCTGCACCCTGACAGGCTTCTTTCAGCTGCTCGGCAGCGGTCTTATCCGCCATGCGCTCCCCGGATACGGTAAGACCGGGCAGCTCCAGCGCCACGGTATAAAAGGGAACCGGCTTAAAGGTGTCGATCTCAGCTTCTCGCTGGACAATGAGTGCCAGCGTTGGGGACATCACGCGCCCGATGTTGAGTGTGCGGTGATACAGCACGGAAAAAAGCCTTGTGGCATTGATCCCCACCAGCCAGTCGGCCTTGGCACGGCAGAGGGCAGCATCACGAAGTCCGTCATAGTCCGCACCGGGGCGCAGGTTTGCAAAGCCCTCCCTTATGGCGGAGTCCTCCATCGAAGAAATCCAGAGCCTTTTCATCGGCTTTTGGCAGCCTGCCAGCTCATAGACGCTGCGGAAGATCAGCTCGCCCTCGCGTCCGGCATCACAGGCATTTACTACCTCCGTCACATCCGGGGCGTTCATCAGCTTTTTGAGAATATCAAACTGCTTTTTCTTATCCTTTCCCACTACCATCTGCCAATGCTCCGGCAGAATAGGCAGGTCATCATATCGCCACTTGGCATACTTGGAGTCATAGCTGTCTGCATCCGCAAGACCGGCCAGGTGGCCCACGCACCAGCTGACGCGCCAGCCGTTACCCTCCAGATACCCATCCTTACGAGCAGTTGCACCGATTACCGTGGCCAGACTTTGTGCAACCGATGGTTTTTCAGCAATCACTAAATTCATAATCTTCAGCCTCCCATTTTTCCCGCACAGGCGTGTGCAGTTTTTTCTCTATGCTGTTTTCCTCATCCAGTAGCAGGTTATAACCAAACCGGTAGTCATAGCGGTACAGTTTCCCCAGCAGGTCATTGATGATGATACGGCAAGCCAAAATGACACGGGCTTTATCCACCTGCATCAGCTGGTAGCGTTGATAATTGCTGTAATATTCTTCGTGACGGCGGGTATTGCAGGCGGCATCTTCAAGTAAACTATCTACTGCATCCTGACAACCATCTTCTTTTTCCCCTTCCATGCAGTTCAGAAGTTCCATCATCAAAGGAAAGCTCTGTTCATCCATAGGAGCTTCTGCTGCAAGAAAACCGATCAAAGCGGATAAGAGCAGACGAGCCGCCGTCTGTTCTTGTTCCGTCAAAACGGCCATTGTTTTCTCCGCATTTGGCAGGATCTTTTCTTCCACAAAATCTGCCGCATCGTCGGAACAAAGCTGACGGATAGAATCTATGGACAATGAAACTGTCACGGTATCTAAGGAGAAATCAAAGGGGTCATCTTGCTTTGGCTTTCTCCGAAGTTTGTTTAACATGGTAGAAAGAATATCGCCGCCAAAATACACGGCGATCACCAGCAGGTCAAAAACAGCAATCAGCTTGATAAATATAATCAGAACACTCATTTTTTTCGTTTCCTTTCTTTGAGCCAGCGTTCCATCTCACGATGGCAGATACCTACGCAGGGACTTCCATAATTCCCGCAACCATAGCAGGGGTGGCTGTGGGATATAGAATGAGGACGGGAAGTTTCCCTCCCGCCCTCCGGCCTGCGTGTCATCATGCGTTCATAGGGACTGTCTGTGAAACGGGTCATTTCACACTGTCCTCATCATCTTCTTCTGTGCTGCCCCCATCAGCGTCCGGTTCGTCCGACTCCTCATCCTCGGTTTCCCATTCCTCGGAATCTTCCTCGCCATAATCATAATCGTCCAGACTGTCATTGCCCTTGGTCTTAGGCTTATTCTTAACGAGCTTCAAGTAGGCAAATACGCCACCGCCGCCCAGCAGAGCCAGCAGAAGGATCAGCGCAGCCGGGTTCAGTCCGGCAGGCTTCTCTTTTTCCGGCTCCGATGTTTCTGCCGGAGGTTCCGGTGCTTTGCCCGTACATTTACTCTTATCAGTTGCGCAGACCGGGCAAACCGTATTGACTGCCCCTGCTTCACATTTTGTCGTGCAGCTACACACAGCAGACGGCTTCTCTTTGACATTTTCATCTTCCATCAGTGCCATCAAATCCGCTTCATCCACCTGGTTCAGAAAGTGAACAGCAGTCTCCTTGTCCTCATTCGCCCTGTCAATCAGGATGTAAAAGTAATTTCCAGCTTTGGTCGTAACAGTAATAAGCTGCTTATTTCCTCCAAAATCATCCACCAGTGCCGCATTCCCCTCCGGTGTAAGTGCCGGTGCTGGTTCTGTTTCTTCCACAATCACGTTGCTATCATTGGTAGAATCCTCTGCCGGTGCCGCCGGTGCCTGTTCTGACCCCTGTGCAAAAGCAGGGATCGTAAAGCCAAATGCCACAACCATTGTTAGGCAAAAGGCGGAAAGTGTTCGGAGCAATCGTTTATTCCTCATAGCTGTTTTCCTCCTGTTCGTTGTTGTCATCCACCATACTGCCGGGAACTGTGCCGCCGGACAGCATGGCGCTCAGCTGAGCCGGGGTCATACGCAGGGCGCGCACCATCTGGACGATCTCCAGATTTTCTGCCTCGGTTTTCTGTGCTTCCAGCGCCTTGAGCTTTTCCTGATACTCTGCGATCTTCTCGCGGACCTTTGTAATCTCCTGGTCAATGCGTTCAATTTTGTTCTTTGCCATCGTCTATCACTCCTTCTAAAAAATCTCTGTTACCAGTTCATCAGGCCGTAGCCCTTGATACTCTGATAATTCAGGTCATAACTTTTGATCTTGCAGGCATCGCCGGAATTTCCCTCCACGGTATAAACACGGCTGCCATCCGTACCGATCACGATACCCACATGGTCTGCTGTCCCATCCAAATCCCAATCAAAGAAAATTGCATCTCCGGGAGCCAGATTGTTATAGCCTCTTGCACCCCATTGTCCATGAGACTGGAACCACGGAACGCCCTGCCACTCACAGCCTGCAAAGCGCGGTTCACTTTTTCCAGCCTGGTTATAACACCAGGATACAAAGCAGGCGCACCACTCCACGCGGCTGTCAAAGCCATACCAGCTCCAATAAGGATAGCCGCCCACATTGCCCACCTGACGCTTGGCCAGTTCCACCAGCTGAGGATTGCCGGGGCGGGTACCGTTAATGAACTGCACACCGGACAGATCTTCCGAGCCGCTGGTATCAGGGGAACCGCCGCCAAACAACAGCGGCTTATTGCCCATGGTCTGTCGGTAGACCTGATACATTTCCATCTGCTCCGGGGTCAGAATCTCCGACGCCACAGCGGAAATGGGCTTGCTGGTGAGTTTCACATTCAAAATGTAATACTCATAGGGGACTTCTTCTGAGGTGGTCTCGCCGGTCTCCGGGTCGGTGGAGGTCTCCGTGCGGTAGCGAATCTCCACTTCCTCAGTAAGCGTCAGCTGATACTGTGCTGCAAACACACGCGCCAGCTCTGCCTGAGCGCTCTGCCGGGTGTAGCCTTGCAAGACGGCAGAGAGAAATGCTGCCAGCTCATGAGGGTCATGGCCGATCATACCAAGGTCATAGCGATACTCGTCATACCCTGGGTGACTGCTTTCAATGTTGTCGATTTCCTCCTGCAACTGGGCTTCTCTGGCTGCATAATCTGCCTCCACCGCCAGCATTTCCGGGTCATCCGACGGATAGGTGGTGCCGGAGAGAACGGAACCGATGCTCTGCGCCATCATGGAGCAGGAGGACATGGTATTCATCAGCATACAGGTAATGAGGAACAAAACCCCTGCCATCAGGAAACCCTTCTTGTGGCGCATGACGAATGCCCCTGCCTGCTGTACCTTTTCTTTTACCGTCCTTGCGGCTTTTCCTGTTTTGGATGCAGCCTGGGCGGTATTTCCAGCAGTCTGACCGGCATGCTTGGCGGCGGCATACTGCTTTTTGATGGCCTGCTTTTGCTGCCAGCGGGAAAGAGGGTTGCTGGCAAACTGGGGATTTTCCTGCAAAGATTTCTGGTACAGAACATTTACATTTGCCTTTTCCAGTTGACGCTCTGCCTGGGCTGCTTTGCGGTACGGCTTCAGCTTGTGGCTGCGATAGCCCTCCCGCACCAGATAAGCGCCGGTCTCCACCGCTTCCTCGGACTTGTGGGCGCTTTCCACGCCCACATTGTCCTGCTCTGTTTCCCGGATCTCTTTGTGGAGCTTGCCCGCAACCAGATGGACGGGAGCTTCCTTGACCCCTTGAGAAAGTTTGGAGGGTGGCTTTTTCTTGTCCTCAAAGGTCAGCTTCGAGGTCTTTTTTCCGGTATCCGGGTCGATGACCGTCTGCCTGACCTTTTTCTTTGGGATATTGGCCTGCGCCTTATCTGCTCTGGCCGCAGCTTTCTCCGCTTTACGGATCGGCTTTTCCAGCGCAGGGTCAGACCGTTCCTCATCAGTAAAGCGCAGGCGCGGCTCCTTATTCAAACCATTCTCCCAGCATGAGGGAGGACATCATGTAGTGCAGCTCTGCATAAATGGCCATTCCCACAGGATCGTTGAACATACAACCGGACAGGTAGGCATAAAACTGTGCCACCACATCGGACAGGATTTTCGCTTCGGTTCCTTCCAGAACCAGACCACCCATACCTTCCTTGGCACGGATGGTGCTCCAGACCTCTGCCAGACGGAGCAGCCCCACCTGACCGGTCTCATTCAGTTCGGCTGCCTGATCTGCCGCCGTGCGGCACTCACTTACCGCATCAGCCATGACCGTAAGCAGCTGGCTACGCTGGGCATTTACCGCCCTGTCAAAAAACATCAGCGGGTTTTTATTCAAAATGTTGGGGTTCATAATCATTCATCCTCCTTTTTCAGTTCCTGGGGTTTGGTGGTCATAATACGGTACAGCTCGGTATTCTTCGGGAAGTGATCCACGAAAGGCAGGATCGTGGAACCATAGAACAACAGGCCCTCGCCCTCACCGGAGTGGGTCACATAGCTAAGCTGGTGCGTGGAAATGCCCAGCTGCTTGGCGAGAATCTGACGGTCTCCGCCTGCCTGGTTGAGCATATACACGAAGTCGGAGTTTTCAAAGATGTTCTCTACCTCGCGGCTGCTCAAAAGGTCTTTGACATTCTGGGTGATACCTGTCGGGATTCCGCCCCATTTACGGAATCGCTTCCAGATTTCCACTGTATAGGCAGCGGTCTGTTCCTCCTTCAAAAGCAGGTGCATCTCGTCGATGTAGTAACGGGTGGACTTGTGGGCAGCGCGGTTAATGGTAACGCGGTTCCACACCTGATCCTGTACCACCAGCATACCGATTTTCTTGAGCTGCTTGCCCAGTTCCTTGATGTCATAGCAGACAATGCGGTTGTTGATGTCCACATTGCTCTGGTGGTTGAACACATTGAGGGAGCCGGTTACATAGATTTCAAGGGCCGTAGCGATATACTGGGCTTCCTTTTCCTCCTGTTTCCGAAGCAGGTTATATAGGTCCTCCAGTATGGGCATATTCTCCGGGCGCGGGTCATTGAGGTAGGTCTGATAGACCAGACGCACACAGCGGTCGATGATGGTTTTCTGCACCGGCTGCAAGCCCTCCTTACCGCCCACAATCAGCTCACATAAGCTGAGGATAAAATCAGACTTGAGGGACAGCGGGCTTTCATCATCCGAGTAGTCCAGGTTCAGGTCCATCGGATTGATGTAGTTGGTGGAGGTAGGCGAGATCTTGATGACCTGCCCATGCAGACGCTCAACAAGAGGTGCGTACTCCGCTTCCGGGTCACAGATGATAACATCATCACTGGTAAGCAAAAAGCAGTTGGCAATTTCTCGTTTTGCGCTGAAGGACTTACCGGAACCCGGCGTACCCAAAATCAAGCCGTTGGGGTTTTTCAGCAGCTTTCTGTCCACCATGATGAGGTTGTTGGACAGAGCATTGATGCCGTAGTACAGGGCTTCTTTGCCCGTTCTGGAACAGTTCCTGTGTGGTGAATGGTACAAAGATAGCCGTAGAACTGGTGGTCAGCCCTCGCTGAATCTCGATCTGATTGAGTCCCAGGGGCAGACAGCTCATCAGCCCTTCTTCCTGCTGGAAGTCCAGCCTGGTCAGCTGACAGTTATACTTCTGGGCAATGGAGCCTGCCTGAAAGATGTTGTTGCCAAGCTGACGGGGATTGTCCGCTGTGTTCAGCACCAGAAAGGTCAAAAGGAACATTCTCTCGTTGCGGCTCTGCAAATCCTGCAAGAGTTTTTTCGCTTCACTGCCGTAGGTAGCAAGGTCAGATGGAATGATGTCCATGTCGTATCCGGCGCGGACTGCTTTTTTCTGTTCCTCGATCTTACTGCGGTCCAGGTCGGTAATCTTTCGCTTTACCGTTTTGATGGCTTTCACCTGATCCACCGACTGAATGTGCATACTCACAATGAGCGAGCTTTCCATATCCAGAAAATCAGCCAGCAGACGGTCATTCAGCTCCGGTGCGAGAATCTGCAAAAAAGAAACAGCCCCGTATTTCTTGCCCATACGGAACTGCTTGCCGGTGCGGAACTCAAAGGAGCTTGGTGCAATAAAATCCTTTGTGGACAGACCGGAAGGGGCCAGCCAGTCCCATTCAAACTGAAATGGGAACTGTTCGTCCATGTGGAATACTGCATGAAGCTGAGAAAGCCTTTCTTTACCGTCCAGCGTTCTGGCAGCTACACCAAGACGCTTGAAGTTGTTGAGTATATCGGTCTCAATACGCTCCAGACGGGGCTTGGCGGCTTTGATGCTGTCTGCGTCGATACCAAAGGTCAGGTATTTGGTCTTGATGAGACCGTTGTTACCTCTTGCCAGCTGATTTTGCAGCATTGTGGTGTATTCCTCGCGGATACTGTCAAAGGCATCCCTTTGGGGCGGGATGGAAATGGAGTTAGCAAAGGTCTCCTCCGATGCCGCAAGGTTCAAAAAAGACAGCTGGAAATGAATCGAGCTGTCAAAATAATTGAGGAAATCACACCAGCCCTCAAAGATTGCCGTCTTATCTTCGTTTTGGGAGAGTTGATAGTTGATGTCCTGAAACTGGATGGTCTTTGTGTAGTGGCTGTCCGATATGCGGCAGATTCCGTCCGGCCACATCCGTTCATAAGGGATACTGTCCTGCGCAGATTTTCCTTTTTTGTCCGTGCGGTTAGCGCGGGCAATGGCCGCTTCGATCTGCTTCTTATCGGCGCGGGACAGTTTTTTCTTTGTCTTTACCGGCTGCACAGTTTTTTCCTCGGTTTTTCCGAACATCCGATGCAGCCATTTTTTTATTGCGGTGAACAATGTCATACACCTCCTTATCGAGCATTTCCTGCCGCTTTAATACGGCATAAAAGTTATTGGTCTGGTAGGGACGCTGCTTGGGACGGATCACAGCTACTTTGAGAATGTTGCCCACGATCTTTTCCAGGGGCTGTCCATGCTTTTCGTACATAGCCAGCATAAAGAAGGGCAGCATAACCAGCATCATACACATAGCCGCTACACTGTTTCCGGTAGGTTTTCTGAGCAAAAAGAAAAGCGGTACGCCAATAAGCGCTCCGCCCGTGAAGCAGATAAGCTGCCGCTTGGTCAGATTGAACATGACCTTTGTTTTGACTTTTGTTAAGTCCTTGGGTACGGGTACATAAGCCAATGTAGAAACCTCCTTCCGTTTTAGTGCGCCTGAAAGACTGATTTGGCGAGACTGCCGGTTTTGAACAGCGTAAAACATAGCAGTACGGTGTAGCCCACGCAGCTCCAGATTGCCATGATGATGTCATCTTCCAGAGCGATGTTCTGCACCAGCACAGCATAAATTGCCACGCAGACGATAATGAGAAACGCCTGAAAGCCCAGCGCCAGCAGGGATCGGAGGTAATTCTGTCCCATACCGCCCCATTCTTTACCCATCATTGCAGCCATTGGAACGGGAGCCACCGAAGTCACAAGTAGGGTAAGAACCCGGCGCCTTACCATATCACTATGGCAGGTTTCCGAGAACTCCCCTCCGAACCGGACTTACACCTCTCAGCGTATCCGGCTCTCCAGATGTCAGTCTAATTTCCCCGCGTGTAACTTGTCGTGACAGTAGACGCAGAGTGCCATTGTCTTGCGCTTACGCCCAATCATGGCGATTTCCCATTGTTTTCTGCCACTTAAATCTTTGAGTTTTCGTACATGGTGTATTTCAAGCGGCACATTTTCTGCGCCGCACCACTCGCATTGGTTCGCTTGCAGCCTTTTAATCAGGCTGTTGCGTCCATAATTCTCAATGGCTCGTGCTACTATATCGGGATTTCCGCTTTCTACTTTGGTATTCCGGCGGAAACCGTCATTGTAGAACAGCACTTTTCCAACCTTGCCGTTTTTCTTCGGATACTCCACAACAAAATCTTTCCCTTGACGGTACTTGCGGATAATTCTGCTGATTCGTGTCCGATATTTTCCAGCAAAGGTTTTGAGCATACTGTATCTCATTACATAGTAGAAGTTATTGAGTACAGACACGTTGTTTGCAAGTCGGTAGTAGTTATACAATCCACGAATTTCTGCGTTGTACTGGTTTAGGATTTCCAAATCGTCCAAGTGCAACAGGCGAGTGCGCCGGACAGGTTCCCAAACCTCTTTGTTTCCATTTTGTTTGTCGTATTTAATCTTGAGGGCATTGTAGGAGAACAGTCGTTTTACCCACTTATCATGGGGAACATAAAGTAAGACTTTTCCATTGTTTACCCGTCTGGTAGCCCCGGTTTTGGTCTTTTTGTTGTGTTCGCCTTTGGCGATTGTGACCTCATATCCCAAGAACTTCGCAGCGTCGTGTCCATGAGTAATCAATGTCTTTTCCTCGGACATTTCCAGATGGAGTTTGTCCCGGATAAAGCAGCCTACATCTTGTTTGATCTGTTCTGCGTCCTCTTTGCTGCCGATAACTCCAATTAAGAAATCATCGGCATATCGGATATAGCAAATCCGTTTATAGCTATCGTCCATCTGGTTGCTATACGGCATAGATTTCAGACTACGCCGCAGTTCCCGGATTTCTGCAATTAAGCCCTCTTTTTCTTCCTCGCTCATTTTAGAGAGATTTCTTTTAAGCCTTTGTTCTTTCCCCCGGCAGACATCCAGCTTCTTCTTGAACGCAGGATTGATTTTACGGCGGTTTCCGCAGTTGAATTTCTCTGCATACTCTGCCATATAGCTATCCAGTTCGTTCATGTAGATGTTTGCAAGGATAGGGCTGATGATGGAGCCTTGCGGAGTGCCGGAATAAGTATTGTGATAATTCCAATCCTCCATATATCCAGCTTTCAAGAACTTCCAGAGCAGACCGATGAAATGTTCATCTGCAATCCGCTTTCGCAAAATAGCAATCAACACATGATGGTCTACGTTGTCAAAACAGCCCTTTATATCTCCCTCAACGAACCACTTTGTCCCCGTAAAATATTTCTGCACATATTTGAGTGCCGTATGACAGCTTCTGTTTATACGGAAACCGTGGGAATAGTCGCTAAAGGTTGGCTCATAAATACTCTCTAAGATGAGCCGCACCACCTCCTGTAACAGTTTATCGTCGAATGACGGTATCCCCAGAGGACGCATTTTCCCATTGGATTTCGGGATATACGTTCTCCTTGCCGGGTTAGGCTGATAACTAAAATCCCGCATCTTTTCAATGAGGGCGTTTATCCTTGCCATTCCCATTCCGTCAATGGTTTTGCCGTCTGTTCCGGCTGTCATGTTGCCTGGTTTCGCCTGTATCCGCTGATATGCCAGCAGATAGAATTGTGGATTGTACAGGTTGCGGTATAACCGCTCGTACTTGTAGCTCTTGTTACACGCCTTGGATTTTAGGCTTTCCAACACATTTTCAGGACTTCTCATAATGCCTCACGCACCTTTCCTTTTTATGAATTGGTTGACATCCTGCCTCCCTTCGCCATGTAGACGGCTTTCCCGCCCTCGGACTACTACGGAGGCTCCGTTGCCATGCCGGATATTCAGCGTCATCTTTCTTGGGTTTTTACCCCTTGAAATTTATCGCCTTGCGGCATTACGCATAGCCGGATAGTTCCGGCGTTCCGGTTTAGGCAATCTCCAGTTAGACACTTTGGGAAAAGCGTATTGTGATGTCGGTAGTGGGTTTTTGTCCTTTTCCGCTTACTGCGGCTGGCTGTCATAAGTATCGTGCGGTCTGTGTTTACCTGTCACATTCCGCTATGACATACGGCGAATACAACCATCCTGCGCCGCCGGGTCGAGTATCCCGCCTCGGACTGCCCTTAAAGCAGTTTAGCCTTGCTCCTCATTCACAATGTTGCGTCTTGCCGCTCAGTCGTGGGTAGATGGTTTTCCCAACTTGCGATTTTTCCGATACGCTATTGTCCCCCTTGTGGTTTCCCTCCGGGGTAAATCGGATGACGCTAAAGTGACGCTTTTCACGTCTTTGATACTTTTCTTTACCGGCTTGCTAAAGCCGGGTTCCCAAAATGCCCGCACACCGCCTTTGGATGAAAAGCGGCGCTTCTGGACGCGCGGTAGATTTCGATCATACGGCCATAAATAACGATAAAGATACAGATATATAACGCCCACATAGTAATGCCAATAAAGAGGGATTGGAACCACAGTCCGAACAGCGGTCCCAGATCCATTTCCATCAGCCTCGGTTCCAGATCGGTCATAACTGAGGAAATGTCAATGGACGCATCCGAATTGATAATCCCTGCCGCCTGCGCCACTACGCTCTGCGCCATATCAAAGACGCCCATCACGATATTCCATGTGTTTGTGACAATGAGGATGGCGGCAGCTGATTTGAACACCCACTTGAAAATCATCCAGGTATCCACATCATGCAGGTTGTTCTTGTCTGCAATCATCTGGATCAGGTCTACGGTCATCACGATAGCCAGAATCACACCTGCAATCGGCACCATGATGGAGTTGGACAGATTCTCAATCATGCTGAAAATACTGCCATTCCATCCCTGTGGGGTCTGGCCTACCTGTACGGATATATCCGCGACCTGCTGATTTACACTGTCAAACATCCCCGAAAGGTTGCTCATAATACCGCCCACCAGCATTTCTTTCAGCCAATTTGTCAGGGCTTCAAGTAAGAAATCCATACGGTGTCAACCTCCTTTCCGCCGCCCCCGCAAAGCTGCGGGAGCGGCAAGGATTTCATACGGAGACGCTTAGACAGAGAAAAGCCCGGAGAGCAGAGGTACAAGGACCATGCCGACTACGGCTACACCAGCACCGGCCATGAGCTGCTTCATGCCCTGGCTCTTGGCGCCGGGGTTGTCGTTGCCGTAACCTTCCAGCAGGTTGATAACGCCCCAGATACCGAGACCGGCACCGAGCGCGATAACGAGGGTCTGAAGAACGGTGATTGCCTGTTCAAAAAATGCCATATAGTTTGTTAGCCGGAATCTGATTAAAAAATAGGTTTGTCATGTCTCATAGGCATACAAAAGCCGGAACAATCTGCCGCCCGGTTTCCGGGGGGCATGATTCCGGCTGTCCTCCTTTTTCATTATTTTTTCTTGCGATTGTCCGCTTTGTACGCCAATGGCCCATAGAGGGCAGGTGCGGCGAATAGATAAGATCACTCCCTTCTAAAGCGGAACGAAATTAAGCGCCCTTTGTGTCTACTTCATATACATCGCAGACCTCATTGGGCTTGAGTTTCAGCCTTGCGGACAAGAATGCTTCAATATCAAAAGCGTTCTTGTCATCCGCGTCGGCAGTGTACTTGAAATTGGGGTGCTTGGTGATGTCGTACTTATCCGAAAGGAAAGGACGCACACCGCGCAGCTGGAGGATACACTTGCCTCCATCCATAACAGCAAGCTCATCCTGGCTCATCAGCTCTTTCCCCAATTTTTGATAGTTGAGTGAATGGGAGGTTTCCCTCCCACGGCTCTCTCCGGTGTTGTAGGTGTCGATGGTTTCCTTGCCCAGCACGGCAGCCAGCTCTTTGAGGGTAGTCGGCTCTTTACCGCCCAGGAAGATGGATGTATCCATGTTACCGATGATGGTATCTGCGTTATCCTTATAGATCGCCTTGAGCTGACTCTGTGCCTGCAACACCAGACAGGCAGAGATTTCACGGCTTCGGATGGTGGCCACCAGCTTTTCCAGTTTCGGAATCTGCCCGATGTTAGCACACTCATCAATCAAACAGCGCACATGAACCGGAAGCCTGCCGCCATACACATCGTCGGCTTTTTCGCAGAGCAGATTGAAAAGCTGGGTATAACACATGGAGATCAGGAAGTTAAAGCTGTCATCCGTATCACTCATAATGAGGAACAGAGCAGTTTTCCTGTCTCCCAGAGTATCCAGCTCCAGCTCATCATAAGCCGTGACCTCACGCAACTCTGCAATGTCGAACACGGCAAGGCGAGCGCCGCAGGAAATCAAAATCGACTTGGCTGTTTTTCCGGCGGCCAGCTTATATTTCTTATACTGGCGCACCGCAAAGTGGTTTGGCTTCTCGGCTTCCAGTGCATCAAACATCAGGTCTACGGGGTTTTTGAACTCCTCGTCATCCTCACGGACTTCCATGGCGTTGATGAACTCAATGAGGGTGGAGAAGTTTTGTTCCTCCACCGGAGCCTCATAATGGATATAGCCAATAAGCGCGCAGTATAACAAGGTTTCTGCTTATAGTGATAGGTAAGGTTTTGATATTATCTCCACCTTTTCCCCCACTTCACACCGGACATGCGACTTTCACCGCATCCGGCGCTCCATCGATTGTCTTCACAAGACATTTAATCAGTCACCAAATTTAAGTTTTATATTATTGCTGACAGGTTCGCCTGCTCTCGCAGACTATTGATTTTCACGAGCATCTTTTTTGTGATATTGAGTGTTTTTATCAGGTCTTTTATTGCTGCTTGGGGCAGTTCTTGTAACAGAATCAGATATTTTTTGTGAATCAGAACCATGTTTTTATATCTTTCAAATCCACCAAGTGATCCTGGTACTTTGAGCCATACAGCTACATGTTCCGCATCTGCGAATTCTTCTCCACTGATTGCACATTTTCCCTTTTGAGCAGAAAATAAAGATATTTTACTGTCATGGTATTCTGTGCTATGACCAACGGATATTTTTTCTCTCAGTCCTTTCAGAACATACTGATTAAGGTTAAGTTCTGTATGAATCAGAGCACGACCTTCTTTTGTATAACTACAAACGATTGATCGCTTCGCCATCGGTATTTTATTTTTGATGAATGCAATCGGATAGATCATCTGGTCAATTCCTGAAACATATCGAATCATTTTTGACTGTCCGAATCTTTCCTTTTCTGCTTGGGTGATAGTTCCACCCTCACGTTTTAGCATACTTCCTGTTTCTGTATTTAACCTGTTCGTCAAAACTGTCATTACTCGCCTATGGAATTCTCTGCAATCAATACTGATACAGGTGGCAAGCTGATAGTAATTCTGTATGCCTAACACCATGGAGTTATATAGCTGAATTTCTGATAAACAACTTTTTTTCTCTCTGGGTTTTGCGATGTTTTTCGCTTGTTCCACTAGCTTTGCTCTTTCAATTTCAACCTTTTTGTCACAGATTGCCGACTGCACCACATATTTATGATGCTTCAACCTTACCCTTATTTTGAATCCAAGAAACTCTGACCACCGTTTTCTGGTGTTCACAATCCTTGTTTTCTCAGGAGACACCTCTAATTTCAACCTCTCTTCAATCCACTCCGTAACCGCTTCTTTTGTCCTGACTGCGTCCTCTTTCGTTCTACAGAAAATCCTAAAATCGTCCGCATACCGAATGATATGCATTTCTTTCATTTCTGTGTTTTTCATAATCCTATAACCATGGCTTTTATCAAAAACCTTAGTTTTTCCGATTATTCTTTCTCGCCCTCTGCTTATAGCAATTGGATTTTCCTCCCATTGACTGGCTATCCACCAATCCAATTCATTTAGAACGATGTTTGCCAGTAGTGGTGAGATAATTCCTCCCTGTGGTGTACCCTTGTCGGGCAATACCGTTGTATTATCGGGCATTTTAATTGGAGCTGTTAGTATTCGCTTGATAATAAAAATCAGCGTTTTATCATGGATACCCAGCGACCATATCTGTCTGATTAACTTGCTATGATTTACGTTATCGAAAAATCCTTTAATATCAAACTCAATAACATAATGAAGGTTCATCATTTGAAGCATGGTGTAGGTTCTGTTAATGGCATGTTCAACGGATCTGTTCGGACGAAATCCATAACTATTATTGCTGAACTTTGCTTCGCAGATTGGTTCCATGATCTGCTTGATACATTGCTGTATCAGCCTATCCCATATGCATGGGATTCCCAGCGGACGTGTTTTTCCGTTTGGTTTCGGGATATCTTTCCGTCTTACAGGCTTTGGTCTGTAGCCGTGTTCGCTTCCCGTAACAATAAATCTCACTCTTTTTACCACATCATCAGGAGTTCGACTCCCAATATCTGTGATGTTCTTTTTATCTGTTCCTGCCGTGTAGCTGCCTTTGTTCGCTTTGATGTTTCGGTACGCAAGTAAAATGTTATCCCTGCTCACTATCAAATCCATAAGATTCTCAAATACTTCACCGTTCTGACTTTTTTGATATAGTTCATCAAAAGTATCTTGCATTCCATAGTACTCCGCATGACGCAGGTCATCTACACATAATGTTTTACTTTTCTTTGGCATAAGGCATCACCTCCTCTCGAAAGTGACCCTTTTGGTCTTACTCGTAATCCTTATCATAAGACTGAATAATGCCTGTTTATTTCAACCGACTTGTGACCATTCCTCCGAGTTCCTCTTTTTCGCAGAACTCATCATAAGTTCGATCACGGCTTTTCAGCACCAGTTCACCTGCTTATTTTCTTCGTCAGGCTATCCCATAATGGAATCTGATGCCTTTCCACGTTCCGATAATCCTATCTGTACATATATCCTTAGGTCTCTGCTATAGTCCTGTCAGCTTGGATGTGCCTGTAACACAACATGGTCGTTCGTAGGGTCAATTTCTACTGAACCACACTGACTGCGCTTTAACGCACCCATACATTTCTATATGGTCTTCTTTTAGAACCGTACATTCGCAGTTTTCGTCAGTTTACTCGCCAAAGTAAACATTCTAACCATAGATATTTTATAGATCCTAGACCTATAGGTAGCGCACCCCACCTCTGGGGCGTTTTCGAGAATCTTTTGGCAGATTCCTACGACTACTCTCGGTCGTTGTCACGGAGCTTCTCACCCCAGCCATTACAGCTGACGCAAGTCCGTCAAGGATAGACGTTTCAGGGCGTTACCCCATCATTCCACCTATCGGATTACCAGTTCACAGACTGGTTATTATTTAATAAACCAACACTGTGCGCAGACTTTTTACCGCCTGCGAACGTGTCGCACTTACCCAGAAATCGTCTCCGGCCTTGCCTTCGCCTTTGGTATTGGCGATCAGCGTTGTTACCAGCTTCAAGATGTCCTTTTCGCTATGGATATAGGCGAAAGGGTTATAGTGCATGGACTTCTTGAAGTTGATGGTATTTAGGACCTTGATTCGGTACGGCTCATAAATGACCTTGCCGTGCTTATCCTTCATAGGCTTTCCGTCTTTCCCCAGCTTGGGTGCGCCCCTTTGGAGCATTTTTCCGCACTCCACCAAAATGGTTCCCTTCGGGTCTGTGACCACATAGGAACTGTGCATCTGCATCAGATTCGGTTTGAGCCAGAAGCGGGTCTTACCGGAACCGGAGCCTCCGATCACCAGCACATTTTTGTTTCTGGCGGTCTTTGGGTCCTTGGGGCGGCTGTTCATTGTCAGGCTCTCCGTTTTCGTCAGAATCACATTGTTCTGGAATACCGGGTCGATGTAGGGTGCAATGTCCTCATGGGTTCCCCAACGGGCAGAACCATACTCCATGCCGTGACGGTACTTCTTGGCGTTTTTACTTTTGAGATACACCGCCAGACGCAGGCCAGCACCGCAGCACAGCCCCACCAGCAGATCCAGCGGGTGCAGGCTGGGCCAGATGCTTTGCAGCGCCCCAGGCAGGACAGCAAACAGAGAAAGGAATTTCTCTGAAGCATTTGCCCCCTGAGCCAGTCGCCATGCCTCCCCGAAGTTGGTAGTAAACAGCCCCATCAGGAGATAGGGCAGGTTCAGCAAAACGAGCTTTTTGATGTCAAACTGCTTTTTCATCGTTCCAGCTCCTTTCGCTTGGTGCGGTCCACCACGGCATTTTTGACCATCTCTTTGAACTGACTGAGTTTTGCCAGCACAGACGGGCGTTCTGTTTTCTCGGCCTTCTTGACCTTTTTGCTGGTGTACTCGGTAAATGCAGCGGTCAGCGCATCGGCGTCACGGCCTTTGAAAAAGATCAGGTACTTGGGTGGGGAGCTACTGCGGTCTTTCTTCACCGCATAGTCCACACCATATTTCCGGGCGATCTTCTCAAATTCCTTGATGGAAGGGTCTGTGATCTCGATATTGGAGATCCCCTGATTCTGACCAATGAGCTGCTTGACGGTCTGTTTTCCGTGGGGTGTCACAGGAGCGTCACGGCTTCTTTGCTTTTGCAGCTTCTTTTCCTTGCAGTGGGCCATGTACTTGCTGATGGCGGCTTTGAGCAGCCTGCCGGTGAACTTTGTTCCACTGACAACCAGCGTTAAAGTTCTGTTTTCCACTTCTTCCTGCATTTTCATCGCCTCCTTTCCACAAAATGTGCAGGGGTGGTGCATTTTCTTCTAAGGCGGGACCACCAGCCGCCGGAGAAAATATTTCTTCATCGCTCCATCCCGCGGCTCTTTTTCTTTACCGGCTTCTTATCCGGCAAATTCCACTCTTCCCGAAACTCTGCCACACCTTTGGGATCAAATACCTTCAACTTCTCCAGATCAAAGGCAACGGCAGAATATTTTCCATAACCGGACTGCACCTGATAGGGAAGCACCTTCCCCAATTTGTTCTCTTTGATGAATCGCAGCAGGTCCTTGCTGATGTCACCGGAAATAAACGCCTCTCCGGGGTCCAGGGAATATCCCGGTAGGTTCACCGTCATATCTGCAAACGGTTCTGCTCCATCTTCTGTATGGGTAATCATGCCGATATAAAGCCGCTGATTATTCGCATACATCCCAAGTTGCAGCGATATGGTTTCTTCCCCATATTCCCACTTGAAGGGGACTTTCTTTTCCTCATTCATATCAGATTCCTCCTATCGTATCTGTTCTTTGTGGTCATAAAACAAATCTCCATTTCTGACCTTTGCATGGCTGAGAATCTTGATCTGCCCCTTTGCCTGACTGTCCAGAGCTTTTTCATAGCCTATATCTGACAAAAACAGGCGGGTGCGTTCTCCTTTCCAGCCCACCGGGGAGTCATTCGTCAGCACATCAAAAATAATCATGTGCCGGGTGTTCTCCGCAAATCGCTGAAGATCCATGTAGTCATGGCCGTGATAGTTCTGCGCCCCGGCTTTCTGACGCATTTCCTCCATCAGCTGACCGATTGTTTTTCCTTCCTGCATAAAACCCACTTCCTTTCTGTTCTTATAAGACCAGCAAGATCATCTCCCGCAGCTGAGCAAAATAGAGCTTGCCCTGGGGCGTGACCAGCGTGTAGGAACCGGTATGACCGTGGTTGCAGTAGTCTTTGACGCAAAACAGCCCTGCATTTTTCACATTGGCATAAGGCAGCACATTGCCGGATGCCGTGCGGTACACAAACCGCCGTTCTATCAGAAACCGAACAAACCGGCGCTCCGGGACATCCAACTCTTTGGCGGTAGTCCTGAGATTGGTGCTGTGCTTTAAGTCGATGAACAGGTCATAGAAAGCGGCTTTGCCCTCCAGCTGTGCATTTTCCTTACGCAGAGAAATATTCGCTTCACGCTCAGCCAACAAGTCTGAGCAGAGCTTCATCAGAGCCTCCGGGGAAGTGGCAACCTCCCACAGCTTCTCTTTTGTGAGATAGGCCCCGTGCTTACGAATAGTAGGCAGGACATCATCGAATACCCACTGTTCAAACCGCTCTGCCGATGGCAATTTGCTGTGAACGATCAGGCGGTACAAATCTCCTTCGGGGATAAAAGTCATACTGATTTTGCGGTCGGGGCTTTGTGGGTGAGGTGCGTCGCGTTTCACGACATACCTACAATGGCGGATAATTGCATCGCGGGGATTGCTGTACCCCAGCGCAGCGGCCACATCCGTTCCGCAGAACAGGTATTTGCCGTTTTCTTCGATGACCCGGATACTGCCAAACTCCGGGTTTTTGAAAATTTCCATCTGGTTCATGTCGTGCCTCCTTTGGCATGATAAAAGGCGGCCTTTACCAGCCGCCTGCGTGCATATCGTGGTTGACCAATGAAGTGAAGTGATTGTTCATGGTGGTAGGCGCATTGAACAGCACTGCAAGCAGGTACTGCTTCATGTTGCGTACCTGGGTGGTGTTCTTTTGCAGACAGTCCATGACAAACTCGATGTGGGAGCTGTCCAGTTTCAAAAAGCGGGAACGCACGCTCTCGTGAGGGAAGTCTGCCCCAGAGATCCGGGTGGTCTTTCGTTTGGCACAGACCGTTTCGACCAACAGCTCTACGATCTCATTTAGGTCATCCAGGTAGAGAGGATAACGCTGCTTCAAGCAGTCATACTCGATATTCTCCAAAATCAACTCCCGATAATTTTCTATCTCTGTGACAGACATCGCATCCCTTCCTTTCCGTTCCGGCGGTCTTGCCGCCGCTGTTTCCCGGAAGGGAATGGAATCGGTACTTGATCCATAAGTAATTGATTTTTCTGTATTTGATTTCTCTATATTTAATTCTGCGGGCTTTTCCATATCCGGTCTTACCATATCCGGGTTTTCCGTATCTGGTGAAGCCGTATCCGGCTGGGACATATCTGGCTGGGGCTGTTCATAGATGACATACTCGGTATCTGTAATCCGCCCACTTTTATCGCGTCTCTGATGGCGCACGATATATCCGGCTCCTTCCAGTTCACGCAGGGCAGCACCGATGGCATCCACGCCTTCCTTACAGATCTTTGCAAGGCCACGGGTAGTGTAATTCCAGTCCTCTGGCAAAGACAGCATCATGGAAAGCAGCCCCTTGGCTGTTAATGACTGATTTGCAT
>QFCH01000583.1_pt1 | contig 54215 bp, 37 predicted proteins | sample 5346071 | NCBI WGS metagenome assembly QFCH01 (sample SAMN09062255, study PRJNA434731) | Human gut metagenome, whole genome shotgun sequencing project. | isolation source: stool timepoint B chromium assembly | host: Homo sapiens | collected 2015
CAGGCCACCTGCCTAAACAACCTCGCCAACACACTACGTGAGCTGGGCAAACCAGCCGACGCCGAACCCTACTACCACCAGGCACTCACCCTCTACCGAGCGATCCCAGGAACGGAACAGAAACAAGCAGACTGCCTAGGCAACCTCGCCATCACACTACGTGATCTGGGCAAACCAGCCCAGGCCGAACCCTACTACCGCCAGGCACTCACCCTCTACCGAGGCGTCCCCAACACCGAGGAATATCAGGCCACCTGCCTAAACAACCTCGCATCCAGGCTTCCGACCTATAAAGAACTCTCCCATACCGAAGCCCTCTACCACCGGGCATTCACTCTGTTCCAAACGATCCCAGGGACAGAATACGAACAGGCCACGATCCTGTATAACTTGGCCCGTACCCCGCTTTCTCAGGGCAAACTGGACCAAGCTGAGTCCCTCTACCAAGACGCACTCAACCACGCACTCCCCACAGCCCTCTTCGACGACGAATACCGCTACCAACTCTCCTCCCCCACCAAACGACGCGCCTGGATCACCAACCGCGCCCAACCCACCATGAACCAAGCCCTCGCCATCGCCGCTGATCTCGGCGACGCACCCCTCGTGGCCGAACTGGTTGCCAAATGGCGCATGGTCGGCTCCCTCGCCACCACGCCCGCAGCGCGCAACAGCGAAGATCCCCTACTCACATTGGTGCCCAACTCCACCCCAGAACCAGACGAAACCCTCACCCGCACCCCCGGCCCCAACCTCGTCCTCCCCCACCCACGCACCACACCCCTCTACCAGCACCCCACAATCGCAGACCGGCCCCGCGCCCACTACCGGTAGGAATCACCAGGCACCACATCAGGACCGATCGGATGCAGCCACATCTGAGTTCTGTGCGCGCTTCTCGAGCCACTCCTCCAAATAGGAGCGGGTACCCCGATCAGAGCCATACCCGCTATCGGAAACCGGCGCACCCCCCGCGCTCCTCTGATGCTCACGGGCATGACGTACCACGTCCTCGGCCTGTTTGGGCTGTATCCCTGCAAACGGATCCATCAGGCGGGCGCGCGACTGGGCACACACACGCTCCAAGCCGTGAACGACCGGAGCACCATTGATGGACCCGCGCTGCACCTGCTCATTGTGATCCACCAGCAGCGTGAACGCCTGTGTCTGACCGTGCCGCGTCGCCAGCGTCGCCGCCGCGCTCAGGTTGGGAAGCCTGCTCAACGACCCGCCCGACCAGGTCCCCAAACGCTCCGCGACCTCGATCGCGTCACGAATCGACGTCCTGAACGCGATCACCGAAGAGGCATTGCCATCCAACGCGTCACGCAAGCTCGGGGTGAGCTGCCCCATGTGCTGGTGTGCCAGCGCCAATGCCAGTCCAAACTTGCGTCCCTCCGCCAGCATCTCGCTCAACAGCGACTCCTGGAACAGGTGGGCCTCGTCAACCACGACGTGGAACGGCTTATCGCCCGGGCTACGCTCCGGCATAGCCAGCGCAATTTTGCTCAGCCACATCATTCCCAGCATCTGCGCCTGGTCTCGACCAATCCGAGGCGCCGATAAGTCCACGAGCACGATCCCGTTAGATGCCATGACCTCGCGAATATCCAGGGCATCAGCCCCCGTCCCCAGCACACCTCGCATCACGGGATGACGCACGAGTCTTTCAAACTTCGAAGCCGACCAGGCAATCACCTCAGCGAAGTCACTGGATTTATTTCCGAGCAGCTCCTTCCGGATGCTTTTTGCCAGAACCTGATCGACCTCCCAGACAGACTCCATGACAAGCTTCAGCAGCCCCTCGTCGGTGAGCAGCAGCGGAATCAGCGTGATCGGAAGATCCGCACCAAACAGATAGTGCAACGCCGAGGCGAGCTGGCGGAAAATACGCTCGAAACGCGGCCCAACAATGCCGGTTCGCTTCGGATCCAGGATCAGGTAGAGCATCTCGAGAAACTCCGAACACACCGTGTCGAAGTCGCCGCAGTGAAACAGGTTCACGGGCACAGGATGCGCCGCATCCGCGCAGTCGATAAACAGGCAACGATCCAGCGCCTCCTCGGGCAGCTCGTCCGCGATGCGACGCACCAATTGCCCGTGGGGGTCCAAGACAATACCTCCTCTACCCGACATCGCGAACGAATGGACTAGGGACGCCGCGAGCGTCGACTTCCCGGTCCCCGAACCCCCGACAATCTGAAGGTGCTGCAAGGACCCTTCAACACTCAACTGGACGTCGCTCATCGCACCCGTCGCAGTGATCGCGGCCCCCACGCGCATTCCTCCGACCTCGCACACCATCGCCTGGTCAGACAGAGGAACACTGTCGATCACGGCTTCCGCGACGGGGACACCGATAACCCGCGCGCTCGTGCCTGCCAGAGGAAGCCGCGCGAACGCCCGCACCAGTCCCTCGGGCTGAGCCGCACCGACCAGAGCATCCAGCCCACTCCACACACTCTGCGCGACGCACTCGTCCACATCCCGACGCCGCGCGCCATTCACCCAGTCGCGCATCGCGATCCACAGGCGAGCGGGAATGCCCTGAAGATCGTCCGACCCGAGAAAGACACGCAGCCGCATAGGCCTACCCAGGTACGAGCCAACCTCGCCGCCGGCACGAAGACGCTCAGTAGAGGTAAAGATCTCCTCCACCATCGCAGCCTCCAAAGGACTGGCGTTAGCAAGACGCACTTTCACGTATCCACCGACTTCGTTGAGAATCCCCAGGAGAAGCTGCGAATCTGATGGCTTCGGGAAGGGCCACGTTGGCATCAGCTCACCCACAGGTAGACGCTCGGCTATGCGAGACGACCAGAGCGAAGATCCTCCTCTGGCGCAGTCCTCCTGGGCCGGGAGGGCCGCGAGAACCTCACACACGTGCGCGGGGCACGAGGCCTGGGATACCTCGGCCGACTCCCATTCGTGTACGTTACGGCCAACCCAGGCCAGGTCTGACCCGAAGGATGCTCCCACGCCCGTCGCCTCCAGCTCAATAGAAACCAGGCCATCAGCGTCCCCCCGCCAGGTAATCGACACGCTGGCATCCGCTGGCTGTGCCTGGATCAAAGCCAGTAGACGATTCGTAACGACCTGAGCGACCTCTTCAGAGTCCTCTGTGCGCCGCAACTGACGCAGACGCCAGACCTTGGGTTCCATATGGTGGCACGCCTCAATCTCAGGCTTGTCACCCCTGTGCATCCACTCAGATTCCGTGTTCACAACAGCTCCTTCCACTCGCTGTCCACCGATGACACTCGTGATACCTCACGCCAATCTATAGAGACGGAACAACCCGCCTCAATATGAGCACAGGCCTCATCCACTGAGTGTTTTTCCACCCTCCCTTCCGTCTATTCATGATGCGAACAGAAAGGAGGTTCATCATGGCTCAGCAGAAACCGTGCAAGTGGTGCCTTGGCACCGGACGATCGTGGTCCTCTTACGTCAAGGCCTACGTCGTCTGCGACGCCTGCAAGGGCAGCGGCAAGGCGTGAAACTCGGGTGGTGGGGGCTTGTCCCCCTCCACACGATCACAGTCGGGGCAGTGGGGCTGCTACTATTCGTGTAGTTTCATCTGCCGGAGGTCACCGATGATCGAACGCCGTTCTGATACCGAGGGATACCCCACGATCTACGAGTCCTGGCCAAAAAGAAGACCACGCCTGGACGAGGTCGTCACTCGCATCTTCAAGGAGAGCATCCTCCCGCAGTACCAGGAACGGTGCCGCATACTGAAGTTTGACCATCATGCTTCGATAGACACCTGGTTTGACGTGAAGAGGGACACCCTCAGGACTAGCTTTCGTCGTTCTATCTTGCCCCCAGTACTGGGCCAACTTCCTGATGGACTGACACAGAAAATGCTCGTCAAAGCAGACACACGTCTAAACAAGGAACATGGTGAGTACATCATCCACGGGATTTGTGATGCGCGACACCTAATCGTACGTATCATGATCTGGTCAGATTGCCTGTATGCCTACTGGCTCACTGAAATACCTCATGACAAAAGTGTACGAAAAGACGATCAGAAACGGCGAATCATCACCAGCGTGTTCCACGCCCTTAAAGAGCCGCAAGATGGCGTTGAGATCGTCCCGTGGCCAGATAACATCGAGGACTTCTCTGACGTGTACCACGAAGTCATGCGCGATGCTCCCGCCTTCTCGAAAGCAGATGTCGATAAGCGTATTGACGAACGAGAGGAAGAGTTGAACGTGCGGATCGAGCGCCAGTGGCGGCCTCTGCCGACTCATCCCCCCGCAAGCGAGCAGCCGATCCATCATTTCGTCATGCACTTCACCGATCAATCTGATTGTCAATTGACGATGGTCAACGATGCTCACTGGGAGAGCCAGTGGGTCATGCTCCAGTCAGATCCCGCTCCTCTTCAGATCTACTTGGCCACCATCGCGGGGACTAAAGGATCAGGTCTGACCGACAATGTCGAGACCAGCTCGCTCGCCTGTCCCCCCGTGGCGAAACACGCATGGGCAGCACCAACGGATGTTCGTTCCACTGTGTTCCTGCGTGCCCCACTCAACGAATCCTTGCAGGAGCGGATCGGTCACGCGCTTCAAAACAAGACTCTTCCCATGTACTGGGAGAGGGTGGATGATCTACTGGACGCTAGCGCCGATCTTGCCTCCGCCTGGTGTGGGCTGACCAACGTTAAGTCGCTTCTGTGCCTGGCCACAGCATGCCGATTTGGCCCTATTATCAGCCAGTGCATTGAGGCAAAACTGCAAGGAACTAAAGAAAAGAAAAAAGGATACCCTCCATCAGCACTATCAATCGCCAGCAAATTCCTCAAGCAATGGAGATTACGGATGAATACCATCCGAGAGGTCAAGGATGGAGAAATGGATCCCGAGACACGAAAGAAGCTAAGCGTTACGAATTTCCCAATCACAGAGTATGTGGATTCCGGATTCGTCAAACACGTATGGAGGCGCCTGCATTTCAACGAACTCAAAGGTACGGAAGCGTATAATCTGGAAAATTTTGGCGCATTCATGTCGATTGCAATGGATCATTTTGTCAACCTTATCGTACGTCATAGGTTCACATTAGATAGGGCCGATTCTACACCCACTCGTAACGCCAAGAGGGCCAGCACCCGCACCCCCGATCAGAACTTCGAAACACTCAAGCAGTTGCGACAGAACGATGATCCAGAGGGAGTTGGCTCACAGGTGGACCGCCTTTTCCGCTCAGCTGTCGTATACGTGACATGCCCTTCGCAGGAACAGGCCGAGGCCCACAAACGGCTCGTCACAGCATGGGACGACGCTCTCGCACTGACAGAAACTCACAATTCACGTGCCCACGAGGCACTGTTGTCACAGGGAATGGACGGATTCATGAGCGCCGTTCAACAGCTTCAAGAGGACCACAATGTCTAACTCATGCACTCTACATACCGGCCAATCGACAGATGGTCGCCCAACCATCGGCACAACACAACGACCCCTCACAGAGTCGTTGTATACCGTTGCCATCGAACTCGATGGTGGCACCATGTTGATCACTACCACCATCAACGTTCCCCACACAACCGAGCGGCTCCCGCTACCCGACTTCACCGTGGTCTTCGATGAGGCTGAGCTGCCCACCTGGGTAGATGCCCTGTTCGGCGAAGATGTGGCTGACATCTTCTTCGAGACGCTCACAGCCCCTTCGTCGCAACCGAGAACCATACCCCTCACCCTGTCTGACCTCGCCGCAGATCACCTACGCGCAATGGCCCGTTACGCAGAAGGGCTGTGGATCCGACGCTACTGGCCAGCCACAAGAGAAATCCCCATCGAAGACGAGGATGAGTCGGCCCCCCAGACCCACACTGACCTCGGATACGAGGCACTCCCGGCAACCAGCACTTTCCTCACCGACCTCGAACTGGTTGCCCTCGCCGCAGACTCGCTCCTGAGTCCGATACTCGGCGATTCTCAGCTCATCGCCACCCTCATCAGTCTCCGGTTCGACGACGCAGCGTTTATCTTTGACAAACGCGACCGCATCGTCCCGCGATACCGCCCCCTCGTCCTGGAAATCCTCCGCCGATTCTTCGACCTCGCCTCCGACGAGGAGTACGATGCTTGCCTCGAAGATCCCACCGCACTGGCAATCGCTACTGAAGCACTCAACACTCTTGATGAGGAATTGGAGGGTCACCAACTCGTCGAGAGCACGCCCGCAAACGTCTTCTACATCGTCCCCTTCGAGCTCGGCTGTCCCCCCGACATCGCTGAGGATGATTTGGCGTTAGCCGCAGGCTCCAGCGACCAGCAACAAGGCACTTTCGACACCCAGGGTGCCTCATGGGAAACCGTCATCGATTGGACGAAGAACACTCATTGCCTGTTCGATCCCGCGCAACGCGCGCAATGCGTCTCAAGGTATACGCAGGGTAAGGGATTTGTGGTGACAGTTAGCGCGCCCCTCGTTGAAGCATTTCCTGAAGGGGTGGAACCCGAGCTCGCATATGCGCGCATCACATGGGAGGGCACCGCTGAACCCATAGTCTTCCCTCTCCATCTCAATGCTGATAGAACAAAGATGGAAGGTTCTGGACAGGTACCCGGACGCCCCACCTCGATCGACGTGGTTTCTGTGGATGACCCCGGCCCCGTAGCACACCCCAGCGAATGCTATGCCATCGAGGAAGACCAAGAGCATGCCCTTGATGGAGCCTCGGCACGCATTCGCGAATGCCGCCTCAGCGAGAACGCCGTCGACGAGTACTCATGGACACCGCCAGAGACTCCCTATAGCTTCCCGTGGCTATGCGAGCTGGTCGCAGCCTTCCAAAAGCCTTCAATTATGAGACCAACCAAACCAGAGGAGGGTGCTGGCCTCTGGGAGTAAGTGGTGATTCGGGAGGTATCGCTTCCGTCTATTCATAGTATGGACAGACACAAAGATTCCTCCAACTCCATCATCCTTATTCCCGGTGAATCATCCGCCACCGATTCCCCTTCCTGGTTGACAGCGACGACGGAACACGTCCTCACACGCTCACCCTCAAGCCTCGCACTTATCATCCCCGACGAGGCCTCGGTGCTCGACATTGCGCGAAAAATCGCCGACACTGCACAAACCCTCACCCAGGAGCGTCATGTTCGAACCGCTGCGGCGCTGCTGATCCGAAAAAACGCGAAGCGCGCCGACGCAATCCAAGCGATCCGCGCCATTCCGGGACGCATTGCGCTGATCTTCGAACCCCATGACGTCTACCTGCAATCGGACAGCATGACGAAGCCTCTGTGGCATGTTGCCACAGAAGAGGGCCTTCCCCTGATCATCGTGATTCCTCACAGCGAGTGGGAGGAGCTGTGCAGCGAAGAGCGTGATGAGAGCCTACCCGCCGGGACGACCGTCATCCACATGGCCCATTCGGTGTGCCACCACGAGATCCGCACCCACCTGCTTCGTGAAGCAAAAGAACTCGAAACCTTCCATGGGGTGACAATCCCCTCCGAGACGATCGACGCGGCGGCCGACGCCGTCCCACACGGACGAGACCAGGCCCAGCCTCTCCTCGGCACACACCTGCTCGATCTATGGTCAGCTAGGGCCTCCATGCACGGCCAGGACCTCGTCAAATCGCCCGAATCCTCCCGATCAGGCAGCCCCCACCTCGGCAGCCTCGTCGAACACCTGCGCAAAACGGTCAGGGGACAGGACGAGGCCATCCACACGCTCGCTCAACAGGTGTGCCTGGGGCGCAACGGCCTTCGCATGCGAGCAGACAGGGTATCGAGCGCGGTCTTGCTGACGGGAACCACCGGCACAGGAAAGACTCTCCTGGCACAGCAGCTAGCCTCGTTCCTGGGCACCGATCAACTGATTCGCGTCGACATGGCGGCACTCAACTCCGATCATCTCAGCGCGACGCTCCTGGGAGCGCCTCCGGGATACGTCGGCAGTCAGGAAAGGAACGGATGGCTCACAACGAGGATTCAGGAGACGCCCAGAGGAGTTCTCCTCTTTGACGAGGTAGAGAAGGCAAGCCCCGCCGTATGGATACCCCTCTTACTGGAGCTTCTCGGCAGTGGGACACTCACCGATTTTTCTGGGCGAACAGTCAATTGTCGGAGCTTAGACGTCATTCTCACGGCGAACATAGGCGCGGAAGAGATGACGAAGAATCCTACCGGATTCGGAGAACGCGTGGATCCCCTTCACGCGACACACAAGTCAGTCAGGGACTCAATGCCTCCCGAGATCTACAACCGCCTCGATGCCGTCGTCGTTATGAATACCCTCGATGACATCAGACTCGGAGCGATTCTCGATGACTGTCTCGCCCACGCGATCGAGACATCGGCGCAGATCGGCTATCAGCTACGTATCAGCGATGGGGCGCGCGAGCATATGCTGCGGCAGGCAGCCACATGGCCAGACGGGGCCCGACGCCTTCACCGAGAAATAGAAACGTCGATCTTTACACAGCTACTCACCCTGACACCGGGCGCATACCGGCTCGATAGTGGAGAGAAGGGAGGATTCCACATGAATCTAGATCAATGACAACACTGCCCTGACACAACGACAACAAGGCTCGGGACTCGCCTGTTGGCGAGTCCCGAGCAACCTATGTGTCAGGCGCGTGCCGCGCGCTTTGCGCGGCTACCGCGCCGAGCACGCTTAGCCTTGCGCAACTCCTTCTCCTTCTCCACTTCTTGCTCCCACTTTTTCCAGTACGCTTCAAGCTCCTTCTTGCGCTCCTTATCAGCCTTTGCTTGATCCCACAGGAGGAGAGCTTCCTGGCGTGATTCCTCACCTGCTCCCATCACTGCCTCAACGGCAGCAACGAAGGCCCGCTTGCGCGACTCCTTCTTTCCGGCCCGCTTCAGCAGGGCAGTCACGTACGTCTCCCTCATCAGTTCCCTGATCAAGGTGCCGAGTTCCTGCTCATCACTAGCGTCACCCTCAAAGAAATCAGATTGTCCGAGACCCTCGTCGCATTCATCCCCGCTGTCGTCATCGTTTCCCAGTTCAACGTCGTCATCGTTTCCCTGTTCAATGGACAACTGCCGCTCGTTAATCGAGTCGCGACTCTTGTCGTAGTCCCGGGAAACATTCTCCTCCTTCATCCCATGAATGAAGAGGTTGCTCCAGATGAGCTCATTGAACTTCGGACTGGTGGCCCGCAGCTCACTGATACCGTTACGCACAGCAGCGCGAATCGCCGGAAGATCATCGTTCGACACACCTACTGCCTCGAGCCACTTATCATCCTCAGACAGGCTATTGCACACCTTGTCGAACTCAATATCCCAACGTCCGGGCTTAATGCCACCAACCTTGTATGCCAGCTCACGGACAATCGGCGTCAGGCGAGGATCATCAACTTTCACTTTTTTCACCAGGTCCTGTGGCCTCGTAGGAAGCTCCTGGGACTGGCGAACAGCGCGACCCCAATCAGAGATCATCGATGACTTGGAAGAATTGAAGAATTTTGTAGTAGCATCTTCAGACGCCGCATATTCGCGATTGAGCTTACACACCCATTGTACCCACACAGTGTAAAAGGGACCCTCGCAATCATTCCGAGACTCTTGGACCTTTTTAAACCCCTTCCACGACTCATCGTTCATCAACTCCCAGAAAATACTGGGATCCTGACACCCGCAGATACCACCATTGTGGGCCATCCTACGAGGATGAAATCCCCTCTTCCACATCGCCGACATCATCTTCGAGTAAAATTCGTAGCAACGCACCGGAATCATGGATCCATTCATAGTGAAACCGAGTCGACGCATCTGATCAACCTGTTCCTTCTTGACAACGAGCACCATCCGCACGGACTTTCCCTCGTCATCAACCGACGGGCACATCCAGAACGTTGCAGCGCATTCTTGCAGCAAGTAGTCGAAGCGCCGGGCTTCGCTCTCTTCGCTCTCTTCGCTCTTAGAATCCTCCTTGTCGCTCTTAGCGGCCTCCTTGTTGCGCTTGATTTCCTTCCACCATGCAGCGAGCTCGTCGATCACTTCCTGAACGCGCGCAACCAGCTCGTTCAGCTCTTCCTTGCCTGCCCGAGAGAGACATCCCGCCTCCTCCATCGCGGCCAGGTTCAGCATCCGCTCAATCTCCCGCGCGGTAATGATGTACTTGTTCATGATCGTCCTTCCAGTCGGGAGGGGAAGTTCCCTCATCTCTCCTGGGCGCTCCGCACAGGGATTGGAAGGGTGGCGATCAACAGGAAGCACGCGCGTGCCCCCGGGGATAGAACCCGGGGGCACGCATCTGATTACGCGTATTTTCCGCAGAAAATCAAGGCGCTTGGATGATGACGCGCCTGTTGACAGCCATCAGTTCTTCGATGGGAGTTCCATCTGCATTGGTGTCGACGACCTGATGCGGGCACTCATAACCACGACCAGTGATAGATGTCACTTTTACTCCGTTGTTCTCGAGGAGACCTGCAACGACCTCCGCTCGCCGTTCGGACAAGTCCTGCCGATGCTCCGCGGTTCCCCATGAACTCGTACAGCCAGTGACTCGTACCTCGCTCACGCCACTGCTTCGAATCTGTGCAGCAGCCTCCTGAATACGAGACTTCGCAACCTCCTCGTTACGCAGCACGTCGACGTCTGCCTCGAAACCAACCTCGGTATCCGGCAATGACATCTCAAGGGACGGTGCCGCGCCCAATTCGAAAGCGCCTACCGGAACGGGAGTCACCTCAGGAACAGCCGGCAGATCCTCGCCGGTAACCTTCATCATCGGCGCGTCATCGAAGACCACTTCTCCGTTGGCCGCTGTAATCAGCTTCGTCCACAGGTTCTTGAGACGGTTTTTTGCCGCCGTGTCGAGAAGCGGCTGAGGTTCCTCGACGCTACCAAGACCGAACCAACGGACGGTCACACCCGTCAAGTCGGGCAGTGTGCCAGCACTGCGCATGCGCTCGATCATCGCGTCGACGTCAGCATGCGGTTCAAGCAGACCCGTATTCTGGAAGGCCATTGCACCAGCCGTAGACACGCCGGAGTCCACAACCAAGATCGTACGATCACCAGACGCATGAGCCAACGAACTCGCCGCGAGGGACAGCGCGGACAACATATCCGACTCAGGCGTTTCTGCGGGGGTCAGCATGGCCGCCAGAACAGAAAGCTCGTACTTTCGCGGCTCCTTTTTTCGAGCGTTACTGTTCCGCGCCTTGCTGGTCGAGTCAATGCTGGCAACCAGGCGCGGAACCCCGTCAGCGCTAATGATGTAGAAGGTGCCGCCCATGTGGTCGTTGATCGCGGAGGTGATCTGCTCGGAGGACAGGAGGTCAAAACGCTGCTGGTTGGAACGATTCGATGCGATGATCGCGACGGAACCGCTAGTCGCACCGGAATTGGCGCTGTCGTCGCAGGCCGACAAAGTCAGACCAACGACAGAGCAGACAACGATAGACAGGACAGTGATGATGTATTGGCGCATGCGCCGCATGTGTGAGTTTCTCATACCAATAAGAGACGGAAGACGCTTCTCCGAATAATCACTCCCACATCCACCATGTGAGATCGCAACGAGGTGGCCGAGCACCCCAACAAGGGATGCCCGGCCACGATCACTCACGGACTAGTTCTGCGCCTTGCAGTGCGGGCAGACAACGGTCACGTAGTTCCAGCTACTGTCGGCCCAGAAGGCACGGCCGCAGCTCCGGCAGCGGTGAGCCTCAGTGTACGTACTCGTCCTACGCACGGACCCAATCTTGGTCGCCATGGTATTCACCTCCTTTCGATTCGTTTGTCTCGGAATGCCTCTACGGAAGCCAGTGATTCTCGTGGATCGGACACAGCCACCCCAGGAGACAGACGCCACATCCAGTTGCTCTCCAGTTACCCTTGCAGGAAGGACACAGGGTCATGGGAACATCGTCACACACCAGACACGAGGGACCGGGAGGATCCGGGCGCCTACGCTTCCACACCCACTCCCACAGGCGAATCATGGTCTTACACCACCCTCAGGGGACTAGGAGTGATACCCTCGTGACCCTGATCACGATACGTATCCGCGACCGCCGACGTCGCATCGGGTGCCCCCATATCCTCCAAGAGGGCAATATCGTATCGGCGGCTCCGTTCTTCCGCACAAGGCTGGACCGCATCGATGTCCGCCGCCGTCTCCAGCTCGTACAGATCCTCCTTGGCGAGCAGCGACTCACACCGACGACGAATAGAAACCTCCTTCTCGCGCGCCACCTCAAGGCTCTTGTGAAGCTTCTTGAGCTGGCCACGATACTTCAACAACTCGTCGTACAGAGGCTCGTAACCCGCTGCCAACACTGCGGTAAAACTGATCGGCACCAGGAACGATACGACAAACAACACGATCGTCACTACAGGCAAGTTCATTCCACCATCACTCAATCCCCCCGTATTCTCAAACAGTCGATACAAATATTGGGATGACGTTGCCGCATTCTGGCTCTGTTCTTCACTTAGATGAGAACTACGCAAATAAGCCAATAGAGCTGCGGTACTGCTTGCGAGAAGGATCGTGACAACATCCAGGACCACAGCCCTGCGAACGCGGTGCAGCGCGTGCATTTTCCCAGCCGGATGTGCTGACATCAAAGGAACACACACCAACAAGAGAGCGATCAACAGGGTAGAGAACTCATTCGCGTTAAGAACACCCAGCGCACTGTAATCGAATGCAATCTCAGCGAACAGGATCACCAAAAGCACAGCATAAGACCGCCACCGCCGCCATCGCGACAAGGTGCGCGCTTCAGCAAGTCCGTCTCGCCCTTTCTTTTCGATCACGCGCGCTTCGGTCTCGTTAATATTGGTGACGATCCGCTCTTCTTTGGCCTCCAGGTCAGCTACCTTCGCCTGCGCCTTGTCCCCCTCAGCCAACGAGTTGGCGCGCAAATCCAAGTCAATGGACAGCGCTTTGATATGGCGCTTCGGGAGCAGAGCATAGTGCAGTTTGACCCAACTGTCCTGAGCCCTGTCGGGCAGACCAGGGTCATTGACCGTGTCAACGTCATGACACCTGCCCGCACCTGCCGGGCCGCGGCCTGCTCGATCTCATTCATACCCATCTCGGGATACAACACCTCCGGCACCAGCGACATGGCGCTCTGGTGTACGATGTCCTGACTGGATTCAAGAACGTCAGTCTTCTTCGAGGAATTCGGTCCCCGCGCCTTCCACTTGTTGCTCATGTCCTAGATAGACGGAAGGAATCTCCAAAAAAGACACAACCCTTGCCTACCTCACTCGCACACACACACTTTTCATTGTGCTGGCGCAGAAAAATCTGACTGTAAGAGCAAACACATCGGCTGTGAAGACCCCTTGTTCTCCTCGCATGAAGCACCCAGCACGCTCAGCTCCGACGCAGCAACCGCGTAGCCAGCCACCCGATTAGCGGCTCTTCGTATTTAAAGGGTGTAGGAGGTGTCGGAGTGGATCGAGGCCAGAGGAGAGATACCCGACACTCCCCGCTCACAGGAGGACCCTGAGCTAGCGACTCCGGGGCGGGTAGATGACTCCCACTCTTCCGACAGGCATCCAACAGATACGAGTGCGGGCCCCGAGGATTCTCCTCGGGGCCCGCGATGCATGTGCGCGCGTCAGGCGACAGCAGAGCTAGCGGCCGTTGTTACCACCGCCGTTGTTGTTTCCACCGTTGGCGCCGCCGTTATTGCCACCGTTGCCGCCACCGTGGTTTCCGCCGTTGCCACCGCCGTTACCGCCGCCGTTACCGCCGCCGTTACCGCCGCCGTTGTTACCGCCGTTGCCACCGCCGTTGTTACCGCCGTTGCCACCGCCGTTGTTACCGCCGTTGCCGCCGCCGTTATTGCCGCCGTTGCCGCCGCCGTTTCCATTGCCGTTGCCATTGTTGGAACCGCCGGTCGGCTCAGCGGAGGGCTCCGCGGAGGGGGTCTCCGAGGGGGTCTGGGTGGGCTCAGGGTTAGAGGCCGACTGCGGGGTCTCGATCGTCGCGGAGGGCAGCGGCGCGGGTCCGTAGTTCTGGGCACTGCGGTTCGACTCGACCTTCCAGGTGAAGTCGCTGCCCGGCAGGGTCTTCGCCACGGGCTTCATGTAGTCGATCCACACGTCGACCGGCCAGTCGCCGCCGTGGAACTGATCCAGGCCGCCCACGTCGTCCAGGGGCACCGAGTTACCAGCGTCGTCCGACTGGTACATGGACACGGTGGTCACCATGCCGGGCACGAAGCCCACGAACTGCGCGGACAGCTGGTCCGAAGAGGTACCAGTCTTACCGGCCGTCACCAGGCGCTCAATCTCCGGGTCGACCTTGTTGGCGGTGCCTTCGCCCTTCGTAACGGCCTCGAGGGCCGGCATGATGGAAGAGACTTCCTCGACGTCGAACGCGCGGACGGGCTCAACGTCGCCGCTGTACAGGAGCTTGTCCCTAGAATCCTCAACCTTCTTGATGATGTGCGGGGTGACGCGCTCGCCACCGTTCGCGATCGTCGAGTAGGCGGTCGTCAGGTCAATGTTGTGCGGGGAGGCAGAACCCAGAACGTTCAGGAGCTCGTCATTCAGGCCCACGGTGTCCTCGGGGATACCCGCGTCGATGGCGGCCTTGAGCGTGTTCTCCGGCTCCACGTCGTCGTTGAGGCCCACAAACACCGTGTTCATCGAGTAGGCGGTCGCCTTCACGAGGGTGACGTTACCAAACGAGTAGCCGCCGTCGTTCATGACCGGGGTGCCCATGCCTCGGAAATACTGCGGGGACTTACCCGAGTACGTGTCGTAGACTGTGCCACCCAGGCGCGCGTTCGCCAGGAGGGCGAACGGCTTAAAGGACGAGCCCGCCATCGCGATATCCTGCGTCACCGCGTTCTGCTGGCGCTTCTCGTAATCGGGACCCGCGTACTCAGCGAGGATCTCACCGGTGGCCGGATCCATCGAGGACAGCGCGACGTGCTGGTACGTGGGATCCCAGCCGTCCACCTCGTTCATGCCCTCGGCGGCCGCGACAGCCTGCTCCTGGTAGTCCTTGACGATCGTGGAGGTGATGCGCAGACCGCCCTGGCTGATCTTGTCCTCGTCGAACTGGCCGGAAGCAAGCAGCTCGGACTTGACCTGCGCCATGAGGTAACCGTTCGTCCCGGTCATCGACGGGCTGTTGAGCGTGTCGGGGTCGATCGTCTCGGGGAAGACGGCAGCGTCGCGCTCGGCCTGCGTGATCCAGCCGTCCTCGACCATGAGGTTCAGGTCGCGCTCCCAGCGCTCCTTCGCCTTGTCGGGGTTGACGGCCGGATCCCACGCGGAGGGCGCGGGGATGACGGCGGCGAGCAGCGCGGACTCGGACAGCGTCAGCTGGTCGGCGCCGTGGCCGAAGTAGGCCTGAGCGGCGGCGTCGATTCCGTAGGCGCCACGACCGAAGTAGATCGTGTTCATGTAGGCGCCGATGACCTCGTCCTTGGACTGCTCGCGGTTGATCTTGATCGCCAGGACGGCTTCCTTGAGCTTGCCGCCGTAGGTATCCGTGGTCTTACCGACGAAGTATCGCTCAACGTACTGCTGGGTGAGGGTTGATGCGCCCTGCCGGGCACCACCGCGCAGGTTGTTAACGAGGGCGCGGAAAATGCCCTTCAGGTCGACGCCGTTGTTCGTGTAGAACGTGCGGTCCTCGGAGGCGACGATCGCCTTGGAGACGTAGTCGGGCAGGGCCGTCGTGTCGATGATCTGCCTGTTGATCTCGCCAAGGGTCCCCATCTCGGTGGTGCCGTCCGCGTAGTACACGGTCGTCTTCTGCGCGAGAGCCAGGTCAGCGGGCGCAGGCACAGCCAGCGTGTTGTACAGGTACAGGAAGACGGACATGCCGGCGATGAAAACGCCCAGGAAGATGGTCAGGATTCCGAAGCCGATGCGCTTGGCCCAGCGGAAACGCTTCTTCGTGGGGCCCGTCTTATCGTCGGACGAGGCCGTGGTGTCCCCCTTCGATGAGTGGGACGCGTGCGCGGCGTGCGATGAGCGACGCGAGGGCAGGTGTTCCTGCCCGGACGCGCTTGATTCGCCCGGTCCGACGATGTCGTTCCAGTTGTTCTGTCCGTTGCTAGTCGCCACGTGTTCGCCCTTTCAGCGGATTGTCTTACTCATAGGTTAACTGCCTTTCCTGAAAGTTCCCCAAAGTATGGGCACAAACACAGGGGGTGGGTGCTGCCATCAGCGCCCACCCCCTGCGCGAGTTGCGTCAGCACTCCCGATTCAGGACCACTGCTCTTCGGGGCGCCCCTCGGCGGCCCACAGGGTGTGGAACACGCCCTCCTTGTCGACTCGGTGGTAGGTGTGCGAGCCGAAGAAGTCGCGCTGGCCCTGGATGAGGGCGGCCGGCAGGCGCGTCGCGCGGATCTGGTCGAAGTAGGCCAGGGACGAGGCGAACACCGGGATCGGAACGCCTGCGAGGGCCGCCTGAGAGACGACGCGGCGCAGCGCGGGCGTGCACTCCTGGAAGCGGGTCGCGAAGGGTTCGGCGGCCAGCAGCAGCGGCAGGTCGGGGTCGGCCTCGTAGGCGCGGGTGATGTCGTCGAGGAAGGCCGCGCGGATGATGCAGCCCGCGCGCCAGATGCGAGCCAGGGCACCCTTGTCGATGCCCCACTCGTACTCGGCGGCCCCGGCCTCGATCTCGTCGAAGCCCTGCGAGTAGGCGACGATCTTGGAGGCAAAAAGCGCCTGGCGCACGTCCTCGATGAACGCAGCCCGGGCCTCGTCCGACTCGATGACGAGGGCGGTGGCGTTGCCCGCGAGCGCCTGACCGGCCGCGCGCTGGGCGGGCTCGGAAGACGCGCCGCGCGCGAAGGTCGCCTCGCCGATCGCGGTGACGGGGACGGCCAGGTCGAGGGCGGTCTGCACCGTCCACTTGCCGGTGCCCTTCTGCGAGGCGGCGTCCACGATGAGGTCGACGAGGGGCTTGCCCGTCTCGGCGTCCACCTGACGCAGGACCTCGACGGTGATCTCCATGAGGTAGGAGTTGAGCTCGCCCTCGTTCCAGGCGGCGAAAATATCGGCGATCTCCGCCGGCGTCGCACCCAGGCCCTCGCGCAGGAGGGTGTAGGCCTCGGCGATGACCTGCATGTCGGCGTACTCGATGCCGTTGTGCACCATCTTCACGAAGTGGCCGGCGCCGTTCGCGCCAATGTACGTGGAGCAGGGGACGCCGTCGTAGGTGCCGGCGATGGCCTCGAACATGGGGCCGACGCGATCGTACGAGGCCGGGGTGCCGCCGGGCATGATGGAGGGACCCCACAGGGCGCCCTCCTCGCCGCCGGACACGCCCGCACCCACGAAGTGCAGCCCGCGCTCGGCTGCCCACTTCTCGCGGCGGATCGTGTCGGTAAACAGGGAATTGCCGCAGTCGACGATGATGTCGCCCTCGTCCATGAGGTCGGCGAGCTGGCCCATGACGGCGTCCGTCGCGGGGCCGGCCTGGACCATGATGATGGCGACGCGCGGGGCGCGCAGGGAGGCGACAAAGTCTTCGAGGGTGGAGGAGGGAACGAAGGTGGCCTCGTCCCCGTGCTGGGCCATGAGCTTCTCGGTGCGCGCCGGGGTCCTGTTGAAGACGGCGGTCGCGTAGCCGTTGCGGGCCAGGTTGCGGGCGAGGTTGGCACCCATGACTCCCAGGCCGTACACGCCGATGTCGGCCGACGCCTTCTCGGGGGTAAACGTGCTCATGCGGTGACTCTCCTAACGAATAGTTGAATTGTCACCAGGGTACGTCCGGGGCAGGTGGAGGTGCACCGCGCGCGGGCGTGACGATGGTCGCGCCGGGGCCGTTCATCCGCGCTCACCGGCGCGCACGAGGCCTGCCGACGCATCGCTCGCCGGCTCGGTCGCCGCGTGGCGGGGCCTACTGCTGGGCCTCGCGGGCGGCCTTCGCGGCGGCCTTACGGGCCTTCTTGTCCGCGACTTTTGCCTCCCAGCGGGCCTGTTGTGCCTGGTATTCCTCGGCGAGGGCGCGCACGTCCTCGGAGGCCCACCACTCCAGGAGCGCCGCTCGGGCGCCCTCCTCGCCCAGGGGTCCGCGTTCCATGCGCAGCTCCAGCAGGTAGTCGCGCGCGATCTTGACGGCGCGCGAGGGACGCAGCCCCAGAATGTCCATGATCTGGTCACCGTCGAGGTCGGGGCGGATCGCGTCGAGCTCCTCCTGCTCGCGCAGGGCGGCGATGCGCGCCTCGAGGTCGTCGTAGGCCGAGGACAGGAAGTTGGCCTTGCGGCGGTTGCGGGTCGTGCAGTCGGCGCGCGTGAGGCGGTGCAGGCGTTCGAGGAGGTCCCCGGCGTCGGCCACGTATCGACGCACGGCCGAGTCCGACCAGGCGGCCTCGCCGTAGCCATGGAAGCGCAGGTGCAGCGCAACCAGAGTAGACACGGCCTCGATCGTGGCCTTGTCGAAGTGCAGGGCCTTCATGCGCTTGCGCGTCATCTTCGCGCCCACGATCTCGTGGTGGTGGAAGGACACGGTGCCGTTCTTCTCGAAGCGGCGCGTCGCCGGCTTGCCGACGTCGTGCATGAGGGCGGCGAAACGCAGGACGAAGTCGGGGGCGGGGACCGCGCCGTCGGGGCCGGTCTCCAGGTCCATGGCCTGCTCGACGACGGTGAGCGTGTGCTCGTAGACGTCCTTGTGGCGCTTGTGCTCGTCGACCGTGGAAACCAGGGCGGAGACCTCGGGCAGGACGATGTCGGCGACGCCCGTGTGGACCATCAGCTCGATGCCGCGACGCGGATAGGGCGAGATGATGAGGCGCTCGAGCTCGGCGCGGATGCGCTCGGCGGAGACGATCTCCAGGCGCGAGGCCATGGTTTCCATGGCGTTCATGACGTCCAGGTCCACGTCGAGGCCCAGCTGGGCGCTAAAGCGCGCGGCGCGCATGATGCGCAGCGGGTCGTCGTCGAAGGACTGCTCGGCGGACACGGGGGTGCGCAGGTTGCCGTCCGCGAGGTCGGCCAGGCCGCCGCACGGGTCGACGAGGGCCATCTGCGGCAGGCGCATCGCCATCGCGTTGACCGTGAAGTCGCGGCGCGTCAGGTCGCCCTCAAGAGTGTCGCCGAAGGTCACCTCGGGCTTGCGCGAGCCGATCTCGTATTCGTCCGTGCGGTAGGTCGTCACCTCGACGACGACGTTGCCGCGGCGACCGCCGATCGTGCCGAACTCCTTGCCGATGTCCCAGGTCGCATTCCCCCACTGAGCGAGCAGCTCCTCGGTGCGCTCGGGGCGCGCGGAGGTCGTCATGTCAAAGTCGTGCGGGGTCACACCCAGGAAGGCGTCGCGCACGGGCCCGCCGACAAGCGCGAGCTCCTCCCCGGCCTCGTCGAAAATCGTGCCGAGTTCCATAATCGCGGGCGGAAGCGCCGCAAACGTCCTCGTGGCGTTCGCCATGAGGGTAGGAATGTCCGTCGTTCCGGCGTTTTGCGCGGTCACGGGGCCGTTGATCGGGGAAGCTGACTGGGTACTCATCGCCCCTAAGCATGCCAGGAAAGCGCCCTGGCCGACTACCGGGGGCCGCCCACCGGCTAAAGTGGAGTCATGCCTGCACGTTCAGTTGACCGCCGATCCGGGGTTCCCAGACCCCCGCGTCGGTCTGCTTCCATGCGCGCGGGCCGCTCTCATCTGCCGATTTCCGCGGAAACCAGCGCGGGCGGCATCGTCGTCGACGTACGTGACGGAATTCCCTATGCGGCGCTCATCGCCCGACGCAACCGCGCGGGCCGCGTCGAGTGGTGTCTGCCCAAGGGCCACCTCGAGGGTTCCGAGACCCCGCAGCAGGCCGCCCTGCGCGAGGTCGCCGAGGAAACCGGTATCCAGGGGCGCATCATCCGCCACCTCGCGTCGATCGATTACTGGTTCTCCGGCAACGACCGCCGCGTCCACAAGGTCGTCCATCACTACCTGATGGGGTATGAGTCCGGCACGATCTCCGTGGACGGGGATCCGGATCACGAGGCCGAGGCGGCCGCGTGGGTTCCCCTGCGTGACGTGTCGCGTCAGCTCGCCTACCCCAACGAGCGCCGCATCGTGCGCATCGCCCTCGACCTGCTGTACCGGGACAGCCGTGGCTAGGCGCGGCAGGTGGGTCGCCGCCCTGTGCGCGGCGCTGATGATTCCCTTCGGTCTCTCGATTCACGAGGCCGGGGCGGCTCCCGCGCCCGCGGAAACCTCTGCGGTCGAGCAGTCTCGTCCCTCCGTCATGGGCACGGTTCCCACGGACTCCGGGCTGGTCGTGACGATTACCCAGCTGTCTCCTCGCATCATCACGACCGAGGAAGAAGTTGTCATTTCGGGGACGCTGCGTAACGATTCGCCGACGACGCTGGCGGCCGTCTCCCTCGAGGTTTTCGTCGCCAACGAGACCCCCATCTCCGTCTCGGCGATGACGACCCAGCTCAGCGAGGACGAGCCCGACGCCACGCACGCCGCCTCGACCACACTCACCGACGTGCTGCGCGGCGTCAACACCGCCTTCGAGATCCGCATCCCCACCGCTTCGCTGCCGCTGTCGGACAGCAACGAGTGGGGGCCTCGCGTCGCGACCGTGACCGCCTCCTCGGGCGAGTTCTCGGGCAAGGACCGCACGATCCTCGTGTGGGACTCCGGCGAGCAGGTCGCCGCCTCCCGCGTCTCTACGGTTGTTCCCTGGACCTCGGCGAACGCCGCCCAGACCCAGTCCGAGCGCTCCGCTCTCCTGTCCCTGGCCGGGACATCGGGCGTGACCCTGGCCGTCGACCCCCTCCTGATCCCGCGCGGCCCTCAGCCCACGACCGCGCCCAGCCCCTCCCCGACCGAAGAGGAGGAGGCGCAGTCTGACGGACAATCCAGCCAGTCGGGCCAGTCCGGCGTGCCCACGGCCTCGCCGAGTCCGTCGACCTCGGCCTCCCCCACGCCGACCCCCGCGCCCACGGCGACCGACCCGGCTCAGCGCTCGCGCGACCTCCAGTCCGAGGCCTTCGTGTCCTCCTTCATGTCCACCGCCTCCGAGGTCATCGCCCTGCCCGACGCCGACGCGGACCTGGGCGCCCTGGCCCTGTCGGGCAACACCGGCTTCTGGGGCCTGGCATCCGAGTCCATCAATGCCTTCCCCGGCACGCCGCGCGCAGCCGGCTGGGTCGCGCCCACGTCTTCGCACAATTCCAGCCCTGCGAGCCCCTTAGCGTCGCCCTCTGCAACCCCCTCGGCGTCGCCCTCCGCGACACCCTCGGCCTCGCCCTCCGCGACACCCTCGGCCTCACCCACGGCCTCCTCCACCGGGCAGAACGCGAGCACGACGACCCGGCCGGACGCAGGCCCCACGATCCTGCGCAACGTCGGATGGCCCGACGACGCGACCTTCGGCACGACCTTCCTGTCCAACTTCGCAGCGGCCGACCAAATCTCCATTGCCCCGGCCTCGGCCCTGACACCCACCGACGACGTGCCCTTCACCTCCATGGCGCGCGTCAACGTCAACCCGGCGACCGGCGACACCTCGACGAATGGCACCGGCGCGCGCGTCCTCGCCCAGCAGGCCGACATCTCCGCGATCCTGTCGTGGAACGCCAACGGCGGCGACGAACTCGACGCCGAGCAGGCCCTCACCGCGATCACCGCGATCATCGCGCGCGAGCGCCCCTCCTCCTCGCGCACCATCTTCGCCACGGCCGCGCGCGGCACCACGATCAACGACCGCCTGGCCTCCCGCGCCAGCGCGCTCCTGTCCCCCCGCTGGGTCTCCGCCACCTCCTTCTCGGTCATGGCCGCCAGCGAACCCACCGACGTCGACCGCACGACCGTCGGCGCAGGCACCCTCGCCGAGGAGACCGCGACCGCCATCGACGACATGGCCACGTCACTGACCGCGCTCATCCCGCTGGCCAACGCGACCGACGACCCGGACGCCGTCTTCGACTCCATCACCCCCCAGGTCTTGCCCGCTCTCACGGCCGGGCACACCCCCACCGAGCAGCTCGACGCCGCGACCGCCATGACCAACCAGGTCACGACCATGCTCACCTCCGTGACCGTCGAACCCTCCTCGGCCGTCAACCTCATCAACAAGTCCGCAAACTTCCCCGTCCTGGTGCGCAATAACCTGGACTGGCCGGTGTACGTCGACGTCACCCTGATCCCCGACGACCCGCGCCTCCAAGCCACACCTGCGATGTCCCAGGAGCTGGCCGCGCACGGAGCCACGACGGTCGAAGTGCCCGTTGGCGCAATCGGCAGTGGCGACATCGAGGTCACCTACAAGGTCACCACCCCCGACGGCCACGTCCTCGACGACTCCCAGACCGTCATCGTGCGCATGCGCGCCGGCTGGGAAGACGCCATCACCGCCGTCATCGCCGCCCTCTTCGGCCTCCTCTTCATCGCCGGCATCACCCGATCACTGCGCAGCAGGGCCGCACGCAAGGCGCAAGCAGCCGCCTCCGACAGTGCCTCCGGCACGGACGAACCCGCATCTTGCGATGACACCGAGGACCCAGCCCGGGCCTCGGACACCGCAGACGACAGCACCGACTCAGACACCGCCACGATGAAGGAGACACCATGAGCTCGAAAACGCCTCGCCGATCGATCCTAAGGGCATCGGCGCTGATGGCGTCGGGAACTATGGTGTCGCGAATCCTCGGTTTCATCCGTAACGCGATGCTGATCGCCGCAGTCGGCGCCACCGCAGGCGGCGTGGGCGCGGCCTTCCAGACCGCCAACACGCTGCCCAACACCGTGTTCAACCTGCTGGCCTCCGGCATCTTCGACGCGGTGCTGGTTCCCCAGATCGTCGGCGCCATCAAGCGCCGCAACGACGGCGACACCTACGTCAACCGCCTGCTGACACTCGCCGGCACGGTCCTCTTCGTCGTCACCTTCATCACGATGGTGCTGGCGCCACTCCTCGTCATCATCACGGCCGCGGGCTACACGGAGAGCATCCGCAACCTGGCGATCCTCTTCGCGCTCCTGTGCCTGCCACAGCTCTTCTTCTACGGCCTGTATAACCTGCTCGGCGAGCTCCTCAACGCCCGCGAAATCTTCGGCCCCTACATGTGGGCGCCCGTCGTCAACAACGTTGTCGGCATCGCCGGCCTGGCCCTGTTCCTGGGCATCTGGGGCGGCGCACCCGACGGCGGCATCCCCGCCGACGACCTGACGGGTGCCCAGTTCTGGGTCCTCGCGGGCTCCGCCACCCTGGGCGTCATCTGCCAGGCCCTGTGCCTGCTGTGGCCGATGCGCCGCGCAGGTATCTCCTTCAAGCTGGACTTCCACTTCCGTGGCACCTCCTTCGGGTCGATGCCGCGCGTGGCCGGCTGGACCTTCGCGACCCTCGGCGTCTCCCAGGTCGGCGTCCTGTCGACCAACAACCTGGCCGCCATGGCTGACGGCTACATCGGCCGCTACGGCGCGCAGAGCGGCGTCGTCGGCATCCTCGCCTACTCGACGGCGTTCATGATCTTCATGGTCCCCCAGTCGCTCATCACGGTGTCCCTGACGACCGCGATCTTCACGCGCATGGCCGGGGCCGTCGCCGACGGTGATGACAAGGCGGTCGCCGACAGCTACCACCTGGGCGTTCGCACAATCACGTCGCTGACCCTGGTCGCCGCCGCGATGCTCATGGCCGGCTCGGTGCCCATGATGGAAATCGCAATGGCCGCCAAGGGCGGAGACCCCGCGGCCGTCACCGCCTACGCCCTCGTCCTGACATCCCTCATGCCCGGCGTCGCATCCACCGGCATGGTCCTCATGAGCCAGCGCGTCTTCTTCGCCTACGAGGACGTCAAGCCCGTGTTCCTCATGGGCATCGGCCCCACCATCATCCAGGTGATCGTCGGATGGTCGATGTACGCCGTGACCGGCGCTCAGTGGTGGATCATCGCCGCCGCTCTCGGCGAGACCACGTGCCGCCTTACCCAGGGCGTCATCGCCGTCGTGTGGGTCTCGCGCGAGAACCGCTTCGTGGACCGCACAGGCCTGCTGCGCTCCTACGTGTCCTTCCTGGCCGCCGCCATCGTCGCTGGTCTCGTCGGCTTCGGCGTCCTGGCTCTCATGGGCATCCACTCGGAGACCTCCTCGACCCTGGCGCGCATGGGCATCGCGGCTGTCAAGCTCACGATCGTCTCCGCGGTCACCGGCCTCGTCTACCTGCTGGTGCTCCGCTTCGCCTCGCCGCGCGAATCCGCGGCCATGATGCGGCCCCTCCTGACGCGCCTGCACGTTCCCGCTTCTGTGGTGAACATCCTGGCGGCGTCCTCCACGCCCACCGCCAACGCAACTGCAATAATGGCGTCAACCACACCCGCACAGACGGAGGAATCGATGGCTTCCAGGCCCGAACCGACCGGCGACGAGAATAACCTGCCGTCCTTTGACGAGGTCGTCGCTACCTCGCCGATCCCCGCGCCCCCGGCGAGCCCCTCCCCCGCACCCGAGGCAGACGTCCCCACGATCCCCGCGCCCGCACCCGCCGAGGCGCCGGTCATCGACCCTTCGTCGCAGGCACACGCTACGAACCCGGTCGCCGAGGCCCTGGCCGAAGTCGGCGTCGAGATCCTGACTGAGGACTCCGAGCCGAACGCGGAACCCACAGCCAGCGTCGACGCCGCCCAGGTTCCCGTCACCCCCTTCCCTGTCGCTCCCCCGCCGCCCAAGCCCGCGGCCAGCGGCTACGAGCGCGAAGGGGATGCCTACGTGACCGATTTCCCCCACCCCGAGCCGCTCGCGGACGCACCTTCGACGCACCAGATTCCGCGCATCCAGCCGCTCGCTCCCCCGCCTGCGGATACCGCAGATGAGGCGACGGCAGCCGCGGTCGCCGGAGCGGCCGCTGTCGCGGGCGCAGCCACAGGTGATGCAGCCGAAGCCGATGCCGAAGCCGATGCCGGAGCCGCCGAGTCGACAACCACGATCCCCCCGGCGTTCCCCACCCCGAATCCGGAGTCGGCCGCCGAGCCCGCCCCGGCCTCGTCGCAGGAGAAGAAGAGTCCCGAGCGTTCCGGTCACCTCATCGACCCGACGAAGCCCGCGCTCATCTTCGGCGTCGCCCTGTTCCTTTTCGGCGCGATCTGGGGTCCGTGGATGGCCACCCGCCCGGTCACCGATCTGGACTTGGCCCAGTCCCTGCGCGCCGGCGCCTCCCAGATCCAGTCCGACAACACGCCCGCGCCCAACCTGACGACCACGCCGCCGCCCGCGTCCTCCGTGACGCCCGTGATCTCCTCGGTGCAGGTCCTGTCGTGGAACAACGACGACGGCGACCACCCGGACCGCGCGATCAACATGATCGACTCGAACCCCTCGACGTCGTGGAGCTCGCGCTGGTTCGACAACAACCAGTTCCGCGACGAAACCTCCGTCACCATCGTCGTCAAGTTCCAGCAGAAGGCCACCGTGTCCTCGGTGACGCTCAACATGGATCCGGCGACGTCCGGCGGCGAGCTCGTCGTGCGCAACGTCACCGATCCGACCAAGCCGCGTGAGGGAACAGAACTGGCCACGTCCTCGTTGTCCCCGACGACGACGATCACACTGCCCCAGCCCGTCGAAACCGACTCAATCGCGCTGCAGTTCCGCTCCATGCCCAAGGGCCAGGACGGACGCAACTGGGCGTGGATCTCCGAGCTCACCGTCCAGTAACCCCCAAGGAGGGTACATGTCTTTCGTGACGATTCCGGGCCTCGTGAAGGCCGAGGCCGCCGAGCCCACCATCGAGGCCGCCGAGGTCCAGGTCCCCTCGAACCAGGTCCCCGAGGGCGTGCCCGTCCACGACGTTGTCATCGTCGGCTCAGGCCCCGCCGGTTACACGGCCGCGGTCTACACGGCCCGCGCCGGCCTCGCCCCCATCGTGCTGGCCGGCCAGCTGGCCGCGGGCGGCGCGCTCATGACCACGACCGAGGTCGAGAACTTCCCGGGCTTCCCCGAGGGGATTCAGGGCCCCGAGCTCATGGACAACATGCGCGAGCAGGCCGAGAAGTTCGGCGCGGACGTGCGCTACGAGGACGTCGTCGCCGTCAACCTTGAGGGTGACGTGAAGGCGGTTGCGACCGAGGACGAGGTCTTCTACGCGCGCGCTGTCATCCTGGCCACCGGCTCGGAGTACCGTCACATGAACGTGCCCGGCGAGGACAAGTTCTCCGGCCGCGGCGTCTCCTACTGCGCGACCTGCGACGGCTTCTTCTTCAAGGATCGTCGCCTGGCCGTCATCGGCGGCGGCGACTCCGCGATGGAGGAGGCCACCTTCCTGACGAACTTCGCGTCCGAGGTCGTCGTCGTGCACCGCCGCGACGCCCTGCGCGCCTCGCGCGTCATGGCCGAGCGTGCCCTGAACAACCCGAAGATCTCCTTCGAGTGGAACGCCACCGTCGAAGAGGTCCTGGGTGACGAGGCCGTGACCGGCCTGCGCCTGGCCTCCACGGTGGATGACTCGACCCGTGAGATCGCCGTGGACGGTGTTTTCGTCGCGATCGGACACCTGCCGCGCACGGGCTTCCTGCGCGACCAGGTCGCCCTCGACGAGGCCGGCTACATCCGCGTGGAGGAGCCGTCGACGCGCACGTCCGTCGCGGGCGTCTTCGCGTGCGGCGACGCCGTGGACCACACGTACCGTCAGGCCATCACGGCCGCCGGGTCGGGCTGCCGCGCGGCCCTGGACGCCGAGCGTTGGCTGGCCTCCCTGGGCGACCAGGCGTGATCCCCTCCCCAGGCGCACCCGCGGCCACGTCCGGGGTCGGCTCGCCCCGGCCTCGTACATGCCCGTGCGGGTCGGGGGCGCTGCTCGCGCAGTGCTGCGGGCGCTACCTGGACGGCGAGGCCGCGCCCACGGCCGAGGCGCTCATGCGCTCGCGCTACACGGCGTTCGCCCTGCGCGACGAGGATTACCTGTTCCGCACGTGGCACCCGCGCACGCGTCCCGCTCCCCCGTACTGGGTGGAGGGGACGCAGTGGACGGGTTTGCAGATCCTGGGGGCCGAGGCCGGGGGTCCTTCCGACGAGGAGGGCACCGTGACGTTTGTGGCCTCGTGGCGCGATGCGCTGACGGGTGAGAGCGGCCAGATGCGGGAACATTCGCGCTTTTCCCGCCGCGCTGGCCGGTGGGTGTACGAGTACGGCGCGAACGACTGACACTACGGTAGGATTTCAATATGTTTGTTCGTCGACTCCTGTCACCTCCCGTCATCGTCGGGGCCTCTCTCGTCGTGGCGGTGGCCATCGTCGGCGGTTTCATCACGAATCCGCTGCCGATCGACACCGCCGTATGGTCCGACTTCATCGAGTCGCGCTCGCCCGCGTTGAACACCTTCATGACGGCCGCGTCCTGGCTGTTCGACCCCAAGCGCGCCGTCGTGCTGGCATTCCTCGTTGCGGCCGCCGTCTGGTGGTTCATCAAGAAGGTCATGCACGCGCTGTACATCCTGTGCTCCGTCGCGTTCTCGGCCGCGAACAGCTTCATCATCAAGCACGTTTTTGAGCGCCCCCGCCCCGAAGAGGCCTACCGTCTGATCACCGAGGACGGCTACTCCTTCCCCTCGGGCCATGCGACCGCGGTCACCGCCCTGGTAGTGTCGCTCGTTATGGTGCTGACGATGACGCGTTTCGGGCGCCGCATCCGCCACCTGCTGTGGGTTGCTGCCGTTGCGTTCATCGTGTTTATCTGCGTGACGCGCCTGTACCTGGGCGTCCACTGGGTGACCGACGTGATTGGCGGCTTCAGCGTGGGCCTGGGCTCGACGCTGATTCTCTCGCCCTTCATGTTGCGACCGAACGCGCTGCGCTGGAACCGATAGGACTTGTTGCTGCCGGGGCGCCCGGGGCCATGCGGCCCCGGGCGCTTCCGCGTGCGTTGCGTGCGCTGTGGGGCTGCGTGCGCTGAGGGGCTGCGTGCGCTGTGTGCGTTGCGTGCGCTGAGGGGCTGCGTGCGTTGCGTGTGTTGTGTGCGTTGCGTGTGTTGCGTGCGCTGCGGGGTTGTGGGGCTGCGCGGACTCCCGCCCGCGTACGCCTCCTCCCCTCTCCCCCAAATCTCGCACGTAATTTCCCTCGGTCAGTATTCGACTACGCTCACAAACGTTGGAATTGCAAGGGTCCAATTTCAAAATTGGAAAGAGTCGCAGGGGAATTACGTGCGACATTGTTGGGGAACTATCCCGGTCACCCACACACGACCACGCCAGCCCCGCCGGAGTGAAGGGCGCTGACCCCGAGGGCTCGGCCGCAGTGCTAGTGGGCGGCGGCGGGGCCTGGCCGGGCAACAAGCCGACGCGTAGAGGCGCCGATCAGCGACCCGGCCACACAGGTGTGAAGGGCGCCGGAGGGACCGGAGGGCACGGGCGGGCTTCGAGGCGCGGCGCCGAACGAAGTGAGGTCGCCTAGCCTCGCGGGCGGCCGGGCCCTCCGGCGCCCGGAACACCAGCGGCGCCACAAACACAAGCCACACAACCGCCCAAGTACACCAAGGGGGTGGGCACCGAAGTACCCACCCCCGTGACTCAGCCGCGGCCTCGTCGAGGCTCAGGCTGAACCGGGCTCAGCCCTGGCGACGGCGGCGCACCCACAGGAAGAGGCCGCCAACGGCCGCGGCTCCCAGGCCGGCTGCGCCGACCATGCCGTCGAAGCCGGTGCGTGCCAGGCCTCTGGCGACGCGCTGGCCGATGCCGGGCGCCGGGGTGGCCGGGGCGTCGGGCGCGACGTAACCGAAGTTCACGCCGGTGACCGCCTGGTTGTCGAAGCCGACCGTGATCTCGCCGGACATGGAGTCGGCGATGCTGTCCGGGTCCTCGGTCTGGTCGAGGCCGGCCAGGTCTCCGTCGGTGTGGACCTTGACGCGGTAGGTTCCGGCGGGCAGCTTCTCGAAGGAGTAGTTGCCGTCAGCGTCGGTCGTCACGGTGGCGACGACGTGACCGTCCTTGTCGAGCAGGTCGACCGTCACGCCGGAGAACGTCTCTTCACCGTCGGTGTAGGAGCCGGACTTGTCGGAGTCGCGGTAGACGCGGCCCGCGATCGAGTAGTCGGGCACGTAGCCGAAGTTGACATTCTCCTGCAGGGAGTGGTCCGGGCCCATCGTGTACGGCGCGGAGGTGTCGTCGACGGTGGCGTCGGGGTCCTCGGTCTGGTCGTAGTCCTTGATGGACGAGGAGCGCACGACCTTGACGGTGTACTTGCCGTCGGGCAGGTGCTGGAAGGCGTACGAGCCGTCGGCGGCGGTGTCGAGGGTCTGCAGGATCGTGCCGTCCTCGTCCAGGAGCTGGACGCTGACGCGCTCGAGGCCGGGCTCGTCACCGTTGATCGTCTTGTCGCGGTTGTCGTCGCGGTAGACGGTGCCGGTGATCGTGTTGTTGGGGACGTAGCCGAAGTCGACGTCGTCCTTGGTGGGATTCTTCTCGTCGAGGGTGATCGGCTTAGACGCGTTGTCAAGCGTCGTGTCCGGGTCGCCGGTCTGGTCAGCATCGGCGAGCACGCCATCCTTGACGACCTTGACCGAGTAGGTGCCGTCGGGCAGGTGCTCGAAGGAGTACTTGCCGTCCTTGTCGGTCGTCGTGGTACCAACGACGGTGCCGTCCTTGTCGAGGAGCTGGACCGTCACGCCGGAGTAGCGTCCTTCGGTGTCGCCCTTCTTTCCGTCGCGGTCACCGTCGCGGTAGATGGTGCCGTTGATGGAGTTGTTGGCGATGTAGCCGAAGTTAACGTCCGTTTCGGTGCGGTGGTCATTGCTCAGCGAGATGACGCCGGAGACGGAGTCCTTGGTACCGTCCGGGTCCTCGGTCTGATCGAGGTCGGTGAGGGCCCCGTCCTTGACAACCGTGACGGTGTAGTCGCCGGCGGGCAGCTTGGTGAAGGAGTACGCGCCGTCCGCGTCCGTCGTGGTGGTCGCGACGACCTTGCCGTCCTTGTCGCGCAGCTGCACGGTCTGGTTGGCGTAGCCCTTCTCACCGGTGCCGTGCGACTCGGAGCGGTCACCGTCTCGGTAGACGAGGCCGTGGATGGAGTAGTCGGGCACGTATCCGAAGTTGATCCCATCCTTGGACGGGTTGTCCTCGCCCAGGGTCACGGGTTCGGAGGCGCCATCCTTCGTAGCGTCCGGGTCTTCGGTCTGCTCGGTGTCGGTGAGCTCGCCGTCCTTGACGACCGTGACGGAGTAAGTGCCGTCGGGCAGGTGCTCGAAGGAGTACTTGCCGTCCTTGTCGGTCGTCGTGGTACCAACGACGGTGCCGTCCTTGTCGAGGAGCTGGACCGTCACGCCGGAGTATCCGGGCTCGGTGCCGTCCTGCTTGTCGTTGCGCGAGTCATCGCGGTAGACGGTGCCCGACAGGGAGTTATCGGCAATGTAGCCGAAGTTGATGTCCGTCTTGGACGGGTTGTCGTTGTTCAGCGTGATGGACTCGGAGGCGTTGTCCTTCGTGGCGTCCGGGTCGCCGGTCTGCTCGAGGGAGGCGATGGGGCCATCCTGAACGACAGTGACGGAGTAGGTGCCCGCGGGGAGTTTGTCGAAGGAGTAGGTGCCGTCGGCGTCAGTCGTGGTGGTGGCGACGACGTTACCGTCCTTGTCACGCAGCTGCACGGTGACGCCCTCGTAGAGCTTCTCGTCGCTGTCCAGCGCGCCGGAGCGGTTGCCGTCACGGTAGATCGTGCCCGTGATGAAGTAGTCGGGCACGTAGCCGAAGTTGACGTTCTTCTTGGTCGGGTTGGCCTCGTTCAGGGTGATCTGCCCGGACGCGTTATCCAGCGTCGAGTCGGGGTCGCCCGTCTGCTCAAGGTCGGTCAGGGCACCGTCCTTGACGACCCGCACGGAGTAGGTGCCGTCGGGCAGGTTGTCGAAGGAGTAGGCGCCGTTCGCGTCGGTCTTGGTGGTCGCAACGACCGCGCCGTCCTTGTCGAGGAGCTGCACCGTCTGCTCGGGGTAGCCCTTCTCGCCGGTGTTCAGAGCGCCGGAGCGGTTGTCGTCGCGGTAGACGGTGCCAGCGATCGAGTTGTCCGAGATGTACCCGAAGTTGACGTTCTCCTTGATCGGGTTGTTCAGCTCGAGGGTGATGTCACCGGAGGCGTTGTCCTTGGTGGCGTCGGGGTCCTCGGTCTGGACGAGGTCGGCGATGGGGCCTTCCTTGCGCACGCGGACCTTGTAGGTGCCTTCCTCGAGGTTGGTGAAGGCGTAGGCACCCTTGGCGTCGGTGGTCGTGGTGGCCACGACGTTACCGGAGGCGTCGAGGAGGTCAACGGTCACACCCTGGTAGAGCTTCTCGCCGTCCTCAAGGGACTCGGAGCGGTCGGCGTCGCGGTAGATGGTGCCCTTGATCGTGTAGTTCGTGGCGTAACCGAAGTTCACGTTGGTCACGGAGGGGTTGTCGTGGTTGACCTGGACCACGCCGGAGGTGTGGTCCTTGGTGCCGTCAGGGTCCTCGGTCTGCTCAAGCTTCTTGAGCAGGTCGGAGGGCTCCACCTTGACGGTGTACTTGCCGGCGGGCAGCTTGGAGAAGGAGTACGTGCCGTCTGCCTTCGTCGTGGTCGTCGCGACGACCGAGCCGTCCTCGCCGAGCAGGTTCACGGTGATGCCGTCGAAGCCGGGCTCGGAGTTGTTGAGGGTCTCGGAGCGGTCCTTGTCGTAGTAGACGGTGCCGGAGACCGTGTAGTCCTCGGCGTATCCGAAGTTGACGTTGGTGACGTCCGGGTCGTTGCGCGTGAAGGTGATGGCCTGCGAGCGCGAGTCAGCGTTACCCGAGGGGTCCTCGGTCTGTTCGGTGGAGGCCAGCGGGCCGGTCTTGTCGACGGCGACCGTGTAGGTGCCGTCGCCGAGGCCGGTGAAGGAGTAGTTGCCGTCCGCGTCGGTCGTCGTGGTGGCCACGACGGCGCCGGAGGCGTCAACCAGCTTCACGGTGACGCCACCCTGGGGCAGGTCGCCCGTGTTCTTCGTCTTGTCGCGGTTCTGGTCGAGGTAGACGTTGCCGGAGATCGCGTGCTTCTTAACGTAGCCGAAGTTGATGTTCTCCTGGACGGGGTTGTCCGCGTTCAGGGTGACGGTCCCGGAGGTGTTGTCCTTCGTGGAGTCCGGATCCTCGGTCTGGTCGAGGTTGGCGATTGCGCCGGCCTTGGTGACCTTGACGGTGTAGTCGCCGACGGGCAGGCGCGTGAAGGAGTAGTTGCCGTCCGCGTCGGTTGTGGTGGTGGCGACGACATTACCGTCGGCGCCGAGCAGTTCGACGGTGATGTCCTTGAAGCCCTCTTCGCCGTTGTCGTAGGAGGAGGAGTCGTTGGCGTCGTAGTACACCTTGCCGGCCAGGCGGTGCTTGACCGTGATCGAGGCCTTGGCGGAGTTGTTGTCCGGGTTCTGATCGTACTCGGGCGGGTTCACGAAGGACGCCGTGTTGTTGAGCGTCTTGCCGTCGGTGCCCTCATCGAGCTTGACGGTGACGAACAGCGAGGCGTACTGGCCGGCGAGGAGGTCGCCGATCTTCCAGGTGGTGCCGTCGAAGGTGCCGGCGGGGTCGGTGCCCTGACATTCGCCGGGCAGCCCGGAGGTGTAGCCGGAGGCGCACTTGTGCGTCTCGGCGGACACGAAGGTGGTGCCGGCGGGGAAGGCTTCGGCGACCTTGACGTCGGGGGCCTTACCCTGGCCGGTGTTGCCGGCGTCGATGCGGAAGGTGACGGTGTCGCCGGGCATGAGGTTGTCAGCGTCGGAGACGACGGTCTTGTTCAGGGCCACGTCGAGCGCGACGACCAGGGCGACCTTGATGGGCTCGGTCGGCAGGATGGCTCGATTGTTCGAGGCCTGGGTGGCGGCGATCGCGACGGATTCGTAGGCGATGCCGGTGGCGTTGTCGGGCGCCTTGATGGGCACGATCAGCGGGATGGAGGCGCCGGCCTTGATGGGGGTGGCCTTTCCGTTGATGTAGACGCGGTAGGACTTCACGTCCGCCCACGAGGCCGGGGTGGCGGTCCAGTTGTTGTCGCATCCTGCGGGGGCGGCGGCCATGGCGTCGCCCTGGTTGATGACCTCACCGCGGCAGGGGTTGGTCGAGGTGGAGTACTCAATGGTGACCTGTGATGCGTCGATGCCCGAGCCGGCTCCGATCTGGATGGGGCCGGTCATGATGGGCTCCCACTCGGAGCCACGGTCGGCACCGCCCTGGACGGAGGTGTCTCCGACGTGGGGCAGGATACCGTACAGGGTCATGTCGGACAGGTCCGCGTTACCGGAGTTGGTGGGGGTGATGCGGAACTGGCCGTTTTCGCTCTGGCGGATGACGGAGGGGCCGTCGGTGTACTTCTTGTAGACGGAGCCGGGCACGGAGCCCAGGCCCTCGAGGACGACGTCCGCGCCGGCCTGCTCGGAGACCGTGAAGGTCGAGGAGACGGGGCACACCTGGTCGGCGGTGTTGCCGTCGCCGTTGACGTCGTAAGCGTCGTCGGTGGAGCCGTAGAAGCAGATGGTGGTCTTCTTGGAGGTCAGCGCGTACTCGGGTTCGGCCGCGGAGATGTAGGCCTCGTTCTTGTGGGTGCCGGCGCTCATGGAGGGGCCGACCTTGCCGCGCAGCTGGATGGTGGTGCCACCCTTGGTTTGGTAGCCGGGCCAGGTGACCTGAACGAGCTGGCGGGTGCAGCCGGTGGCATCGGTGACGTCGCGGACGGTGACGGTCTTGTCCTTGCCGGAGGGGCCGCCGGTGACGGAATCCTCGACGAAGGTCATGCCGCAGGGCAGCAGGTCGGAGATGACGGGCTGGGAGTCAACGATGGTCGAGGTGTTGTTCGCGGTGACGCTGAAGGTGACCTCGGAGCCGGGGGACGCCAGGTTGCCCTTGATCGTGGACTTGGCGTTGTAGTACTTAGGCAGCGCGGTGCCTAGGGTGAGGACGTCACAGTAGTCGTCCTCGGGGATGGTGATCGACTTGGTACCGTCGAGGGACTTCATGGACCAGTCGGTGACGCAGTTCTGGATGCGCACCCACTGGTCGGACTTGCCAGCTTTCCAGGCGGCGGCGTTCTTGTCGACGTCTACGTAGGTGACGCCGTCCTCGGTGGTGGGCGTGCCTGCGCCGACCGGGCCGGCGACGTTGAGGATGGAGGACTCACCGGCGGGGATCGTCTGCTTGTAGTGGAAGACGGTCAGGTACTCGTCGGCGGCGAAGGAGGAGAAATCGAAGGCCTTGCCGCGGTAGACGGTCTGCGTGCCCGTGGTGCCCTTGTTGGTCCAGTAGGTGATCTCGATGGGCGTCGTCGTCTGGGTATCGATCGTGTGGACGCGCATGAGGGGCTTGTCGCAGTCCTTGGAGCCATCGGTCGGCGAGACGAGGCCGCAGGTCATGTAGTCGGTGTACTCCATGACGACGGGGACGTTGGAGTTGTTGGAGTAGCTGTAGAGCCAGTTGCCCTGCTTACCGCGCTCGAATTGGCTCATGGCGCGCTTGTTGAAGCCGCCACCGTAGCGGATTTCATTGTCGAAGTGGTGCGTGAACGAGGCGTTCGCGGTGACCGTCTTGGTCTCGTTGTGCTTCTCGTTGCCGGTGAGCTTGGCGGTGTTGGTGACCGTGTCGTCGGCGCAGGTGTCGTCGTAGTGGACGGTGACAGACAGAACGACGTTCATGAAGGCGGGGCTGACCTCGCCGATGTTCCAGGTGACGGTGTGGGACGCGGCGTCGTAGGAGCTGGGGACGGTGGCCGCGGTGTTCGTGATGGTGTTGCCCGATGCCGAGGAGGACACGTACGTCGCGCACTGCGGGAGCGGGTCGGTGACGACAACGTTCGTCATGTTGGTCTTGCCGTTGAGGCCGTCGACGGTCGTGTCGTACTTGGGGGTGATCTGGTAGGTCACGTCGACGTTCTTGGGGGTTGCGACGGGGCCGGTCTTGGACAGGAGGGGCGTGGGCTCGGATTTGATCGTGACGGTGTCCTGAGCCGTGACGCTGGTCTCACCCGAGGTGAAGGTGGCGACCGGGGTGACCGTGGAGCCGCCCGGGGTAAGGCCTCGGGGAGCGGTGAAGGTCAGGACGGTCTGGAAGGAGGTGCCGGCGGCGACGGTCCCGAGGTTGTAGGTGACGAGGCCGTCGGTCGTGGCTGTGGGGCGCTTGATCTCGGGCGTGACGACCTTGTTACCCGTGGTCGCGGTGGCGTTGACGCCGTCGGGGGCCGAGTCGGGGTTGGAGTTGCCGTCAGGAGTGATCGTGTGCGGCAGCGAGATGGTCACGACCGAGTCCAGGCAATCCTCCGTGGTGGAGGCGCACGAAAACTCGACAACGTAGCGCTGCTCGACGCCCGACAGGTAGGAGTCCTCGTCGGCGTTGATCGCCAGCTTGAGGGTCGGGGCTGCCGCGAAGGTGGGCAGCGACGTGATGCCGAGAATGACGAGAGCCGTTGTTACGAGCATGGCAAGCATCTGGGCTGGCCGTGTGGCCCTTGACCACGTGTGATTGAGGTGCACAGCGTTCTCCTGGTCTGCGGGTATAGGGATGAAACAGGCCAATTTTAGCGGTTTTGCAGCAAGTGTGAAAAGGCTGTAACCATCGCGAATTCGGCCGTAAACTGAGGTTTGCTAGGTCAGATTTCGTTTTTTTAACCAATTTTGTGAAACGACCATCCACAAGGTTTATTCACAACTGTGGACATTCCTGTGGATAACTAATGACGCAATAGCAGCTCAAGATCGCCGATCCCACGCTCACACACACGCGGCTCGGATAATCCACAGCGATGACCAGCTGGTCGGACAAATTAATGCGTGGGTCACATCTGTGAGCACCCTCGCCAGTAACCCGCAGAAATTGTGCAAGCTCACAAACGACAAAAACCCGCAACCATGAGGTTGCGGGTGACACGTGGAGCTAACGGGACTCGAACCCGTAACCCCCTGCTTGCAAAGCAGGTGCGCTACCAATTGCGCCATAGCCCCGTGGGAGAATCTCAGTCCTCCACGGCGTCCGTGACGGACGTCCACAGGTCGGCATTATCCGAAAGATCAAAGAGAATTTGTCGAACGACGATACCAACGGCCACGACGGATCCGACAGCCACACAACAAGTGACCAACTTCTTCATAATGATCCTCCGCTCATACTAGCCTGCGGATGGTGGGCCTAGGTGGACTCGAACCACCGACCTCAGTCTTATCAGGACTGCGCTCTAACCTACTGAGCTATAGGCCCAACCGGCACCCTTGCGGGCACTCGGATATAGTACACAGCACCGGGCCCTCCGGCAAAATCGAGACTTGGTGACGTCCGACACGCATCCGTTGCAACGACGCGCGGAGCAGAAAAGAGAAGCCTCGTGACCACGATTATCGACTACGTTCGCGGCGCTACGACGCCCCTGCGTTCCGCCCTCTCCCCCGCCGACGCGCTCGCCCTCGCGACACTGACCTACGTGGACTTTCACGCCCTCGCCGGACCGCGATCGCCCAACGGATGCCTCCTTCGCGAGGTCGCCCAGGCCTCGTCCATTCGCGCCCTCTACGACCGAGCGATGGTCACCGACCATAACTGCGCGCTCCTGCGTTCCCTGCTGCGCGCGGCCGGGGGAAGTCCACGTTTCCGGAGCCTGCGCGTGCGCGACGCCGTCACGAGGATTGGGGTGCAGCCGCTCGCGCAGTTCGGCGCGGTCACCTTCATCGACGAGGCCGGGGCGACCTACGTGGTCTTCCGCGGAACCGACGGCACCGCGGTCGGATGGGCCGAGGACGCACAGTTCGGCCTCGATTTTCCGACAATCGCCCAGCTGTGGGCGGCGCGTTACCTGCGCTACGCGGCGGGGCGCGCCCCCGGGCCCGTCACCGTCATCGGCCATTCCAAGGGCGGGAACCTGGCACTGTATGCGGCCGCCGCGACCCGCGTGCCGACGCTTGATCATGTGTATTCTCTCGATCCGGTCGGCTTCCCAGAATCCGTGATTGACGACGGTTTCTTTTCAGGCATCGCGCCGCTCTCCAGCGTCTACACGCCGGCCGAGTCCTGGGTGAGCCCCCTGTTTCCTCTGCCCACAGGTGCCTCCATCATCGCGTCGCTGTGGCCTGGGCCCCTGAGCCACAACCCCTACACGTGGCTGATCGACGGGGACAAACTGGCGCGGGACGATCGGACGCCGTCGCGCTCGGGAGCGGCCCTCGGAGGGCTTGTGAGCCTCATGCTGCGTCTGAGGCCCATCCGCGTCGCCCCAGGCCACTGACGGGCCCTTTCCTGCCCCTGTCGGGTTTTGGGACGCACACGCTAGGGGCCCTCGAATGTTCCCAGAGACATCCTGACCCACTCGGGGTTCTGGGGACGCTGGGAGTGGTGGGAGTGGTGGGAGCTCCGCTCCTGTCGGACGCCCAGACCGGACCTGGCGGCCTGGGCATCGCAGGTGGTCGCTGGGCGTGTCAGGTGGCAGCACGACCCTCCACTGCGCACGTTAACCCCACAAGTGGCAGCCCGGGCAAGCCGTCCACACCGCCACCTAAAGGGCCCGCGACGCTGGCCCTTCCAAGCAAGCACTCGGGGGGTTTTGCGACCATAGACCCCCGACACGCCGGCGACACGCCGCAACGCAGCGCCTATGGTAGCAATTCCCCCCAAGCCACCAACAAAGACAAGCCACACCACCAGCCACCACGCCACCCCAGACATCGGCAACGGCCTCACCCACTGAAACACCCCCAGCACCGCCCTCGCAGACCCCGCAACACCACACGGAGACGCAACCACGCCCAAAACGTAGTCCACTACACCCCAAACACCCCATATCACCCGCATTTCACCGAAGTGGACTGCACTTTGAGCAAGCACTCGGGGGGTTTTGCGACCATAGACCCCCGACACGCCGACGACACGTCGCAACGCAGCGCCTATGGTAGCAATTCCCCCCCCAAGCCACCAACGAAGACAACCCACACCACCAGGACAAATGGACAAGGATGTCGAACACGACCCACACCACACCAGAGACATACCACCAGCCACCACACCACCAGCCACCACAGCAAACCCAAGCCACCACACGGGGACGCAACCGCGCAACCGCGCAACCACGCGCAGGTGGAACACCGCGCGGGTATAGCAAAAGGGGCCGGCATCAGCCGACCCCTTGCGCGAGTGCCCTCACTCGTCCATGAGAGACACCTTGATGCCACCCACCAGCGAGGCGACGACGTTGTAGAGCATGGCTCCCAGCGTCGACAGGGCGGTGAGCAGGATGACGTTGATGACCGCGACGATGGTCGCGTAGGAGATGACGCGCGGCAAGCGGGCGTAGTCCAGCAGGTCGGCGTAGCGGCCGGCGCCCATGGTCTTGAGGAATTCCTCAATCTGGCTGAAGACGTGCATGGCGTCGACCATGAGCCACAGGACAATCGTGGCGACGACCATTGCGATTCCCAGGGCGACGGACAGAAGGAAAGACACCTTCATGACGGTCCACGCGTCGATACGCGCGATCGCCAGGTCTACTCGGCGGGGAGCGTCTGTGCGGGCGCTCGTGACGTGGTCGCTCATGGGATTCCTTCCAGGTCGCACTTCCTACAGGCCAGGCTACCGCATCGCTGGGCCCCGGCGCACAGTCCGCGCCGCTTTGGAATGTTGATCACGGGACGAGGCCGACCCTCGTCCCGTGATCATTGTTCACTTCTCGGTGGTCTTGACCCCTGCGCCGCCTTCGGTGGGTGAATCCTCACCGGAGGGGGTGTCCTCACCGGAGGGGGTGTCCTCACCGGAGGAGGAGTCGGCCTCGGGCGTCTCGGATTCTTCGTCGTCGCCGGATTCGGGGTTGCGGGTGATCGCGATGATGCGGTCGCCTTCGTCGGGGCGGGCGAAGATGACGCCCATGGTGTTGCGGGCGGTGGGTCGCACGTCGGAGGCGTTGACCTGGACGAGCTTGCCGGAGGAGGTGATGACCATGACGTCTTCATCGGGGCGCACGACGAGGGCGCCGACGAGGCCGCCGCGTTCGTCGACGAGTTTGCCGACGCGCACGCCGAGGATGCCGCGCGACTTGGTCGGGTATTCCTCGACGGGGGTGCGCTTGGCGTAGCCGGAGTCGGTGACGATGAGCAGGTCGGTGCCTTCGTGTGGGACTTCCATGCTGAGCAGCTCGTCGTCGCCGCGGAACTTCATGCCGCGCACGCCGGAGGTGGAGCGTCCCATGGAGCGCAGCTGCTCGTCGGTGGCGGTGAAGCGCACGGCCTGGCCGTCGCGGGAGACGAGGATGAGGTCCTCGTCGGCCATGATGATCTGTGCGGAGACGAGCTCGTCGGGCTTACCGTCTTCGTCTTCGCGCAGGTTGATGGCGATGATGCCGCCGGAGCGGGGCGAATTGTACAGGCTGAGCGGTGTCTTCTTGACGAGGCCTCGCTTGGTTGCCAGGACAAGGAAGTCCGCGTCCTCGTAGGTACGGATCGCGAGGACCTGCGCGATGTGCTCGTCGGGCTGGAATGCCAGGAGGTTGGCGACGTGCTGGCCCTTGGCGTCGCGACCGCCTTCGGGGATCTCGTAGGCCTTGGCGCGGTAGACGCGGCCGAGGTTGGTGAAGAAGAGCAGCCAGTTGTGCGTGGTTGTGACGAAGAAGTGTTCGACCACGTCGTCGCCGCGCAGCTGGGTGCCGCGCACGCCCTTGCCGCCGCGCTTTTGCGAGCGGTAGTTGTCGGTGCGGGTGCGCTTGGCGAAGCCGTCGCGGGTGATGGTGACGACGACGTCTTCTTCGGGGATGAGGTCTTCCATCGACATTTCCCCGTCGAAGGGGAGGATGCGGGTGCGGCGCTCGTCGCCGAACTTGTCGACAATCTCGGACAGTTCAGCGGAGATGATGGCGCGCTGGCGCTCGGGCTTGGCGAGGATGTCGTTGAGGTCGTCGACGCGGGCCTTGAGTTCGCCATACTCGTCCATGATCTTCTGGCGCTCGAGGGCGGCCAGGCGGCGCAGCTGGAGGGCCAGGATGGCGTCGGCCTGGATGGTGTCGACGTCGAGGAGCTCGATCAGCCCGGCGCGGGCCTCGTCGACGGTGGGGGAGCGGCGGATGAGGGCGATGACCTCGTCGAGGGCGTCGAGGGCCTTGAGGTAGCCTTCGAGGATGTGCAGGCGTTCGAGGGCCTTGCGCAGGCGGAACTTCGTGCGGCGCACGATGACGTCCATCTGGTGGGTGATCCAGTGGCGGATGAAGCCGTCGATGGACAGGGTGCGGGGCACGCCGTCGACGAGCGCGAGCATGTTGGCGGAGAAGTTCTCCTGCAGGCTGGTGCGCTTGTAGAGGTTGTTGAGGACGACCTTGGCGACGGCGTCGCGCTTGAGGACGATGACGAGGCGCTGGCCGGTTCGGCCCGAGGTTTCGTCGCGGATGTCGGCGATGCCGCCGATTGCTCCGTCGCGCACGAGCTGGGCGATCTTGTCGGCCAGGTTGTCGGGGTTGACCTGGTAGGGCAGCTCGGTAACGACGAGGCACTGGCGACCCTGGATTTCCTCAACGTTAACGACGGCGCGCTGGGTGATGGAGCCGCGGCCGGTGCGGTAGGCGTCTTCGATGCCTTTGTGGCCCAGGATGGTGGCGCCGGTGGGGAAGTCGGGGCCGGGGATGAGGGTCAGGAGGGCCTCGAGGAGTTCCTCGCGGCTGGCCTCGGGGTGGGCGAGGGCCCATTCGACGCCGCGCGCGAGTTCGCGCAGGTTGTGCGGCGGGATGCGCGTGGCCATGCCGACGGCGATGCCTTCGGAGCCGTTGGCCAGGAGGTTGGGGAAGCGCGCGGGCAGGATGGTGGGTTCCTGGTTGCGGCCGTCGTAGTTGTCCTGGAAATCGACGCATTCTTCGTCGATGTCGCGGACCATTTCCATGGCCAGGGGTGCCATCTTGCACTCGGTGTAACGGGGGGCTGCGGGGCCGAGGTTGCCGGGGGTGCCGAAGTTACCCTGGCCGGCGACGAGGGGGTAGCGCAGCGACCAGGGCTGCACGAGGCGCGCGAGGGCGTCGTAGATCGCGGCGTCGCCGTGGGGGTGGTAGTTACCCATGACCTCGCCGACGACGCGGGAGGACTTGGAGAACGAGGAGGTGGGGACGGTAGCCACCGTCGTACATGGCGTACAGGACGCGGCGGTGGACGGGCTTGAGGCCGTCGCGCACGTCGGGCAGGGCGCGCCCGACGATGACGCTCATCGCGTAGTCGAGGTAGGAGCGCTGCATTTCTTTTTGCAGGTCGACCTGGCGGATGCGCTCGGTGTCCGAGATGTGCCGCGCGTCGGTAGTGGGCTCGTCGCTCACGAGTGTTCCTTACGTTGTGTCTGCGAGATTAGCCCGCTGCCCGGGACGAGGCCTGGGGCTGGGCTGGTCGTGGGGTGTCTCAGATGTCGAGGAAGCGCACGTCGGTGGCGTTGCGCTGGATGAACGTGCGGCGTCGGTCGACGTCGTCGCCCATGAGGATCGTGAAGGTTTCGTCGGCGTCTGCGGCCTCGTCGAGGGTGACCTGCTTGAGGATTCGGTGTTCCGGATCCATGGTGGTCTCCCACAGTTCGTGGTCGTTCATTTCGCCGAGGCCCTTGTAGCGCTGGATGCCGCCTTCCTTGGGCAGTCGGCGGTTTGCGGCGGTGCCGGCGGCGAGGAGCTTGTCGCGTTCCTTGTCGGAGTAGGCGAACTCGTGTTCGGCGTTGGTCCACTTGATGCGGTACAGCGGGGGCATGGCGATGAAGGTGTGGCCGCCCTCGATGAGGGGTCGCATGTAGCGGAAGAGGAGGGTGAGCAGCAGCGTGGCGATGTGCTGGCCGTCGACGTCGGCGTCGGCCATGATGACGATCTTGCCGTAGCGCAGCTTGGAGATGTCGAAGTCTTCGCCGATGCCGGTCCCGAAGGCAGTGATGAGGGAGCGGATCGTGTCGGAGGACAGGGCCCGGTCCAGGCGCGCCTTTTCGACGTTGAGGATCTTGCCGCGGATCGGCAGGATGGCCTGACGTTCGGGGTCGCGGCCGCCGACGGCGGAGCCGCCTGCGGAGTCGCCCTCGACGATGAAGATTTCACACTCGGAGGGGGTGCGCGAGGAGCAGTCGCGCAGCTTGCCGGGCATGGAGGCGGATTCGAGGACGCCCTTGCGGCGCGTGGCCTCGCGGGCCTTGCGGGCGGCGACGCGGGCGGCCTGGGCGGCCTGGCCCTTGTTGATGATGGCCTTGGCGTCGGCGGGGTGGGCGTCGAGCCAGTCGGTGAGCTTGGAGTAGACCTGCTGGGCGACGAAGGTGCGGGCCTCGGTGTTGCCGAGCTTGGTCTTGGTCTGGCCTTCGAACTGTGGCTCGGTGAGCTTGATGGAGATGACGGCGGTCAGGCCTTCGCGCACGTCGTCGCCGGTGAGGTTGTCGTCCTTGTCGCGGATGATGCCCTTGTCGCGGCCGTAGCGGTTGACGAGGGAGGTCAGCGCGGTGCGGAAGCCTTCCTCGTGCATGCCGCCTTCGGTCGTGTTGATGGTGTTGGCGAAGGTGTGGACGGAGGAGGAGTAGGCGGTGGTCCACTGCATGGCGATTTCGACACTCATGGTGCCTTCGTCGTTTTCGGCTTCGAAGTCGATGATCTCGTTGTTGATCGTGTCGGACTTCTTGGCGGAGTCGAGGTATTCGACGTAGTCGCGCAGGCCGTGCTCGTAGCGGTAGGAGACGGTGCGGTGGCCCTTGGTCTTCTTGTCCGAGGCCTCCTCGCCGCCGGCGATTTCGTCGCCTTCGTCGGTGGCGAATTCGCGCTCGTCGGTCAGGGTAATGCGCAGGCCCTTGTTGAGGAAGGCCATCTGCTGGAAGCGCTGGCGCAGGGTTTCGAAGTCGAATTCGACGGTTTCGAAGATCTCCGGGTCCGGGTAGAAGACCTGGGTGGTGCCGGTTTCGTCGGTGGCTTCGCCGCGTTCGAGGGGGGTGATGGGCGTGCCACCGTTGGCAAACGACATGCGCCACACGTATCCCTGGCGGCGGATTTCGGTGTTGACACGGGTAGACAGGGCGTTGACGACGGAGATGCCGACGCCGTGCAGGCCGCCGGAGACGGCGTATCCGCCGCCGCCGAACTTGCCGCCGGCGTGCAGGATCGTCATGACGACCTCGACGGTGGGCTTGTGCTCGGTGGGGTGCTCGTCGACGGGGATGCCGCGGCCGTTGTCGACGACCTTGATGCCGCCGTCTGCCTGGATCGTGACCTCAATGTGGTCCGCGTATCCGGCCAGGGCCTCGTCGACGGAGTTGTCGACGACCTCGTAGACGAGGTGGTGCAGGCCGCGTTCGCCGGTCGAGCCGATGTACATGCCCGGGCGCTTGCGTACGGCTTCCAGGCCTTCGAGGACGGTGATGTCCGATGCGCCGTAGGACTGCTCGCCTTCGGCGGTCTTCTCGTTGTCAGCCACGTGGCTCCCCTCGCATTGCGCGAAAAATAGATGTTTAACCTTGTAGATTCTACCAAAAATGGGGCTTGTACCCGGGATTGACAGACCCGGAGGGTTACTTTACAAACTGTGAGATTGCAACGAAATAGTGACTGTGATCAGTCGCATTGCGGCTGTTGCTGTGTGCGCATGACACGGGGCCGCCCTCCCGGGTGGGAGGGCGGCCCCGTCGCGCTCATGGGCGCTGAGATGACTGTGAGCTAACGGCGCGTCCGTTTGGGCGCCGAAGGACTCGTGTCAGGCACTCGTTGCAGCGCCGATCACGGCTGCCAGTACCAGTCCGGGATGTCTGCATCCCAGTTGTCAAAGTCGGTCGTCTTGAAGGTGACAATCTCGTTGGGGTAGGGGAGCTTGTAGGCCTTCTGGAAGGTCTTGGTCTGGCCGACGGGCACATTCACGAAGATGGAGGAGTCGTAGCCAGCGGGCTCCTTGCCCTTGGCGTAGTAGGCGGGGCGCATGTCAATACCCTTCTGCTTGAGAGAAGGGGTGTTGAACAAGTCGGACTGCTCCTCATTGGAGTTGTTGGTCATCGAGTAGGTAACGACGATGGTGTCGGAACCTTCCTTATCGGCGGGGCCCTTTTCGATCTTCGTAATCTCCATGTGCACGCCCGACGACAGATCGACGGAGTAGCTGCCGTTCTGGTGGGCATTGTTCGGGTTCGGCACGCCGGTCGGACCCGTTGTCGGCTTGCTAGTCGCGGAGCTCGGGCTGGGAGCCGGAGCCGAGGTGCTCGGGCTGGGAGCCGGAGCCGAGGTGCTGGGGCTGGGGTCCGTGGTGGCCGAGGTGGTGGTGTCGTCAGCGTCCGGCTCTTCCTCATCCTCACTGCTCATAAAGAAGTAGAGACCCACAGCGACGAGGATGAGTACCAGGACGCCCGCGATGCCGCCGATGATCAGCGGAAGCTTCGACTTCGGCTCCTCGGGCGTCATGCCGGCCCCGTACTGAGCGGGGTACTGGTCCATGTAACCATTGGACATTTGCTGGGTCTGGTCCACGTAGCCGCCCTGCGCGTATGCGTTCGGGTCAGCCTGGCCGTAAGACTGCTGCGAACCAGGGAAACCACCCTGGCCATTTCCCTGGTTCCAGGGATCCTGGCCCCCGGGAGCGTACGGGTTACTCATAGTGACTCCTCATAGAAATCGCACTGGTGTGCGGGATGACATTTGGAAGCGTAGCAAAATCTGACCGAAATGTGGAGTGCTGCTGACACACTTCCATCTGTCGAACAGTGCCTTGCGCGCGCTTCCGCGCCTATTGAGCCCTATCGATCAACCCGGAGACCCTGTCGTCATAAGGGGCGCGGGGCTCAGGATGTGATCGATTGAACGTCAACAGAACAGGATAGCGCCTTTGTCACATCGCCCTCAAGGGGCAATATAGTGATGCGCACCATAGTTTCAGGGCGTTCCGCGTTACTTTAGGCGGGGCACAACACCCATTCGTCGGTAATGTTCGCCCTACTCCACTGCCGGAACACGACTGGCTCGTCCGGGTACAGGTACTTGACGGCGACCGTGACCTGCCGAATCTCTCCCGGCTTCATTATGTCGTTGGAGGCGGAATCGCTCTCTCGCCGAGACTCGTTGTCTTCCTCCTCGAAGCGAGCCGAACCGAAATAGGTTCCCTTCTGACTCATGGTGGGCTGAAATTCGTAGGGATATTTGGACGTTCCGGACGTGTTCGTGATGGTGAATGTCAGCACCAGCGTCTGCGCACCGTCGTCGTCGACCGGGCCACGCTCAGCGGAATCGAGTGTGACGTGCCCCAGGTTGTCGGGCAGATCCCGGGAATATTGGCCGGTCGAACATTGGTCCAGGCCCGGTGGTTCATGCGTCGTTGAGCGGATGATAAAGATTCCCGACGCGAAGCCGCCGATGAAGAAAAGAAGGAGCACGGCAGCGGCGCCAACGAGAAGCTTTGTCGTGTTTTTGCGCCTCAGTTGGCGAGCTAACTCGGGGGTGACCGGCTTGTAGGTTCCGGTATTGCCCAAGCCGCTCGATCCTTGCGGCATCATCGGATTGTCCATCATGTGTCCTTCACTCATCGTTCACGCGCCGCACTAGGACGGCTGCCAGGTCCACGTAGACAGCTCATCGCCGTCCCAGCCGAAGGTGACGGAGTCACCCACATATATGTACTTGAAGGCGAGCGTGCCGGTCACGCTCTGGCCAGGTGAGACGGAGTCGATGCCGACCGTGTCATGAAAGTCGGCTGGCGCGCCCATGTTGGTCGTCACATAGGCGTAACCCAACGGGGTTCCCTTTTGAGACAGTCCCGGAATGTACTCGTGAAACCTGCGGTCCTCGTCGGTGTTGTTCACGACCGTGACATCGACGAGGAGCGTCTGGGCGCCATCTGCGTCGAGGGGCCCGAGACGGAAGTTGTTGCACGTCACGTGGAGCGTGTTGTCGTACAGGTCCAGCGTGTACTCCCCGGAGTTGGACTGAGCCTGTGACGAGTCCATGTGTCGCCATGGCGATTGATACGTGAACCCGGCATATATTCCAGCGCCGAAGAGTGGAATGACTGAGAGGACGGTGATTGTAACGACGATGATCTGTGTGACGAGGGGTACGCTCGTGCGCGGTGTAATGATGGGGGGTGGTCCGAGGTAGTACGAGGGGTATCCGCCCCCGTGCATCATCGGATATCCGCCGGTCGGTGGCACCGGCTGGTACCCGCCCTGACCAGGGCCATACTGGGTTGGCGGTCTGTGCATGTTGCTCATCTCGCTCCTCGTCGTTCCTCCGTTGGAAGGGCTACGTGAAGAAGCCTAGCAAAGGATGGCCGACCGTAAAAAGGGCCACCTTCCGGGTCTACCCGTAGTCCGCCCGGGGTCCCCGGCCTCGTACCACGTAGGGGCCCTTCTTCCAGGAGGGGGCGACGGGCCCCAGGATGACGAGCTGTTCGACGACGCCGGAGCCGACTTCCTCGGCGATGCGTCGCTCGATCGTGGGCAGGAGGAGCTGGAGCTGTTTGGCCCAGGCGGTGGAGTCGGTGCGCACCACGAGCTTGTGTCCCTCGAAGGTCTCGATGCGCGCGTGCTCGGCGACCTGAGGTCCGACGATGGCGCTCCACGAGGCGATAATGGACCCCATTTTCGTGGGTGTGTCCCACTCGCGGGCCTTGATCGTGCGCGCGAGGATCGCCCCCAGGGAGTTGGCCCGCCGGTAGCGCGGGCGCATGGCGGCCATACCGGGGGAGCGGCTCCAGGAGGCGCCGGTACCTTCCAGGGCTTGGCGCAGCGCGGCGAGGTCGCCTTCGGGGTCCTCGTCGGTGGACGAGGCCGGGGTCGGCACCCCGTTCGCGTGGCCGTAGGCGGCGGCGCGGGCGGCGGCGCGCGCCTGGGCGCCATCGGCGTCGTCCGCGGCGAGTCGGCCGAGCCCGTCGGTTTCGATGGCCGCGTATTCGCTGGAGCCGTCGAGGCTGCGGCGCGGCCGTGTTTCGTCGAGTCCCCAGGAGGGCAGGGTGGAGCGCGTGTAGCCCAGGTTTCGGGCGACGCGCTGGGCGCGTTCGAGGGCGCGCACAACGAATTCGTCGGAGTCTTCCTCGGGGCCGAGGCCGTCCGTGCTGTCCGGGTCGAGGCTCGCGTTGTCGCCGTCCGGATTTGACGCGGGAGACGAGCCCTCGCGCTCACTCATGGTCGGCCTCGTCGATGACGGTTCCGAGCTCGGGGTCCAGGCGCACGTGCAGGGCGTGGTGGTCGAGGGAGGGCGGCAGGTCGCCGGCGACCGCGCAGGTGACGATGATCTGTTCGGCTTTCGAGGCCAGGGCGGCCAGACCGGCGCGGCGAGAGGAGTCGAGTTCGGCGAAGACGTCGTCGAGGACGAGGATCGGGGTGTCGCCGTCGTCGCTGAGCAGCTCGAAGGCGCCCAGGCGCAGGGCGAGGGCGACCGACCAGGATTCTCCGTGGGAGGCGTATCCCTTGACGGGCATCGAGCCGAGGCTGAGGGTCAGGTCGTCGCGGTGGGCGCCCACGAGGTTGACGCCGCGCTCTGTTTCCTTCTCGCGCACAGACGTTAGGGCGGCGAGCATCCGCTGCGTTTGCGCCTCGACGTCGGTCAGGTCCGCGGTGGCCGGGTTGTCGGGGTCCGTGCCGATAACGCGGTCGACCGAGGCGTCGAAGGACAGGCGCAGGTGGCGCGGCGAATCGGCCACGTCGTCATAGGAGCGGGCCGCCGGCTCGGTCAACTCGTGGGCAATTCGCGCGCGGGTCGCGGTGATGCGCGCGGATAGCGCCGCGAACTGCTGGTCCCACACCTCGAGCGTCGACAGGTCGGGGCGGGCGCCTCGCCGGACCGAGGCCTGGGCGGCCTTCATAAGGGCGGCGCGCTGGCGGGCGACCCGGTCAAAGTCGGAGCGTACCGAGGCATGGATGGGGGAGAGCTGGGTAGCCAGGTCGTCCAGGAAGGATCGGCGCACCGACGGGTCGCCGCGCACGAGGGACAGATCCTCGGGGGCGAACACGACCGTGCGCACGATGCCCAGGATCTCGCGGGGTTTGACCTGCGCGCGGTTGATGCGGGCCCGGTTTGCTTTGCCGCGCACGATCTCCAGCTCAATGACCTGCTCACGGCCCTGCGCCACCACCCGCGCGCGGATGACGGCACCACCCGGGGCGGCCTCGGCCTCGTCGATGGGGATGCGCACGAGCGCACCCTCCGCGCCGACCCTGTGCGACGAGAACGTGGACAGGTAGGCGAGCCCCTCGACGAGGTTCGTCTTGCCCTGACCGTTCGCGCCCACCAAGACCGTGGGGCCGGCGGGCAGCTCGACGACCCCATGCTTCCACGAGCGGAAGTCGTCGAGGGCCAGGTGGGAGACGCGCACGTCAGATGCCGAAGCGGATGGGCATCAGCAGGTAACGGAACTGCGTGACCTCGCCCTCGTCGGCCTTCTTCTGGCCGGTGATGACGGCCGGCTTCGTGGGGTGCGTGAAGCCGAAGCGCACGTAGTCGGTGTCCAGGACCTGCAGGCCATCGATGAGGAACTGCGGGTTGAAGGCGGTGGAGATGTCGTCGCCGTGCAGCGTCGCCTCGATGGCCTCGGAGGCCTGCGCGTTGTCGCCCTGGCCGGCCTCAAGGACCAGCTGGCCGTCGGTGAAGGCAAGACGCACGGAGGTCTTGCGCTCGGCGACCAGCGACATACGCTTGACGGCCTCGAGGAGGGCGTGACGGTCGACGACCGCCTGAATCGGCGTGGACTCGGGGAAGAGTCGACGCACGGCGGGGTAGTCGCCGTCCATGAGGGTCGAGGTGGTGCGGCGGCCCTGGGCGGTGAAGCCGACGAGGGACGAGGCCCCGGGCTGGGATTCGCCGGAGAGGCCGACCTCGACCTTGGCGCCCGAGGTCATCGACTTGGCGACGTCCTGGAGGATGCGGGCCTTGACAAGGGCAACCTCTTCGATCGAGGTGTCGGTGGGCTCCCAATCGAGCTCTCGCATCGCGAGGCGGTAGCGGTCGGTAGCCAGCAGCGTGATCGCCGGGCCGTTGATCTCGATGCGAACACCCGTCAGCAGGGGCAGGGTGTCGTCGCGCGACGCGGCGATCGACACCTGAGAGACGGCCTGGGACAGCGTGGAGGAGTCGATCGCGCCGATGCCCTTGGGCTGGGCGGGAAGCAGCGGGTACTCGTCGAGAGGCATGACCGCGAGCGTGAAGTGCGAGGATCCGCAGACCAGGTTCACCTTCTGGCCGTCAAGCTCGACAGACACGGGCTTGGAGGGCAGCGACTTGGAGATGTCGGCCAGGAGGCGTCCGGACACCAGGACCTCGCCGGCCTCGTCGACGGTGGCGGGGATGTGCGAGTTCGCGGAGACCTCGTAGTCGAAAGAAGACAGGGTCAGCTCGTCGCCTTCAGCCTTGATGCGCACGCCGGCCAGGATCGGCGACGCCGGGCGCACGGGGAGCGCGCGAGCGGTCCACGACACTGCTTCGGCCAGAACATCGCGGGCGACGGTGAACTTCATAGCTGCCTCCAAAACACAAAACGGAACGAGAACTACTTTACCCACAAGTGTGCCCACGTGGGGCGCAACCGAAGGCTTGGCACTCGCGCCGTCAACGCCTCACCGGCGCTGTTGTTGGACGGAAACCTGTGAAAAAAATTTTGTCATTCGACTCTCCCTCCATCATAAGGGTTGTGAGTTCTGTGGATAACTCATTTTTCGTTGGGAAGTCTTGAAATTACATCGGTGTAATGAGGTGGACAAATCTGTGCACTGCGCACGTGGACATGTGGACGGGCGAAATAACAAGTTTTCGTCATTCACAAAGACCCCTGTTTTCTCCACAGGGTTTGCCTGTTCATCCACGCGCTGTCCACAGATCCTGTGAACGGGGCGCGGGCGCCGACTTTCGTCAGCGCCCGCGCGGGTTTCACGACTCCCTGGCCTTCTGCTTGATGCGATTTGTAAGCTCGGACACGTGGTTGAAGGTTTCGCGTTTTTCCTTCATGAGCTTGGAGATCTTCTTGTTCGCGTGCATGACCGTTGTGTGGTCGCGCCCGAAAGCCTGTCCGATCTTGGGCAGCGACAAGTCGGTGAGCTCGCGGCACAGGTACATGGCGATCTGGCGGGCCTCGACCACGTTGTGGCTGCGCTCGGACGATCCCATCTGTTCGATCGTCACACCAAAGTAGACGGCGCACTGGCTCATGATGAGGCTGACCGTAATCTCGTTGTCGTCCGGGTTAGACACGAAGTCCTTGAGCATCATCTGCGCTAGATTCAGGTCGATGCGCTCCTTGTAGAGGGACGCCCACGCGCCGATGCGCACGAGCGCACCTTCCAGCTCACGGATGTTCGAGGAGATGCGCGAGGCGACGTACTCGAAGACCTCGGGGGTGACCTCCAGGCCCTCGGCGTCGGCCTTCTTATGCAGGATCGCGATGCGTGTTTCCAGGTCCGGCGGCTGAACGTCCACGAGCAGGCCCGAGGAGAAGCGCGAGCGCATACGGTCCTCGAAGCCCTTGAGCTGGGCGGGAGGCAAGTCGGAGGTGAGCACGATCTGCTTGTTCGCGCTGTGCAGCGCGTTAAAAGTATGGAAAAAACCTTCGACCGTCTGTTCCTTATCGCCGATGAACTGGATGTCGTCGATGAGGAGGATGTCGAGCTCGCGGTAGCGGCGGTGGAAGGCCTCGACCTGCGAGTTATCCGTCTTGTTTAGGCGAATCGCGTTGATGAACTCGTTCGTGAACTCTTCGGAGTTGACGTAGCGGACCTTCAGGTGCGGCATCATCGACAGCGCGTTGTGGCCGATGGCCTGGAGCAGGTGCGTCTTACCCAGCCCGGAATCGCCATAGATAAAGAGGGGGTTGAAGGCGGTGCCCGGGGTTTCCGAGGCGGCCAGCGCGGCGGCGTGCGCGAAACGGTTGGAGGGGCCGATCACGAAGGTATCGAAGGTGAACTTAGGGTTCAGGTGCGTGGGACCGGCGTCGGTGGGGGAGGAGACCAGCGCTGGGGATCGCCCCTCTTTCCTCTTCTCCTGGTACGAGGCCGGTGCGGGGGCCGGGGGAGCGGGTGCGGGAGGGGCCGGTTCCTCCCGAGTTGTCACGAGCTCCAGGGAAGGGTCGACCGTGATCGCGATGCGCACGGTACGGCCCAGATTCACCGACAGAGCGGTTGTCAGCTTGGACTGTGCCTTCTCCTCGATCCACTGCTTGGTGAAGCCGTTGGGGACAGCCAGGAGGATCGTGCCTTCAATATCCCCGAGGGGCCGCGCGGAGCGCAGCATCGACGTCGCGACGGGGCCCAGCTCGTCTGTGGGGACCGTGTCGAGGGCCGCAGCCCACGCGCGTGTGAGGGAATTCGACTCCACGACAACCTCCGGACAGAAAATACGGTGAGTTCAGTCACGACTCTGGAGTGATGTACGTGACCCTATGACATGTCCTGAGTGTAGTCCGCACACATGCTTATACACAGACTGGGGATGGAGCTGTGGAGAACTATCACAGAATCACATGGCTGTAGTTACAACTTTGGGTCCGCAGCGTGGTGCGGAAAGCAAAAATACGCACTGCCTGTGGATAACTTTCGTCATCCACCGTTGTGGACGAGGTTGCTCCACAGCGATTTCCACAGCTGTGGAAACTGTGTGTGACGCGGTGGGTAACCCCGCCGCGTTGACTAGGCGCGCCCATCCGCTTAGTCTTGGAACTTGTTTGCGCCCATTTCGGGCGTGCGTCCCCGCTATCGCGCCCCGCGCGTCGATAGCCCAACCGATCAACGAGTGGGAAACCACTCCCCGCCGAGGAGAATTGCCGTGACCACCAAGCGGACCTACCAGCCCAACAACCGTCGTCGTTCGAAGACGCACGGCTTCCGTCTGCGCATGTCGACCCGCGCCGGCCGCGCCATTCTGGCTGCCCGCCGCCGCAAGGGCCGCGCCAAGCTGTCCGCCTGAGACACCCCGGTGCTGCCGCGCGCGCACCGCATGGTTGACCCAGCGGATTTCACCGCCGCGATCCGACAAGGAGCGCGCGCAGGGGATCCGCTGGTCGTCGTCCACGTCCGAGCCGACGAGGAGCGCAACAGCCGCCTCGTCGGTTTCGTCGTACCCAAGCGGGAAATCAAACGCGCCAACGGACGCAACCGCGTCAAGCGACAGCTCCGTCACCTCATGCGCGAGCGCGTCGACGACCTACCGGAAGGAACCCGGCTCGTCGTGCGCGCCTCCTCCAAAGCCCTCGGCGTGCCCTCCACAGAACTCGGCACCCACCTCGACCGCGTCATGGAGCGAGCGTGGCGCAAATGGAACGCGCGATGACCGTCGTGAGGCGAGTGCTTGTCGCACTCGCCTCCGCGCCCATCGTCGCCTACCAGCGCTACATCTCCCCGGCCCTCGGCCCCCGGTGTCGATACGTGCCCACCTGCTCCAACTACGCGCTGACCGCGATCCGCGTCCACGGACCCATCAAAGGTCTGATCCTCGCGTCCTGGCGGTTGCTTCGATGCAACCCCTGGAGCCACGGGGGAGTGGACCACGTGCCCGACCGCGGACGCTGGAAGCCCGACCCGTGGATTCCACCCGAGGACTGGGCCGGGCACGACAACTGGGAACGTCCCGCCCCCATGGGACTGGGCCCCGAATATGACCTGACCGAGCAGCCGACAACGGCCTCGGACAACTAAGGAACAACGAAACAGCGGCGCGAAGGCGCCACGGCGAAAGCGAAAACTATGTTCGACGCAATGCTCCACCCCTTCGCGTGGGCGATCTCCTACGTGTGGGTCTGGATCCACGACCTCCTCGTGCTGCTCGGAATGTCCTCCGGCTCCGGCATCGCGTGGGTTCTGTCCATCGTGCTGCTCACCATCCTGGTGCGCATCGCCATCATCCCGCTGTTCCTTAAGCAGATCCGCTCCTCGCGTGCCATGCAGGCCATCCAGCCCGAAATGCGCAAGATCCAGGAGAAATACAAGGGCAAGAAGGACCAGGTCAGCCGTCAGAAGATGATGGAAGAGACCCAGGCCCTGCAGCGCAAGCACAAGGTCTCGCCCTTCGCCTCCTGTCTGCCGATGCTCGTGCAGATGCCCGTCCTCTTCGGCATGTACCGAGCCATTATCGCGGTTTCTTCGATCTCCGCCGGCACCTACACCTACCGCGGCGAGGCCACCGACCACCTCGGCCCCCTGACCGCCTCCGTCTCCGAGGAGATCGTCAACTCCACCGTCTTCGGCGTCCCGCTCTCCCACACGCTGCGCGAGTCTCTCGGCCAGCCCAGCGTCGTCGCCGTCTTCGTTGCCGCGATCGTCCTCATGGTCGGCCTGCAGTTCTTCTCCATGCGCCTGTCCTTCTCGCGCAACATGCCCGACATGGGCGACAACCCGATGGCCCAGTCGCAGCGCTCCATGATGTACGTGATGCCGCTGATGTTCATCTTCTCCGGCGCGTTCTTCCAGATGGGCGTCGTCATCTACACCGTGACCGCCTCCTTCTGGGCCCTCGCCCAGTCCTTCTGGACCATCAAGGTCATGCCGACCCCCGGCTCCCCGGCCTACGCCGACCTGCTGTCCTCGCGCGAGTCCGCCTACCAGGAATGGGCCAAGCCCTACTTCCAGAACTACGACCGTGAGCGCGCCGCCCTCGGCGCACCCGGCTCCGACCCGCGCGTTGAGGAGCTCAACGAGCGCACCCTCGCCGAGGTTCGCGCCAAGGCCAAGAAGCAGCACGTCGCCTCCGACTTCCCCGCCTCCATGACCCCCGGCGAAATCGTCACCGTCTACCGCAACCTCGCCAGCCAGAAGTGGACCACCCTGCCCGACGAGCAGTGGATGCACGGCCTGACCCTCGCCGTCGAAAAGCGCCTCGCCAAGCAGGAAGCCTCCGCCCAGCGCGCCGAACTGCAAAAGAAGCAGCGCGAGCGCCGCACCGCCGAGCGCGAGGCCACCAAGGCCTCGTCCGAGGCCCCCTCCGAGTCCCAGGAATCCGCGCCCTCGCACAGCTCCCTGAGCGCCGACGAGATCGAGCGTCGCCGCGTCGAGCGACGCAAGGCTCGCCGCCGCTCCGGCAAGAAGCGCTGACCCCTTTAGATTCACGGTCCTAGAACCCCAGCGGGTACCCTGGACACCAGCAAGACCCCATTCCCCACCACGGAGGACCCGTCATGAGTGACGACAACGCAGGCAAGCTCACCCGCCTCGAAGAAGAAGGCGAAATCGCCGCCGACTACCTGGAAGAACTGCTCGACATCGCTGACCTCGACGGCGACATCGAAATCGACGTCGAAAACGGCCGCGCATCCGTCGAGATCGTCGCCGACGACCCCGAGGCGCTCGACCGCCTCGTCGGCGACGACGGCGAGGTCCTGGATGCCCTCCAGGAACTGACCCGCCTGGCCGTCCAAACCGAGACCGGCGAACGCTCCCGCCTCATGCTCGACATCGCCGGCTTCCGCGCCGAACGCAAGGAAGAGC
>QFCH01002710.1_pt1 | contig 53718 bp, 62 predicted proteins | sample 5346071 | NCBI WGS metagenome assembly QFCH01 (sample SAMN09062255, study PRJNA434731) | Human gut metagenome, whole genome shotgun sequencing project. | isolation source: stool timepoint B chromium assembly | host: Homo sapiens | collected 2015
TCCGTGTCCTCCACGCTCACCGTGTACCGGGTCGAGCCGGAGGAGGAGCTGCTGCCGTTGTAGTCCCACTCCGCAGTCAGGGTAACATCCTTCATCACTTTGTAGGGGCTGCTCACCCGGCTGCTGCCGTCATACCAGCCCTCAAAGGTGTAGCCGGAGCGGCTGGGAGTGGGCAGGGTGAGCTTGGTCCCCTCAGTGACCGTATAAAGGCTGTTCGCCATCTCTCCGTCGGCATAGTCCAGGGTAACGGTGTACTTCGTCCCGCCAGTCGTGGCGTTTACCTCGGTAATGGTGTCGCCCGGCTGGGCAGCGGCCTGGGCGGCCTCCAGGCTGGGATAGTAGCTGTAGGGAGCCTCGGGGTTGGAGGCGCTCTCCAACTGAGCCTTGACGCTGTCAGCCAAATAGTCCTCGTTGACGGGCTTGGCAAAGTGACCGCTGGTGACCTCGATGCCGCTCTTTGCAGCCTCTGCGGCCCCGCTGGCCGCCTCAATGGCACCGAAGGTGCCGTTGCCCTGAATGGTCAGCTTGTGTGTGTCCGCGACGGTGCTGTCATACACGATCTTGCCGTTGATGGTGCCGGTGTAGCTCTCATCAAAGGTAACATTGGTAGAAGGATAGCTACTATACTTACAGACATCAAACGCAATGGCTTCGTCGCTGGTGGTCACGATATCCGTATCGCCCTTGAAGATGATGCTGCCATTGTTGAAGCTCAGCGCGTAGTCCTCGCCGTCCGCCTGATGCTCGGCGAAGAAGTGCATATCCTCCAGGGTCAGGTTTGCATAGTTCTGAATGATGCGCTTGATGGAGATCGTGCCCTCGGCAATACGGACGGTGCCGTTTTTGAGGGTGATGGTGGAATCCTTCAGGAACTGGAATCCATTGCTCTCCGTTCCGGCAGAGCCCGCTCCCGGGTCCTTCAGGGTATAGGCGTGGCCGCCAAAATCAATGGTAAAGTTCTTACCAGAGGGCACGGCAATGCCGGCCGCCTCTGGGATGTCCTTCAGGACGTAGATGGTGTCCCCGGCTTTGGCCGCTGTGATCGCCGCACCCAAGGTCTCATAGGTCTTGCCGCCCACCATCACCGCCGCATTTTCGGCAGTATTCGTGGTCAGAGTTCCATCCACAGTGCTGTTGACAATGACGATCGTTTCTGCGGTGGTGCCCTCGGGCACGCTGCCGATGGTGCTGTTGACCACGCTCATGGTGCCGCCGGCGGTGCTGTTGGACACCTGGCCGCTCACGGTGGCGCCGTCGGTGATGGCCACATCCGCCTTGCCGCTGTTGGTCACGTTTCCGGTAACCTTGGCCTTCTGGGTAATGGTCAGCCGGGCGCCCTCGCTGCTGTCCGTGAGGACAACGGAGCCGTTCAGCGTGCCGCCGGTGATCTCAATATCGCCGCTGTGGGTTCTACCGCCCATTGTGGTGATTACCGTCTTTTCCCCGGCGTTGAAGGTACCGCCGTTGATGGTCAGCTTGCCCTGATCCATGGTGCCGTCGATATAGCCGTTCAGAATGACGCCGTTGGAGGCGCCCGCCGCATCGAAGGTACCGCCGTTGACAGTGGCCACATTCCAGTTCAGGAACGCTGCCTGGGACATGCTGGTAAAGGTGCCGTCATTTATGACCAGCTCGCCATAGTCGTCGTTCTTGATCGTGTTCAGGCCGCCGGAGAAGGTGCCTCCGTTGATGGTCAGCACGGAGTTTTTTCCACCTGTATTCTGACTTCCGTTATACCAGCCGTTCTCAATCATGCTGGAGAACTGGCCGTTCTGCGTGACGGAAACTCCACTATTGATCTCCATGGTGCCGTGGTTGACGATGTTGTAATAGGAATTCCCGCCGCTGGCTTCGGCATTCTGTCCGTTCTCTTTACTGCGGGTATACGCGCCTCCGTTGAGCACCACATTGCCGCCGGGCTCATTCTGGATTGCCGCTCTGGCGTGGGTCACGTTGTCCACCGTGCCGCCGCCGGTGATGGTCAGAGTGCCCTTGTTGGTAATCGTGTGGTCCTCGTGGTTGGTCAAGGTCTTTCCGTTCAGATTGAGGGTCAGCTCCGCTCCCTCGGGGATTACGATATCCTCCGCCGTATCCTGGAGCAGAGTAACCGTCTCGCCCTTCCCGGCGTTGTCGACCGCCTTCTGGAGGCTGGCGTAGTACTTGCCGCCCACCTCGGCCACACCGTTCGTTTCATCCAGTTCTTTTACGGTAAACGTACCATCTGGGCCTTCGGTTACCACTGTTCCCTCTGCGGTATAGGCAGAAAACGCTTCCTTTGTCAGGCCAGTGTCTGCAAAGGTGCCGCCAGTGATCTCCACATGAACCTCTTCTTTATCGGCAATGTCAATCTTCCCGGTGAAGTCGCCGCCATAGATATTGATATTCGCCGTTGCAGCCGGATAGCTATTTAAGTCCAGATCAGCCTTTACTACCGCTTTCTCTTCTCCTGCCTTAAATGTGCCATCGTATACGTTGATTGTCCCGCCGGAACTAAAAATGTAAAGCCCATAGTTCTCACTGGTAAAGCTGCCGCCGTACACATTGACCGTGCCAGTTCCACCGCTGGCCGCCAGGTTGACGCTATTATGGTCATAATACCCGGTCTGTGTAAAGGTACTATCGTATATATTCACTGTACCGCCGGCTGCCTCTACACCTCCTCCTGTCTGGGAGGTAGAGCAAACCTTCTTTAAATCAATAGTACCGCCTGCAAATGCTTTGACGCTACAGCCATAGGCAGTGCTATTTTCAAGCCGCATATCACTCAGTTCCAGGGCAGCATCTTTAGCACCTACGGTACAATAGGTTCCACTATTTGTCTTAATTGTACCATTGGTGATCTTTAAAGTGCCTTTGCCCGCCTCGGTTCCTATCGCTCTCAGGGCAATATTCTTGTTATCACCTGTAATTGTATGGCCGTTCAAATCCAGGGTAACGGTGCCGCTGTTTTTATAGTCGGCATCCTCCTGCCCCGTAACCGTCACGTCCTGTTCCAGCCTCAGGGTCTCGCCATCCTGCGCGTCCGCAAACATTTCTGCCAGTGTCTTTTCCACCGTCGTCGGCTGTGCCGCTTCCTCCAGCGTGTCCGCTGCCGGAGCCCCCTCCGCAAAAGCAGCCGCAGGAAGCAGGCTCAGCAGCATACATGTAGACAGAATTGCCGCCAATCCCTTTTTTGCCCGTTTCATGTTGTTCCTCCTTTTTTAAATTGCGCCCCGGCTCCACTGCTGTCAGTTGTTATTGTCTTTTGCTTGCAAAAGACAGAAGTGTGCCGGCACACTTGGCATCCTTACTGTATCACATTGTCCCAATATTTTCAAGAGGGCACGTCCACGCAATCCACTTATGCGTTCCGCAGCAGCTCCCTCGCCCGGGCCAGCAGCTTGGCGTACACGCCGTCCATCTGCCACTCGTTGGTGTACTCCAGCAGGCGCTCCGCCGGAAGCCAGCCCACCCGGCTGTTCTCCCCCTCCCGGATCTGGAGGGCGTCGCGCTCGTCGGCCACCAGCAGGTAGGACACATTGAGATGCTGATGGGAGGGCACCCACTTCCCGCGCTTCACGTGGCCCCACACGGGCAGAATGTCCAGGGAGGCGATGGCGGGGCTAAGGGGGCGGATATGCTCCACCCCCGTCTCCTCCCGGGCTTCCCGCAGGGCCACGGAGAGCAGATCGCCCTCCCCGTCCGCATGGCCGCCCGTCCAGGCCCACACCTTGTAAATATTGTGGTGGGCCATGAGCACCCGGGTGCCGTCGGCGTTGACCACAAAGCCGGAGCTGGACAGATGGGCGATCTCGTTGTCCCGGGTGAGAATGTTGTCCGGAAACAGGCGGATGTACTCCAGAATCAGCCGCTGATCCGCCGCCTCCTGCTCATTTTGGGGCGTATAGGCCCGAATTTCATCCACATACATGGGGCTTCCTCCTCCGGTAGGTCACATAGCGGAAGGGGATGCCCGCGTGCTCCTGGGGCTCCCCCTCCTCGGCCATCTCCCAGTCCGGGCCGGCGCCCAGATCGGGGAAAAAGGCGTCCGCCCCCTCCCACGCCTGGCCGATTTTGGTGATGTAGGCCGTGTCGCACCAGTCCAGCAGGGCCGCGTAGACGCTCTCCCCCCCGATGACGAAGGAATCCGCCGGGGCGGCCGCCCGCAGGGCCTCCAGCGACCGGAACACCTCGGCCCCCTCGGGGGCGAAGGCGGGGTCGCGGGACAGGATCAGGTTCCGCCGGTTTTTCAGGGGCCGCCCGCCGGGGAAGGTGGCCAGGGTCTTGCGGCCCAGGATCACCGGGTGGCCGGTGGTGAGGGCCTGAAAGCGCTTCAAATCGGCCGGGATGTAGCAGAGCTGATCCCCGCCCCTGCCGATGGCCCAGTTCAAGTCCACCGCCGCGATCAAATTCATCGGGCTCCCTCCTTATACCGCCACGGGGATGGGCTGCTCCAGCGGGTGGAAGCGGTAGCCCTCCAGGCGGACGCTGTCCTTCGTGAAGGTGTAGAAGTCGGTAACCGCCGGGTCCAGCCACAGCCTCGGGGCCTCGTAGGGCGTCCGGGCGATGAGCTCCTCCACCACCGGCACATGGCGGTCATAGATGTGGGCGTCGGCGATGACGTGCACCAGCTCCCCCGCCTCCAGCCCCGACGCCCGGGCCAGGAAGTGCACCAGCATGGCGTACTGCATCACGTTCCAGCCGTTGGCGGTGAGCATGTCCTGGCTGCGCTGGTTGAGCACGGCGTTGAGGGTGCGCCCCGACACGTTGAAGGTGACCGACCAGGCGCAGGGGTAGAGGGCCATCTCGCTCAGATCGTGGTGGTTGTAGAGACTGGTGAGAATCCGCCGGGAGGCCGGGTTGTGCTTGAGATCGTAGAGCACCCGGTCCACCTGGTCAAACTCCCCCTCGGGGTAGCGGTGCTTGACTCCCAACTGGTAGCCGTAGGCCTTGCCGATGGAGCCGCTCTCGTCCGCCCAGGCGTCCCAGATGTGGCTGGACAGGTCGTGGATGTTGTTGGACTTCTTCTGCCAGATCCACAAAAGCTCGTCCACCGCGCTCTTGAAGGCCATTTTGCGGATGGTCTGCACCGGGAATTCCGCCCGCAGATCGTAGCGGTTGACGATACCGAATTTCTTCACCGTGTGGGCGGGGGCGCCGTCAGCCCACCGGGGGCGCACCTCCTGCTCCGTGTCCCACACCCCGTGGGCCAGAATCTCCTTGCAATTTTCAATGAACAGCTCGTCCGCGCGGCTCATATCGTTCCTCCTCCGGTTGGTTTTCTCCAGCATACCACATTCCACGCCGGAACGCAAACCCGCCGGTTTCTAACGCCGGTCTGGAAAATCCCCCTGTTTTATGGTATTCTTTATGGAAAAAGGGGGAATCCCCCCGACGGGAGTGTATACCATGAAGGAGACCCCGGCCCGGCCGCTGCCCCATATCGGCCTGCGCAACCTCAAAACCGCCCTCTCCGCCTCGCTCTGCGCCCTGATTTACTTTTTCCTGAACCGCAATCCGGCCTTTGCCTGTATCGGCGCCATCTTCGGCATGGGAGCGGATATGGACCACTCCAAGCTCCACGGCGGAAACCGCCTGTTCGGCACCGTTATCGGCGGTTTCCTCGGCATCGGGCTCTACCGGATTTACCTGGTCTTCTATCCCGACGGGGGACGCCACCTGCTGCTGGTGCCCCTGCTCTTCGGCGGTATCGTCGTCCTGATTCTGCTGGCCCAGATCTTCTGGGTCGGCGCCGTACAGCCCGGTGGGGTGGTGCTCTGCCTGCTGCTGTTCTCCATCGGCCCGGACGACTACATCTCTTACTCTCTCAACCGCATGCTGGACACCGGCGTGGGGGTGGCCATGTCCCTGCTCATCAACGGTCTGCTCCCCCGGGAGCGGCTGGACGCCTGGCAGGAAAAGCTCGGCGCCCTGCGGAACCGGAGCGAGGCGGGCCGCTGAGGGCAGCGGCCCCTACGAAACCGGCTCCTTCAGGCCATAGTACCCGCACAGCCGGGCCACCGCCACCGGGGCCTCGACGGGGTTGACCCACAGGTCGGGGAGATAGCCCACCCCGTCCCGGTTCTCCATGGTTTCGTTGAAGCTCAGGCCAGTACCAAAATAGAGCCTCAGCCCTGTATTGGGAAGATAAAAATCTATGTGATTGGCGCCCAGCGAGCATCCGCTGGTGGGAATGCCCACCGTCAGGGTGTTCTCCACCGTATGGAGGAACTCCACGGCAGTCTCCCCGGAGGAGGCGGTAATACGGTCGGTCAGCAGGAAGGTATAGCCCTCCCGCTCCACCCAGCGGCCGTCCTCCATCTGAATATCCCAGGTTCCCATCCGCTCCGTGGGATAGTAGGAGGGGCCATGATGCTTACAGCTGAGCTGACTGTAGCGATGTCCAAATACCCGATGTGGCTGGGCGGGCTGTCCCGTCCACCCCTCAAACCAACTCATGAGCCAATGGTCACTGCCACCGGGGTTCCCCCGCACGTCGAAGATCAGCAGGGGCGCGTCGGCGTACTCCCCGCCACAGGAGGCGAACCGCTCCAGCTGGGCCTCTCCCTCCGGCGTACTGGCGGACATGTGCCGGGACTCCAGCATGGGGATCCCCTGACACTGGCCCTCGTAAAAAACCTCACGGGAATAGGAATAGGAGGACGCCGACTCACACAGTGCCCAGTTCAATTCGTGATCCCCCAGGGTGTCCGGCAAATCGCTCCCGTCCTTGCTCATGGCGAAAAAGCCATAGGTGATGGCCCCGTCCGGGCCGATGGTGGGCTTTATGTAGTCTTCGCTCAGTCCGGCGGGGGTGTCGATATACACGCCGGGCACATAGTAGGTGTTGAGTTCATAGGGCTCAATCAGGTGTCGGCGGCCAACAGCAAAGTGCCCGTCCCGCACCACCGGGGACAGCACGGTATACAGGGCCTCCGCCACCACGTCCGCCAGCGGGAGACCGGGGTCAGCCTCCTCCAGCCGGGCCAGGGCATCCTCCCGCAGGCCGTCAAAGACCTGGTCGCCACCGAAGTACTCGTATGCCCCGTAGGTGGTGCGCAGGAGGGTGAAGGCGGTCTCCACGTCCTCCCGGGCCTGCTCCATGGTCAGGTTCTCCTCCGGGCCATGGGGCGTCAGCAAAAGTTCCATCTCCCCATCTGTGAAGGTGGTGTTCTGGTCGGCAAAGGCCGGCGTCCAGGCGGAGACATCCAGGGGTTCCCCGTCCTCGATGACGGCCCGGCGCTTCTCGTTGACCGCGTCCAGAAAGGTGTGGAAGTCCACCGCCGCGGCCGGGGTGGGTGTGGGCTCGGGTGTGGGTTCCGGCGCGGGGGCGCACCCCGCCAGCAGGGCGAGGCTCAGGGCCAGGGGGAACAGCCTCCGGTTCATTCCAGCACGCTTCCTTTCAGTCCGTCCCGATGAATTCCCGTTATTTTTACCTCTTTTATGACATTATGTAGTCCCTCGCCCGGGGCAAAGACCTCCGTATAATTGGGGGCGTGGCCACGCCAGAGGCCCTCCTTCTCCTCCTCGAAGAGCACGGTCAGGGTCTCCCCCACCCAGCGCTCCAGCCAGGCCGCCCGCAGCTCCTCCGCCACCGCCGCCGCCCGGCGGGCCCGCGCCTCCTTTTCCGCCTTGGGCACCTGGCCGGGCAGGGCGGCCGCCGGGGTGCCGGTACGGCGGGAGTAGGGGAAGATGTGCATGGCGGAGAAGGCGCACCGGCGTACAAAGTCCAGGGTCTGGTCGAACTCCTCCTCCGTCTCGCCGGGGAAGCCCACAATGAGATCGGTGGTGATACCGGGTCGATCAAAGTGTTCCCGGAGTAATGTTACGCTCTCATAATACCGGGCGGAATCATATTTCCGGTTCATCCGCTTCAACGTGGCGTCGCAGCCGCTCTGCATGGAGAGGTGGAAGTGGGGGCACAGGTTGGGCAGGGCGGCGGCCCGGCGGCAGAAGTCCTCCGTGACGGTGCGGGGTTCCAGGGAGCCCAGCCGCACCCGGCACTCCGGCGCGGCGGCGCACACCGCCTCCACAAGGTCGATCAGGCCCTGCCCATTTTTGAGATCGTGTCCCCAGGAGGAGATTTCGATGCCGGTGAGCACCAGCTCCCGGTAGCCCGCCCCGGCAAGGCGCTTTGCCTCACAGGCGGCCTCCTCCAAGGGAAGGGAGCGGATCGGCCCCCGGGCGTAGGGAATGATACAGTAGGTGCAGAAGTTGACGCAGCCATCCTCCACCTTGAGCATGGCCCGGGTGCGCCCTTCCAGGCCGCCGGCGGGCAGATGCTCATACTGGCGGCGGCGCAGGGCGTCGTCCACCCTTACCACCGGGTGTCCGCCGTCGGGGCTGAGGGCCTCCAGCGCGTCCAGAAAGCCCATGCGGTCGGCCGTGCCCATGACCAGATCCACCCCCAGGGCCTCCACCGCCTCCGGATCGGTCTGGGCGTAGCAGCCGCACACCGCCACCACCGCGTGGGGGGAGCGCTTGCGGGCCTGCCGGATCATCTGGCGGGATTTCTTGTCGCTCACCGCCGTGACGGTGCAGGTGTTGATCACATAGGCGTCCGCCGCCCCGTCAAAGGGCACCAGGGCGTGGCCCCGGCCGGTGAGCTCCGCCTCCATCGCCTGCGTCTCGTATTGGTTGACCTTGCAGCCCAAGGTGTAGATAGCAACTCGCATGTCTTTTCCTCGCATATGACCGCGGCTCTTTGTGAAAAAAACAGAATTTCCGGTTTACCGCGGCTTTCCCATTGAATTTTTTCCCCGTTCCTGTCTATAATGGGGATACCCTAATTATAAAGCAAAGCCCCACCGTTTGTATACAGTCATTTAGGAGGTGCCCTTTCATGTCTGAGTTTTTCGTGTCGCTGTCCTCCATCGAGGATGTACGCCAGTTTGTCAACGCGGCCACCTGCTGCCCCTGCGAGGTGGACGTGCTCTCCGGCCGATACGTCATCGACGCCAAATCCATCATGGGCCTGTTCTCCTTGGATCTCTCCCACCCGGTGAAGGTGGAGGTCCACGGCTCCGACGCCGACCGCTCTGCCTTTGAGCAGAGCGTCGCCGCCTTTGAGGTCAAGCAGACCCAGTAATATAAGATAAGGAGGGCGGCCCAGGGCCGCCCTCCTTTTTCGACGGTTTACAAACCGGCCGCTTCTGTGGTAGAATAGTTTGCTTTCGCAGGAGGGATGACCATGTCAGACCAGTACCCGTTCTTCGCCTACCTCTCCCGGATGCGGTACATCAACCGCTGGGGGCTGATGCGCAACACCTTTCAGGAGAACATTCAGGAGCACTCCCACATGGTGGCGGTGCTGGCCCACGCCCTGGCCGTGATCCGGCGGGACGTGTTCGGCGGCGACGCCGACCCCGGCCTGGCCGCCGCCGCGGCCCTTTACCACGACGCGCCGGAGATTCTCACCGGCGACCTGCCCACCCCCATCAAGTACTACAACCCCGACATCCGGGACGCCTACAGGGAAGTGGAGCAGTTCTCCGCCCACAAGCTGCTGCATATGCTGCCGGAGGCCCTCCGCCCCTCCTTTGCCCCCCTGCTGCGGGAGGGCTACGACCCCGGGCTCAGAACACTGGTCAAGGCCGCCGACAAGCTCTCGGCCCACATCAAATGCGTGGAGGAGCTCAAGGCGGGCAACGCCGAATTCAAGCAGGCCGCGGAGCAGACGCTGGAGGCCCTGCAGGGCTATGGTCTGCCCGAGCTGGACTACTTTCTGGAGCACTTCCTGCCCGCCTTCGGGCTGACGCTGGATGAGCTGCAGTGAGTGTCCCCCATATCCGTAAAAACTGCAAAGGAGCTGTTCTATTATGAGAGCAATCGTCACCGTTCTCGGCAAGGACCGGGTGGGTATCATGTCCCTGGTCTGCGCCCTGCTGGCCCAGCACAATGTCAACATTCTGGACATCAGCCAGACCATCCTCCAGGGGGACTTCACCATGGTTATGCTGGTGGACGCCGGCGCCTGCGACATCCCCTTCGCCGAGCTGGCCGCCCTGCTGGAGCGGGAGGGTGAGGCCCGCAGCCTGGACATCCGCGCCCAGCGGGAGGATATTTTCAACGCCATGCACCGGATCTGAGGAAGCGCGGAGGGTAGGCGCATAGGGGAGCTAAGAGGACATGAAGAGGAAAAAACAGGCTGGGCGAAGCCCAGCGGCATTTTTCGCGGAATGGCCGCTTAGCGACCCGGCCATGCGCCCAACCCGCAGCGTGACAGGAAGCGCGGAGGCGTGGGTCGCAGCCGCACAGCGCGCCCCGCAGACGAAAAAGCAGTTGCGCCGCAGGCGCAAGGTGTTTTTCGCGGAGGGGTAAGCAGTGTGGCGTCGCGCAGCCGCCGCAGCGTGACAGCGTCGGCCCAAGCTTTGGATCATTCGCTTCCGGGCAAGCCCGAACGCTCACTCCCGCCGCTGGGCCTCCTTTTCCCCACGCGAACCGCTTCGCTGGGTTCGCGCGGGGGCCCCGAAAGCGGGGTGCACCCCTCACCGATATGTAGGGGCGGGTGCCCACACCCGCCTGCGGGCCGGTGAGGGCAGAAGGTGAATTGCCCCGCAGGGGCAAGAGAGGCCGCCCTGGGGTGTCGGCCCCTACAGCGGGACGTCTTTGGGAGCTGTAATGTAGGGGCGGGGCTTGTCCCCGCCCGCCGGAACCGCCCACGCTTCAGTTGATTTTCAGGAGGAATTGACTTGATCAACACCAACGAAATTTTGGATACCATACATATGATCGACCAGCAGCATCTGGACGTGCGTACCATTACCATGGGCATCTCCCTGCTGGACTGCGCCGATCCCGATCCAAAGGCCGCCTGTCAGAAGATCTATGACAAGATCACCCGCCGGGCCGAGCACCTGGTGGCCACCGGCGAGGCCATTGAGCGGGAGTTCGGCATCCCCATCGTCAACAAACGCATCTCCGTCACCCCCATGGCTCTTGTGGCCGGGGCGTCGGAGACGGGCAGCTACGTCCCCTTCGCCGTGGCCATGGACAACGCCGCCAAGTCCACCGGGGTCAACTTCATCGGCGGCTTCTCCGCCCTGGTGCAGAAGGGGGCCACCCAGGCCGACAAGAAGCTCATCGCCTCTATCCCCGAGGCGCTGGCCATCACCGACTTTGTCTGCTCCTCCGTCAACGTTGGCTCCACCCGGGCGGGGATCAACATGGACGCGGTGGCCGAGATGGGCCGCATCATCAAGGACACCGCCGAGCGCACCGCCGACCGGGGCGGCTTTGGCTGCGCCAAGCTGGTGGTATTCTGCAATGCGGTGGAGGATAACCCCTTCATGGCGGGCGCCTTCCACGGCGTGGGGGAGCCGGACTGCATCATCAATGTGGGCGTGTCCGGCCCCGGCGTGGTGCACCACGCCCTCAAGGACGTGAAGGGCCAGCCCTTCGACGTGGTGGCCGAGACCATCAAGAAGACCGCCTTCCGGGTGACCCGAATGGGCCAGCTGGTGGCCCAGGAGGCCAGCCGCCGGCTGGGCGTGCCCTTTGGCATCGTGGATCTCTCCCTGGCCCCCACCCCCGCCATCGGCGACAGCGTGGCCCGCATTCTGGAGGAGATGGGCCTGGAGACCTGCGGTACCCACGGCACCACCGCCGCCCTGGCCCTGCTCAACGACGCAGTGAAGAAAGGGGGCGTCATGGCCTCCTCCCACGTGGGCGGCCTGTCCGGCGCCTTCATCCCCGTCAGCGAGGACGAGGGCATGATCGCCGCCGCCCGCTCGGGCGCCCTCCACCTGGATAAGCTGGAGGCCATGACCTGCGTGTGCTCCGTGGGCCTGGACATGATCGCCGTCCCCGGCGACACCACCGCCGCCACCCTCTCCGCCATCATCGCCGACGAGGCCGCCATCGGCATGGTCAACTCCAAGACCACCGCCGTCCGCCTCATCCCCGCCCCCGGCAAGGTGGTGGGGGATACGGTGGAATTCGGCGGCCTGCTGGGCTCCGCCCCCGTCATGCCCGTCCACGCCGAGAGCAGTGACGCCTTTGTGGCCCGCGGCGGACGTATTCCGGCCCCCATGCAGAGTCTCAAGAACTGACGCGGCCGCCCAATCTCCGTTGTCCTTCTCCGCGCCCGGCCTGTGCCGGGCGCATTTTTTTGCTTCAAAATTTCCAAAATCCCCCTAGGAAAGCGGCCCGCTTTGGTGTATACTGGGAGCCAGGACAAGCCTTATTTTGAGGAGGGTCAATTTATGTTAGAGCTGAATACTTCCAACTGCACCCCGTTTCTGCCTAAGGACTGGCTGACCAGCCGGCTGGACGCGCTGGAGAGCGCCCGCGTCAAGCTGGAGGAGGGCAGCGGCCTGGGCGGCGCCTACACCGGCTGGGTTCACCTGCCCCGGGACTACGACAAGGAGGAGTTTGCCCGCATCCAGGCGGCGGCGGAGCGCATCCGCAGCGACTCCCAGGCCCTGGTGGTCATCGGCATCGGCGGCTCCTATCTGGGCGCCCGCGCGGTGGTGGAGCTGCTTCACTCCCCCAATTTCAACCTGACCCACAAGGGCGGACCCGACATCTACTTTGCCGGCAACGGCCTCTCCTCCGACGCCATGCTGGAGGTCATCGAGCTGGTGAAGGACAAGGACTTCTCCATCAATGTCATCTCCAAGTCGGGCACTACCACCGAGCCGGCAGTAGCCTTCCGCATCTTCAAGGCCCTGCTGGAGGAGAAGTACGGCAAGGAGGGGGCCCGCAGGCGCATCTACGCCACCACCGACGCCCACAAGGGGGCCTTGAAGGGCCTGGCCGACGCGGAGGGCTATGAGGAGTTTGTGGTGCCCGACGCGGTGGGCGGCCGCTATTCCGTCCTCACCGCCGTGGGCCTGTTGCCCATCGCCTGCGCCGGGGTGGATATCGCCGCCCTGATGGAGGGCGCCGCCCAGGCCATGGAGGCCCTGGCCGCCCCCGGTGCGGACAACCCGGCCTGGCAGTACGCCGCCGCCCGCCACGCCCTGTATACCCAGGGCAAGAAGGTGGAAATCCTGGTGGGGTACGAGCCCTCCTTCCGCTTCTTTGGCGAGTGGTGGAAACAGCTCTTCGGCGAGACCGAGGGCAAGGACGGCAAGGCCCTCTTCCCCGCCAGCGTGGAGTTCACCGCCGATCTGCACTCCATGGGCCAGTACATCCAGCAGGGTGAGCGCCTGATGCTGGAGACGGTGGTGCGCTTCGCCCGCAGCCGCGGCAGCGTCACCATTCCACACGACCCGGACAATGTGGACGGGCTCAACTTCCTAGCGGGCAAGGATCTCTCCTTTGTGGCCGAACAGGCCATGCGGGGCACCCTGCTGGCCCACGTGGACGGCGGCGTGCCCAACCTGGTGGTCACCGCCCCGGCCCGGGACGCGCAGAGCGTGGGCTGGCTGATCTACTTCTTCGAGTACGCCTGCGGCCTGTCTGGCTATCTGCTGGAGATCAATCCCTTCGACCAGCCCGGCGTGGAAGCGTATAAGAACAACATGTACGCCCTCCTGGGCAAGCCCGGTTATGAGGACCGCAAGGCGGAGCTGGAGGCACGCCTGTAAGAACCCCCGTTAATTTTTGGTGAACTTCCGCAAATCAGTTGCAATCGGGCCGCAAAAATGGTAACATAATTGCACAAGGCCGGAGATACGCTCCGGCGGACAATGAAGGAGTGATAACTATGGTGAGAGTGATCATGGGTGTCAAGGGCACCGGCAAGACCAAGCAGATGATCGAGCTCATTAATTCCGCTGTCCACAGCGAGAACGGCAATGTGGTCTGCATCGAGCGGGGCCCCAAGCTGACCTATGACATTCATTATAAGATCCGTCTGGTGGAGGCCAGCCATTACGATATTAAGAGCTATGACTTCCTGAAGGGCTTTATCAGCGGCCTGTACGCGGGCAACTACGACATCACCCATGTCTTTATCGACAGCCTGACCAAGATTGTGGCCTCCGAGGCCACCGACCATGCGGTGGAGGAGTTCCTGGACTGGCTGAACAGCTTCTCCGAGAAGAACAATATTAAGTTCACCGTCACCATCAGCGCCGATGCCTCCCTGGCCACCGACGGCGTCAAGAAATACTTCTGATACGTGCCCTTTCAGCGGGCCCTGCCGCCGGCAGGGCCCGCTGCCTCGTTCCTCCCTCCTTCCGGCGTCAAATCGCTTGTACATCCGGCATACCGCCGCAGAACTTTGGATAATATACCGATTGCGTGGGATTACCGCCCATGATATACTCTTTGGCGAAATAAAGGAGGTGTGAATCATGATGATTGAAATGCAGTTTAACTCCATTGCCCAGCTCCAGCGGCTTCAGGAGATCGCCAGTTCCTGTGACGACGAGATCTTCCTGCACTCCTTGGACGACAGCGTCCGCGTGGATGCCAAGTCCTTCATCGGCCTGTTCACCCTGGACTTCACTCAGCCCGTCAAGGTGGTCACCGATTCCGACTATTTGGCCCGCAAGGTGGAGCATCTCAAGCATAAGATGGAGAAATAAAAACAGGCGTTGGCCGCTGGCCGACGCCTGTTTTGCTATGCAAAAGCATAGCAAAATTGGCCATGTGCCGCTTACAGCGGGACGGCCCATATGCGCAGAAACTTCATGCGCCTAAGCCTTTGCATAATTTCGTGGTGCGCCCTGTGCGCATAAAGTTTTATTTCCTGATCCAGTCCGGGTGCGTTCATGCCTCCCGGCGGCGCAGGAGCGCCCGGAGCGCACAGAGCGCCGCGGCCGCTACCAGGGCCAGCCACAGGAGCAGGAGGACGTTCTCATTGAAGTACCAGTTCTCCGCCCATCGGGTGAAATCCGGCCGGAACCAGAAGCCGTGGAGCCGCTCCACCGTCCCGCCGCCCAGCCGCACCAGCCGGTCGATCACCGGGTTGACCAGGGGGAGGAACACGCAGGCCGCCCCCAGGCAGGCCGTCCCCTTCCACCAGCGGCTGATGGGGGCGTACCGGCAGATGAGCACCCAGGCCCAGGGCAGGGTCAGGCCGAAGAGAACCGCCGGCAGGGTAGGAATGGGGAACCAATCTGCGCCGTCATAGGCACAACTGACCCAGAGCAGGGCGCACAGCAGCAGGGTCTCCGTCCCCAGGTAGAGCACAGCCTTGTGCTCCCCCAGGGGGCGGGGCAGCTCCCGCAGGGCGCCGGGCAGGAAGGCCGCCCCCAGCCCCAGCAGCACCCCCGCCGAGGCCAGCAGGAACCAGTCTCCCCCGCTGAACAGGCAGGCGGCCAGCAGCAGCAGCTCCAGGGAGAGGGTGAAGCCCCCCAGCGTGATGACGCCCCGGTACTGCTTCACCAGGATGGGCAGGAGGGTGAGGCTGGCCCCCACCAGTTCCCCGGTGAGTACCAGCCAGAACCAGTCCAGGGTATGCCCCACCGCCAGATTGCAGATGAGGCAGATCAGGGCGGTGCCGCCGTAGAGGATGTACTGAATCCAGCGCAGGCGGCGCAGCAGGGACAGGTATTTTTTCGCCAGGGTCTCGGCGGTGCGGGCCTCCACGTCCTCGCTGGCGGTGAGCAGCTCGTGCTCCGACACCTGTAAAATGGCGCAGATATCCCGGATCAGGGTGATGTCCGGGTAGGACATGCCCCTCTCCCACTTGCTGACCGCCGACTCAGTGACGAAGAGCCTGTCGGCGAATTCCCGCTGGGTAAGCCCCAGCTCCTTCCGGCGGCGGCAGATATACGCGCCGAAGGTCTTCTTGTTTTCCATGTTGAACCATCCTTTCGGCAGGGTGTGGTCTTGCAAGGCCGCTCTCACCATACGGCGAATGGCGGAAATTTGCAAGGCCCCAGCGGGATTTTCCCCCTCGACCGTTAGGAAAGTCCTGATTTTTCAAGGGGTTCCGGCCCTCCCGGCACGGCGGGCCGGATGTCCGTGCCGGGGGGCTAATCTCCCTCGGGCAGGGGCACCCGCCGGTGCTCCACCGGCCCCCAGGCGGGCAGGGGCAGGCCCTGCATGGCCCCGAACACCCGGCTCTTGAGGCCGGGATACTGCTTGTCCAGGGACTTGATCAGCTCCTTGACCTCCTGGCGCTTGGTATTGCCGTCCGCCGGGCAGGGGTTGAACACCACGGGCAGATGGTTGCGCTCGGCGGCGTTGCGGAGCATCCCCTCCCCACAGTAGAGCAGGGGGCGGATTTGGGTGATGCCGGTGCGGTCTAAATAGGTCACGGGCTGGAAGCAGGACAGCCGCCCCTCATAAAACAGGGAGAGGAAGAAGGTCTCCACCGCGTCGTCAAAGTGGTGGCCCAGGGCGATCTTGGTGATGCCGTGCTCCCTCAGGGCGTTGTGGAGGGCGCCCCGGCGCATCTTGGCGCACATGGAGCAGGGGTTCTTCTCCTTGCGCAGATCAAAGATGATGTGGTGGATTTCGCTGTGGAGCAGCGTGAAGGGCACGTCCAGCTCCCGGCACAGGGCCTCCACCCCGGTGAAGTCCATCCCCTCTCCCCCGTCCACATGGCCCATATCCAGGGTGTAGGCCTCCACGGTAAAGGGCTTGGGGTAGAACTCCCGCAGCCTGGCCAGGGCCACCAGCAGGGTCAGGGAGTCCTTGCCCCCGGACACCCCCACCGCCACCCGGTCCCCGGCCTGGATCATGTCGTAGTCCTCCACACAGCGGCGGACATAGCTCAAAATCTTGTTCATAGGCACCTCAAAAATTAAAAATCGAAACGGAGCATTCAAGAGTATTTGCGAGATTTCGCGCGCTTGAGCGAGCATTCTTATTTCTAAATTAAAATTTTCAAAAAACGTGTTGACACCTTGGAACCACCGTATTATAATACAAAACGCTCCGGTCGTCCAGATTGGGGTTCTTATTCTGTTGAGACATTTTTGATCATAGAACGCAAAATTGGAGGTTTCACCATGTCCACTTTTATGGCCAACAAGGGGAACATCGTCCGCAAGTGGTATATCCTCGATGCGGCGGGCAAGCCCCTGGGCAAGACTGCCGCCGCCGCGGCCACCCTGCTGCGCGGCAAGCACAAGCCTGAGTTCACCCCCCACGCCGACTGCGGCGACTTCGTCGTGATCGTCAACGCCGAGAAGGCTGTTCTGACCGGCAAGAAGCTGGAGCAGAAGTACTACCGCCGCCACTCCGGCTGGATCGGCGGCCTCAAGGAGACCAAGTACCGCCTGCTGATGCAGCAGAAGCCCGAGCTGGCCATGCAGCTGGCCGTCCGCGGCATGCTGCCCCGCAACATCATCACCAAGGATTCTCTGTCCCGCCTGCACATCTACCGCGGCGCCGAGCATCCCCACACCGCCCAGAAGCCCGAAACCTGGGCCGCCATCTAAGCAGGAGGTACAAAGGAATGTATAAGAGCAAGAAGCCTTATCTGTATGGCACCGGCCGCCGCAAGTCCTCCGTGGCCCGGGTGCATCTGTTCCCCAACGGCACCGGCGCGATCACCATCAACGGCCGCGACATCGACGATTACTTCGGCCTGGAGACCCTGAAGCTACTGGTTCGCCAGCCCCTGGCCACTACCGACACCCTGGGCAAGGTGGACATCGTTGCCACCGTCACCGGCGGCGGCGTGACCGGCCAGGCCGGCGCCATCCGTCACGGTGTGGCCCGCGCTCTGTTGCAGGTCAACCCCGAGTTCCGCGCCGCCCTCAAGGCCGCCGGTTTCCTCACCCGCGATCCTCGCATGAAGGAGCGTAAGAAGTACGGCCTCAAAGCCGCTCGTCGCGCACCGCAGTTCAGCAAGCGATAATCGACAACTTCAAAATGCTAAAAAAGCCCGGAAATACGCCATTTTCCGGGCTTTTTCTATACCCAAAATTCTGTCTGGACTGTTCGGTTTTGATGGAATTTGAACGGAAATTTATGGGTTTATAGTGGTCAAATTACTGGTGGACAAGCCCATTTTGACCTCTTATGGGTTAAATTACTGGTGGACAATAGGAGCAAATGAAGTCCAATTTTGCTATCGACGGACGAACACATACTTGACTGATTTACATAGAGCCTTGGCTCATTCTTTGAAAACGAGAATGGGTCGAGGCTCTATTTTTTTTCGCCTGAAATCCGGCGAGACAAATTTGAGTAGGAGGTAACAGGTATGACGGATTTCAATCAGAAGACCCATGATACCGATGTGGGCAGTCATGGCGGACAGTCGAGGCAAATGATGGAGGTGTTTGAGAACCAGGAGTTTGGTTCGATCCGCGTGTTGCAGGAGGCGGGAAAGACATTCTTCTGTGCAAGCGATGTGGCGAAAGCGTTGGGGTATGTGAATCCCTACGCCGCAGTGAAACGCCATTGCAAAGGCCCCCTAACGAAACGCGAGGGGGTCGTTCAGAAGGTGAATCAGTATGGGGATGCTGGAGAGCAGGTCGTTGAAATCGCCTTTATCACAGAAGGCGATGTTTACCGGCTGATCGTTCACAGCAAGCTGCCATCGGCAGAACGGTTTGAACACTGGGTGTTTGATGAAGTTCTCCCTTCTATCCGCAAGCATGGAGTGTATATGAGCGATTCCATTTTGGATCAGGTGATTCAGCATCCGGAGGTCATCTACACCCTGGCGCAGGAGCTTGTAGCCGAGAGAGAGCAGCTTGAGGGTATCCGTAAGCAACTGGATGCGGCACAGCCCAAGGCAGACTACTTCGACACCTTTGTGAACTCGGAGGATTGTACCTGCATCCGGAATTTCTGTAAGGAAATCGGAATCCCGGAGAAGACGGCAGTGGCTCTCTTACTGGATCATCGCTATCTGTACCGCAGTCCGAGTGGCTGGCTGATGCCTTTTGCAGACAAATCTGCAAGGGGCTATTTTATTGTCCGGGATTGCTACGGCAGAAGTGGAAAACTGGTGCAGCAGACGAGAGTGACCTGCAAGGGAAAGAATCATCTCTTCAAGTTGTTTAAGAAATGGGGTGTGATCGAATGACGCTTTTTACAGAGGGACGCCTTCAGGCGTTTGAACGCATGATGCAGGATACCGGCAAATACCATCGCCGGGAGGACAGCGAAGATCGTCCGCGCAAATGTCCAAAGAAAAAAGCGGAGCCTGCGAAAAAGGATGGTGAGCACCATGCCGGTATTCAGGGTTGAGAAGAACAGCAATTACACAACGATGTGCAATTACCACCTGCGGGATCAGGGTCTCAGCCTGAAAGGAAAAGGACTTCTCTCTATGCTGCTCAGTTTGCCGGACACATGGAACTATTCGGTACGGGGATTATCTTCGATTACGCCGGATGGCGTAGATGGAGTGCTTACGGCTCTGAAGGAGCTGGAGCGTCTTGGGTATCTGGAAAGGAACCAGCAGCGTGAGAGTAACGGTCGGATGGGCAGAGCGGAGTATGTGATTTATGAGATGCCAAGGAAAAAGCCGTGTTCGGAATCACCGTGTACGGAAAAGCCGTATGCGGTAAATCCGGATACGGACACACCGGTTACGGAAAATCCCGCGCAATTAAGTACTAATAGAACAAGTACTGAAACAATCAATAAAAGAGAGAAGAAGGAAATCCAGCATCGGTATGGCTCATACGGAAATGTTCTTCTCTCCGATACGGAATACGGCAAGCTCCGGCAGGAGTTCCCAGGAGATTATCAGATACGGGTGGAACGGCTCTCTGAGTATATGGCTTCCACCGGCAGGAGTTACAAAAATCACCTTGCCACAATTCGGAGCTGGGCAAAGAGAGAAAAGCCGAAGTATAACCCGGCAGACTACACATTTGAGGAAGGAGACAGCTTATGAGCGACATGGTGCCTGAAGTTTTGAATGCGGCGTTGGATTCGCTCTTTACGCCGAAAGAACCCGGAGAGCGGGAATATCAGGGCGAGGACGGACTGTTGTATTGCCGAAGTTGCCATACGCCGGTGCAGTGCAGGGTAAAGCTCTGGGGCAGAGACAAGATTGTTCCCTGCCTTTGCAGATGCCAGCAGGAAGCGATGGCGGAAAAGAAACGCCAGGATGAGCTGGTGGAGCGGCAGCGTAAAATCAGGCAGTTGAAAGCAACGGGGATTCAGGAAAAGCATCTTCTGGAATGGAATTTTGCCGTTGCAGAAGACAACAAGGATATCCAAATGGCAAAACGCTATGTGGAGCAGTGGAAAAAGGTCAAGGCTGAAAACCTTGGCCTTTTGTTATGGGGAGATGTCGGAACCGGAAAGTCCTTTGTGGCGGCATGTATTGCCAATGCGCTGCTGGAGCAGGGCATTCCGGTTTTGATGACGAACTTCTCCAAGATCCTGAACCAGATGGGTGCCATGTATTCGGAAGAGCGATACCGGTATATCGCTTCGTTTTCCAACTATTCTTTGTTGATTCTGGATGATCTGGGAATTGAGCGCAGCACCGAATATGCGCTGGAGCAGGTCTACGCTGTCATTGATGAGCGGTATAAGTCCGGGCTTCCGGTCATTATCACAACCAATCTGAAGATTGCTGAAATCCGCAATCCGCAGGATGTGGCATACGCCCGGATTTACAGCAGGATTCTGGAAATGTGTACGCCGGTGCGAATCAGCGGAGAGGACCGCAGAAAGAGCATTGGAAAAGAAAAACAGCAGGTCGTTAAGGAGGTACTTGATCTATGAAGTGCAAGGCAAAAAAGGCGTTTTTCGCAGGTAAGAATGACATCTATCACCGCTGGAAGGAGGTTAAGAAGCTGAATGGCAAAAGCAAAAACCAGTATTACAACAGAAAACCGCAGTGGCTCAGCTGCCGACGCTGCGGCTAAGGAGCAGCGGACGGAGATGCCGCTTTCTGACCTGCATCCCTTTGAAGGGCATCCCTTTAAGGTGCTGGACGATGAGCTGATGGAACAGACCGTGGAGAGCATCAAGCAGATTGGGTGGTATCCCCGCTGATTGTCCGGGCCTGACCCGGAAGGCGGATTTCGAAATCCTTTCGGGACACCGCAGACTTCATGCGGCGCAGCTGGCAGGTTTGGAGACAGTGCCGGTCATCGTCAAGGAAATGGACGATGATGCGGCAATCATCTTTATGGTGGACAGCAACTTTGCAGCGGGAGAATATCCTTCCCAGTGAGAGAGCGTTTTCCTACAAGATGAAGCTGGAGGCGATGAAGCATCAGGGGGAACGCGGGATTTAACTTCTGCCCAAGTTGGGCCAGAAGTCGGTGGGCACGCTTCAGAGACATTGTGGCTGAGCAGGCTGGTGACAGTAAATCTCGCAATGTTCAGCGTTTTCATCCGCCTTACCAACCTGATTCCCGAAATTTCTGGACATGGTGGATGAGAAGAAAATCGCCTTTCAATCCGGCGGTAGAGCTGTCTTACCTGAAACCGTCCGAACAGAAAGAATTTCTGGAGGCAATGGACTATGCACAGGCATCCCCATCCCTGTCGCAGGCACAGCGGCTGAAAAAGCTCTCGCAGGAGGGCGGCTGTACCTTGGATGCCATGTGTGAAGTGATGAATGAAATCAAAAAGGATGAGCTTGACCATGTGACGATTAAAAACGAGGTTCTTCGGAAGTATTTCCCGAAATCCTATACGCCGAAGCAAATGCAGGACACGATTATCCGGCTGCTGGAAAAGTGGCAGCGAAGTAAACAACGAGATATGGAACGATGAGAAGGAGATTTTTATGATGATGAACTTTAAGAAGAATCAGAACAACGCAGTGTGCAGCATGGATTGCAAGAACTGCCCGAATGGTGCATCGCAGCCGAATCCGATGGATGATTCCATGTTTGAGAAGTCCATTGCGATGCTTCATAACTGGGTGATGCTGGAGGCAATCCGTGAAGATCACCCGAAGGAACGCATTGTGATGGTGATCCTGCCGGGGGCTGGCGGCGAACTTCTGACCGAGGCTGGCAGTCGAGACATCTTTGAGGATGTTTACGATGAGATGGAGGCTGATCTGGTGGCAGATGGGGAACTGCTTCTCCATTATGATAAGAGCGATGTGATCGAGACTGACAGAACCCGCTATCTGTTGGGAGCTGCGGAGGTTTCGGAAATCGACCAGAACGGCAACGAATGCAGCATCAATCTGTTTACGCTGGAACGCACCATCGACTATGTGAACGAGAACCTGACGGTGGTTTCCATTGGCGGCGAGTTGGTTCCAGCACTGCGCCTGATCTAAGGAGGTGCCTATGAAGAAATTTGATGTGGAGATTACAGAGACTCTCCAGAGAAAGGTTTCCGTGGAAGCTGCCTCGCAGGAAGATGCGGAACGCATGGTGACGCAGGCGTGGAACAATCAGGACTATGTTCTGGATTCCGGCGATTTCACCGGCGTGGACTTTCAAGACCGTGGGAGAACATGAACTGGCAGAGACCAGGACAATGGATGTGCTGCTGGTGCAGCCCAACGCCTACCCGAAGAAAATCAGTGTTGGCACGGAGCTGGAGGATTTGCAGGCCATGGTTGGCGGGCGATATTGAAGTAACCTACCCATTTGAGGATGAAGTAGCCATTATTCTGAATGAATCCGGCAAAATCAATGGCCTCCCGCTGAACCGTGCGATTTACACCGAAGACGGGGATATGCAGGACATTTATGCCGGTGATTTTCTGGTGGTAGGGCTGACAGAGGATGACTTTGGTTCTCTGACTTCGGAGCAGATGCAGAAATTTGAGGAGCAGTTCCATCAGCCCCAGATGTTCGTTCGTATGGGGCGCAGCATCATGGCGATTCCGGTTCCGGATGACATGGTGAAGAAGATGGAGGAAAAGGCTGCAAAGCCCCAAGAAAAGAGTAAACCGGCACCGGACCGGGACAGTTTGTAAGGAAGGAGGCGGAGATTCATGCAGGAAGAAGTTGAAAATCGTACCGTCAATCTGGCAATCAGTACCACGAAACTGACATTTCGCACTATCGTGAATGGCTATAATGCGTGGAAACGGCACCATCAGGCAAAGGCGGCTCAGAAATCAGCGCAGATGCCGCTTGGAAAGCAGAGCATCAAAGAACTGATCGGTCAGAATCAGGGAGTCAGCAGTATCCCCATTGAGAAAACGGATTTGAAAGGCTTTGAACAGGTGGCGCGGAAATACGGTGTGGATTATGCCATTACGAAAGACCAAAATGTGATTCCACCCAAGTACACGGTGTTCTTTAAGGCGAAGGATGCGGATGCACTGACTTCCGCTTTTGAGGAATTCACCAACCGCAAGCTGAAAGCAAAGGAAAAACCGAGTGTTCTGGAGCAGCTTAACAAGCTCAAAGAACTGGTGGCTGCAATTCTACCGGATAAGGTTCGCCACAAAAGTCAGGAGCGTGATCTATGAGTAATAAGACCAAAAAGCTGCTGATCCTGAATCTGCCGTACTTCATTGCCGGTCTTGTATGTACCAATCTGGGAGAAGCGTGGAGAATTGCCGAGGGCGCAGACATGTCTGAAAAGCTCCTCGGCTTTCTTTCTGCCCTGGGTGCAGCATTTTCCAACCCGATGCCAAGTCTGCATCCGCTGGATTTGCTGATTGGTGTGTGCTGCGGAGCGGGTCTGCGGCTTGCTGTGTATCTGAAAGGCAAAAATGCCAAGAAATATCGTCATGGTATGGAGTATGGCTCTGCCCGGTGGGGTACGCAGAAAGACATCGAACCGTTTGAAGATCCAGTGTTTGCAAACAATGTGATTCTGACCCGGACGGAGCGGCTGATGATGGGCAATCGCCCGAAGAATCCGGCAAATGCCAGAAACAAAAATGTGCTTGTGGTCGGCGGTTCCGGCAGCGGTAAGACGAGATTTTGGCTTAAACCCAACCTTTTACAATGTCACAGTTCCTACGTGGTCACTGACCCGAAAGGCGATATCGTAATCGACTGCGGCCAAGCCCTTTTGAAGAACGGATACAGCATCCGGATTTTCAATACCATCAATTTTCAGAAAGTCGATGCATTACAACCCCTTCGCGTATATTCACAGCGAAAAGGATATTTTGAAGCTGACCACAACCCTCATTGCCAACACTCAAGGGAGACGGCAAGGCCGGTGACGAATTCTGGACGAAGGCGGAGACCCTGCTGTATTGTGCCCTGATTGGGTATATCCACTATGAGGCACCGCTGGAAGAGCAGAACTTTGCAACGCTGATTGAATTTCTGAATGCGATGGAAGTGCGCGAGGATGATGAAACCTTTCAGAATCCAGTGGATCAGATGTTTGAAGCTCTGAAAAAGAAGAAGCCGAATCACTTTGCTGTCCGCCAATATGCCAAATTCAAACTGGCGGCGGGCAAGACCTTAAAGTCGATTCTGGTGAGCTGCGGTGCACGTCTGGCTCCCTTCGATATTGAGGAAGTCCGCGATATTACCATGTACGATGAGCTGTCGCTGGATACGGTGGGAGATAAGAAAACGGCTCTGTTCCTCATTATGAGCGATACAGACCCGACTTTTAATTTCCTGATTTCGATGATCTATACACAGCTGTTTAACCTGCTGTGCGAGAAAGCGGATGATATTTACGGCGGCAGATTGCCGGTGCATGTGCGCTGCCTGATTGATGAGTGTGCGAACATTGGTCAGATTCCAAATCTGGAAAAGCTGGTAGCCACCATCCGATCAAGAGAAATCTCGGCATGTCTGGTACTTCAGGCACAGAGCCAGTTGAAGGCAATCTACAAGGACAATGCCGATACCATCATCGGCAATATGGATTCCCGTATTTTCCTTGGCGGTTCGGAGCCGACTACGCTGAAAGAGCTGAATCAGGCACTGGGAAAAGAAACGATTGATCTGTACAACACTTCCGATACCAGAGGCAACAGCCCATCTTACGGCACCAATTACCAAAAGGTCGGGCATGACCTTGCTTCGGTGGATGAACTGGCTGTGTTGGATGGCGGAAAGTGCATTTTGCAGCTGCGCGGTGTCAGACCGTTCAAGTCAGATAAATACGATCTGACCCAGCATCCGAACTACAAGCTCACTGCCGGTGCTGATAAGAAAAACACGTTCAGCATCGAGACGTTTCTCGATCATCGGCTGAAGCTCAAGCCCGGTGATAAGTACGAAGTAGTTGATGCAGATCATGCCAAATAAGTTTGTTCCGGTGACGAAGATGTCATGGGTACGCTGCTGGTAACAGAATAAGATAAGGGGCGGCGAGCTGCCGCCTCTTTACATAGCCAGGTTTCTGATTGGGATTGGAAGCCTGGCTATATGTTTGCCCATTTGCAGGTGCACATGCAGATGGAAAATCACTATTCATTCGCCCACAAGGGCGCAGCGTACAAGGAGGTACACATTTATGGCATTTTTCAACAGCGCAGTCACCGTTCTTCAGACTCTCGTCATCGCACTGGGTGCCGGTCTCGGCATCTGGGGAGCTATCAACCTGCTGGAAGGTTACGGAAACGACAACCCTGGTGCAAAGTCTCAGGGCATGAAACAGCTCATGGCTGGCGGCGGCGTGGCACTGATCGGCACGACTCTGGTGCCGCTGCTTTCCGGTCTGTTCGGTTAAGCAGAAGCTGTCGGAGCGAGGATTCCGACCGGGCGGCGAAAGCTGCCTGTTACATAGTCAGGTGCAGGCAACATCCGCAGCTGGCTATTTTCTGCGCGCTCCGGCAGGTGCACATGTTGGAAGTATGGCGCAGAACCGCAGTTTAGAATCGCACCGGCTGAGAGGCCGGACAAGTTACAGGAGGACAAATCTATGGCGTTTCTTACTACAACTGCATCGGCACTGTCTCTTTTCTCTCAGCTGTTCATGCTTCTGTCCCGGATGGCGAAGCTGTTCGGCGTGTTTGCGTAAGGAAGGAGGCGGCTCATGCAGAGTATCCTTGAACAGATCACAGATTGGCTCAAGAGCATGATCATCAGCGGTATCATGGGAAATCTTTCAGGGATGTTCGATTCGGTCAACCAGCAGGTTGGACAGATCGCAGGCGATGTGGGAACCACACCGGCGAACTTTTCACCTGCTGTTTTTTCTATGATCCGCAACATCTCGGAATCCGTGATCCTGCCCATTGCCGGAATGGTGCTGACATTCATCGCCTGTTATGAGCTGATCCAGATGCTCATCGAGCATAACAATCTGGCAAATTTCGAGACATGGACTTTTTTCAAATGGGTTTTTAAGACCTTTCTGGCAGTGACCCTGATCTCGAACACATTCAATATCACGATGGCTGTCTTTGATGTGGCGCAGCAAGTGATTTCCCGAAGCGGCGGTCTGATTTCCGGCAGTACGTCCGTCAGCGATGCGACCCTGACAGCGATGCAGGCCACACTGGAAGGGATGGACTTGGGACCGCTGCTGGGGCTGTATTTGCAGACCTTTGTGGTTCAGGTCACGATGCTGGCGTTGTCGGCTATCATCTTTGTCATCGTGTATGGCCGAATGGTGGAAATATATCTCATGGTGAGCCTTGCGCCGATTCCGTTCGCAACCTTTGGAAACCATGAGCAGAGCCATACCGGTCAAAACTATCTGCGCTCCCTGTTTGCACTGGGATTCCAGGGCTTTCTTATCATGATCTGTGTAGGCATCTATGCAGTTTTGATTCAGAACCTGTCCTTTTCGGATAACATCATCAGCAGCATTTGGGGCGTTTTGGGCTATACGGTTTTGCTGGCATTTACGCTGTTTAAGACGGGAAGCCTCGCGAAATCCGTGTTTGCAGCGCACTAAGAGAGGAGGAATGATTCATGGCATCTTATATTTCTGTGCCGCGAGACCTTTCAAAGGTCAAGACCAAGGTCTTTATGAACCTGACCAAACGGCAGATTCTCTGCTTCGGAGCCGGTGCGCTGATTGGCGTTCCGGTTTTCTTTTTGCTCAAATCCAGCGGAAATCTGAGCCTTGCTGCACTTGGCATGATGGCAGTGATGCTGCCGCTCTTCTTTCTTGCCATGTACGAGAAAGACGGTCAGCCGCTGGAAGTGGTGGCAAAGCATTTCTATGAGGCGAAGTTCAAGAGGCCGAAAACGCGGCCTTACAAAACGAAAAATTACTATGCACTGCTGGTTCAGCAGGCAGACGTGGAAATGGAGGTAAATCGCATTGTTCAAAATTCTCGAAAAGCTGACAGCGAAGAATAAAAAGCAGGATGACATCCGAATGCCGTCTCATCTGTCAGCCGCAGAGCAAAAACAGGTGCAGACGGTGATTGATCGTGCAAGGGGTGACCGCACGGTTCCGCATTCGGCACAGGAGAGCATTCCTTTTCAGCGGATGTTCCCGGACGGTATTTGCCGTGTGACGGACAATTACTACACCAAAACCATTCAGTTTCAGGACATCAATTACCAGCTGGCGCAGCAGGAAGATCAGACGGCTATCTTTGAGGAATGGTGCAGCTTCCTGAACTTCTTTGATTCCAGTATCCGATTTGAGCTTTCCTTTATGAATATGGCTACGGATGCCTCGAATTTTGAGAAGATGGTGCGTATCCCGTATCAGAAGGATCATTTCAATCCGGTGCGCACGGAATACAGCACCATGCTGCGCCGTCAGCTTGCCCAGGGCAACAATGGCCTGACCAAGACGAAGTACCTGACGTTTGGCATTGAGGCGGAATCCATGAAGCAGGCAAAGCCGAGGCTCATTCACATCGAGATCGACCTGATGAACAACTTCAAACGCTTGGGTGTCCGGGCAAAACTGCTGAACGGCAAGGAACGGCTTCATCTGATGCACGATATGTTCCACATGGGCGACCATGACCGATTCAATTTCGATTGGAAGTGGCTGCCGGAGAGTGGGCTGTCGGTAAAGGACTTTATTGCACCGACCGGTTTTGCCTTTCCGAAGAACCGTGTTTTTCAGATGGGCGGGATGTATGGCTCCATGTCCTATCTCCAGATTACGGCTTCCGACCTGTCGGATCAGCTGCTGAAGGACTTTCTGGATATGGAATCCAGCCAGATTGTAACCATGCACATTCAGTCGGTAGACCAGAACAAAGCAATAAAGTCCATTAAGCACACCATCACGGAGCTGGATCGTTCCAAGATTGAGGAACAGAAGAAAGCTGTCCGTTCCGGATACGATATGGACATCATTCCGTCAGATTTGGCAACTTACGGTAAGGACGCAAAGGCACTGCTGAAGGAATTGCAGAGCCAGAATGAGCGTATGTTCCTGCTGACCTTTCTGGTGATGAATACCGGCGAGACGGAGCAGGAGCTGGAGACCAACGTGTTCCAGGCTTCCAGCATCGCGCAGAAATACAACTGCAACCTGCGCCGTCTGGACTTTCAGCAGGAGCAGGGGCTGATGAGCTGCCTGCCGCTGGCACAGAACCTGATTGAGATTCAGCGCAGCATGACTACCAGCAGTACGGCGATTTTCGTGCCGTTTACCACCCAGGAACTGTTTCAGACTGGGAAAGAGGCTCTGTATTATGGGCTGAATGCGCTGTCCAACAACCTGATTATGGTTGACCGGAAAAAAGCTCAAGAACCCCAACGGGCTGATTCTGGCACCCCCGGTTCCGGTAAGTCCTTCTCGGCCAAGCGTGAAATCGCCAATGCGTTCCTGGTGACGGATGACGATGTAATCGTGTGCGATCCCGAAGCCGAATACACGGCTCTGGTGCAGAAATTTGAGGGGCAGGTCATTAAAATCAGCCCTTCCAGCACGCAGTATATCAACCCGATGGACATCAACGCGAATTATTCGGAAGAGGATAATCCGATTGCCCTGAAAGCAGATTTCATCCTGTCCCTGTGTGAGCTGATCGTGGGCGGCAAAGAAGGCTTGCAGCCGGTAGAAAAGACAGTTATCGACCGCTGCGTTCATCAGATTTACCAGACCTATTTTGAGAACCCGGTGCCGGAGAATATGCCAGTGTTGCAGGACTTGTACGAGGCTCTGCTCCGGCAGGATGAAAAGGAAGCACACCATGTGGCAACAGCACTGGAAATCTATGTGACCGGTTCGCTGAACCTGTTTAACCACCGCACCAATGTAGATATCAATAACCGGCTGGTCTGCTATGACATCAAGGAGCTGGGCAAGCAGCTGAAAAAGATCGGTATGCTGGTGGTGCAGGATCAGGTCTGGGGGCGTGTGACTGCCAACCGTAATGCCGGTAAAGCCACCCGCTACTATATGGACGAGTTCCATCTGCTTTTGAAAGAAGAGCAGACAGCGGCCTACAGCGTGGAAATCTGGAAGCGATTCCGTAAATGGGGCGGTATTCCCACCGGCATCACCCAGAACGTCAAAGACCTGCTTTCTTCCCGCGAAGTGACGAACATTTTTGAGAACAGCGACTTCATTTATATGCTGAATCAGGCAGCCGGTGACCGTCAGATACTGGCGGATCAGCTGAACATCAGCCCGCACCAGCTGTCCTATGTGACCCATTCCGGTGAAGGCGAAGGGACTGCTGTTCTACGGGAATGTGATTTTGCCGTTCGTTGATCGCTTCCCGACCGATCTGGAATTGTACCGGATAATGACGACAAAATTAACCGAAGTGCAGGAAGCAAAGGAGGCGTAAGCGATGGCTGGCAAGAAAAATCCGAATCTCGGGGACAAGCTGCGGCAGGAGCGCGAGGGTGCGGAGAACACCCTCCGCGATTCCAGAAGCAAAGCCGTAGGTAGCAGTACGGGAGACAGCGGCAAGAAAAAAGCGGAACACCGAAGGCAGATTCGCCATGAGGCCGATCTTGCCAAGATGCGCAGCAAGAAGCTGAAATCGGAGCAGGAAGTAAAAGCAAAGAAGAATGCAGTCGCTTCCGGAAAAAAAGATGGAAAGCCAAAGAAGCCGGGGAATCTTGCGGCAGATGTACTTTCAGCCAAAGCACATCAGAGTGTGCGTAATGCCGACCGGGATAATAATTCTGGTGTGGAGGCAGCGCATTTCACCGAAGGTTCAGCGGAAGGTGCAGCCCGCGCCGGTTCCCAGGTTCCAATATGGCCGAAAGCTGCGGCAGTACAAAAAGCTGGAGCGGTTAGAGAAAAAGGCAGATAGAGATGCTGTAGATTCCATCTTTGCAGAACGCATGAAGTCTGATCCGCAGGCTGCCTCCAATTTCTTTTCCCGATGGCGGCAGAAGCAGGCCATTAAAAAAGAGTATGCCGCTGCGAAGGCAGGTGCGGCCGCTACGGAGAACACAGCAGCTGGCACAGCCAAAGCTGCGCAGGGTACTGCCAGTATAACGGAAAAGGCATTTCAGTTTGTGCAGAGCCACTCGCATATCATCATCGGTATCGCAGCCGTGGGACTGCTTGTTTTGGTGATTGCCGGGTCGGTTTCGTCATGCTCCGTCTTGATCAATGGCGGCGGCAATGTGGTGCTGGGGACTTCCTACACGGCAGAAGATGAAGATTTGAAAGGCGTGGAGACGGATTATACCAAGTTGGAAGATAAACTTCGCAAACAAATCGACCGCATTGAAACCGACCATCCGGGCTATGACGAGTATCGCTACAATCTGGCAGAGATCGGACACAATCCCTATGAGCTTGCATCTCTGCTGACCGTAGAATTTGAAAACTACACGAGAAGCCAGGTACAGGCGCGGCTCCAGAGTATTTTTGATGCACAGTATGAGCTGAAGTTGGAGGAAAAGGTGGAAATCCGGACGAGGAAAGAAACCCGTGTGGGTTATAGTTACAATCCGATCACCGGAACCGGACACACCTACACCTATCAGGTGACGGTACAGTATGAGTATAAAATCCTCAATGTAACGCTGCTCAATCGGGGTGTGGACTATGTTGCCAGAAATTCCGGTCTTACAGATGACCAGCTGCAACGCTACGAAGTCACATTGGAGTGCCGGGGCAATCGGGATGATCTGTTTGCAGGCATCGCCTTTGCAACGCCGGACGGCGCGGGTTCCAGCGGAGAATATCAGGATTACGACATTCCGGGCGAAGCTCTGACGGATGAAAAATTCCGGAAGATGATTACCGAAGCAGAGAAATATCTCGGTTATCCCTATGTCTGGGGCGGCAGCTCGCCGAGTACCAGCTTTGACTGCTCCGGCTTTGTAAGCTGGGTCATCAACCACTGCGGAAATGGCTGGAATGTAGGCAGGCAGACGGCCAACGGTCTGATGGGAAAATGCGACATTATCCCGAAAAGTGAGGCAAAGCCCGGAGACCTGATCTTCTTCCAGAAAACCTATAACACCAGCGGAGCATCCCATGTGGGCATTTATGTCGGCAACGGGATGATGATCCACTGCGGCAACCCAATTTCCTATGCTTCCATTGAGACGAACTACTGGCGGCAGCACTACTACTGCATGGGAAGAATTCGATAAAAATAGGGCGTTTATTCGCCCGGAAAGGAAACGATATGAGCTTGAAACTGGAAAAGATTGCTGCGGAGCGTGAGAAAGCCCGCAGAAAACGCGATGAGTGGGAGGAGCGCAGAAAGGAATGGGACAGAAAGTACCACGAGCAGGAAAACAGCGAAATCTGTGAAATGGTACATGCCCAGAGCCTGACCCCGGAACAGCTGGCAGTCATCATTCAGATGGCGCAGGCTGCGGTTCCCAACCCGGAAAACATGAAACTGGACGAGAAAGAAACGGAGGATATGGAATGAAAAAGATGATGGCAATGCTGCTTGCCAGTGTGATGGCGGCAGGAACCTTTACGACCACTGCATTTGCCTATACGGGCGATGATGTGCAGAAGAACACATCTGTCAGTACCGCTGCGCAGGAAGCGGATGCAGCAGAAAGCGCAAATGCAGGGAAAACGGACAATACCGACAGCATCGAAATCGACCCGGACATGCAGGTGCTGCCGGATGGCTATGAGGTCTCTACGGATGCGGATGGGAACCTGATCGTTACGGTGGGCGGTAAGGAATACAACATCGGCAGCGAAAAGTCCCAAAAGCAGATGGGTACGGTGGTGCCGGGTATCACCAGCCTGCATTTCCGTTCCGGTCCCGGCATGGATCAGGAGATTATCGGATATCTGCATTCCGGTGATACGGTGGAGATTGTCGAAAAATGCGGTGACTGGTATAAGGTGAACTTCAACGGCAAAACCGGGTATGCACATGGAAAGTACCTGAATGTCACGGATTCCGCAAAAGACAGCAGCATGTTCAGTGAAGATGCTCTGAAGCTGTTTCTGGATCTGATGCAGGGCGGAATGTCATCCGAGGATGAGAAGGAATCCAGTGCAGCTTTGACTCCGGAAGGTAATATGACGCTGGTGGACGATATCGGTGAGGAAGAAGATAAATCCAGCCAGCAGTTCATCACGCTGGTGACAAAGGCGGGCAACACCTTCTATCTGATTATCGACCGCGATAAAGACGGCAACCAGAATGTGCATTTCCTGAATATGGTGGATGAGGCCGATCTGCTTGCTCTGATGGATGAAGAGGAAGCTGCCAAGTATCAGGAGAAGGAACCGGAAGTCACGGAACCTGCGGAAACCGAAAAGCCGCAGGAGACGGAGCCTGCACCGGAAGAGCAGAAAACAGAGAGCGAGCAGAAGAAAGCGTCTCCGCTTCCGATGATTATGCTGCTTCTGTTTGTGATTGGTGCAGCCGGTGTCGGCGGTTATCTCTATATCAAGATGAAGGGCGTAAAGCCTGCATCTAAGAAAAATCAACCGGACCCTGATGCGGATTATCACGATGAGGATGAAGACGCGCTCCAGCTGCCGGAGGATGACGGTGACGAGGACGAAGAAGTGGATGTAAACGAGGATTACGAAGCGGAATCGGATGATGAACCTGTCTAATTAAGACTGTGTTGACCTGAGGGGCGGCTGAGAAGCCGTCCCTTTTACATAGCTAAATGGTTTGTGAATGGAGTATTTTGAGCCATGAAGCTATGGAAACTGTAGGTGATATCTGATAAAATAGAGAATAAGAACAGTGATACAAATCGGGAGTTGGAGGATACACGCATGAAAATTGTAATCATTAATGGAAGTGCCAGAAAAGGAAATACGCTGGCAGCAATCAATGCATTTATAAAAGGAGCGTCAGAAAAGAATAAAATTGAAATCATTGAACCCGACAAACTCAACATTGCACCATGCAAGGGATGTGGTGTCTGTCAATGCTCTAAGGGATGCGTCGATAAGGATGATACAAATCCTACAATTGATAAAATTGCTGCCGCAGATATGATTCTTTTTGCTACACCAGTTTATTGGTGGGGAATGTCAGCACAATTGAAACTTATCATTGATAAGTGCTACTGCCGTGGATTGCAGTTAAAAAATAAAAAAGTTGGCACGATTGTTGTAGGCGGTTCTCCCGTAGACAGTATCCAGTATGAGCTGATTGATAAGCAGTTTGACTGTATGGCAAAATATCTTTCATGGGATATGCTTTTCAAAAAATCATATTACGCAACAGCCAGAGATGAACTTGAAAAAAACAAGGATTCCATGAACGAACTTGAGTGGATCGGAAAAAATTTATAAAGCACACACCAAATTCCAGTTTGTAGACCTAAAACAGAATACACTTCCTTACATAGCAGTCATGTACTTCGGTGCCTGGCTGCTAATTTTTATGCGAAAGGAGCAGTATCGAATGAAGCTTGTATTAGCGGAAAAGCCCTCGGTTGCCATGAGTCTCTCGAAGGTGATCGGGGCAAATCAGCGCGGGGATGGTTATATGGAGGGCAATGGCTACCTTGTCAGCTGGTGTGTGGGGCATCTGGTGGAACTTTCTCAGCCGGAAGCCTATGATGAAAAATATGCTAAGTGGAGATATGATGATCTTCCGATATTGCCGGAACATTGGCAGTATCAGGTATCTGCCAGCACGAAAAAGCAGTTTGGAATCCTGAAAAAGCTCATGCAGCGGAAAGATGTGGAGAGCTTGGTCTGTGCAACCGATGCAGGGCGCGAGGGAGAACTGATTTTCCGACTGGTTTACCATCAGTGCAGCTGCAAAAAGCCGGTGGAACGACTTTGGATTTCCTCGATGGAGGACAGTGCGATCCGGGAAGGCTTTCAGAAGCTCAGACCGGGAACTGAATATGATGCCTTGTATGAGGCGGCTTTATGCCGGGAGCGAGCAGACTGGATTGTCGGAATCAACGCCACCCGGCTTTTTTCATGTCTGTATGGGTCAAACCCTGAATGTGGGGCGCGTGATGACACCAACGCTTGCGATGGTTGTTATGCGGGATGCAGCAATCCGGGCGTTCAAGCCGGAGCCGTTCTACTCGGCAGAATTGAAATTCCGGGATTTTCAAGCAGGTGGTGAGCGGATGAAAGAAAAAGCAGAAGCAGAAAAACTGGTGGCAGAGTGCTGTCAGGCAGGTAGTGCCATCATTACCAAGGTGGAGCAGAAAGAAAAATCAGAGAAGCCCCCAGCTCTCTTTGATCTGACATCGCTTCAGCGAGAAGCAAACCGGCAGCTGGGATTCACTGCCCAGCAGACCCTGGATTATACGCAGGCTCTGTACGAGAAGAAACTCGTGACCTATCCCCGTACCGACAGCCGGTATCTGACAGATGATATGGCACCGCTGGTGCCGGAACTTGTTTCCGTGATTCAGCAGAGCTTTCAGATTCAGCCGGATGCACCGGCACTGGTGAATGCAGCACAGGTCGTCAATTCCAAGAAAGTCACCGATCACCATGCCATAATCCCTACAAAAACAGCGGCGGGTTATGACATTTCCTCTCTTCCCAGTGGAGAACAGGCGATTCTTACCATGCTGGCGGTGCGGCTGATTTGTGCGGTAGGAACCCCCTGCCGCTATGCAGAAACCATAGTAGAAGCCGAGTGTGCCAGTCAGAAGTTCTGCACGAAAGGCAAAACAGTTACGGATATGGGCTGGAGGCGATATGCAGGAAAGGCAGCTGAAGATGCTGAGAAGAATGCGGAGGCGGGTGATCTTCCGGAGCTTTCGGAAGGCATGACACTGGAACTTGCCGGTGTCGATCTGAAAGAGGGCAAGACCAGCCCACCCAAGAGGTTTACCGAAGATCTTCTGCTTTCAGCGATGGAGAGTGCCAGTTCGGATGAATTCCCGGCTGGCGTAGAGCGAAAAGGCATCGGCACACCGGCCACACGCGCTGCCATCATCGAAAAACTGGTGCAGAAAGGCTTTATCGAGCGCAGAGGCGATAAGAAAACGAAATACCTTTGCTCTACGGATAAGGGAAATGCGCTGGTGACGGTGGTGCCGGAACAGATTCAGTCACCTTCCATGACGGCAGACTGGGAAGAAAAGCTGCTGAAAATAGAACACGGCGAGTATGACAGTGATGCCTTTATGGGTGAAATCAGCAACATGGTCAGCGGACTTGTCAAAACCTACGAGGCTGTGAAAGGTGCCGATGTGCTGATGCAGCCGGAGCGCAAGACCATTGGCTCCTGTCCCGCCTGCGGCAGCGATGTCTGCGAAACTACAAAAGGATGGTTTTGCAGGGATAAGAGCTGTAAATTTGCGCTCTGGAAAGAAAACAGGTTCTTTCAGACACTGGGAAAGCAGATGACGGAGGAACTGGCAAGGCAACTGTTAAATCAGGGGAAAGCACGACTTACCCATTGCTATTCCAAGAAGTCTGGACGTTACTATGACACAACCGTTCATGTAGAGACCGGCGAGGACGGTGCAGCAGCATTTAAGCTGGAGTTTGGAGGTAAAAAATGAGCATGAAAATGATGAATGCAGCTTATCTGGTGGATAATGTCGCTCTGCTTTCCTTGCAGGAAAAGCAGGACGGCGTGGAATTCCATTGCTTTGATATGGACAGCAAGGTGCAGATTGCAGAGGGACACATTGGCTGGGATGTGTTGGATAAACAGCCGTTTTCTACGCTGGAAGAAAGCGCGAGGATGGCGGCACTCCAGAAGATTCCCCAGCTTGCTGGTCTTGCTATTGCACCGGTAGCCCCGGAGATGCTGGAGCAGGTACGCGGCGGCAGAAAGATTCTTTGGCAGATGAAAAAGGCTGATCCTGAGCTGGAGAATGCTAAAAATATCCGGTTTATCACCAGCAACTACGAGGATCGGTTCAAAATCCCGGATGGCAGTGCGGTGGAGGTCGAGTATCCGAATCGAAAATTCTCAGCCCGCTGCGAATATATGGACGAATATCATCTGCGCCTTGGGTATGATGTTCTGCACATCTGTCAGCTGGCAGAAATGCTGGAACGCGGCGGCGGTACATGCCGCCCGGAGCCGCTGATTATGGAAGAGCGCAGTGCATGGGATTTGGGAAGCAAGGGCTTTCTTGCCATTCAGACCTGTGAGGACGGTTACGACTATACCTTATATCATAAGGACTTCATGGAAATTGACGGCGGCCAGATCGACAACCCAGAAATCAGCATGAATGCAGCCAGAGACCAGATTCTCTCGGATTATGGGTTCGGTGGCCGTACCATGACGCGGATTGACTATGATGAACTTTGTGATCGTGCAGAGAATGCAGAAAACAGCAGACGGGAATCTGTGCTGGGTAAACTCTCGGATTTATCGTCCAAAACGGATACGCCGGTGAAAGCTGCCAAGGCGAAGGAGGCGGAGCGATGAAGTACAAGCTTACGAAGGCGGAGCAGGAAACCGTCATCAATTTTGACAATGAACTGGATACCGCCAGTATTTACACCCATGACAGCCGCCTGATTAAGAAGCTTCGAGAACTGCGAAAACAGTATCCGGAGCAGTTTATTTTGGAGCACCGGGAGCATGGGTCGGTCACTTATACGATTCCGAAACGCTGCGTCGGTATCCGACCGCCTTATAGTGAAAAGCGGCGGGAACAGCAGCGACAGGAAGCAAAGGAAAACGGCCTGCCGTTTATGGAGAAGGGAGAAATGAACGATGGCAAGAATTGAAAAATGGGATGAAGTGCATGGAACGCAGGCACCGGACGAAAGAATGATGGCATTTCTCGACAGTGCTACCGACCAGTATGCGATTTTGCAGCTTCGCCGCAGCGAGGATACGGTATATGAACGCTTTTCGTCTATGCGCGAACTGGAACGGATGGGGCTGGAACCGGATATTGACCATTATGAGGTGGTGTATACGGCTCCGCTTCTTCCCTACAAGGATCAGAATACGATGTTGGAGGAACTGTATGCGAAATTCAATGTTTCCCGCCCTGATGATTTTACTGGGCATAGTCTTTCTGTGTCTGACATCGTGGCTTTACGGCAGAATGGTGTTGTAAGCTGTCACTATGTGGATTCCATCGGCTTCCAGGAACTGCCCGGATTTTTGAAACCGGAGAATTACCTGAAAGCCACAGAAATGGCAATGGAAGACGATTACGGCATGATTGACGGCGTGATCAATAACGGAAAGAAGGAAGAACCGGTGGAAAAAGCATCAGTTCTGGATCAGCTGAAGGAAAAGCAGGAGGCTGTGCCGCCTGCGCCGCCTCGCAGGTGCTGCGAAGAAAAGGAGTTATAAATGCGTTTTACGGATGACGAATGGATGCTCATGATGCTTTACAGCCCTGGCACACGGACAGGGCTGATCGAAGAGCTTCAAAAGATGCAAAAAAGTCTGACCGGCAAAGATAGAAATCTGCGCAGGTGGACGGCCTCGCTGCTTGCGAAACTGGCAGAGATGACGGATGCAGAATATGAGGCACTGGATTTATATCCGGACGAATAAAGGAGAGGAGGAAAAAGACAGATGATGACGAAAACGGCATATTATATGCAGATGGCACAGGAAGCTGCGGCGCAGATCACTGGCAGTAAAGAGCAGTGGACAGCATTTCTGACCACATCCGCACGGCTTTATAAGTATCCCTTTGCGGAGCAGCTGATGATCTATAAGCAGAGACCGGAAGCAACGGCCTGTGCAGAGTACGATCTCTGGAATGACCGGATGAACCGCTATGTAAAGCGTGGCTCCAAGGGCATTGCTCTTTTGGACATGCGCGGCGAGCAGCCGAGACTTCGGTATGTATTTGATGTGGCAGATACCGGAGAACGGAAGAATTCCCGTCCGGTACAGCTCTGGAAAATGAATGCAGAGCATGAGCAGCCGATTATTCAGGCACTGGATGCAGCATTTGATGTTCCTGCCGGTGCCGGGGCTCTGGAAAATCACATCATGGAAGCGGCAGAACGCCTTGCAAGGGATTACTGGGAGGAAAACCGCAGGCAGATCAGTGACATCGTTGCAGATTCTTATCTGGAAGGATATGATGAACTCAACATCGGAGCTTCCTTTAAGAGAGCTGCCGCTGTCAGCATCGCATATTCCGTCTTTACCCGGACGGTAGGCAATGCAGATGACTATTTTGAACACGAGGATTTTCTGGACATCTTTGATTTTAATACGCAGGCTGCCGCCAATGTGCTGGGAACTGCGGTCAGCGAAATGTCCAGCCAGATCTTCCGGGAAATTGAACGCACGATCCGAACCTATGAAAGAGAAAAGCAGGCAGAAAGGAGCCAAAACTATGATGGAGCTGAATTACACGAAGAACGGCGATTACCTGATTCCGGACATCCAGTTGTCGGTGCAGGAACAGAAGCCGCTGGGCAAGTACGGGAGGATGCGCAGAGCGTTCCTGCAGGAGAACAACACGCTGCTGTACAATCACCTGATCCTGACCGAGAAACTGTACCCGCACCTGTGGGAGATTCAGGAGACCGCGACCGCACGGATGGAGCAGATGATGGCGGAGCTTCTGAAAGCGAATCCGGCACCGGACAAGAAATCGAACCAGATGGCCTGGGTGCAGCACATGAACATGCTGAAAGCGCAGGCAGAGGAAGTTATTCTGACGGAACTTATCAACAGTTAAACTTTATGAGCCTGTTTCAGTCCGAAGCAGAGCAGATTCAGAAAATTGATGCGGCGGCAGAGAATGCAGCCAGAGAAGCGGAGAGCGAAAAGCCCTCCGCTTTTGTCATTTCTGAGGATGAAATCGACCGGATGCTGCGGACAGGCTCCAATTTTGAGGGCGGAAAAATCCGTATTTATGCGCTGTATCAGCAGCAAGGGGACGCAAAAGAACGAGCTGTATTCCTGAAAGCAGAATATGGTATCGGTGGTCACAGCTATACCTTTATGGATGGCAGTCGTGGTTTTGCCGATTATGACGGAAAAGGCATTCTGCTTCGCAATTACGGACATGACCGGGAAGTGCGCCTCACATGGTCGGCGGTGGATAAGCGGTTAGACCGGCTTGTGGAAAATGGTCAGTACCTGACTGCGCTGGAAATGGAAGAGTATCGGAAGCTGGAGCAGGAATATGGTGCACCGCTTCCCATGCCGACTGCCGCCCATGTATTTCCGCCAACGCCACCGGAACACTATGATACCGGAAATGAGCGTGTGGACAATATGCTGAATACGGCTGCGGATGTCTATGCCCGGAGTGAACTGGCGGCACCCCAGCGTTTTACCGTGATGGAAACTGACGATGGCTATGCGGTTTGGGATGATATTCAGGACGGCATTCATGTAGAGCCGGATGGTGTCAGCGAAGAGTTTACCAGCGAATGGGAGGCAGAGACCTACCGCCAGCAGCTAATTGAAAAAGTCCAGGAACGAGAAGCCAAAGACTGGCTCTATGTTGAGCAGAGCAAGCAGAATTTGCGGCAGGACATTCCATTCCCGGATGTGGAATCCGAAGAAGCACCGGAACCGGCTCACGCAGAGATAGATCCTCTGGTGCTGGAAATGCAGGAACACGCCAGAGAACTTGCCAGAGAGTCTGGCTATGCACCGGATGAACGATTTGTAGTCACGATGACCGGCGAGAATTTTCCGGATTTTAAAGATGCGTTTGCCATCTGGGATTATGTTAAAGAAGAGTATTACGGATATTCGGACGGAAAAGTGCAGACATTTGCCGATTATGTGAGTGCGTCAGAGGCAATGCAGGAGATTCGCAGCAGAGCTATGGAGGCTGAAAAAGAGCCTGCAACTGTGCAGCCAAAACCCGCAGCTCCGGTGCAGCCGGATTATCGTGTTGGCGATACGCTGTATCTGGACGGAAAGGCATTTACGATTGAAAAAGTCGGGCTTTTCGATGTGGAGCTTCGGGACCCGGATTCCGTGTATCCGATCTTCCGCTCGGAAAGCAAAGAAAATCTGGCAAGACTTTTGGGGCATGAGGAAAATGTTCACCTGCACAATCTGGTGGTTGATCTGAATCCCGGAAAAGAAGAAGCGTTCCGGGCAGGGCATGAAGCAAAACATGCGGAGAACTACCGCATCAACAGCTTTCACCTTGGCGAAGGCAGTCCTAAACAGAAATTCCGTGCCAACATGGATGCCATCTACACGCTGAAAACTTTGGAAAATCAGAACAGGGATGCGACACCGGAGGAACAGGAAACGCTGGCCAATTATGTCGGCTGGGGCGGGCTGGCAGATGCCTTTGACGCAGAGAAAACTGCCTGGGCTGGCGAATATAAGGAGCTGAAAGCAGCTCTTACGGAAGAAGAATATGCCGCAGCAAGGGCTTCGACTCTGAATGCGCATTACACCAGCCCTACCGTGATCCGTGCAATCTATGAAGCATTGGACGGTATGGGATTTGAGAAATGCAATATTCTGGAACCGTCGATGGGTGTCGGCAACTTCTTCGGTATGCTGCCGGATTCCATGCTGGGAAGCAGGTTGTATGGTGTGGAACTGGATTCTATCACCGGGCGTATTGCGCAGAAGCTGTATCCGCAGGCAGAAATCAAGGTGGCAGGCTTTGAAACCACCGACCACCGCGACTTCTATGATCTGGCCGTGGGCAATGTGCCTTTTGGCAACTACCGTGTCAGCGATAAGCCCTATGATAAACTCGGATTTTCTATCCACAACTATTTCTTTGCCAAGGCACTGGATCAGGTTCGTCCCGGTGGCATCGTGGCCTTTGTTACCAGCCGCTATACGATGGATTCCAAGAATCCGGACGCGCGAAAGTATCTGGCGCAGCGGGCAGAACTGCTGGGAGCCATTCGACTTCCTAACAACGCATTCCGTGCCAATGCCGGTACAGATGTAGTGTCGGATATCATTTTTCTGCAAAAGAGAGACCATCCCATTGATATCGAACCGGATTGGGTGCATCTGGGGCTGACATCGGAGGGGATTACCCTCAACAGCTACTTTGTTGACCACCCGGAAATGGTGCTGGGTGAGATTACAACGGAAAGTACCCAGTACGGCAAGGAAGAATGTACGGTCATTCCGATTCCAGATGCGGATCTGGGAGACCAGCTGCATGAGGTGGTGCAGCACATCGGCGGTCATTATGAAGCACAGGAGCTGGCACCGGAGGAAGAGTTGTCCTTGCAGGGCGAAACTATTCCGGCAGACCCCAAATGTAAAGAACTTCTCCTATGCGGTGGTGGACGGGGATGTTTATTTCCGCGAGAACAGTATCATGCGGAAAGCTGACCTTTCTGCGACAGCCACCGGCAGGATCAATGGCATGGTGGAGCTTCGCACCATCGTGCAGGAATTGATCGACTACCAGCTGAACGATTATCCGGAGGACGCGATTGCCCAGAAACAGCGGGAACTGAATGTAGCCTATGACCGATTCGCCGATCAGTATGGGCTTATCAATTCCCGTGCAAATGCACAGGCTTTTTCGGAAGATTCGTCTTATTATCTGCTCTGCTCTCTGGAAAATGTGGATGAAAACGGCAGGCTGGAATCCAAGGCAGATATGTTCACCAAACGGACGATTCGACCGGAACGGGCTGTTACCAGCGTAGATACTCCGGCAGAAGCTCTGGCAATCTCTATCGGAGAGCGCGGCAGAGTGGATTTGCCCTATATGTCGGAGCTTTTAGGTACACCGGGAGAATATGAAAAAATCCGGCAGGAACTGCATGGCGTCATTTTCAAAGACCCGATGACGCAGGGCGGCGAGGAAAACGGATGGGTGATGGCTGATGAATATCTGTCCGGCAATGTCCGGGAAAAGCTCCGCGTGGCAGAACTGGCTGCGGCTTCTGACCCTGCTTTTTCGGTGAACACGGAATATTTGAAGAAAGCACAGCCGAAAGACCTGGATGCGTCGGAGATTGATGTGCGCCTTGGTGCCACATGGGTCAATCGGGATTATATCCAGCAGTTTATGGAAGAAACTTTTGAACCGCCGTTTTACCTGCGCCGAAACATTGAAGTGAAATTCTCTCCCATGACGGCAGAATGGCAGATCACCGGCAAGAGTACACCGAGCCGGAATGATGTCCATGCCTATATGACCTACGGCACCAGCCGAGCCAACGCCTACCGGATTCTGGAGGATACGCTGAATCTGCGGGATATCCGTATCTACGATACGGTGGAGGATGCAGACGGCAAGCAAAAGCGAGTTCTGAATAAAAAGGAGACCACTCTCGCCCAGCAGAAACAGCAGGCCATTAAGGAAGCGTTCCAGAACTGGGTGTGGAAAGACCCTTATCGTCGTGCGGAACTTGTGGAAAAGTATAATGAGTTGTTCAACAGTACTCGTCCCCGTGAGTACGATGGCTCCCATATCCGCTTTGGCGGTATGAATCCGGAAATCCGGCTGCGGGAACATCAGCAGAATGCCATTGCTCATGTACTGTACGGCGGCAATACGCTGCTGGCCCACGAGGTAGGTGCCGGCAAGACCTTCGAGATGGCAGCTTCTGCTATGGAGGCAAAACGGCTGGGACTGTGCCAGAAATCCATGTTTGTCGTTCCGAATCATTTGACCCTTCAGTGGGCAAACGAGTTCCTGCGCTTGTATCCGAGTGCAAAACTGTTGGTGGCAAGTAAAAAGGACTTTGAAACCGCCCGCAGAAAGAAGTTCTGCGCACGAATTGCCACTGGAGATTACGATGCGGTTATCATCGGGCATTCCCAGTTTGAGAAAATCCCGGTGTCCGCAGAACGGCAGGAGCGGATTTTGACTGCACAGATTGATGAAATCGAAAATGCCATTGCTGAGATGAAATCCCAGAATGGCGAACGTTTTTCCATTAAACAGATGGAAAAGACCCGGAAAGGATTGGAGGCGAGATTGGAGAAACTCCGGGCAACCGACCGAAAGGACGATGTGATTACCTTTGAGCAGCTGGGCGTAGACCGGCTGTTTGTAGACGAGGCACACGCGTTTAAGAACCTGTTCCTCTACACAAAAATGCGCAATGTCGCAGGTTTGTCCACATCGGAAGCGCAGAAATCTTCGGATATGTTTATGAAGTGCCAGTATATGGACGAGTTGACAGGCGGGCGCGGCATCATTTTTGCGACCGGTACCCCGGTCAGCAACAGCATGACGGAGCTTTACACCATGATGCGGTATCTCCAGTACGGCACGTTGCAGCAGAAAGGGCTGACCCATTTCGACAGCTGGGCTTCTACCTTTGGTGAGACCACCACGGCCATTGAGCTGGCACCAGAAGGAACCGGATACCGGGCAAGAACAAGATTTGCAAAATTTTTCAACCTGCCGGAGCTGATGAATATGTTCAAGGAAGTGGCAGATATCAAGACTTCCGATCAGCTGCATCTGCCGGTGCCGGAGGCAAAATTTGAAACCGTGGTGGTGCAGCCTTCGGAGCATCAGCAGGCGATGGTGGCGGAGCTTTCGGAACGGGCGGCGGCTGTGCATTCCGGTGTGGTAGACCCGTCGGTCGATAACATGCTGAAAATAACATCGGATGGCAGAAAGCTGGGACTGGATCAGCGATTGATGAATCCGCTCCTGCCGGATGACCCAAATAGCAAGCTCAACGCCTGTGTGCGGAATGTGCTTCGGATTTATGAGGAAGGACAGTCGGATAAGCTGACCCAGCTGCTGTTCTGCGACCTCAGCACGCCGAAGAACGATGGAACCTTCAATGTCTATGAGGATATCCGCGCCAAACTAATTCAGTCCGGTGTGCTGGAAGAAGAAATCGCATTTATTCATGATGCCGATACTGAGGCAAAAAAGAAAGATTTGTTTGCCAAAGTGCGTACCGGACAGGTACGGGTATTGTTAGGTTCGACACAGAAGATGGGTGCAGGCACGAACGTGCAGGACAGGCTGGTGGCCGTGCATCATCTGGATGTGGGCTGGCGGCCTGCGGACATGACCCAACGAAATGGTCGTATCATCCGTCAGGGAAACCGAAACAAAGAAGTGGAGGTTTATCAGTACGTGACGGAAGGAACCTTTGATGCCTACCTCTATCAGACACTGGAGAATAAGCAGAAGTTTATCAGCCAGATCATGACCAGCAAATCTCCGGTTCGTTCCTGTGATGATGTGGATGAGCAGGCTCTTTCCTATGCGGAGATCAAGGCACTTTGTGCAGGAGACCCGCAAATCAAGGAAAAAATGGACTTGGATGTAGATGTTGCAAGGCTGAAAGTATTGAAGGCGGACCATCAGAGCCAGCAGTACCGATTGGAGGATAAGCTGATGAAATATTTCCCTGCGGAGATTGAGAAAACGCAGGGGTTCATCAAGGGCTTTCAGTCGGATATTCGGACGGTGGCGGCACATCCGCTGCCGGAAGAAGGGTTCTGCGGCATGGAAGTGAATGCCACACGCTTTACTGAAAAAGCCGAGGCAGGTGAAGCAATCCTCGCGGTTTGTAAAGCCAATCAGAGTCTGGAGCCGGTGCCGCTTGGCAACTATCGTGGTTTCAAGATGGAACTGGCATTTGACAGCTTCCAGAAAGAGTATCAGGTGCTGCTGAAAGGCGAGATGACCCACCGAGTGCCCATCGGCACCAGTGCTGCTGGGCAATATCCAGCGTCTGGACAATGCTCTTGCCGGGATTCCTGCAAGGCTGGAAAAGGCGGAACAGCAGTTGGACAATCTTAGGAGCCAGCAGGAAGCGGCGCAGGCCGAGCTTGGAAAGCCATTTCCCCCAGGAGGCAGAACTGGCAGAAAAGAGTGCAAGACTGGCAGAACTGGACGCACTGCTGAATATGGATGACCGTGAAAATGATGATCCAGACCGTGAGAGAACAACGGAAAAGCCGTCTGTCCTGGCAGAGCTGCGTGACCGTGCAGGGCGCATTCCGCCGATGACACATCGAAATGATGAGGAGGTGGCACTATGAGTGTTCGGGAACACTGGATCAATGTCCGGGTAAATCCGGAAGAGCTGGCGAGGATTCGTGAAAAGCAGAAGGAATTGGGTATTCGGAATACCGGTGCCTATATGAGAAAGATGGCGATGGACGGGTACTGCGTAAATCTTGATTTGTCGGATGTGGCGCAGGTATCCATCCTTCTTCGCCGATGCAGCAACAACCTGAATCAGTACGCAAAACGCGCCAATGAATCTGGAAGCATCTATGCGGAGGATATCCGGGATTTGCAGAAGCGACTGGATGAACTCTGGGAGATGCAAAAGCTGATCTTAAAGAGGCTTTCTGGTATTCGATGACGGCGCAAACGTGCGGAATTTCTATTGCACATGGCACAGATGAAACAGTCTGTGTCATTACATATTTTTTGCAGGTCTTCCTGTTGACATCGTGGTGTTTGACAAGCGGGTACGATAAAATGAAGATGAAAAGAAAAACGAAGGGGTGAAATCCATGAAGATCGTATGTTTTTTGTTGAAGCTGGTGCTGAAAATCCTGTTGCTGCCGGTTGCGTTTCTGCTGCGATTTCTATGCTTTATCTGGAATCTGCTGATGCAGCTATCCCTGTGGGTGCTTTCGCCGGTTATGCTGTTCGTTCTTGGCTGCGGCATCTATTCGGTGGTTCGGGCGAGCTGGACGGATGTGTTCCTGCTGACCCTGATTGAGATGGGGTTGTTCGCAGCTGCGGTTGGTGCGGGCGGCATCATGGAACTGATGGAGCGGCTATGCGAGCGTGTAGAGGATGTTTTGGCAATTTGAGTTCAGGAGGGATTTGATGGATATTCAGTTTATGAAAGATTATTATGATTTACGATACGAAGAAACAGATGGAGAGAATCAGTTTGTGGATGAGACTGCTTATCAGGAAAAACAGTCTGAGCAATCGAAGATGGAAGACCAGCTGATGGAAATGGTGGGCGGCAGCGAATCTAATGTGTGGAAGCTATACGAAAGCATCATGTGCATCTATTTCGACATGGAAGAAATCATCAAGCAGGCCGTTTATTTGCAGGGAGCTTATGATCGGGAACGGATGTTAAAATGAGAATAGTGAATTGGTAAGAGCTGCCTTCGGGTAGCTCTTTTTAGATGGAGGAATATGAAAAATGGCGGCTACAAGACTAATTGCGCTGCATATCAATAAAGGAAAGACGGTAGCGCAGTGTCTGGCTGACCGTACTGATTATTCTGAGAATGCAGCAAAGACGGAAGATGGAAAATATATCAGCGCGTATGCCTGTGACGCAAAGACCTGTGATGAAGAATTTCTGCTTTCTAAACGGCAGTATGAGCATATCACCGGTAGAACCCAGGCGCATGATGTGATTGCATATCAGATTCGGCAATCCTTTAAGCCCGGAGAGATCACGCCGGAGGAGGCGAATAAGGTTGGGTATGAGACGGCCATGCGATTCACCAAGGGAAAACACGCATTTATCGTGGCTACCCATGTTGATCGTGCGCACATTCATAACCATATTATTTTTAATTCAACTACATTAGACTGCACCAGAAAATTCCGAGATTTTCGCTTATCCGGTCTTGCGCTGGCAAGGCTCAGTGATATCGTCTGCCTGGAACACCGGTTGTCGGTCATTATCCGGAAGCCCTATGGGGAGCGACAGAAGAGAACGGAATACCCGGAGAAAAAATCGCAGCGGGATGAAATCTGCGAGTCCATTGATGCAGCATTGGCAAGAAAACCGAAAGACTTCCGGGAACTGATTGGAATTTTGCAGGAAGCAGGGTACGAGTATAAAGATGGAAAACAGCCTGCCCTGCGGGGGAAAAGGCCATGCCAGATTTGCCCGCTTTCCGTTCTCTTGGCAAAGGATATTCGGTCGAAGAACTCTGCGAGTGATTGCCGGGAATGCGGTTCATAAAAGCAAATTTGCAGAGAAAACCCGCACAAGCGCACGGTCAGCACAGGTGCATCAGAAGGCGGAGCTGTCGTTCCTGATTGATGTCCGTGCCAAAATGCAGGCAGGCAAAGGCGCAGGGTATGCGCGTTGGGCGAAAGTCTTTTAATCTGAAGCAGATGGCAAAAGCCATGATGTTCATGGAGGAGCATGGAATCAAGAGTTATGCAGAGCTGAAAGAAAAAGGCAGATGGAATTTCTGAAAAATGCGCTGCGCTGCTGGAATCTGTAAAGGCAGATGAGGCACGGATGTCGGAAGTGTCGGTGCTGCGGAAGCATCTAATCAATTATGCCAAGACAAAAGATGTTTTTGCCGCGTATAAAGCATCCGGCTACAATCGAGGAGTTCTATGAAGCGCATCGGGATACGCTGGCCTTACGCAGCGCAGCGAAAAAAGGCGTTTGATGCCTATAAGAAAGAGAACGGCTCTGACAAAAAGCTCCCGCGCATCAGCGAGCTGAACGCAGAGTATGCGATGCTCCTGGAACGAAAGAAAAAGCTCCTATGCGGAGTACCGCAAGACCAAATCGGAAATGCAGGATTGGCTTGTGGCGCAGAAGATTGTGCAGGAAATCCTGAAAAGAGGACGAGCAGAAGAAAAGAGCAGCTGCATGAGCAGGAAGTGCGGCAGGAAGAAGAAAATAGACAGAGCAGTCGATGATGGAATGTCCGGTGCAGTGTGGGCGTAATGCTCATGCTGCACCGGGCCTTTTTTCTTTGGCAGGAACTGCCGTTAAAGCATCCGGAACGGATGCGCAGCCCGATGCCGCAGGCAGCGTTCTATGGGGATTGGGGAGTTTCCCCAACAAGCAGAAAATCGCTTTCGTGTCACGAAAGCCCTGCTTGCAGAAGAGTGACGCTTGCGAGAAGTCGGCATTTTTTATTTACTCTTAAAGCGCGTTGTGCTATAATGTCAATAGAGTTTTTTGATGGCTTGGAAACCACTTAGAAAGATAGAAGGCGAGGAAAAATGGCAGTATCATACAACAGATTATTCAAACTTATGATTGATAGAAAGATGCGAAAAAAAGATTTATGTGAACTTGCCGGTGTGAGCACAAGCACTATGAGCAAGATGGGGCGGGACGAGATCGTTTCGTTGGAAGTCATTGATCGAATTTGTCAGAAATTGAATTGTAATGTCGAGGATATTCTTGAAATTCTGCCTGATAGTCCTGATAACGGGACATCAAAAAATGTAAAATAAAGACTGAGAACAAAGGCGGGTGAGCAATTTGAAGATTCTTGACAATATTACCAGTACGGTCAGGGATGATCTGCGAGTGGAAATCAAAAAGGGAAGCAAGGTGTCAATAGCGGCAGCCTGCTTTTCGATGTATGCGTATAAAGAGCTGAAGAAGCAGTTGGAATCCGTGGACGAGTTTCGTTTTATCTTCACATCGCCCACCTTTGTCAAAGAGAAAGCGGAAAAGCAGAAACGAGAATTCTATATTCCCCGTCTTTCCCGTGAGACCAGCCTATACGGTACAGAGTTTGAAATCAAGCTGCGCAATGAGATGACCCAGCGAGCTATCGCAAAAGAGTGTGCTGACTGGATCAGAAAGAAAGCAAAATTCAAATCAAACACAACCGGCGAAAACATGGCTGGCTTTATGACTGTGGATTCTAAAACAGCACAAACGGCCTATATGCCAATCAATGGGTTTACGACGGTGGACATCGGCTGTGAGCGTGGCAATAACAGCTACAACATGGTCAACTGCATGGAAGCTCCGTTCGCCCAGCAATATATGCAGCTTTTTGATGGATTGTGGAATGATCGTGAAAAGATGCAGGATGTCACGGACATGGTTTTGGAAAACATCAGCACGGCCTATGCGGAAAATTCTCCGGAGTTCATCTATTTTATGACCTTGTATCATGTGTTCAGTGAATTTCTGGATGATATCTCTGAAGATGAACTGCCAAACGAGGCTACTGGCTTCAAGCAGAGCAAAATCTGGAGTATGCTGTACGATTTCCAGCGGGATGCCGTGCTTGCCATCATCAACAAATTGGAAAAGTACAACGGCTGCATCCTTGCTGATAGCGTCGGTCTTGGTAAAACATTCACTGCGTTGGCAGTTGTAAAGTATTACGAAAATAGAAACAAGTCGGTGCTGGTGCTTTGCCCGAAAAAGCTGGCTGAAAACTGGAATACATACAAGGACAACTATGTCAATAACCCGATTGCATCGGACAGGTTGAACTATGTGGTGGTGTGCTTGATAAGCAGCGATAAATCAGACATACGCTGTTCCACTTCTTTAACCGCCTTTGCCGCCGAGTCATGGGCGGTCATAATATCCGCGATTTTGCTTTCAAGTTCGCTGTAATACTCAATCTTGTTTTCGGTTAGGAAGTTCATGCTTTTAGCAGCCTGTTTCAGATTATGGATTTTTGCCCACCGTTCATAGCCCGCCGACTGTTGGGCTTTGATACTGTTTTCAAGATCGACGACAAGCCGGATTTTCTTATCTTCCCGCAGCGTTTTTGTTTTGGCAACATACACGCCCTTGATACGCTCCTTTATCGCTTCTTCCGTATAGGCCGCGCCGAGCGTCTTTGTGCGGGTAAACCGTTCCTGTCCGGCAGCGCGAAAGGAAATGTATTTGCCCTGTTTGATTTCATACCCCATTTCCTGCAAGCGGCGCAGCAGTTCGTCAAAATCTTTTACTTGGGGAATGAGGGTATCTATCGCCATTTTCAGCTTGGCTTTATAGCTTATACCTTGCTTTTCGGCGGTATATTCCGCATAGCTTTTCCCTCTGTCCTGTCCCGGCACGACGACGGATAGCCCATGCTCTTTACATATCCTGTCGCTGGTGCGCCGGATATGATGATAGCTTTGTTTGTTGGAATGGTACTTTTTGTAGTCAACGAAGCTGACCGAGTTAAAAATCAAGTGATTGTGCAAATGGTCTTTATCGACGTGGGTTGTCAAAACAAACTCATATTTACCGCCTAACACCGCTTGCGCAAGTTCCATTCCGATTTTGTGCGCTTCTTCCGGGGTGGTTTCTCCCACCGCGAAAGACTGTATCAAGTGCCGCCCTAAATGTGTGCCGCGATCTCCGGCAGCTTCCCGCGTCCATGCAAACTCAATATCGGCGGTTTCCAGCCCGCAGCCGAAAGAGGACGCAAGCAGCTTCCCGTCTGTCTTTTCGGGATTTAAGATATAGTCTATCGCAGCCTTTAAGGTTGATTTAATAGGGTGCGTCTTTGTAACCGCCATATCTCGTCCACCGCCTTTTTAATGTCCTCTATATCCTGCCTGTAAACCGTCCCCGTCGCATTGGCGCGTTTTGCAATTTGGTTGATGTTCCGGCTCACCGCTTGCAGTTCCCGGATATATGCTTTTGTGTCGCTTCGGTCAACGACAAGAATATACCCGTCTATCGCCATTTTACGGAAGTATGCCCCATACTGCTTTATGGGAAGCTGCTTCATCTTCTCGTCGATCAGCCGCTTTTCTTCTTCCGTAACGTAAAACTTCATCTGTATATTTCTCTTTCGGTTTTCCATTTCCGCACCGCCTTTCGGTATAAGGGTTTGGGATTATCCCAACAAGCATTTTCCGCAAACGGGTACTCGTTTGCTGTGCTTGCTATCTACTCCATACCCCCACCGAAAGGCGGTATTTGTTGCGCGTTCCTTTGATTTTGGACGCAAAAAAAGATTGCAGCCGCCATGCGCTGCAATCTCCCGATTTCTCATATTGTGAGGTTAATCCTCTGCTTTTTCGACTTCCGTTATCTCCCTTGCTGTTGCGGTTACAATCCGTATGCCTTTATCGCTCATACCGTCCAGCAGCGCGTCAAGCTGCCGCCGCCCGGTGGATTTCTCCGCATTGCTGTTCGGGAAGAAAAATTGATCTACCGAAATATGATACCGGGTTACAAGGTCATAGAATACCTGTAAACTCGGCTGTTGTCCCTTGTTCTCGATATTCGCAAGGTAGCGCGGGGAAATATATAACTCGTCGCTTACCTTTTTGCGGCTCTCGCCGTATTCATTTCTCGCGGCTTTTATAGCTGCCCCGAAAGCCTTAAAGTCGTACAATGGTACGGGTCTTTTTGCCATTTTCATTCACCCTGTTACATTTTACAGTTCACCTTTCTTTTTGGATATGTCCACACAATTCATATCATTAGGTTAAATACTTCCTGTTGTGTATTGACAGTAGACTGATTTTCTGATAAAATAAAATTTATGTAAAAGGAGGCGGCGTTTATGTTGCATAGCATGCGTATTAGATAAGCATTGAAAAAAAGGATTTTCCCATTTTCAACATGGGCTTTTTTGTCATGCTTATTTTGCGGATGCTATACAAAAAACTAACGACGTATAGATATAGTATAGACATAGTGCAAGCTATGCCTTAGTTTTGTTGTACTGCTCTGTGCATTATAAATGCAGGTCAATGCTCATGTTGAGGATTGACCTGCATTTTTTTGTGTAAAAAGGACGAGTGAAATATAATGCTTAAAAAATATTGGATAAAATGTCCGATTTGTAACGGAAAGACGAGAGTTCAAGTATTTCATAATACTGTATTAAAAGATTTTCGCAAATTGCAATAACAAGTTGGACACCCCGTGGTAAAAACCTTGGTCACGGATGGAGCCGGAGGATCTATCCGTGAGCGAGGTTGCCGCAGCCGTCAGGCTGCGTAGACAGCATCTAGAAAAGCCTCAAAGAGTTCCTCTGGGGTGCAGTATCCGAGTTTCTTCCGTGGACGTCCATTCAGCTCGTCAGCAGCGGTGAGGATATCCTCGTCAGTGAAGCCCTCGATAGAAGCTCCCTTTGGGATAAAGGCCCGGAACAGGCCATTGTGTCGCTCGTTCTGAGGACGCTCCCAGGAGGTGTACGGATGGGCGAAGAAAACCTTGCTGCCCCAGTTCTCCACCTGGGCGAAGTCAGCGAACTCGCTGCCGTTGTCCACGGTAATGGTTTTAAAGACCTGAGAGAAGTGCTCTCCGTACTCATCATGGAGGGTGTTCATGAGATTCATCACCGCCTCACTGGTTTTACCAGGGATACGGAACGCAAGGTAGGTTTCCGTCTTCTTCTCCAACAAGGAAAAGACAACAGCCTCCTTACCCGCTCGCTTGCCGACCACGGTATCGCCTTCCCAGTGGCCCTCTTCAAGACGAAGAGATGCAATCTCCGGGCGGCTGGAAATGCTTGTGCCGTAGCGCTTTTTGTTCTCTCGCACACGATGCTTCTTCGCTTTGCGCTTTAACGCCTCGGGCAGTTCCATTGGCTGGATGGAGAGGTGCCCTTTCCAGACCATGTTGTAGAGGGTACGGGAACAGACCATCTCCGACGGCTCGAACAGGCTGTGTCGCTTGGCATAGCCACAGCAGGCATCCAGGGACCACTTGTGTTCCCGGATTTGCCGAACCACCCAGCTGGTAAAGTTGCTGCAGACGCCCGCTTTCGGATGCCTGTGGCAGGACACTCTGTTGGCCCTATAGACGGCTTCTCCCAGCGTGGGGGAGTAACCTGGAGCTTTCCCCTTGTTGCTCTTGCGGGCCGGTGTGCCTCGCCGAAGCTCATTCGTAACGGTGGACGGGGCGCAGCCTATCTGTCTGGCGATGGCGCGTGGGCCGAGGCCTTGCTTCTTGAGGACTTTGATGGCTCCTCGGTCTTCCATGCGAAGATGCTGTCCCTTCTTGCGTTCTGCGGATTCTGTGATACAATGATGGCAGTCCATAGTGATTGCCCTCCCTCTGTAGAAATTGTGTGGTAACTTCATTCTACCACGGGGAGAAAAATCACTATGGATTTTTTACTCAAGTGTCCAACTTGATTTTACAATCAACCATTAAAAGATTTTCCTCTTTTCTGCCCTAAATGCAAATTGACGCATATCATTGATGTAGAAAAATTAGAGATTGTAATCAAAAATACAGAAAAACAAACTTTTATTATTTAGAAGAAAGGATATAAAAATGAAACGTTTACCTAAATATACGCCTGCGGAAGTACGGAATGATCCATACGGATTTACTTACAAAGAAATGTCGGAAGTTATTGGCGAGAATGAAGCAAAAGCCTTATATGAAGAATTATATAAGCAATTACCACGCAAAAAAAATCTATCAATGTTGGTAAAAAATATTTGCAAAAGCAGTGATACTGAAAAGTATGTTTACGAACTGAAAGACAACAAATACATTGAAACGGTTTTTATCAAGCGGCGAGATGGTGGAACTGTTTGCGTGAGCACACAAGTCGGTTGTCCTGTTGGTTGTATTTTTTGTGAGTCCGGGCGAAATGGCTTTGTTCGTAATCTAACATCGTCAGAAATCGTACAACAGATTATATTGTTGCGTCGAAAAGTAAACCGTATCGTTTTTATGGGTATGGGAGAGCCTTTATTCAATTATGACAACTTGATAAAAGCAATCCATATTCTCCGAGATAGATATGGGCTCAACTTTCCAACCGACGGCATTACCATATCAACAGTTGGTCCGGTCGATCAATTAAAAAAATTGCGCGAGGAACATCTTAAAATTCAGTTGACAATATCTTTACACGCAGCAACACAATCTGCAAGAAATCGTATTATTCCTCACATGCGCATATATGCTATTGAAGATGTTGTTAAGCAAGCCTTATCCTATTCTGAAAGGCATAATCGCAAAATTGTCTTTGCGTATTTGCTTTTACCGGGTATAAATGACCGGCCCTCAGATGTAAGACAACTTGCAAAATGGTTTCGGGGCAAAAAAGTTATGATTAACGTGTTACAATACAACCCAACAAGCAATTCAAGAATTAAAGCACCACAGAAACGGGAAATAGTTGCATTCAAACATCAATTAGAGCAAGCAGGACTTGAAGTTACTATGAGAGTTTCTCATGGCAGAGAGATTAACGCGGCTTGTGGACAGTTAGCTAACACATATAATAAAATA
>QFCH01001948.1_pt1 | contig 52399 bp, 45 predicted proteins | sample 5346071 | NCBI WGS metagenome assembly QFCH01 (sample SAMN09062255, study PRJNA434731) | Human gut metagenome, whole genome shotgun sequencing project. | isolation source: stool timepoint B chromium assembly | host: Homo sapiens | collected 2015
TCTTCACCTTCATGTTCTTGAAAATACGGTATTCCCTGCACTCGGTTGGCGCTGGAAGCAAGAAGATGGATCTCACCTTTTTGTACTCTCGCAAATCTTGCCAGGAAATTCTGCTGCAATTCTATATGCTGCATATTTCGATACGAAATATAAAAAAATGTCTTTGCAAAATATCCGTTTACCAGAATCAGATATTCTTCTCCTATCATACTTCCTACTGTTAAATACCGAAAAACAAGCAAAGCAAACATCCACACACTGAAAGTAAAAACGCCGCCTAAAATCCACTTCTCATACTGTGGAAAATAGAGGATGCCAATTGCAGTTGCGATTCCTGTCAATAAAACGTATAAAAATAACGGCCATAACCATGCAATCCATACTCCGATTGGTTGTTTCTGCGGATTATCCTTCACTGCCTGCTCAAATTCCGGGAGAAACTGACGAATTCTCTCTTCCATTTTCTCCTTCTTACAATATGGGAAAAGAAAAGCCTCCGTCTCTGCCTCATCATCGCCCATACCGATATTAATAATCTCCGCCATATATCGGCCTGTAATTCTTGCAATCCAGGCCTGCTTGACTTTCAATGCATTAATTTTCCCAATAGGTATCGTATAATTCACTTTCTTAAAAAATCCATAGCGAATATAGAGTTTATCTTCGCTGCGAGCAATTTTAAATCCGTAATATCTAAAAAATCCTTTTGCAATATCGCGGATTGCCGAGAAAAATAGAACAATTACCATCGTAAAACTAAGAAGCATACCGGCGATACTTTCTCCTGTACCTGCTTTTTCAAGTGTCGCCCCAATCATTCCAACTGCTCCGACAATTCCTCCCAGTACGATCAGAAGAGAAAGCAGATTTACAGACAGAAGACCATGCATAAAAATATCTCCGAAGTCTGCTTCCAGATCCCAGGACAACCTGCCTTCTTCTACGGTTTCCTCCCACTGCCCACCTTCATTCTGTTTCATAAGCTTCATAATATATAGTCGGAATTGTTCCGCTTCTGCCTTTTTCAACACAATTTTTACATCTGTTTTATCTGCCGTGGACATACTGTCCGTATCCAGCTTTACTTTACAAGTCCCGCAAATCATCTCAAACAGATTCTGCTCCGTATTTACATTGGAAATATTTTTAATTCCGATTGTATTTTTCTTCTTACTTAGTGTATTTCTCTCAATCACGATACTGTTATCACAAACAGAAATGTACGTCTTAGCCCACAGCACAAGCTGATACAAAAAAGTCAAAACAAGAATTACAAACACTGCTCCCACGCCGATCAATAAAGTCATATTCTGATTTTTTGCACTTCCATCCTCAATATATCGGATAAGGTCATCCACATTTGTTATAAACAGGACAAAAATAACTCCAAATGCTGCTCCAAGCTGCTCTGGCACAACTGAAATGTGATTCCGGAATCTGATATTATTTTCCATCTTCTTCCCTCTGTTCTTTCACAATCTCATTAATCCGCTTCCTCAAACTCTCCGCAATCTTCTCTGCCTTTTCCTCATCGAGAAAACGAAGTGTCACATCCCCGCCTGCTGTAGTTACCGTCACTTTCGCCACACGGAAAATCTGGTCGATCGGGTCTTTCGACATCTCAAGCTTATGCAGGCGCTCAATCGGAACAATATTTCTTTTTACAAAAAGATATCCCTCTTTGAGATCAATGCATTCTTCATTGATGCTATAGCGGTACCTGTTATAGCGAAAATAAGGTTCAACGAGCATACATACAATTGCATATACCGCCAACACTATGGAAATGATTTTTCCGATTCCAATGTCTTTAGGAATCAGCCAGAAATAATTAACCACCCCAATAATAGCAAGCAAAATAACATTTCCAATGATTTCTGCGGTATACATACATTTTAGCGCCTGTTTTGATAGCTTTTCGTACTTCATATCTACGGCCTCCTGACTTGTGCTATTTATAAATCTCACTATATCATACACGCTTTTGAAATGGCAAGATTTCTTTTCCCCAAATTCCAAGCATTGCCATCGTCAGGCAAGAGCACACGATCACCCCCATAAGATTTCCCATCATATGCATGTCCGCCAGATGCCATGGATTTCTTAAAATTTGCAAAATCATATCTGTTTTCTGTCGAAAAAGTTCTGTAAAAAATTCAAAATCTGACCATGCTGTCGGAATATAGTCCTCCGAAAAGTTCAGGCTTATCACCAAAATTCCATATACTCCAAATGCTATCGTAACCATAAGCACAACCTTCATCACTTCTTTTCGCAAAGGATGTTCTATCTTCGTTACATACTTTTTGCCAAAAGCAACTGCCATGGGAAATAGCATCCATAACGGCAGACACAGGAATAGCCTTCCGATACTAATATAGAAATCACTCTCCCAATACCATTTTGTTTCTCCCGGATAAAAACCTGCAAGCTTTTGTTTCACTACAGACAAAGGAATATTCTTTGCCGATACACGTACGTAGGGATACATTTGTTCTTTCTCTCCCTGAATCATACAAACCGAATCTTTTGTATTCAAAATTCCACGCACAATATAAACAGCTCGCTCCTGTTTTTCGCCAATGGTTCTTGTCATGCACAGTGTTTCTCCCAATGCATGCACTGTTCCAAACAACCGATATGCCATTTCCCGGCTAATAACACACCCTTTACTATCTTCCGCAGACACAATGTTTCCATTATATAGCGTATTGCCAATTATAAGCTGCATCCCTCCTGCTATTTCTGTAAGATCTCCCTCTACAGACCGATTTAAATCAGGATTGTAAAACTGCACGTTTTTTTCCATCCGATATAAAGCAATTTCTTGGATTTTCTTCTTTGTATCCTCCTCGGCTTTTTCCCAGAAACTCTCTAGCTGTTGTCTTTTGCCCCACTCCTCATCATAATAAAATCCACTCTGCCCTGCAGACAGTTTCAAATTCATATAAAAATAAAGTGCACTTCCGCTGAAAAAAATCAAAAAAATAAACGGTATCGTTCTCTTTATCCACAATTTTATCCATCCAGCCGTACTTTATCACCATCCTCCACATATTTATCCGAACCGGAAATAATCAACGCATCTGCCGGAAGCGATGTCTGCACTGCGGCATGTTCTTCATCCTTATCAATGACTTTTACCGGTACTTTCACTGCTGTATACTCTTCTCCCAGAATTCCCGCGCACACTTTTGCTGTCAATACATAGGTCGCATTCTGCTCTTCCCGAAGTGCACGAAGCGGAATTACATTTTCATAACTTCCCACGGTATTTTCACTGTAAGTATAGGTAACGTCAGTTTTACTTCGATACGTTTTCTCTGTTTCTTGCTCCGGCAGCTTCCCATACCACAGACTTTTTCCTTCTTCATTTGTCCCGAAACGCTCCACCGTTATTTTCATCTCTTCTGTATCACCTGCAGCCAGCACTCGTACTTCGCTTCCTTCTTTTAAGTTCCCCACAGCATGATCTGGAATGACCCCGCATACTTCCAGACTTCCACTTTCCAGGATGATCTGCTCCGATCCTGTTGTGACTACGCCTTCCGTTGCCCCGACAGATTCCAGTACCCCTGAATAATCAGATGAAATCGTTCCGTCCACTTGCTTTAATTTCTCCAGTCTTTTTAATTTCTCTCTCTGACTCTGTAAAGTGAGCTGTAACGACTCTTCTTGTAAAGAAGCAAGTTGTTTCTGATACGCTTTTTCCTCATCTGTTGTCTGATCCGTCTGCTCCTCTCCCTCTTTCACCGAAGCGTCGGTTTGATCCTGCTCATGTTTTGCCGTCAACCTCTGTTGTTTCAAGTCAAGTTCCGCTTTTTCTACTTCCCGTGTTTGTTCTGCAATCTGACGGTTCAGATAGTCCATATCAAGCTTTACAACGGCTTCTCCCTTCTTCACTTCTGCCCCGGCTTTCACCAGGACTTCCGCTACTTTCTGTCCTTCCGGAAGGGACTGAAAACTCTTATCCGCCGCCTGTATTTCTCCGGTGCCTTCTATTTTTTTCACCAGACTACCGCCTTTCATTTTCTCCGTATGCACTCTGGCTATTGTCATAGCGGAGGTCTGCTTTGCAATAAATGTACAACAGACCATAACCGCAAAAAATATGAGGATTGCTTTGGAAATCTTTTTCTTTTTTATTTTCATTTTCTCCAACCTTTCTACTCTTTTAATCCGGATGCTTCGATTCCCTGTTGTAAATAATCACGCCCCAACGCAAAAATCAATATGGCGGGAATCATCATGACAACTGATGTGGTAAACGAAACACTCAGTTGTTCCGTTGTAATATCAGGAAGATATAGGGACAACGGAAGTTTTGATTTTGTCTTTAAAAATGTCATAGGAGCTTCTATAGCATTCCAATATTCCAAAAAACATAAAATAGAAGAGGACATAATTCCAGGTATTCCAAGGGGTAGTCCGATTTTCATAAATATTTGAAGAGCCCCTGCACCGTCTACTTTCGCCGCATCCAGTACAGCTTCCGGAATTGCCTTGAAAAACTTTTCCATAATGAACACAGGAAATGTGGAAAATATCCCCGGCACAATCAATGCAAGATGGGTATCCATAAGCGAAAGTTTCGACAATACAATATAGTTAGAAACCATGGTCACTTGAAACGGCATAATCATCAATAGCATATAAAGAAAAAACAGTATTCTCCTTCCACGGAACCGAAACCTTGCAAACGCCCATGCCGCCGGCATCCCTATCAGTATCTGCCCGGCAAGAATCGGGAACACCTGCCTGCATGAATTCCAGAACATGACGAAAAAATCCGGTGAATCCAGCAGAAGCTCCACATAGGAACGCAGTGTCATATATTGTGGAACAAGCCGTATAGCGACATTTCCAATGTCCTCCCCAAGAACAGCTCCATATGCTTCTTTTATTTCCTGCACTCCAAGAAAAGAATTGGTAAACATAAGAAAAAGAGGAAAGACCATCACCACTCCGATTATGAAAATCAGAATATAATGCCAATACTTAAAATATTTTTTCACTTTCTTTCCTCTCTTTCATTCCACCATTCTACCCAAAGAAAGACAAAGCTTATCACACTTGCCATAAGTACGGCTGACGCACTCATTTTCTGAATGTCCAGCTTTACAAACCAGTTATTGAACAAGTGCTGCAGCATATAGATACTTTCATGCGGATAATCACCTGCGATTAAATATGCTTCCCGAAACACACGAAAAGAATTAATAAAAGAAAGTACTCCGATCATCACAAAACTTGACTTCATCTGAGGAAGTGTAATATTTCGGAATCTTTGGAGCATCCCTGCCCCATCCACCTTTGCCGCATCATAATGCTCAGATGGAATGGATGCAAGCCCTGCAATCCAAAGCACCACATCATACCCAAGATTTTTCCATAGATACGTAAATACAAGTACTCCAAATGCCGCATCCGAATTCATCCAATCTCTTCCTTGTATGCCAAACCATTCTGTCATCTCATTCAATATTCCGTTTTCATAAAAAAGTAGTTTCCAGAATACAACGACCGAAGCCACCGGAATTGCCATCGGAATAAGACAGATACTTTCCATCATCCGCTTTCCTATCGGAAGATTATAAATCCACAATGCCATTGCGAAAGAAAGAACAAGAAGCATTGGAATACAGATCATGAGAAATTGTCCGGTATTCAAAAATGCCTGTTGAAACGCCGCATTCTGCAGCACTTCCTTATAATTTCCCAGGCCTACAAATCTTCCACCAACTGCCTGAAAAAAAGAACGACGTATTACATCCAGGAAAGGAACCAACACGAATACTGCCGTTCCTAAAAGACTCGGGAGCAAGAACAGATATGCGGTCTTTTCTTCTCTTTTCTCCATAGTTCCTGCCCCTTTCTTTTACTCTGTCAGGTAAGTGCCGGCTTTCTCGCAGATCGCCTGTGCTGTTTCTTGCGGAGATTGTTTTCCTTCATAACAATGTTCCAACTCACTGAGCACGATATCGCTGATGATTTTATCCTGTGAAAACGGAGTATCCAAAGTCTTTATCAGTGCAATCAAAGATTCCATCTCTTTCACTTCCGGATATTTCATATCTACCTGATATTCCTTACCCGTGCCATAGTCGATTCCTGAAAATCCCATAGAATCTTTCTCTTTTTTCAACGAATCTACCAATCCATCCAACGCCTGCTCTTTTATCGGAAATCCTTCCCACGTATCCATTTCCTGTACATCTTCCAAAAACATGCAGCTTATAAATTCCTCCGCGAGTTCTTTCTGTTCAGAAGAAGTGTTGATTCCCACCGTCAATTTTGGCACATAATATCCTTTTATACTTTCAGGCAGCATTTTCGCCTTTTCCACCCCGTTATAGATCATCCTGGTATATGACAATCCGCTGATTTCCGTGAGATGTACAAATTTTTTTAGACTTGGACTATCTACTTCCTGGGCAGACTGGAAATTCCAATCCGACTCCGCCCAGACAGATGGCCCTCCTCCATATCTTTCTTCATATTCCGGTAAATTCCCATTGTGACAGATCTTTTGCCATATAGAAAGCAATTCTGTCAATTTCTCTTCGTTCAGACTTCCATCCTGATTTACGATCTCATCATAGAAAAAATTGAACAATGTCATACCACTCAATTCATATGTATCATAACCAAACAACTGCCTGTCTTTATACCTTTCTGCATATGCGGACAGGTTTTTCAGACTTTCCAGCGCCTTTACTTCTTCCTCTGTTCCATAAAGAACCGGAACATTGATCCTCGCCGGAACACCGTATATTTTTCCATCCTTTTCAGCGGTGTTTTCAATGACATTCTTAAGTGCTCCTTGTTCTTTCAACGCATTGGCAAAGAATGAAATATCCGAAAGAACTCCCTTTTCTATATAAGATTCTATCGGAAGTCCGTCGAGAATCAAAACATCCGCTCCTTTTCCTCCAAGAAGTTCCGTATTTAACGTACGGATATCTTCTGTATCTGCCTTATCTTCTCCGCTGACTGCCGTTTTGTATTCTACTTTTACGTTCGGATTTTTCTTTTGAAATTCATATACCGCCTGATTTACAGTTTCACTTTCTTCAAGAGAATACACGCTCAAAGTTTCTTGCACTGTCATAGCTTTGCTATCATATATATACTGCATCATCTTCCATTTTCCCTGATTGGAAAAAAGTCCGTAAAACTGCTCATTGTCATCTACCACAAATTTCTTTGCAAACCAACTTCCGTGATTCAACATCGTACTGCTTCCATTCAGAATCGTCTCAACAATACTTCCGTCTTCCAGTATCCGGTGAATGCCAAGCTGATTTTCCACATACCATTTTCCGGATTCACCTGCCATTAACGTACAATTTTCCAGATTCATATCTACCTGGACCGTATTCTTTTTCTCAAAATTGGTTATGTCATAAAAATCAATGGATTTCCCATCTTCGCCAATTACAACAAACGTATCTTTTCCGACAGCCATCATCTCCTGCTCTTCCGAAAAAACTTCCATAATATCCTTAAGTTCTTTGATACATTTGCCTTCTTTATAGATTCTCACCATATCATTGGGAGTCTCTGCAAAAGCAAGCACTTCATCGTTCAAAACATCTGCATCAACAGTCAAAAAAGTCTCACCATTTGCCTGCCTTTTCACAATATCCTCAGGTGTTATATCCACCGCCTGATCTTCACTGTTCTTTTGAAATAGCGCCTGACCTTTCTGAGAACCGTTCACAATCCGGTTCGCTTTTGCATATACCGCTCCATCTGCTCCCGCAATGATCTTTTCAACCTGAACGGAACCAACACTTTCTTCTTTCAGCCAATTTTCAGGATGCGGCTTAGACCATGATCCCTGTTTATACGTATAGCTGTTACATTCTCCTGTTTCACTTGACTGCATATAAAGCACCGGATTCCCCTCGCTCATAATCAGTCCGATCGGATCGCCGCCTTCTTTCGGAAGTTCTATCTCTGTTTCCACATATCTTCCCTGAACCGTGTTTTTCTTCTCCTTTTCTTTACTGCTGCATCCTGTCAGCATCCCAATGGTCAAGGTAAACACGGCAAGCATAGCCACGATTTTTTTCACTCTCTTTTTCACAATGCTTCACTCCTCTCTGTTCCCTCTCATCTTAACATTCAAATCTCAAAAAATCTTGAAAGAACCTAAGATTGTTTTAAAGATTTTTTTGAGAAATATATGCTATAATTGTTTCAATACTATTTAAATGGAGCGAAGAAATTTATGAGACTTTTGATTATTGAAGATGATAAACAACTTTCCACTGTACTTAGCTTACAGCTTCAGCATGAAGGATTTGAAGTAGATTGTATCCAGAATGCTTCTGACGCCATGTTTTATGCACTTCAGAAAGCATATGATGTGATTCTCCTTGACCGGATGCTTCCGGGAATGGACGGCCTTACCATTCTCAAAATCCTGCGGGAAAACCGAATCCAAACTCCTATCATTCTTGCCACCGCTTTGGACTCTGTGGATGAACGGATCAACGGTTTAAATTGCGGAGCGGATGATTATATTGTAAAACCCTATGATGTGGGAGAATTGATTGCAAGAATTTACGCCCTTTCCCGCCGTCCTTCTAATTGGAAATCGACCAGATCTCTTACTTTCGGTGATCTGACATTCCATCCGTCCGAAGGAAATTTATGCGTTCACGAGGGGCAAATACATCTGTCCAAACGGGAATCCCTTCTGATGGAATGTTTCCTGAAAAATCCTCAGCAGACACTTACGCGCCAATTCATCTTTACCAGAATCTGGGGTATAGACGGAGCAGTAGAGGACGGAAACCTTGACACCTATATTTACTATCTGCGTAAGCACCTGCGTTCCCTTAAAAGCAGTGTACAAATCACAACAGTTCACGGTACAGGATACCGTATGGAGGAAGTGAAATGATACGGAAACTAGAAAAGCACCTGACATCCTTATTCTTTTTTACAACAAGCGGAATCTTAACGCTTGTGCTTGTCATCGCGTTTTTCTATCAGACCCGCCTGAACTCCAGCCAGGAAACAGGACTTTTCCAAAGCCAGCTTCTAGACCTGACCCATCGTTTGGAAGGAACATCCGGTTTTTCAGACGATTGGCTCTCCAGCCTGGAAGCAGATGGCCATTTGATCATTCATATCGAAGATAATGGAACACCCCTTTTCTTCCCGGGAGCATGGACCCCAAGAACAAACCGGGAAGATCTTTTGAAACTTGCCAAAAATAAAGCTTTAAAGGAAGGTGTCGATACCCGTTCAAAGCCTCATTCTCTTTCAATTTCCAAATCTTCTCTGTTTACAGTCAAAGGAGAGCATCACGACACTTATATGGCAACTGTTTTGGTCATCTCTGCAGATACGGGATTTCGTTCCATGGTCCTTCTATCTGATACAAGTGAACTGCATCGGGAATTTTTCTTCCAGCTTCTTCTGTTTCTCTTATTAGAAACGCTCGGTATCCTGAGCCTTTACATTACAAGCTGTAAACTTGTAAAACAGGCCGTAAAACCTATAGAAATGTACCACGAAAAACAAAACGAATTTATTTCTGCCGCTTCCCATGAACTCCGCTCTCCGCTTGCAGTGATTCAGACAAGCGCTTCTGTGATAAAGACAATGCCCGAGCGTGCCGAAAAAATGGCCGGTCTAATCGAGCGTGAATGTATCCGCTCCGGCAATCTGCTTAAAAATCTTCTTCTTTTGTCTTCCGCAGAAGAAAGTTTCATTCCTTCCACAGAAAATGTAGAAATTGATTCCGTATTATTACAAATATTGGAAAACTATGAAATGCTTTGTGAGTCCAAAGGAATTTCCCTAAAATTAAAACTTCCGAAAGAATTTCTTCCGGAAATACATGGAAATGCACAGTGGATTTATCAGATTCTCTGTATATTGCTGGATAATGCAATTTCCTACGGATGTGATTGTGGTTCAGAGATTATTCTTGATGCAAAGACAGACAGACAATTTGTCACGATATCTGTGGTTGACCATGGTATAGGTATTCCCGATGCGATGAAACCACACGTTTTTGATCGCTTTTATCGCGCTGACGCCTCGAGAAATGATAAGCAGCATTCCGGTCTTGGACTCAGCATTGCGAAGATGCTGGCAGACCGGATGCACACTTCCATCCTAATAAAAGATACTCCCGGCGGCGGCGCTACATTTGAAATGAAGTTTTACTCTGTGAAAGCAGAGTAAAACTCTCATTGCACTAAACGACTTTCTTGGCCCTTGGAATCATACCACCCTTTAAAAGTACCGGTCTTGCAGCATTATAAACAAATCCCACAAGCACTACCGATACTACGGCATTAAAAAGTGTTGTCACTGCACTCAGTTTTGCAAGAACCTCTGCCGCTGTCTGCGGTTGTCCAAGAATATACATTTTGTAAAAATATCCGACAACCGGATCGGCTACAACGTTAAAAGCAAGACCTGCTGCCGAAGCGATCACGCTCCATTTCAAAACATATTTTCGATCTGTACTCTCGTTGATCTTTGCAATTCTATGCGCTACCAATCCCGTGATCAGACCGATGCATAATTTTAAAACAAATGTCTTCGGCGCTACTGTAATGTAAACCGGATCCATAATATCCGCAATGGACATCCCGATCGCTCCCGCTAATCCGCCGTACACGCCACCTAACATTAACGCTGCAAGTACACAAACTGCATTTCCAAGATGAATCGAACTGGCATCTCCACCTGGTAGCGGTATCTTAATCTGTAAAAACGTAAATGTCACATAGCAAAGCGCAGCCATGAGAGCGGTTTCCGTCAATTTTATCAATGTAGTATTTTCTTTTCTCATGTTTCTCATCCTTTCTCAGTGCCTTATTTCATGCCTTTTATTGAGGACAATCATAGCACTAATCTGGTTGTATGAACACTGCCAATTCTACATTTATGAACCATGCCAGTTTTATTTCTGGTTTGCCGGCTCTATGGCAATCGTCTTGCCTTTAATTTTTGCATGCTTCATGGCTTCCAGTACATCTTTCGCATATTCCCTCGGAACTTCTACAAATGTATACTTATCAAACATGTCAATGGTTCCGATTAATTTCCCCGGCATACCACTCTCTCCTGCAAGTGCACCTACAATGTCTCCCGGTCTCACTCTCTGCTTTTTGCCAATATTAATAAAAAGGCGTACCATTCCCGGATCTTCTGCTCCGGTGTCTCCAAAATCAAATTCATCCTCTGCATCTTCTTTTGTCATACCTGCACACATCTGCAGAAATGCTGCCGCAATATCCATAGCTGTATAATCGGAATGATTGACTTTATTTTCAATCGCTTCCATCATGGATGTAAGATCTTCACTTTCAATGATACGATCCACATCATCCAAAATGTTTTCAATCTTTGTATTTGCAACATCATCAAGAGATGGTACCTTCTGCGCATAAATCTTTGTTTTGCAGTACCGTTGGATTTCCTTTAATTTATAAACTTCTTTTCCGGATACAAAGGAAAATGAACGTCCGATACGGCCTGCACGACCTGTTCTTCCAATACGGTGTACATAGTATTCATCATCTTGCGGAAGATCATAATTAAACACAGCCTCTACTTCATCTACATCAATTCCACGAGCTGCCACATCTGTCGCAACAAGAATATCTGTCTTGCCACTTCGAAATCCTTGCATGACACGGTCGCGCTGCTCTTGTTTCATGTCCCCGTGAAGTCCTGCTGCAAAATATCCTCTTCCAAGAAGGGCATTTACAAGAAGATCCACCTGTTTCTTCGTATTACAGAAAACAACCGAGAGTTTCGGTGTGTAAATATCTAAAAGACGGCTTAACACTTCTTCTTTATTTTTTGGCTTTACTTCATAGTAAAATTGTTCAATATTCGGAACCGTCAATTCTTTTTTCGTAACTTTAATCACTTCCGCATTTCTCTGATATTTTTTTGTAATTTCCAAAATCGGCTTCGGCATAGTCGCTGAAAATAAAACCGTCTGCCTGTCTTGCGGAACCCCTTCCAAAATCGTCTCAATGTCTTCCCTGAATCCCATATTCAGCATCTCATCTGCCTCATCCAACACGACAGTATGCAGATGATCCATTTTGATGGTTTTTCTCCGCATGTGGTCCATTACACGTCCCGGAGTCCCGATAATAAGTTGGGTTCCGCTTTTTAACGAGCGAATCTGCTTCACGATCTCCTGTCCTCCGTAAATCGGAAGCACTTTGATCCCATGCATATACTTTGCAAGATTTCGAATTTCTTCCGCAACCTGAATGGCAAGTTCTCTGGTCGGACAGAGGACAACTCCTTGCAGTTTCTTATTTTTTGGATCTATCTTCTGTAATAATGGAATACCGAATGCCGCGGTCTTTCCAGTCCCGGTCTGTGCCTGACCGATCAAATCCTTTCCTTCCAGCATTGCCGGGATTGCCTTTGCCTGAATCGGCGATGGTTCCTCAAATCCCATATGCTTAACTGCCTTTACTATCTCGGGACATAGTCCCAAATTTTCAAAATTCATATTTTCCATATCTATACTTCCTCATTTTCTATATTTTCTATGATTCCAAAGGAATCTCCTATGTACAAAAAAGATTGCACAACTGTGCAATCTGCGCGCGCGAGCGGTTACGAAGTAATAAACTCCTTGCCGCGAGCTGCGCATCCCCACACGAAGTGTTTTTTATGATATAGGATTCCGAAGGAATTTCCTATATCATAAAAAATACCCTCTACCTGTCACCAAGTAAAGGGTATATACAAAGTTAACTTAGTTATCATAACAGATAATTATATGTTTGTCAAACCAGTCTGCTTTCACTAAAATTTTCTCCACTCCGTCTTACTTTGAAATTTCATATTATTTAAGGACATTTCTCTGTTATTTAAAGACATATTTTTCGACAATTTTCACCTTTATTCTTTGTATATTTTATACTAAGTTTACAATTATAGTTGACTTTATATTCCTTTATATGTATATTATGTTTAAATGATATATCGTTAACAAAAATCACAATTTATATATTCGTCCTTAAAACGTATAAAAACGTCTTTAATAAGCATTTTAATGACCGTATATAAATTGCTATGTAAGTGTGTACACAAAACTGAACATGTCTATTCAACAATCGTATGTTAGGAGGAACGAAAGTATGAGTTTTTGGAACCCTTTAACTTGTATCACAGGCTGTCTGATCGTATATTCGATCGGAGAGATTTTATCGAAAAAAACAAAAGGAGCCATTTCATCCTTGCTATTTGCCTGCGTACTATTTTTAGCAGGATTCTGGAGCGGGGTCTTACCGAAAGATATTACTACTCAGTCCGGTTTAGTCGCTGTTATGACTAACTTTGGTACTGCATTTATGATCACAAATATCGGTACACTTATTGACTTAGAAGAAATGATACGCGAATGGAAAACGGTAGTGATTTCCTTAGTTTCCATCGGGGCAATTGCGCTCATTTGTTTCACTGTTGGTTCATTATTATTTGGAAGAGAATACGCATTGATTGCTGCTCCTCCTGTTGCCGGTTCTACCGTTGCCGGAATTATTGTTACAGGTGCTGCTGAGGCGGCAAAACGTCCGGAATTGGCTGCTTTTGCTGTATTAGTGCTTTCCGTACAGAAGTTCTTCGGAATTCCAATTTCTACATTCTGTATCCGAAAAGACTTAAGAAATAAACGCCAGAGCGGATATTTCAAACAAAACACAGAACAGAAATCACAGTTTAAGCTTCCAAGCATGAGGATTTTCAAAGAAACTCCTCAGAAATTAAGATCCAATACAATTTATATTTGTAAAGTTGCTTTAGTAGCCTGCCTTGCTGATTTCGTAGGTAAAATGACTGTAATCCCAGGGTCTGACCCGGTAAATTATATTTTAAATCCAAATATTGCTTATCTTCTATTTGGTGTGATTTTTGCAAGAATCGGATTTTTGGAAAGAGATATTTTTTCTAAATCTTCCTCTACGGGTATCATTACATTCGGTTTATTGTTAATGCTCCCTGGAAGTCTTGCGAAAGTTTCTCCATCCGCCCTTTTAAGCATGATCATTCCGGTATTTGGTATCCTTTTAATCTGCTCTATCGGAATCGTAGTAATCTGTGGTATCGTAGGAAAACTTTTAGGTTACTCTCCTTATGCTTCTGCCGCAATCGGTGTAACATGTATGCTTGCGTATCCGGCTACACAGATCATCACTACAGAAGGTGTGGATTCCTTTGAGTGGGAAGGCGACGAACGCCAAAAAGCAATGGACTATATGCTGCCAAAAATGATCATCGGTGGTTTTGTTACCGTTACGATTGTTTCCGTAGCATTTGCAAGCATTATATGTCCGCTAATTTTTTAAAAGCAGGAGGTAAAATTTATGGTAGGGAAAATAGCTGTTGAGGCAGTAGAAGAAAAACGTCAACGCCTCGACGAATTAAGCAAATTCATTTGGAATCATCCGGAAGCTGGATTCAAAGAATATAAAGCACAGGAAAAAGTTGTAGAATTATTGAAGGAAGAAGGTTTCCAGGTTGAAACCGGTGTTGGAGGAGTTCCAACTGCAATCAAAGCTGTTTTCGGAAGTGGGCATCCGGTTATTGGATTTATGGGTGAGTTCGATGCACTTCCCGGATTAAGCCAACGCGTAAGCTCCACAAAAGAAACAATTGAAGGACAACCTTACGGTCACGGATGCGGCCACAACCTTCTTTGTACCGCACATGTAGGCGGTGCCATTGGTTTAAAAGAAGAAATGATCAAAAGAAATCTTCCCGGAACCATTGCACTTTTTATGTGTCCAGGAGAAGAATTGTTAACCGGGAAACCACTGATGGCAAGAGGCGGTGCATTTGAAGGGATTGATGTAGCTGTAAACTTCCATCCGAATAAAATCAACGAAGCAACTACCGGCGTTTCTACTGCTGTAAATTCCATGAAATTCCATTTTCATGGAAAAACATCTCATGCGGCAAATGCACCGGAAAACGGAAGAAGCGCTTTGGATGCAGTTGAATTGACGAATGTTGGAGCCAACTATTTGAGAGAACACGTCCCATCTGATGTGAGGATTCATTACACGATCACAAATGGCGGTGTTGTACCTAATATCGTACCGGACGAAGCAGAAGTCTGGTACTATGTCAGAGCCTTTTCCAGAGAAGTGGTAGAAGATGTATATGAACGACTTGTTTGTGTTGCGAATGGTGCCGCAATGATGACGGACACGACTGTTGAAGTAGAATTTCTCGGCGGCTGCTACAATACGCAAAATAATATCGTGTTAGCAAATGTTGTAGCTGAAGCAATGAATGAAATTCCACAGGAACCTTGGTCCGAAGAAGAACTTGCTTTCGCAGCCGCTTTGGATGAAAAAACAGCAGATTCTGCAAAAGCAACAACGAAAAAGTATGGTCTTTCAAAGGATACGCACCTTTACACCGGCCCTGGAAAAGTGACTTCTTTTAACAGTTATGGTTCCACAGATATCGGAGACGTCATGCACCTTCTCCCAACAGCATATTTCTTTACTGCATGTACAAATATGGGTGCTCCTGCTCATAGCTGGCAGTTTACTGCCTGTGCCGGAAGCAGTATTGGTGAAAAGGGAATGATTTATGCTGCCAAAGTGATGGCTGTATATGGTGCAAAATTAATCGAAAATCCTGAATTGATCAAGCAGGCGAAAGAAGTATTTGATAAACAGATGGAAGGCCGGGTTTATAAATGTCCGATTCCGGATCACGTAGGCGTACCACAATAAAGAGGTGGATTATGGTAGATTTTATAAAAGAAGCAGAAAAAATTGAAAATGAAGTCATTGCATGGAGACGAGAACTCCATCAATATCCAGAATTGCTTTTGGATCTCCCAAAAACAACTGAGTTTGTTATGACGCATTTAAAAGAAATGGGATATGAGCCGGAATGTATTTGTCAATCCGGAGTTATTGCAGTATTAGATAGTGGAAAACCAGGAAAAACATTACTTTTACGTGCTGACATGGATGCGCTTCCAATTCCTGAAGAAAGCGGACTCCCATTTAGCAGTAAAGTTCCAGGTGTCAGCCATGCATGCGGACACGACACGCATACTGCCGCTCTTCTCGGAGTTGCAAAAATTCTTATGGAGCATAAATCTCTTTTAAAAGGACGGATTAAATTCATGTTCCAGCCCGGCGAAGAAGGCGGCGGTGGAGCAAAACTTATGATTGAATCCGGAGTTTTAAAATCACCGGATATAGATGCCTGTATGGCATTCCACCAAGTTGTTGCCAGAAATCATGTTCCGACCGGCGTGATCGGCTATACACGTGGCGCTATGATGGCCTCTGCCGACATGTTCCGAATTACTGTGCACGGCAAGAGTGCTCATGGTGCAAGCCCGGAATCAGGAATTAATCCAATCCAGATTTTATGTCAGATTTATCATAATCTGCAATCCATTGAATGTTCTGAAAAACCTCGTGGCAGTGCACTTGCACTGACAATCGGACAAATCAATGCCGGCAAAGCTGGAAATGCTATCCCGGAAAGTGGATTTATGTGCGGAAGTATCCGCGCTTACGAAGAGAGTGTACGGGCTTTAGCAAAACGGCGTTTGAAAGAAATCGCAGAACAGACAGCGGCAATGTACGGTGGAAATGCGGAAGTTATTTTCTTAAGCGAACTGCCTGCTACTGTAAATGATTATGAAGTCGGAGATGAAATGTTTGAATATGCCAAAGAACTTGTCGGCGAAAAAATGACTATGATGCTCCCTCAGATCATGGGCTCCGAAGATTTCTCTGAAGTGTTAAAAGAAGTTCCAGGCGTGTTATTTAGAATCAGCCTTGGTGACAAGCAGGAAGGCTATCCTTATATTAGTCACAACTCGAAAGTTGTTTTCAATGAAAGCGGCATCAAAAATTCTGTTGCAGTATTCGCCCATTGCGCTGTAAAATGGCTGAATGCGCATAGTATATAACTATAAAAGATTCAAAGGGTTTCGTACTTTCATACGAAACCCTTCCTTTTCTTATTTCATCAATACCCGATATATCTTCTCCGGACGTCCCCGTGTAAAACTGTGTTGCTGTTCTACTTCTTCCACGATTCCACTTGCAGATAATTTTGTTAACAATCGATTTGCACTCCTCGTTGTAATACGAAGTGCATCCGCTAATGTCTGAGATGTAAGATATTCTTGGTCTAATTGTTGAAATGCCCCCATAAGTCGTTGCGCATATGCCAACGAAATGCCCGTCCTTTTTATCAAAGTTTTATATTGTTCTTCAAATATATCCTGAGCGGACGAATATCCACCTTTCTTTTCAGATGGGTGAAATACATTCTCAACAAATCGTTCATTCAGAGCCGTAATTTTATTTTGTGTATGTACCATTGTTTTTAAATGAATATCCTGTAAAAGTATCGCCAAAGCTTCCTGTAAAATTTCATATTTAGGATAGACAAAATATGTCTTCACACCATTTTCCAACAGTTCCGGCATAATATTACTAAACCGCGTAACAGAATATTGTATTTTATTTTCTTTCCAAAGTCGTATATGCTTATTCTTAATCTTTTCCTCCATTTCACAAAGCTGCTCTAATGTGTAAGAATTTGTATTTCTATAAACGTCATATAACAAACAATTAAATTCACCTTTTTCTAAATACTGGTAAAGCAGACATGATTCAGGATTCCATTCCAAAAGATCAAAATACCCGTGCTCCAAATAGAAGTCTCTTTCTTTGTATTGCACTTGAAAAAATGTTTCATAATAGCATAAGGCATTACTGCCAAAGGAAACAACCGGTTTATTCAGTTTAATTACTCTGCGAGAGATAGCCGCACGGGGAACCGGACCACTGACAAGAAATCCATCATAGTCTTTTTCAAGTTCAACATACAATTCACCGGCATGCGCGAAGTTTTCATAAATAAAAAACGACAAATCACAATCTATATTTGTCGTTTTAAAATAAGATTCCACATAGTCTTTCAAAAATCCTGTAAGGATAACTGCTACTTTCATTGCATAACTCTCCGTTCGTTCTTATTTATTTTATGATATCCCATCGCCAAACTATTTTCAATCATAAGGTTGCTTTTTTAGAATAATTGTAGTAGTATTTGAATATACTTAATGTAGTTTTAAAAACCATGTATTATATATTCATATTCATTGGAGGAATAATTATGTCAACAAATGTCATGAAACTAAAAGATCCCGGAAGCGCAATCACTCATTTCATCGGCGCTGTCGCAGCTATCATTGCCGCAGCACCACTTCTTACCAAGGCTGCCCATAAGACCGATAAGATTTATCTTATTTCTTTTGCTGTTTATATCGGAAGCCTGATCCTTTTGTATAGTGCAAGTACTATTTATCATTCCTTGGACATTTCCGAGAAAATAAATAAAAGATTGAAAAAATTTGACCATATGATGATTTCCGTTATGATCGCCGGAAGTTACACACCTATCTGTCTTCTCGTTCTGAAAGGACGTATAGGATCTACTCTTCTCACTATCGTATGGAGTCTTGCTATGATTGGAATCCTGATCAAAGCCTTTTGGATTTATTGCCCAAAGTGGTTCTCATCCATACTCTATATTGCAATGGGATGGACTTGTATTCTTGCACTCCCTACCATTTACGCAAAACTTTCCACCCCGGCTTTCATTTGGCTTTTGGTCGGCGGTATCATTTACACGATTGGCGGCATAATCTATGGATTAAAATTAAATGTCTTTAATAAAAAACATCAGAATTTTGGAAGTCATGAAATTTTCCACCTGTTTGTTATGGCAGGCAGCGCATGCCACTTTGTTGTGATGTATGTGTATCTGCTAGGATAGCATTTATGTGTAGGGGACAGGACAAATTGCAAAAAGGGACACAGTAAAACTCAATTGGGGACGTAGTAAAATTAAAAAATACTACGTCCCCAATTGATTATTCACCTAGATATTCCAACGGATTAATCGGTTCTCCATCTTTTCTCATTTCAAAATACAAGTTACATCCTTCTACACTATAATATTTTGTCGGCTCACTTAAATATCCCAGTACTGTTTTTGTTTCCACATAATCTCCCACCTTCACCGGAACTTCCTTAAGTTGTCCGTAAATGGCTTCATACCCATTTCCTAAATCCACTGTTACGGTTGTTCCTGTTTGTGCCGTTACATCAATAGATTTTACAAGACCTTTTGCCACAGACAGCACCTGATCCCCTACGGCACCGCCTATAATCAGAGCCGGATTGTATTTGTACTGATCCAGTGTCTTAAAATATACGGTTTTGTCCATACTGTAGCTTAAAAGCACTTCTCCATCTACCGGCCAAAGGATCAGCTTGTCCTCATTGAAATTAAGCTGTGGCTCGAAAGACAACTTTCCTGTTCCCCCGGAAGTGTCATTCTGAATCGGTTTCTCTTCTACCGGGCTTTCACCAGTTGTATGAAGTTCTTCATTTACCGGATCCTTCGGTGTGTTGGTCACCATATCCTGCTTTACACTCGTGTTTTGTGTCTCCTCTTCTTTTGTCCCTTTTTCTTCAAGCTGCGCCAATTCTTTCTTTGTCCCGTCTTTGTACCGGTTAAATGTATATGTTCCCACCATTACAATGGCTGCGACGAAACAAATGACCAAAGCTGCAGCAATGCCCTTCCTGTTATTGGAAGGTTCTAGATTTTTTTTCATATTCATCACCTCTGACACTATTTTTGCCAGAAAGCCATTGCATTATTCGATATTTAATAAAATTTCGGCTACTTGCCTACGTTCCGTTCCTTCAAAAAAGTAAGACAGAATTTCCTCACAGTTTTTCCCCTCTTTTGCCATTTCATTTGCTGTATACTGACTCATCCCTACCCCGTGTCCAACCCCTTTTGTTGTAATTTTAAGACTTCCTTCCTGATCCTGCAGCATAAAACATCCAGAAGGCAGACCCAATGCCTCCCGAAATTTTTCACCAGAATAAATATTCCCGCCAATCCGTATTTTGATCACGTATCCGGAAGAGTCCACCTTTGTAATTTCAAAATCTTCCGCGGTAAATTTTCTCTCACTTTCTTTCTTATCTACCGCCAAAAGAAACGGCCTGCAATATTCTTTCACCTCTTCATATGTAAGGGTTAACGTCTGCAGTTCTAATTTAGACTCCACATCCTTTGGACAATCTTTCTTTCTCAAATATGGATAAGAATCATTTCCAAAAACCTCCGTTCCATCCCTTGTACTTCCATTACTCAATCTATGGAACGGAGCTAATGCCGGTTTCCCTTCATACATTACAATCTTTTCATCCGTTTCCTCCATCACCTTTTGCAGACGTTTCCTGATTTCCTGTGCTTCTTGCTTCCCCCAAGCTTTTTCCATCTCCCGATATGTCATATACTCTCCCGGGAAAATAGTTTCCTTATTTTCCGATATTTCACGATAAATGTTTGTCCGAGTCAGAATTGCCTGCGCTTTCAACGCTTCCTCCTCATACGCTACATCAATCTCCTTTGCCAGAATTCCAATAAAATATTCCTCCAAAGGGACTTTTTTCCATGAATTTCCTGATTGTACTTTCACTTGTTTCAGAGAGGAGTTTGTATCTTTTTTCATATGGCTCCCATTCATAAATACAGTAATAATGTAAGGAACCAAAAACAAAAATACCGCTGCAATCGTTATTTTTCGAAATTTTCTATTCATAACTTCCTCCCTTCTGACAAAAACAGCCTCTAAAACAAAAATTGCGGAATACCTCCTATATATAAGATATTCCGCAATCTTTTCTATTATTCCTAAAACTTATTCATTTGTATCTTCTGTGCTCTTCGTCTCCTCGTACGGAGGGATTTCTACATAGGCGGCATTGGAATTATCCATATCCATCTGATGTCTACGCTCACTTTCCTGCTCTGCACGTCTTCCAAAAATAAACATACACACGGACTGGTAAAGAGGAATCAAAGTCCCCAAAACCGCATGGATAATTGCCATGTTTCTGGATGTATATTTTTCATAAATCTGATGATTTACAAGCACATACAGTACATTTATAAATGCCTGATATATAATGCCGAAAACCAACGCAATGACTAAAAATACAATAAATCCAGATACCATACCAAGTATCGCACTTTCAGAAGCATATCCTCCATCAGTACTTATCGTTCCTACCATTGTTACAATCATAAAAATAAAATATCCTATCACTGCAACTACATCAACAATAATTGGCACGATAATGAGCCAGATTCCCGGATTTTTAATAGATTTCTCTTTAAACCGAATCTCTCCGCCAAGTTCTCCCTGAAAATATACTCTTGCGAAAGGAATAAATGCAAGCCAAGGGTTATTCTTTCCTTCTGCTTTCCCCATCTTATACATTCCGAAACCTCTAAGCAAATAATCTATAATTGCTCCGATCAGAAATGCTCCAAGAAAAAGCAGATAGATGGACACGATAACCATACCTATACTGTCTCCCACATTGCTGTAGCTTCCGATATTCTGTGTAGCTCCGCTAAAGCCGTCAATACTTTCCTGCATTAAAAAATTGTCATAAATCATAAGCATACCTCCTATAAGTCTACTGTCACCTTGTCAAGCTTCCAGATCTCATCCACATATTCCTGAATGGTTCTGTCTGATGTAAATTTACCACAAGATGCAGTATTAAGCAATGCCATTTTTGCCCATCTGTCTTTATCCCTATATGCTTTTTCCACATTTTCCTGAGCCTGGGCATAACTTCTGAAGTCTTTCAAAATGAAGTATGTGTCTGCACGATCACTGCTATTTGTATTGAGCAGAGAGTCGTATAAATCTCTGTACATCTCATGATCTCCGTAAGAATACGTTCCATCTACAAGTTGATCGACCACACGTCTGACTTCCCAGTCATTGTTATAAATATCAACAGGATTGTATCCGCCGTAATTTTCAAAATGAATGACTTCATCAGAACTTAATCCGAAAATAAATGCATTTTCTATGCCCACCTCTTCTACAATCTCCACATTGGCACCATCCATTGTTCCAAGTGTCGGAGCACCGTTTAACATAAACTTCATGTTTCCTGTACCGGAAGCTTCCTTAGAAGCTGTAGAAATCTGCTCAGAAACATCCGCACCGGCAAAAATAAGTTCTGCGTTGGATACACGATAGTCTTCAATAAACACAACTTTGATCTTTCCATTGATACTTCTGTCATTGTTGATCACATCTGCAACGGAATTGATCAGTTTGATCGTCTGTTTTGCTCGTCTGTATCCTGCTGCCGCTTTGGCTCCAAAGATAAATGTTCTCGGATAGAAAGACAGTTCCGGATGTTCTTTGATCTTATTGTAAAGGTACATCACGTGTAAAATGTTCAGAAGCTGACGTTTATACTCATGGAGACGTTTTACCTGCACGTCGAAAATAGAACGTGGGTCCACTTCTACACCGTTGTGCTCCAGAATATATTTTGCAAGCCGCTCTTTATTCTTATACTTGATGCTCATAAATTCTTCACAGGCTTTCGGATCTTCTGCCAGCGGTTTTAATTTCGCCATCTGGGAGAGATCTGTGATCCAGCCTTTTCCGATGTGCGCGGTTACCCAGTCTGCAAGAAGCGGATTTCCATGTAATAAGAAACGTCTCTGCGTAATACCATTGGTTTTATTATTGAACTTCTCCGGCATCATTTCGTAAAAATCTTTCAGCTCTTCATGCTTCAAGATCTCTGTATGGAGTCTTGCCACACCGTTTACGGAATATCCTGCAACAATGGCAAGATGCGCCATTTTCACCTGTCCATCATATAGAATCGCCATCTTCCGCACTTTGTCTTCATTTCCCGGATATCTTGCTCGGATCTCGTCTACAAAGCGACGGTTGATTTCTTCTATAATCTGATAAACTCTCGGAAGAAGTCTCTGGAACAAGTCGATCGGCCACTTTTCAAGTGCTTCTGCCATGATCGTATGGTTTGTGTAGGCACATGTTTTCGTTGTAATTTCCCACGCTTCATCCCATTCAAGTCCCTGTTCATCCATAAGAAGTCTCATAAGTTCTGCTACAGAAACAGTCGGGTGCGTATCATTCATCTGAATCGTTACTTTCTCATGGAATTTGCGAATATCATCATGCTCCCGCAAATATTTTTCAATTGCTTCCTGTAAGCTTGCAGAAATAAAGAAATACTGCTGTTTCAGACGAAGCTCTTTTCCCGCATAATGATTATCATTCGGATATAATACTTCCACAATGGTCTTCGCAAGATTCTCCTGCTCCACCGCTTTTTGATACTCTCCGCGGTCAAAGGAATCCAAATGGAAATTCGTGATCGCCTCCGCATCCCAGATACGAAGTGTGTTCACTACATTATTTCCATAACCTACGATTGGCATATCATACGGAATGGCACGAACCGATTCAAAGTTTTCCTGAATGAATTCATTTCTTTTTGTTTCCTCATTATAGTGAATGCGAATCGTTCCACCGAATCTTACTTCCTTTGTATACTCATCACGACGAATTTCAAACGGATTCCCATCTTTTAACCAGTCATCCGGTGTCTCAATCTGGTAGCCATTTTCAATTTTTTGTTTGAACATTCCATACTTATAGCGGATACCGCATCCATATGCTGAGTACCCTAATGTTGCCAGCGAATCGAGAAAACATGCTGCCAGACGTCCGAGACCTCCATTACCGAGAGCCGCATCCGGCTCTTGATCTTCAATCGCATTCAGATTGATTCCCATTTCATCAAGAGCCTCTGCTACTTCTTTATATTCTGTCATATTGATCAGATTGTTTCCAAGGGCGCGGCCCATCAAGAACTCCATAGACATATAATATACTGTCTTTGGATCGTTCTTTTTGAACTGCTCCTGTGTTGCAAGCCATTTGTCAATGATCTCATCCTTTACAGCATATGAGACAGCCTGAAACAACTGTTGTTGGTACGCATCCTTGACCTCCTATTTTTCTACACCCATGGCTACATTTTCACCGTTGATGTTCCACTCTTTCGTGTATCCTGCCGGTGTTTCCTTTACAACTTCTGTTGCAAGAACCTCTTCTCCAATTTCTTTTGCATATTTCTCGAAAACAGCTTCTGCTTTTTCGGTGCCATCATAATATACTTTGATCTTATCTGTCACTTCAAAGTCAGCTTCTTTACGCATGGTCTGGATCTTACTGATGATCTCTCTTACGAAACCTTCTTCCAGAAGCTCTTCTGTAAGGTTTGTATCAAGAACAACTGTCATTGTATTATCACCTTCGGATACATAGCCTTCTGTCTGTGCCATATCAATGAGTAAATCTTCACGGAATAATGTCACTTCCTGACCATTTACTTCGAACTTCAGGCTCTCCGTTGCATTTAACTCATCCATCGCTGCATTTCCATCCAGTTCAGAAAGATGTGCCTTGATTCCACCAAGCAGTTTGCCGTATTTCGGTCCGACTGTTTTAAGCTGTGGTTTGAATGTATAAGAAGTAAATGCTCTGACATCATCTGTAAATTCCATTGTCTTCACATTCAGTTCTTCTTCCACAATCTCCTGGTAGAATTCCGGAAGCGCTTTTTCTGCCTTCACGAACATTCTTCCGATTGGCTGACGGTTCTTGATATTTGCTGTATTACGGCATGCACGACCCATTACAACAATCTTCAGAACTTCATCCATATTTTCCTCCAACTCTGTGTCGATCCATGCTTCATTTGCAACAGGGAAATCACAGAGATGGATACTTTCCGGTGCAGTTTTGTCAAGACTTCTCACAAGGTTCTGGTAAATGTCTTCTGTCATAAACGGAATCATCGGAGCTGCCACTTTCGCAACAGTTACAAGCGCTGTATAAAGTGTCATGTAGGCGTTGATCTTATCCTGCTCCATTCCTTTTGCCCAGAAACGTTCACGACTTCTTCTTACATACCAGTTACTCATATCATCTACAAAATCCTGAAGTGCTCTTGCACTTTCCGGGATGCGGTAGTTTGCCAAATTATCGTCTACTGTTTTGATCAGTGTATTCAGTTTGGACAGTAACCATTTATCCATAACCGGAAGTTTCTCATATTCCAGTGTATATTTTGTCGCGTCAAACTCATCAATATTCGCATAGAGCACGAAGAATGCGTACGTATTCCATAATGTACCCATGAATTTTCTCTGGCCCTCTGTTACGATCTTGCCGTGGAAACGGTTCGGAAGCCAAGGTGCACTGTTGATATAGAAGTACCAACGGATCGCGTCTGCTCCGTACTCTTCCAATGCTGCAAACGGGTCGACTGCATTTCCTTTGGACTTACTCATCTTCTGTCCCTTCTCATCCTGCACATGTCCAAGAACGATTACATTTTTATATGGCGCCTCGTTAAATACAAGTGTAGAGATTGCAAGTAAGGAGTAGAACCATCCACGTGTCTGGTCAACTGCCTCAGAAATAAAGTCTGCCGGGAACTGCTGCTCGAACAAGTCTTTATTTTCAAATGGATAGTGGTGCTGTGCAAACGGCATGGAACCGCTGTCAAACCAACAGTCGATCACTTCCGGAACACGGTGCATCGGTTTTCCACATTTTGGACAACGTATCGTCACTTCGTCGATGTATGGACGGTGAAGCTCGATATCATCCGGGCAATTGTCGGACATTTCTTTTAATTCCGCAATGCTTCCGATGGAATGCTGGTGTCCGCATTCACACTCCCAGATATTTAGCGGTGTTCCCCAGTAACGGTTACGGCTGATGCCCCAGTCCTGTACGTTCTCGAGCCAATCGCCGAAACGTCCTTTTCCGATGCTTTCCGGAATCCAGTTGATCGTGTTGTTATTTCTGATCAGATCTTCTTTCACGTCGGTCATCTTGATAAACCATGATTCACGTGCATAGTAAATAAGCGGTGTGTCACATCTCCAGCAATGCGGATAGCTGTGCTCGAAATTCGGAGCCTCGAAAAGAAGCTTTCTTTCTTCTAAGTCTTTTAATACTTCCGGATCTGCTTTCTTTACAAATAATCCGGCAAATGGAGTTGTCTCTCCCATTTCACCTTTTTCATTTACAAGCTGAACGAACGGCATATCGTATTTGCGTCCTACTTTTGCATCGTCTTCACCGAATGCAGGAGCGATATGAACCACACCCGTACCGTCTGTCAATGTTACGTATGTGTCGCATGTCACGTAGAATGCTTTCTTGTGCTGTTTCTCTGCACATTCATATGCACAGTCATATAACGGCTCGTACTCTTTGTATTCTAAGTCTGTTCCTTTGTATGTCTCTAAAACCTCATAAGCCGGAATCTCTTCTCCGTCTTCTGTCTTCTTCGCAAGTTTGCCAAGTACCGTATCCAGAAGCGCACATGCCATGTAGTATACATAACCGTCTGCCGCTTTTACTTTCGCATAGTCCTCTTCCGGGTTCACACAGAGTGCGATGTTGGACGGAAGTGTCCAAGGTGTTGTTGTCCATGCAAGGATATACGCATCTTCATCTTTTACCTTGAATCTTACGATAGCCGAACGCTCTTTTACATCTTTGTATCCCTGCGCTACTTCCTGTGCGGAAAGCGGAGTTCCACAACGCGGACAATAAGGAACGATCTTAAATCCTTTGTAAAGAAGTCCTTTGTCCCAGATTTTCTTAAGCGCCCACCATTCAGACTCAATGAAGTTATTGTCATATGTTACATATGGGTGTTCCATATCTGCCCAGAAACCAACGGTACCGGAGAAATCCTCCCACATCCCTTTGTATTTCCAGACACTCTCTTTACATTTGTTAATGAACGGCTCCAAACCGTATTCTTCAATCTGCTCCTTGCCGTCTAAGCCAAGAAGTTTCTCCACTTCCAGCTCTACCGGAAGACCATGTGTATCCCATCCGGCTTTTCTAGGTACCATGTACCCCTTCATTGTGCGATATCTCGGAATCATATCTTTGATCACACGAGTTAATACGTGGCCGATATGTGGCTTTCCGTTGGCTGTCGGCGGTCCGTCGTAGAATGTGTAGGTCTCTCCCTCTTTACGGTTCTCCATACTTTTTTCAAAAATGTTGTTCTCTTCCCAGAACTTCTCAATCTTCTTCTCACGGTCCACAAATTTCAAATCTGTAGAAACTTTCTGATACATTGTCTATTCTCCTCTCTTGGGGACGTACACTTTTTACACTTTACTACGTCCCTAATTCACTTTTAGTGTGTCCCTTTTTGCAAATAGCCCTGTCCCTTTTGCGTAATCCTTGCCTTCGCAAAAAAGCCCCCATCCTGTAAAAGGACGAGGGCTGAAGCTATCGTTATACCACCTGTTACATCATACTATCATATGCGTTCTTTTTAACGGCAGAAAACCGGCAGTGCTTAGTTGTCTTCATGACTTTCAGCATCCGCAACTCAGAAGTGATATTCGAATAGTTCCTACTCATACCGGGCTTCCACCATCTCCGGCTCGCTTAAATTTTCAAAAAAATTCTACTGTCTTCGTCATCGTTTTTCTTATATATGCTTTATTATAATAACGAAACCCTCGAAAAGTCAAGAGTTTCGTTACTATAAACCGTACATTTTGGCGTTTTACAAATTTAGGAAAATACACTATAATACATTCGTATGTAATAAAACAACAGAAAAAGAGGGAATCTAAATGACAGAGTTTTTAGTAAGACATTTTATAAAAGATTATGAACATACAGAAAAAGTGTCCGTTCGTACTGCGTATGGCGTTCTAGCGAGCATCGTGGGCATCTTATGTAACGTATTTTTGTTCATAGTAAAATTTATCGTTGGACTAATGGTACACAGTGTGTCCGTCACAGCAGACGCTTTCAACAACCTGTCGGACGCAGGTTCATCGCTTATCAGTTTTGTGGGAGTAAAGATTGCAAGTAAACCGGCAGACGAAGAGCACCCTTTCGGACATGGTCGTATGGAATATATTTCTGCACTCATCGTGTCTTTTCTCGTATTAGAAGTTGGGTTTACCTTTCTGAAGGATTCCATTGGTAAAATTAAATCTCCGGAAGTTTTAAACTTCCAGATGGCTTCGGTGATTATCCTCATCCTTTCTATCGGTGTGAAGCTATGGCTTGGATTTTTTAACAGAAAATTAGGAAAAAAGATCGATTCCAAAGTGATGATGGCTGTATTTACGGATTCCATGGGAGATGTGCTGACAACATCCGTAACCATCCTGTCGCTTTTGTTCTTCTATTTTACCGGAATCAACATCGATGGGATCGTCGGTATCGGCGTAGCTCTCGTTGTCATGTGGGCAGGTGTAGGTATTGCAAAAGATACGTTGGAACCGCTTCTTGGCGAAGCCGTAGACCCGGAAGAGTATCAACGGATCAAACACTTTGTAGAAGGATATGACGGCATTATCGGTTCCCATGATCTGATCGTCCACAATTACGGACCCAACCGGAGTATGGCATCCATTCATGCGGAAGTACCGAACAATGCCAATATTACAGAATCCCATGAAATCATAGACCATATCGAAAGAGACGCCATCGAAAACTTAGGAATCTTCCTCGTTGTACATATGGACCCGGTTGAAATAGAGGACGAAAATATACTGCTCATTCAGAACCTGGCAAATACACTGATCGCAGAAATTGATCCTTCCTGTAGTATCCACGACTTCCGGGTCGTTGACGGAAAAAATCAGATAAATCTGATCTTCGATCTGGTTGTCCCAAGAGACTATGACAAAGAAAAACAACATGATGTGGAAGATACTCTGTGTAAAAAATTAAAAGAACATGATGAACGGTATGAATTTGTAATTACCGTAGAACACAGCTTTGTATCGGGTACATAAAAACACACAAAGGCAAGAATTTTCCTCTCACGGAATTTTCTTGCCTTTTTATCCTATATTAAAATTCTCTTCTTTGGTTTCTTCTTCTCATCTCCTGCTGTCTGCGTCTTCGCATCTCGCGTCTTCTTTTGATTCTTGCCCTTCTCTTTCTTACTTTGACCACCAAAATAACGATCAAAAGAATCAGAATGAGTATTCCCACGATCACAAGCATAATAATGTGTTCTGTCGTCAACCAGATTTCTTTCTCCTCTTCATCCGGTTGCACATCGTCCTTCTGTATCTGCAATAACTCAATCTTTTGCTCTTTCGTCAACTTTGCAGTCATAGTTCCCACTGGATTCTTCTGATAAGAATACGTGATTTCCTCACTTTCATCTTCCTCACAGTCTAATTCCTGAAAAGTAACTCCCTTAGGAACTGTAACAGACGCATTCTCCGGAATTCCTGTCAACTCTTTCACATCTGCATTCTCTGCAATGCTGATCTGTTCAAAATTCTGAAATGCATAATCTGCCATTGCCTTTGTGTTCTCATATGTTTCATCTCTAGAGCCGAGTATTACCACGACAATCCGTCTTCCATTTTCCTCCAACGCCGTTACAAGCGTATTATAGGAAAGATCCGTATATCCCGTCTTCCCTCCGATACAACACTGATCGTAATATTTGCCCTGCACCATCATCTTATGCTTCTGCTGAAATGTTCTCGCCTCATCTTCTAAATTGGTAGCCGGAATAGTATACTCTGATGTCTGCATAATATCCAGCAGTTCACTTTTGGAAAACGCTGCTTTCGCAATCAATGCCATGTCTCTCGCCGATACATAGTGATTTTCATCAAAAATACCATTGGTGTTTACAAAATTTGTATTCTCACACCCCAGTTTTCTGGCACAATCATTCATCATTTTCACAAAGTTCTCATGTGTACCGCCTACCGTTTCTCCAATCGCATAAGCCACTTCGTTTGCAGAAGCAAGCATCATGGCATGAAGCGCGTCCCGCATCGTAATCTGTTCTCCGCTTTTCATGGCAATATGTGCATATCCGGAACGCTGACACTGAATACTATTTTCGGAAAATGTGACCAGATCCGTCATTTCACTGTTTTCCAATGCAACAAGTGCAGTCATGATCTTCGTGATACTTGCAGGGTAGTATTTCTTATCGATAGACTTTCCATAGAGAATAGCACCGTTGTCCATATCCATTACGATTCCCGATTCTCCACAGATTTCCGGGCCTTTCGGCCAGTTTTTCAACTCGTTTGTTTCTACCGGCAAAGCTCTTGCCTTTGCAAGAAGCTCTTCCTTAATCTCCTCCGCCGTTTTCTCTGTTCCGTCTTCTTTTTGTTTCTGGATCTCTTCTTCTGACAAATATGTGACACTCTCTGCTGCATAGGAAACTATTCCTAAATTTAACATAAAAATTGCGCCTGTAAGGACAGACGCAATCAAACGTATTCCTTTTCTCATTTCTCCCCTCCGGGTTGTATAATCCGTAATTCTCATACAATACTAGTAAATAGTCTAGCATATCAAAGGAGGGTTTTCAAGACGGAAAACGGTCTTCTGTTTTACGCTTCATAATACCTGCATACCGAATCGCGAACCACGATCTCCGGCTGAAATTCATATGTCACATCCTGATTGGCATTCTCAAGCATTTGCAAAAATTGTTCTGCTACTTTCTTTCCAAGTTTTTCCATCGGATGCTCCACAGAAGTAAGCTGAACCTGAGAAAGTACGCATAAATCCGAATTATCAATACTGACAATGGACATATCCTCCGGTACCCGTATCCCCCGTTCTACAAGTATCTTAATCAGACTATATGCCACTTCATCATTATAACAGACACAAGCAGAACAATCTTTCAGACGATTCACGATCATCTCTGCGCTTTGTGATAAGTCTTTCTGCTGCTCACTGTCAATCCAGACTACTTGCTCATCACGCAGGTGCATATCATGTTTCAAAAGCGCTCTTGCATAGCCTTCATAGCGTCGAGGTCCCTGCCCGTCATCCATCTTAAAAATTCCCGCAATCGCTTTATGCCCTTGTGTAATAAGATACTCGGCTGCAATTGCCCCCGCCCTCACATCATTCATAGAAACATGTGGAATTGGCATATTTTCATAATAACTGTGGAAAAATAGCATGGGAATATTTTTCCGCAAAAGCTCATCATACAGATTTCGGTTTAAATTCGGTATTGCGCTTTTCGTAGGCTCAATAATAATACCGCCCACATCATCCTCTTGAAGGAGTCGCTTCAAAATGGCCCGCTCACCGTCAGAACGGTTGTGAGTAAAGACGATACGAAGAGAATATCCCTTTGCCCCAAGAACACTTTCTATTTCCGGGATGATCCTTGGAAAAATGTAATTGTTCAAGTAGGTACTCACAATTGTAATCGTTTTGGAAAGGCTCGGATTTTGGAGTTTCATCTCTTTGGGAACGATCACATAATTTCCGCTTCCCTGTCGTTTATCCAGTATTCCTTTTTTCTCCAAAACCGCCAGTGCATGGCGAACTGTCTGCCTGCTCACCCTGAATTTCTCACCGATTTCATTCTCCGAATCCAGTTTATCTCCATCTTTTAATTTCCGGCCTTTGATGTCGGAATAAATGCTATCTACAATTTTTTGATATTTGAGTGTATTCTTCTCCATCAAATGCCTCCGTGTCTCTATAGACTAGTTTTTCTTTCTGCTTGATAATACATCGAAAGTAACTGCTCCTAAAAGAACAATACCTTTGACTACTTTCTGAAAATCAGTTGACATACCAACAAGTGACATACCATTGTTCAAAACTCCCATAACGAAAGCTCCGACAACTGCTCCGATAATTGTACCTACACCACCGGCTGCTGCCGCACCACCAATATAACATGAACCGATTGCATCGAGCTCATAGCCGTCACCTGCTTTTGGTGTAGCAGATGCATTACGTGCGGATAATACAATACCTGCCACAGCCGCTAAAACACCCATGTTTGTGTATACCCAGAAAAATACTTTCTTCGTATTGATACCGGAAAGACGGGCAGCTTTCGCATTTCCTCCTAACGCATAAACCTGACGTCCAGCTACCGTTTTGCTTGTAATAAAGTGATAAATACCTACGATCACAGCCATGATCACAAGCTGGATCGGAATTCCATGATACGATGCCAGTTTGTAGAAGAAGAACCATACAAGCGCAATGATGATTGCATCTTTTACGATAAGCTGCCATGTTGCGATATTCGGAAAACCGTATTTATTGTTTGTTTTAATTGTTTTTATCTCAGATAAGATCAAAAGTACCGTAACCACAACTGCAACTGCGATACATACCAGATCCAGCTTCCCACCTGCAAAATCAATCTGCACAGTCGGGAGGAATCCTCCACCGATTTTAGCATATGTATCCTCGAAAGGACCTTTTGTCTGTGCATCCAATACTGTATATGTAAGTCCACGTCCCATTAACATAGTAGCAAGGGTTACAACAAATGGCGGGATATTCAAAAATGCAATAAAGAATCCGGCAAATACACCTGCAATAAGACCAACTGCCAAAGCAGCCAAAACCGCAACTACAGGAGACATCTGGTAGTCGATCATAATGATACCTGCTGCCGCACCTGCCAGAGCAACTACAGAACCTACACCAAGGTCAACGTTACCTGTTAATACACAAAGCAACATACCTGTTGCAAGAATAACAATGTAACCATTCTGCATGATCAGGTTGTTAATGTTTGTCGGACTGGCATTTTTACCTCCCGATAAAACATAAAATAAAACGAAAATTACGATCAAAGCAATGAGCATCATGTATTGCTTTAAATCAATATTTACTGTTTTCTTCTTTTCCATTGTTTATTCCCCTTTCCCATTGTTATCCTGCATGATACATTGCATAATTCTTTCCTGAGACAATTCTTCCCTGCCCAGTTCCCCGGCAATGTGTCCTTCGTTCAGCACATACACTCTGTCACATGTACCAATGATCTCCGGCATTTCGGAAGAAATGACAACCACCGCTTTTCCGGCTTTTGCTAATTCATTGATTACACAATAGATTTCATATTTTGCTCCTACATCAATTCCTCGTGTCGGCTCATCCAAAATCAAGACGTCCGGAAGTGTCATCATCCATTTTGCCAAAACAACCTTTTGCTGGTTTCCACCGGATAAAGAACCTACCGCCTGATGAATGGAATTTGTTTTTACATTAATCTTTTTTCTGTAATCCTCTGAATCAAGGATTTCTTTATTCTTATCTACGATACCGTTTTTCGAATAGTAGGACCGCATAGCTGCCATTGTCATATTTTCTTTGATATCTTCGATCAGAACCAAACCGTATGTTTTTCGGTCTTCCGATGTATAGGCGATTTTATTTTTAATGGCATCCCGTACTGTCTTTGTACTTACTTCTTTGCCATGCATGAGTACCTGCCCGCTGATTTTCTGTCCATAAGAATGTCCGAACATACTCATTGCGAACTCTGTACGTCCGGCTCCCATCAATCCAGCAAGACCTACCACTTCTCCTGCACGTACCTTCATATTTAAGTTCTTTATAACCTGACGATGCGGATCCTCCGGATGAAATACATTCCAATTCTTTATTTCAAAAATTACATCTCCGATCGGACAATCTTTTCTCTCCGGATAACGGTTTGTAAGTTCACGTCCTACCATTCCTTTGATAATCCGTTCCTCTGAAAATTCATCGACTCCTTTTTTCAGCGTCTCGATCGTCTTACCATCTCGAATGATCGTAATAGCATCCGCAACATAACTGATCTCATTTAACTTATGGGAAATGATGATACACGTTACACCTTGTTTCTTTAAATTCAGCATAATCTCCAGAAGTTGTGCGCTTTCTTCATCATTTAATGCTGCTGTTGGCTCATCCAGAATTAATAAGTCTACTTTCTTTCCCAGTGCTTTCGCAATCTCAACAAGTTGTTGTTTTCCAACACCCAAAGAGTTTACCGGAGCGTCTACATTCTCATTCTCCAATCCTACTTTTGAAAGCATTTCCCTTGATTTCAAACGAGTAGTCTTCCAGTCTATAACACCCTTCATCTTTGTCTGTTCATTGCTCATAAACACGTTTTCAGCAATGGACAAATACGGACTGAGCGCTAATTCTTGATGAATGATGACAATTCCTTTGGATTCACTGTCTTTGATCTTATGAAACTGACATTTTTCGCCGTTATACACAATGTCACCTTTATATGTTCCGTATGGATATACACCCGACAAAACATTCATCAATGTAGACTTACCGGCACCATTTTCTCCACAAAGAGCATGAATCTCGCCACGCTTCACTTTGAGATTCACATCATCCAATGCTTTCACACCGGAGAACTCTTTGGTAATGTGATTCATCTCCAGAATAATATCTGACATCTGCTCTCTCTCCTTTTCTTTTCGTTTTGGTTAAAAGATAAAGAGACGGCGAAACCCGCCGCCTCCTAAAATCATTATTGAATTATTTTAACTGATCCTCTGTGTAATATCCTGTATCAACTAAAATTTCTTTGTAGTTGTCTTTGTCAACCGCAATCGGTTCACACTGATAAGATGGAACAACGATTTTTCCGTTATCATATGTCTCTGTATCATTTACTTCCGGTTCTTTTCCCTGGCAAACTGCATCTACCATTGTAGAAGCTACTTCAGCAAGAGTACGTGTATCTTTAGAAATAGACATTGTCTGTGTTCCTGCAATAATATTCTTAACAGCCATAAGTTCTGCATCCTGTCCTGTAATCAGTGGCCAATCTTCTTCTGTGTATCCTGCTCCTGTCAAAGCTGCTTTAATACCGTAAGAGAATCCGTCAAATGCGGAACATGCAATGTCAAGTTTCTCGTCAGCATACTGTGAAGATAAGTAGTTTTCACACCACTGCTGTGCTGTTTCCTGAGACCATCTTAAAATACATGTGTCTTCGAAAGATGTTCTTCCTGTCTTACATACTAATGTACCAGCATCTAAATATGGCTGAAGAACTTCCATGATACCTTCCTGTAACATCTTTGCATTGTTATCATCCGGAGATCCGTTGAAGAATTCGATTGTATAAGACTCACCTGCTTCTTTGGCTTTATCGAGTTCTTTCTTATCTTTGATATATTCACCAATCTTTGTACCAACACCTTTGTTGTCAAATGTTGCATAGTAACTGATAGCATCTGTGTCTGTGATAAGACGGTCATAAGCGATAACCGGAATATCATTCTGTTTTGCCTGATCACATACTGCTGCAAGTGAGTTACCGTCTACTGCTGCGATAACAAGTGCATCTACCTGCTGTGCGATCATATTTTCAATCTGTTTTACCTGCTCAGCCGGGTCATCTTCTGCGAACTGTTTCTTTACTTCATATCCTTTGGACTCCAAAAGTTTCTCCATGTTATTTCCGTCATTGATCCAACGCTCTGAAGACTGTGTTGGCATACAAATACCGATTGTCATTCCGTTCGATTCGGCCTGTTCGCCTGTCTCTACGGTTCCAGAAGTTGCTTTCTTTTCATTACTTTTTTTACTTCCACATGCCGCAACCGAAAATACCATTGTTGCTGCAAGAAGTACAGCCAATACTTTCTTTTTCATTGTTATAACATCCTCCTAATCCACTGTTTGCTGATTCAGTACAACTTTTATGCCGGCAAGTTGTTACTTATTCCGAAAGTTTCTTCATTTTTGTACATTTTGTACAATTTATTTCTTTCAGATCACTTCGTTATATACATATTAACTCTAAAATTGAGAAAAGACAATCCCTATTTTTTGTCATCTTGTCTTATGCTTGTATTGTTTTCTGTAACTTGTACAGTACAAATGTGTACAAGTTCATACATTTCGCAATTGTCGGCTCATGTTTCTTTCCTTGACCGTTCCGTTTTTTGTGTATTTTGCCATACACATACGAATATTCCTAAAAACATCCACAAAAAAGCGGTTGCAATTTTGTAAATTTTGCTAACCGCCTTTTCCAACTATTTTTCAATTTTTGATTCTTTTTCTTCTTGCAAAGCTTCCGCTGCCGCTTCTTCGTCCAAACGACGCTCAATATCTTTCGTACGTTTTATGTTATACCCTACAACTAAAATACCAAGTACCACAAATACCGCACCAATTACAGTGAATAATACCGGCTTTTCTGAAGTTCCCTTAATTACTCCATAGATCAGATCCCCTCCAAGAAAAACAATATATGCGCCCACCATAAGCATCAACAGGCTTCGTACTTTATCGTTCAATGGTCAAATCCTCCCTTCTCTCTTCATTATTTTCTTGAAAAAATATGTTTCAAAAACACATACATTACAATGGCAAATGCAATCAGATATCCAAATGCTCCCAATGCCGGAATTCCCCATATCTTTGGTTTCATGTCCGTAGTACATATGATACTGGAGCTGATCAAAAGCGCCATTACCCACAATCCCATCACCACATTCCTTACAAGTCTTCTAAGAAGTCGTTCTAATTCCAAGGAAGCGTGCAGATCCAGATTGATCTTCGTCTGCCCCTTTAAGTACCCTTGCAAAATATCCGAAATAAGCGATGGAATATTTATCGCTTTATAGAAAGATTTGTAAATCGTCTTTCCTCCGTTTCGAAGTTCTTGTTTCCAATCCTTGTCCTTCAGTATCTTTGCTGCCATGTGTCTGGAGGCAATCTCCACCATATTGATATCCGGAGAAATATCTGCAAGAACCCCTTCCATCTGTGTAAGTCCCCGGGCAAGCATAGTAAGTCCATGAGGCATCATGATTTTATTCTCTTTCATAACTTCCATCAGACTCATAATCACTTCTGCGATATCAATGCTTCCAATCTCTGCAGTTCCATATTTAGAAAGCAGATGATTGATGTCTTCATACAAAACGCTCTGATCCGGTGCTTCTTTAAATTCTCCCAAAGCAAGCACTGCATCCTCTATCATTCCCACATCATTGACTGCAATTCCCTGCACCGCTTTTCCTATCAGTTCTCTGTCCCGCTCTGTAAGACGTCCCATCATTCCCATATCAATCCATATGATCTTGCCATCCCGGATCTTCACATTCCCGGGATGTGGATCCGCATGGAAAAAACCGTCATCCATCACTTGTTTGATATAATGATCAATCAGTTTGATTCCGATTTCTTCCAAATCATATCCGGCTTTTGTAAGTCCGTCTTTATCATCAATACTATATCCGTCAATATGCTCCATCACCAATACAAAATGGTTAGTATACGCATGATATAGTTTCGGAACACCTGTATATAGGATTTCTTTGTTTCTCCGGGCAAATTCCTCCTGATTCGCTGCTTCCGTCAGGAAGTTCATCTCTTCTACTGCCACATTCCAAAACTCATCCAATACAAGATCCAGGTCCACCATTCCCTTAATACTGACAGGCGGCAGAAGTTTCACTGCGCGGTGAAGAAGACGGATATCCCTTGCCATGGTATTGTAAATGCCTTGCCGCTGCACTTTTACAACTACTTTCTCTCCGGTCTTCAGCACTGCCCTATGCACTTGGGCAATGGATGCGGATCCAAGAGGCTTTTCATCTATTTCTTTAAAAATCTTATTCCACGGGCAACCGTATGCTTCTTGCAACGTTTCCTCCACCTGTGAAAACGGCATAGGTGATACTTCCGACCGAAGGCGCATCAACTCATCACAATATCGCTTCGGCAATACATCTGAATGCATGGACATAATTTGCCCCAGTTTAATAAATGTAGGACCCAAGTCCTCCAAAATCAGACGAAGCTTCTCCGGAGGAACCCCTCGCGTAATATTATGCTTCCGGAGTACCTCTGTAATTTCCTTCAGTCTTGCTTTATATTCCTGCGTTTCATTTCTGCTCATCCGTTATCTTTCCCTGTTCTGTGGTCACGATCATTCTATTCCGTTATTTCCTTCTCGCCTTCCTCTTCGGCCTTCTTCTCATGTAAAGCATCCAATCGTCCCCTCAGTATCTCAATCTGCTCCGGGGACATTTTCTCCAAAAGCTCGTCTAACTCTTCCGGTGAAGACGGTTTCACGGAAACATTTACATTCTCTTTTACCGTTTTTTTAATATTATGCTTTAATTCTTCATTCAGCACCTTCCCCTGTTCTACAGTAAGTTCCCCTTTTTCCACAAGATCCTCCAGCAAATCCTTTGACTTCTCCGCCGTTGTGGCTACTGCTCCAATACCTGCCAGTAACAATTTTCTTACGCTGTCTCCTAATCCTTCCATAATTTTTTGCTCCTTTCCTATCGTATCGCCATCAGTTTCGGAATAAATATCAAAAGCCCTGCGATCGCTGCCATAACCGCCGCAATCAACACTGCTCCTGCTGCTGTGTCTTTTGCAACCTTGGCAAGGGGCTTTTTCTCTTCTGTAACAAGATCCACCACTGCCTCCACTGCAGTATTCACAAGTTCCAGTGATAAAATCAGCCCAAACAATACAAGGCAGATACACCACTCTATAACGGAAATTTGAAACAAAGCTCCTGCAATTACAACACAGAACATCAGAAAGCAATGTATCTTCATATTCCGTTCATTTCTAATTCCGGTAAAGATTCCTGCAAATGCATATCCAAAACTCTTATATAATGGATTTTTCCTGGATCGGTTCATTTCTATCACCCTCTTGTCCAAAATTTATTCTTATTATACTACATTTCATAGGATAAACCATATTTTTTATGAAAATATCATTTTTACAAACGCAAAAACAGACGGACAAAGGAATTTGTTTGAATGCTTTTGTCCGCCTGTGAGGTAATGGCTTATTTATTATTCAATTTTACGATACCAAGGTTATTTTCTTCCCGTATCCTTCTTATAGTTGTCTACTACGACACCTGTTAGGGCAAACAAAGCCAAAGCATTCGGGATAACCATTAACTGGTTGAACATATCGGAAAGATCCCAAACCAATGTATTGGATGCCATTGTTCCAAGGAAAATGAATACAAGTGCAATCACGATAAACGGAATCTTTGCCTTTGGTCCAAACAAGTAGACTACATTAATTTTGGCAAACAGATTCCAACCAAGGATTGTAGAAAATGCAAAGAAGAACAAACATACCGCTACAAACATAGAACCCAGATTCTCTCCGAATACCGTACCAAAAGCTGTCTGCGCAAGATTTGCATTATTCAATGTGTCTACTACACTTCCTGTATAGCCGTTTGCTAACGGTCCATCTGCTGTATACAAGGTAGAAATAATAACCAATGCATTCAGAGTCAATACTACGAACGTATCAATAAATACACTTGCCATAGCAACTGTTCCCTGCTCGTGAGGACATTTTACCTGTGCCAGAGCATGGGCATGTGGTGTAGAACCCATACCTGCTTCGTTAGAGAAAAGCCCTCTTTTTGCTCCCTGAGCAACAGCGATCTTAAGGGCGCTTCCAAGACCTCCGCCAATGATTGCCTGTGGTGCAAAAGCATATTTGAAAATCATACCGAGTGTAGCCGGTATATACTGAATACGCATGATCAGTACTACAAGTCCGCCAAGGAGGAATACTGCCGCCATGATCGGAACCAGTTTCTCTGTAACGGATGCCAGACGTGATACACCGCCCACAAAAATAAATGCACAAATGATTACTAACACAATTCCAACGATCCAGGATGGAACACCAAACGCTGTCTCAATCGTAGAACCAATGGAATTCGACTGTACCATACATCCAAAGAATCCAAGTGCAAGAATAATTGCAATTGCAAAGAAGCCTGCCAGGAATTTACCGAGACTTCCTTTGAATGCAGTGGTGATATAGTAGACCGGACCACCTTGAATATTCCCATCCTTATCCACAACTCGTGTTTTCTGTGCCAATGTTGCCTCTGCATAAATGGTTGCCATTCCAAAAAAGGCAATGACCCACATCCAGAAAATCGCACCCGGACCACCAATCAGAATCGCACCTGCGGAACCTACAATGTTACCCGTACCAACCTGTGCAGCAATGGCTGTTGCTACCGCCTGAAATGAACTCATTCCACCGCCGTGATCTCCGCCTTTGAAACTAAGATCTCCAAAAATCTTCTTAAGACCTGCACCTAGATAACGTACCTGCACAAACTTTGTCTTAATAGAGTACCAGAGACCTACACCGATCAACAGGAATACCAGAATGTAATCTGATAAATACTTGTTGACAGTTTGAACGATTGTTTGAATAGTTTCTAACATAGAAAATCCCTCCTCTTTTATATAATAACAACCACTGTTGTTATTCTCTCTCTCCGTTCATGCGGTACCCCACCCCGAGTTCATTGGTAATATACCAGTTTTCTCCGGGTTTCACGCCGAACTTCCTTCGGATATTTGCCATGTTTACTTGCAGCTTTTTTGTACTTCCTTCATTGGAGTATCCCCATACTCCCTTTATTATGGACGAATAAGTCATCATTTTCCCACAATGTTCCGAAAGCAGTGCTACAATGTTGTATTCTGTCTGTGATAAATGAATCTCTCGTTCTCCTATAAATACCTGTCTTGCATCATAATCTATTTTCAAATCTTTCAGATGAAATTTTCCTCCCGGCAATCTTCCTTCCTCTGCACTATGCCGGTAATTTCTAAGAGTCATGCGGATCCGTGCCAAAAACTCCGCAGAACTAAACGGTTTGGTCACGTAATCATTGGCTCCTGCATCCAATGCTTCTACTTTATCCTGATCGGCGGCTCTTGCCGACAACACTATGATAGGAATCAAAGACTGCTGTTCCTTCCGAACAAATTCCAGAAAATGCATTCCATCCATATCCGGAAGCCCCAAATCCAATACGATCACATCCGGCTGATACGAAGAAAACATCGTCTTTGCCATGATACATGTATCTGCCTGAATCACCTGATAATCGGATGTTTCCAAAAGCGTAGCAATTATAGTACGGATATTGGCCTCATCCTCTACAAGAAGAATCTTGTATCTGTTATTTACCATCAGCCTCATCCTCCTTATCCAGCATAAAACGGAATATCGCACCTCCATCTTTTCGATTTTCTGCACTGATATCGCCGCCATGTGCCTTGATGATCGTAGCACAAACAGAAAGACCAATTCCCATATTACGCTTCTTGTCATCTGAATTTTGATCTATTTCTCCGAGGTATCCCGAAAAAATTGTATGAATTCTATCTTTTTTAATGCCACAGCCGTCATCTTCTACCTCGAATACCGCTTGATCTCCTAGTGTAAATACTCTTAAGATAAGCTTTGTCATTCCTTTCGCATGGAATACCGCATTTTCCAGCAGATTCACAAGAACCTGTTCGATCAGGATCGCATCCATAGGAATGACCACAATCTCTTCCGGAATATCTATGATTACCCTCTGCTCCGGATATCCCGCCATAAACTTCATCATAACAGAATCAATCAATTCATCCAAAACTGTAGGGGTCTTAATAATCTGAATTCTTCCCTCATCAATTCTCGTAATAGAAAGAAGATTTTCCACCATTCTTGCCAGCCACTTAGAATCCTCCTGAATACTTTGTAAAATCGTATCCTTCTGTTCCTCTGTTAGGCTGTCTTTTTTCTCACGCAAAGCCGAACTTGCGCCATAAATCGTTGTAAGCGGTGTTCGAAGATCATGAGAAATCGCCCGTAAAAGATTCGCCCGCATTCTCTCTTTCTCACTTTCTGCTTTCATCGCTTCGTGTTCTTTTAATTTTGTAGTTAAAGCTCCTGTAAGAATTGCAATAATCACCATAATAATAGCCGAAATCAAATTAGAAGGTGTGATAAAATCCCATTGAAAATATGGGGAAGTAAACGCATAGTTTACAGCCAGCATTCCTACAAAAGCAGATAATACACCGTATATGTAACCGTCAGTACAAAGGGAAATCAAAAAGACCGCAAAAACAAATATCGTTGTACTATGTTTCTGTATATTCAGCCGCTGCATGATAAAGCTGCATAACATAGCCAATGCCAAAATTCCAACGGCAATTGCAATATTTCTTATAATATTCTGTTTCCTCATGATTTTTCCCCTTCAAGATTGTTTTTATTTTATCATATAAGCAGTTAAGAAACGGTTAAGATTCCTTTACCATTTCTGATCCGATTGCCCCGGCAACAATAATAATAGTTCCCACAAATTGCAAGAATGTTAAATGCTCATGGAATATCAGCAAACCTATCAATGTTCCGACTACAACTTCTAAAGCAGATAAGATACTTGTGGTCGTAACCTCCACATACTGCGTCGACTTAACACAAGCTACATTTGCAACCATAGTACACAATATACCAATTCCAAATAAATCCCATACAAAATTTGTCATTGGAATTTCTGAAAAATGTTTGGCAACTGCCGTAAAATCTACTCCTAATAATAAGATAAGCGAAGCGCCTAAAAATCCATATACAAGTAATGTATCCCGGTCGTAATCTTTGGCGAAAAATTTAGGAAGTAAAATCTGAAGCGCCACTCCGATTCCATTCACCACACCCGCAAGAATTCCGATTCCATCTAACTGGATATTTCCCGTACCAATCAAATTTGCCACCAGCACAGCTCCTATAAAACAAACAACTATGGCAACAACTTTATGCTTTTTCAATTTCTCCCGAAACATAAATTTACTGAGAATTGCAACCCAGATCGGACTCATAAACATCAATACCGTTGCCACACCTACCGGAATTCTAGACACTGCAACATTATAACTGACGAAACTGATGCTATAGGCAACTGCACCATATAGCAGACAAATCCCCACCCCTTTCCAATCAATCTTCAAGGCGGCCGGTTTCGTTATAAGTAAAAATACAAAATAAGCCGCTCCTGCAAGCGCACATCTGAAAAATGATATTTCAATATTTGAAAACTGATACTGGGACAGATCCCGGACAAAAATTCCCATAATCCCCCACATCACTGCAGTAATTACTGCAAGAACAATTCCTTTACTCCTCTGATTCATTACACGTTCCTCTTTTGTAAATCATTTGATTTTCCTTTATTGTCATCAATACCTGGATATCTGCAAGCAATCCCGGCTCTGTTTCCAGTGGATTTCTGTCAAGAACAACAAAATCCGCATATTTTCCCACTGTAATGGTTCCCTTTTCATTTTCTTCGTGGTATTGGTATGCCGCATAACTCGTAATGGCCTTCAGCGCTTCCAAAACAGGAATTTTCTGTTCTTTTCCCATTTCCTTACCGGTTCTTGATATACGATTTACAGCACAAAAGACCGTACGCATCATATCCGGCGGCACAACCGGCGTATCCTGATGAAAGGTAAACTTCATTTCATATTCCATGGCATCCCTTGCCGGCGAAATTCTATTTGCTCTCTCCTCACCAAAATTTTTTCTGTGAATATCTCCCCAATAATATGTGTGTGCGATAAAAAAACTTGGAATCATTCCCAGAACTTTCATCCTGCCAAGCTGCTCCTTCGTTACAAGTTGTGCGTGAACCATAACCGCACGGTAAATATCTTTGTTCTTCCTTTCTTCCAATTCTTTTTCAAATTGTGAAATGTATTGTTCTGCTGCTGCATCTCCGTTACAATGCGCCAGCAATTGCTCCTCCTTATCTAAGGCCAGTGCAATATATTCTCTCAATTCCTCATCACTGTGAATCGGATATCCCCGGTAATCTTTTTCCCCTTCATATGGTTTCAACATCCAGGCTGTTTTCCCCTGCGGTGATCCATCCAAAAAGATTTTATACCCACCTAATTTCAGATGATTCCAATACTTCCCATCATACGTTGGCTCTTCTTCCGGTAAATCTGACGCCGTCATAATATCCACATACCCTACAATATCCAGTTTCAGAATCCCCATTGTAGCTGCTGTCTTCAGAAGCTGAAATAATGGTTTCCCCACCATTCCATCCTGTACCGTAGTGATTCCGTAACTTGCATAAAACTTCTGGGCTTCTCCCATCAGTGCCATTATCTTCTCTACAGATGGCATCGGAAGTTTGGATTGAAACTCTAAAAATACCTTTTCTTCCATATACCCGTCAGGTATTTTTGTTCCTTCCATTCTTCCATAACGTCCATCCGCACGATCCTCTGTATGTTCATCAATCCCTTGTATTTCCAATCCACGACTATTGGTCACTCCCATATGGGAAGATGCATGAATCAACAAAACCGGATGTTTCGTACTGATCTGATCCAACACCTCTTTATTTGGATGTTTTCCTTCAGCCAAAAAATTATGGTCATAATTACAACCAATCAACCAATCCGAATCCGAAAGTTTTCTCTCCCCTTCAAATTCACGCATCCTTTGTATAATTTCTTCAAAATTACTGCAAGAGGACAAATCACACTGGGTCATTGCATTTGCCGTTCCAACGAAATGCGAATGTCCATCAATAAAGCCCGGAAGCATAACTGCCCCTTTTAAATCCAGAATCTCATCCGGCTTCTCCCACAACTTCATGATCTCTTTCTGGTTTCCTACTGCCTTGATCCGTCCATTTTCGGTACATACTGCCTCTGCATATAACGCATCTTCTTCCATTGTCAGAATTGTTCCGTTTATATAAAAAGTCTTCATGCATCATCCTCCTCCACATATTGTAATAAGTATACTACAATGCCACTTATCTGATTTAGATTAAAATGCATTTTTTTGAATACAATTTTTACTCTTGAAGAAATGTACGAAATCCAATTACAATTGTCCACACATAAGCACAGGTTTTCGGAATCATAAGCATCCCGATCATCGGAATTGTGTCCGCCCAAAGCACAACCGGAATATAAAATCCAAAACTAAGTACAATCGTAAGCCACATATATTGGAATGCCTTATCTTGGTGTTCCCTGGCACTTTTATAAAACAAAATAATCACTACCAGCCCCAACAATGCAAATGGTATATTTCTATAGATTCCCCAGGAAAGCGGTGATTCTGCACTCAGCCATTTATTCTGAGGAAACAAACACAAAACAATACGCAGGGCAGACAGCAGATATACAGCAACCGTAATTCCCTTCTGCCCCTTGATACCGTATCTGGTCCGCCATACATAATACAAAATCACATAAAAAATTGTCATCGTAATTGAAGTAATGAATTTTCCTGCTCCAAGTGCTGTCGTGAAATTCTCAAGCCCTGTTGTACAAAGCGCTACAGCACGTGGAACAAGATGAAAAGAATCCCCTGCTCCAAGCACAACTGCCATAATTCCGAACAGACGGCATTCCCTGTTTCCGTTACTTTTTACGATCATCCGAATTCCCATTGTTATTACCGTAATTAAATATACTGCATCAAAAAGTGTTTCTACAATAGCCTGCATAAAATAATCCTCTCTTTCTGAACATTGTTCACTTTGTTCGATAAAAAAGATTGCACAACTGTGCAATCTGCGCGCGCGAGCGGTTACGAAGTAATAAACTCCTTGCCGCGAACTGCGCATCCCAACACGAAGTGTTTTATCAATAAATTACTCTGCGAATCATACCTACTATTGCGGTACAATCATAATCCTGCCGCAATAACGCAGAAATGATCAAAGAAAATATAATTTCTACGAACTTCTCCTGCGTAAAGTTTTCATCGAAAACATCTCTTCGCACACTCTTGTCGTTCATCAAGACTACAGAAAGTCCCTCTTGAATATGACGCCATGATCGTTCCATCAATTGTTGTCCACTCGCCTTTTCCGCTCCGATAAAACTCATGGAATGCAAAGTAAAAAAGCCCGGATATTTTTCATCGCCCTTTCTCATACTCTCAAAAACCCATACCATACAATCCACAAAACTGGTCATAGTTTCCTGGTTTTCCGCAAAATGAAAGATATCGCACCATACACTTTCTACCGTTGCGGCAATCAGCTCAGATTTTGAATCAAAATAATTATATATGGATCCCACAGAAATATTACATGCCTTGGCCACAGACCGAATATTAATGGCTGTCCATCCTTCTGTTCTGATCAATTCCCGGCTTACACTTAAAATAGCTTCTTTGGAAGTAACAACTGTATTCAATCGAGATATCTCCTTTCAAAATGAACTATGTTCAGTATATAAATTTGTTTTTTTGTTGTCAAGTTTTTTATTTATATTCTGGCATTTGGTACTTGAAAAAACAAACTTTTTGAGTATAATATAGAATGCCGAATTAAATTATTGATTCTTATCCCAATATGAAAAGGAAACAAGGATAGAGTAATAGCGTAGAGGGAATAGAAATGAAGCGAAAACATTTTTCAAGGGTAGATCGACAGGTAAGCTTATTATTAGCTGTCATACTGATCTTATTTGGAATATCAATCTATTTTATAAGTACAAAATTTGTTATCAGGCAATATTAGAAAGCCTTACGCATCGTGTAACAAATATACATGACTATATTGAACACCAGATAACTCCGGACGGTTTTCGTGAAATTAACACAAAAGAAGATATGCAAAAAGAAAGTTATCAGACCTTAAAGGAAGTTCTGGAAGAGATTCGGGAACTTGGAGATTTGAGATACTTATACACGGCAAAAAGAAGTGATGCCGGAGATCTTGTATATGTCGTAGACGGACTTCCGGATAGTGCAAACGATTTTCGCTATCCCGGCGATCTGATCGAACCGGAGATACAAGACGAACTGACCCGGGCTCTAGGTGGCGAGACTGTATTACCGGATAAAATACTGGATACAGACTGGGGCAATATTTTTATTGCATATTATCCATTACATGATGGGAACGGAAATGTAGTAGGCGCTCTTGGGCTTGAAATTGCTGCTGATGTCGAAGCTGCTGCAGTCTGGAAATTATCAAAAGCCGCATTAACTGCCTGTCTATTTTTCTGTGGAATTACATTTTTATCATCATTGTTTATTTTTAGAAGAATATCGAATCCACTGTATAAAGACATGGCCAATACGGACTTTATGACCCAGTTAAAAAACCGGAATTCTTATGAAACGGACCGCGAAAACTGGAACGCAAAAAAATGCTGGTTCATTTGACAGTAGTTGTAATAGATTTGAATAATTTAAAGCTTGCAAATGACAGTTTAGGACATGCTATCGGGGATGCATGCATTATGAATGCCGCAAAAATCTTACGGAATATGGAAACATCGAAAATTACCGCATATCGATACGGTGGAGATGAATTCGTCATGCTGATGGTAGATCAACCGAATCCAGAGTCTCTTTTCAAAAAGGCAAAAGAAGAATTCCGGAAATACGGCTCTGAATTAAAAGTGCCGGTAGCTTTAGCTATAGGCTATGCAAAGTTTGATGCACAGTTAGACAACGATCTTACCGATACACAAAAGCGTGCGGATGAACGAATGTATCAGGATAAGATGAAGATCAAGAAAATGGAACAATAATAGTTGGGGACGTAGTATTTTGTAATTTTACTACGTCCCCAACTATTATAAAAGATACACTATTCTCCTTTATCAGAATCCTGCTTTTGACTCTCTTCTTTCATTTTTCTATATGTATATACAAGTTGTAAAATTAAAATGAATACTAAAATAATATCATATACCATCCAAAAATTTCCCATAAACAATGGGGTCAAAGAACACAAAATCACAACTACCGGAATAAAACACAGTGTCCTTTTAAACTTTCCACGATAGTTCATGTTCCAATAAATGAGATCCTTATCCTTCTTCTCCACTATTTCTGTATTTTCTATAATCACTGGCGTCTCATTTTCTAAATCCGTCTCCTGCATTGCAACCTTCTTTAATACATTTAACATTTCAGCGGCATGTTCTCCTCTTGCATAAAGACTCTGAGAACGAAGATGGAATTCTTCTCCATTACGATATTTTATTTGAATACGTGTTGATTTTCTTCCCGGAATATCGTGTACAAACTTTATCTGCTGAATGGATGTCCGTGAAATAAGTGTTCCTTCAATTACAGCCCAATTCTCACTCAGCAACACCGGCGTATATTTCTGTAATAATTTATTCTGAAATGGAACCTGCTGAAAATGCTCCCCATTCAACAACTCCTGTAGTTCTTGCTTCGGTAACTTTCGATTAAACACAGGTACGCAATGATATGAGATTTTTATATATCCCCATACCTTACGGACTGTCGCTATAGTTATCACCAAAAACGTTATTGTAATCCACAAAAAATCTTGTCGATGTGTCTGTCCAACCATTACTATGCCGCGCATAGTCGCGTATAAACAAAATAACCATAAACTGACAAGCAATGTCTTTTTCAGGGGATATAACCGAATCCATTCTATCATCCTTAGTTGCCGCCGACTTGACCCTTCAAAATGGTCTTCTGAAGCAAGTTTTTTGGTCAGAATTCTTTCTGTCTTATCAGGAAGATTTATGAGCAGCGCTATTCCTATAATAATTATGATTCTCGTCATTGTTAACACTCCTATCCTTTTTAGAACAACGTCCCGTATGGTAAACTGAAATTTTAGAAATGAAACTTATAATTATTTCTATCCCCAATATGGAATAACTAATTGATACATAAATGCAATCATAACTGACAAACCTAATTCCAGTATAAACTCCTTTGGTTTTCTATACAAAATAAGTACACCAATTAACCATGTAATAACTTCCATAAGATTATACACATAGAATCCTTGTGTAAGAGAAAATGCCTGAGCAAATAATACTCCAATAATTACACTGGATATGACAATTGCAATAGCACCTTCTCCCTTTGCGTACCAACATATATATGCCATAAAAATAGACAAAAAAGAAATTACTACCCATATCATCATATAAGTTACCGGCAAAAAACCTAGTACATAATTACAGTAGAGGTAATAACCTGCCAGCATACTTATAAAAAATAAAAATGTGTTGATTGCAGCTCTCAATGGCGATTTTGAATATACAGAAATACTTGTAGCCAATAAAATCCATATTGCTAATCTGCCAAAATAATTTCCAATGTCAAGTTGCTGCATCAGCAATGGCAACATATTGCTTGGTGAACCATCCATCCATTTCTGCAATATTCCAAGCGCAAAACCAAACAGTATTACTCCTATGGTTACCATCATCTGCATTTTAAGAGAAATGCCTTTTTCAGGTGTTCTAATTTTTTCAAGAAATGATTTCATTTTTCCTTTTCCTATCAGATATATTTGCACGTGTGTATTCTACATATTCAAAATACTCCTGTAACCCCAAAATGTAAAGTAAAAAAGGCGTATAGAACTTATGAAATTATCCGTTCCAATTAATGAAACAATTAAGGGCGCCATAGCAAGTAGTTTGGGTTGACAAGCATTTCTTTCGTAACTATAATGCAAATTGCAACAACGGTTTCAAAATGGTCTAAAAGAACAGGAGAAGCACAATGAAGATTAAGAAAATATTACAAAATAAAGCGCCTCAAGCTGCTATGAAACATCTTATGTCAGATGAAATTATGGATCTGATTCATAAAAACATGAAACCTAAAGACACCATAATGGCGTACTATCGTTGTGCGATTATGGAAGTGGAAACAAAATTTAAAGTGTTAAATGAACAGTTTTCACTGGAATATGACCGGAATCCAATAGAATCGATTAAGTCCAGGACAAAGTCAATGGAGAGTCTGGCAAAGAAAATACGGGATAAGAACATTCCCATTTCCGTAGAAGCTATTGAAGAAAGCATCAATGATATTGCAGGAGTAAGAGTGATATGCGCATTCTGCGAAGATATTTATATGCTAGCAGACTGTCTGCTTAAGCAGGATGATATTACACTTATAGAAATGAAAGACTATATTAAAAATCCAAAAACAAATGGGTATCGCTCTCTACATCTGATCATCTCCGTCCCGATTTTTCTGAAAGATGAGAAACGTGATATGAAAGTAGAGGTACAGTTGCGAACAATCGCCATGGATTTTTGGGCAAGCCTGGAACATAAAATCAGATATAAGAAAAACCTTTCCGAGGATTTGCAGAAGGAACTGGCTGAGGAATTACTATATTGTGCAAATCAAAGTGCAGAATTGGATATGAAAATGCAAAGGATTAGGGATAGGATATAAAAATGTGGATATTTTATGCAGCGGGTTCTTCCTTTTTTGCCGGAATTACCGCTATACTTGCAAAATGCGGAATCAAAAAGACGGATTCAAATGTGGCAACCGCAATCCGGACAATTGTAGTTTTTTTGTTTTCATGGCTCATGGTATTACTTACAGATTGTGGGGATGGATTTATACAGATCAGCGGGAAAACAATGTTGTTTTTAATACTGTCTGGTCTGGCAACAGGCGCATCTTGGCTTTGCTACTTTCATGCACTGCAGACCGGAAATGTTAATAAAGTTGTTCCTATTGATAAATCTAGTACCGTATTAACAATTCTCCTTGCATTAATCTTTCTTGGCGAAGGGTTAAGCATAGGAAAAGCGGTGGCGGTTATTTTGATTGGCGCTGGAACCATGATGATGATCACCAAAAAGAAATGTGAGCAAAAACAGGAGCAGAAAAAGGAATGGATGATTTATGCCATACTTTCGGCAGTGTTTGCCAGCCTTACTGCGATCTTGGGAAAAATCGGTATCGAGGGTGTAGATTCCAATCTGGGAACGGCAATCCGCACTACAGTGGTTCTTTTCATGGCATGGATCATGGTAGGGGTTACTGGAAAGTATCATCAGGTCAGGAAAATTGAAAAGAACGAATTGTTTTTCATTCTATTATCTGGTCTGGCAACAGGCGCATCCTGGCTTTGTTATTACAGGGCTTTGCAGGATGGACCGGCCAGCGTTGTAGTTCCCATTGATAAGTTAAGTATTTTAGTTACGATTTTATTTTCCTATGTCGTATTTCATGAAAAACTGTCAAAGAAATCGGTATGTGGGCTGATCTGTATTGTCGCCGGAACACTCTTGCTTGTAATCATATAAATTGTTATCATCATAAAAGATAATAACTGCGATATACTAACGGAAACCGGCAAATTCTTTATAGAGGAGATAACTATGGATGTGAATTTATTATCTAAAAGTTTCAAGGTTCGTAGATTAAATAAAAGAGATATAGATATGATATATGATTTAAGTTGTGAAAACAAAATCTTTTATCAATATCATCCACCATTTGTTACAAAAGAAAGTATAGAAGAAGATTTTGATGCATTACCTCCTAATAAAAGTTATCAAGATAAATATTATTTAGGATTTTTTGATGGTGATATTCTTATTGCAATCATAGATTTAATTCTATCTTATCCAACAAAAGAAATTGCTTTCATTGGATTATTCATGACAAATATAGAATATCAAAACAAAGGGATTGGTTCAAATATCATCAGAGATGTTTGTAGCTATTTGAAAGAAATAGGTTATAAGAGAGTTCGCCTTGGTGTCGATAAAGGGAATCCTCAAAGTTATCATTTTTGGATTAAAAATAATTTTGAAACTATTTTAGAAAACGACTATATTCTTATGGAGATAGAATTATAAATTCCAGCTAATATCAAAAAAACGACGAGGGGGATTTTATGAAGTTTTCAAAATCAGAGAAAAAACAATTGATGATTTATGTGGCAATTGCGTTTGGCGTTACATATCTTATGGGAATTTTAATGTGGTATGGACATGTGGCAGGAAAATCATTGAACCTGTTTCCGAATGCACAAATGCTTTATCCGGCGGCAGGAGTGATAGTGCTGCTGATGGCAACAAGAAAGCGGGAGGAGATGCCAAGGCGTTTCTTTCTGTCCTATCTGGTTGTGACAGTACTTTTTATTGCAGTTACGGCGGCAAGTCTCTTTATAGAAGATAAAAGTGGTGTGCTATGGATGACCGTATGTCAGATTTTGATTATCGGAGGAAGCGTGCTATGTGGAATTCTGCTTCTGATTGAACGGAACGAAAAGAGGATTGCATATGGGCTAAAGGGAAAAAACTGGAAGACGTCTTTTGTTTGTATCGGAGTATTTATCTTACTTTATATATTGAGGATGTTAGTGGCATATATTCTGGACGGAGATCTGAAGGGGCTGGAAAAACTTGGAACGTTCCTGGCAGACCCATTTACCTGGATCATGTTCATCAACATTGCGATTAATTTCTTTCTGTCATATCTTGCATTCTTCGGAGAAGAATATGGCTGGCGTTATTATCTTCAGCCGATGTTGCAGAAGCGATATGGAAAACGCATGGGTGTGATTGTGCTTGGCATTGTATGGGGATTATGGCATTTGCCTCTGGATTTCTTTTATTACACAAGTCCGGACATGGGTCTAGCTATGACTGCATCTCAGATTGTTACGTGTATTACGCTTGGAATCTTTTTTGCCTACGCATATATGAAGACAGAGAATATCTGGGTTCCGGTAATCCTTCATTTTATCAATAACAATCTAGTTGCACTGTTTTCTGGAGGCTATTCTGCGGATGCGCTGGAAAATCAAGTTGTAACATGGGGAAGTGTTTTGGCTGCGTTGGTGTTGGATATGGCAACTTTTGGATGGTTTTTGCTTGCAAAAGAGTTCAGAAAAGAAAACTGACTTTAAATTTATTCAGGGGCAGATTGCCCCTGTCTACAAATTCTTTAGGTTAGAATCGATGATGGGGTAAACGAAAAAGCAGTTTT